>Ga0326597_10000357_pt1 | contig 84300 bp, 67 predicted proteins | sample RVTome_12_FD_203789 | JGI IMG/M metagenome (GOLD analysis project Ga0326597, IMG submission 203789) | Soil microbial communities from uranium-contaminated site in the Upper Colorado River Basin, Wyoming, United States - RVT100D185 | ecosystem: Environmental > Terrestrial > Soil > Contaminated >...
GCCATGATTCCCAAGCGGACCACTCGCACCACCACGCTGGCGAGCGTGGCGTCGAAGCGCTCGTTGCGACCTGCCGCTGCACGGACGAGGCCGGCCGTCCAACCTGCGACGGCCCAGCCGATGACGAGGATGAATGTTGCGGAGGCGAAATCGAGCAACAGCCCGAGGGCTGCCTGCGTTAGCACGGTGGTGTCCATTCGATCCCTCCCGAGAGTTTGCGGTAGCGGACGCAGCGATGCGCCCGACGAGTTCACAGCGGCATGTTGCCGTGCTTTCGATACGGACGCGTCTCGTTCTTGCCGTCGAGCGAGCGCAGGTGCGCCACCAGGGTGCCGCGCGTTCGGACCGGGTCGATCACGTCGTCGAGGTACCCGCGTGCGGCGGCACGCCAAGGGTTGTCGTAGCGTGCCCGGTACTCGGCGATGCGCTCGGCGCGCACCAGCGCCGGGTCGCTCGCCGCCTCGATCTCGCGCCGGTGGACGATGGCGGCGGCGCCTTCCGCGCCCATAACCGCGACCGAAGCGGTGGGCCAGGCGAGCACCACGTCGGAACCCATCGAGCGCGCGTTCATCGCCAGGTACGCCCCGCCGTAGCTCTTGCGCGTCACCAGAGTGATCTTGGGCACCGTCGCTTCGGCGTAGGCATACAGCATCTTCGCGCCGTGCCGGATGATGCCGCCGTGTTCCTGACCCACGCCTGGCAAGAACCCGCTGACGTCCACCAGCGTCAGCAGCGGAACGTTGAAGGCGTCGCAGGTCCGCACGAAGCGGGCCGCCTTGTCGCTGGCGTCGATGTCGAGGGTACCGGCGAGGTGGCGCGGCTCGTTGGCGACGATTCCGAGCGCCGTGCCGCCCAAGTGCGCGAAGCCGACCCGGATGTTGCGTGCCCAACCCTCGTGGATTTCGAAGAAGCGCCCGTCGTCCACCAGGGCGTGGATCACCTCGCGCATCGGGTACGGACGACGCGGATCGGGAGGCACGATGCCAAGAAGTTCAGGCGTCTCGCGATCGTCCGGGTCCCGCGTGGCACGCGCCGGCGGCTGCCCTCTGGCGGACGAGGGTAAATACTCGAGTAGGGTGCGGACCTGCCCCAGCACGTCCGCGTCGTCCACTCCGCTGAGGTGCGCCACGCCCGACTTGCGGGTGTGCACCTCGGCTCCGCCGAGCTCGCTCAGGCCGACCTCTTCCTTGGTGACCTGCCGGATCACCTCCGGGCCGGTGATGAACATGTACGAGGTGCCATCCGCCATGGCGACGAAGTCGGTCAAGGCTGGGCTATAGACCGCGCCGCCGGCACACGGTCCCAGCACCGCACTGATCTGCGGGACGACGCCGGAGTAGATCGCATTGCGATAGAAAACCTCGCCGTACCCCGACAGCGAGTCGACCCCCTCCTGGATCCGAGCGCCGGCCGAATCGTTGAGACCTACGATCGGGGCGCCGGTCCTGGCCGCGAGGTCCATGACCTGGACGATCTTGCGGGCGTGCATTCTGCCGAGGCTGCCACCAGCGGCGGTGAAGTCCTGACTGAAGACGAACACCTTGCGCCCGCCCACCAGGCCGTGGCCGGTAACGACCCCCTCACCGGGCACGTCGACACCGCCGTCGCCGCCATCCGAGGCGACGAACACGCCGAGCTCACGAAAGCTGCCTTCGTCGAGCAGCAGCTCGAGCCGCTCCCGCGCGGTGGCCTTGCCGGCCTGGTGCTGCTTGCGGATCCTCTCCTCGCCACCGCCGCGGGCGATGCGTTTGCGGCGCTCCTCCATTTCGGCGGTTAGCTCCTGGATGCGGGCTTCGGATCCGTCGTCCATGCGCGACGATACCGCGGGGTTCGCTTCAGCGCTCGGGAAGCGCCTCCTGGACGACGACGACGCGGGTCTCGTCGGGGTGAAGGAAGCCTTGACCCCGCGCGAGCTGTTCCCTGAACGTTTCGTCCGCACTGCGCTCCGCCACGGCGCGGAGAGTTCCGGCTTCGGTCCGCGCCTCCCGCAGCTCGTCCTCGAGGATTGCGATCGCGTTTCGGTGGCGCAACGTCCGATCGAGCTCGACGAAGACGAGGAAGCCGATCTGCACGATGCCGACGATCGCGAGGACGCCCAGTAGGGCGATCGCACGTCTGGTCGGACGGTCGCCGCTGCCGGTTTCGACACGTTCGTCGGCCGAGCGGCTATGCTCGCGTTCGACTGGCGCGTACTGGATTTGCGGCTGCATGTCGCGGCGCCGGCGCTGGCTCATGACGCGAGTCTAGCAACGCGGCCTGCTAGCCGCTGGCGAGGTTTCGCCTTGTGAGCGTTCCGACGCCTGCCGGTCGCCCTGTCGGTCATGCTGACGGCCGGGAGAGGGGATGGACTCCGCACCTTGATGGAATCGCTGCGCGACCCGTTCGACGCGACGATCGTTTTCGTCGACGACGAGGAGGTGAACCTGCTCCTCCTCGGCAAGATTCTGGCGCGCCAAGGGTACCGCAACCTCGTTCCCGTGCAAGACCCGACACAGGCGCCCGCCACCGTTCGCGAACATGACGCCGACCTGCTCATCACCGACCTGCACATGCCGGTCATGAGCGGCCTGGAGCTGATCAGTGCCGTGATGGCAGCACGACCTGAGGACGACTGGTTCCCGATCGCCGTGATTACCGCCGACGTCACCCCAGAGGCGGAGCAGGAAGCTCTCTCGCGCGGAGCGAAGGACTTCGTCACCAAGCCGTTCCGCGCCCCCCAGATCAACCTTCGGGTACAGAACCTGCTGCGGACACGCTTCCTTCACGAAGCTTTGCGCCAGCATGCCGAACACCTCGAAGAGAAGGTTCGCGAGCGGACCCACGACTTGGAGACGGCTCGGCTCGACCTGCTCGAGCGCCTGGCCCTGGCCGCCGAGTTCCGCGACTACGTCACGGGGCGCCACACCCAACGCGTCGGCGAGCTGTGCGGCCTGCTGGCCGAACGTCTGGGGATGCCACCGGCCGAGGTCGAGCTGCTGCGCCGGGCGGCTCCACTCCACGACGTGGGGAAGATCGGGGTACCCGACGCGATCCTGCTCAAGCCCGGACGCCTGACCGAGAGCGAATTCTCGACCATGCGAGAGCACGTCGACGTCGGCGCCCAGTTGCTGGCCGAGGGGCATTCGGAACTGATGGTCCTCGCCGAGAGGGTCGCCCTCACACATCACGAACGTTGGGACGGCACCGGCTATCCGCGCGGACTTCGCGGTGAGGAGATTCCCCTGGTCGGGCAGATCGTCGCGGTCGCCGACGTCTTCGACACGCTCATCAACGTGCGTCCCTATAAGCCGGCCTGGCCGATCGACAAGGCGGTCGCCGAGATTCACAGGCAGAACGGGCGTTGGTTCGCGCCGCGTGTGGTCGAGGCGTTCGTGGCGGTGCTGAGTGAAACCGAGGGGCTCTTGGACCGCCTCGAGAACGAGGCTCTTGCCGACGCGACCAGCGCGAGCAGGACCGGCGCCTGAGCCAGCTACGGCCCGCTCAGTCGAGTGGCTCCACACGGTCGAACAACGAAGCTTGCAGCGGCACCTGTCGGTCGGCGTCCGGTAGGGCCGTCAGCTCGCGGTACTCGAGCCCGAGATCCTCCAGCCGGACGCGCGCCGGCGCCGTCAGTTCAGGTGCTGCCAGGATTCCCCGGACCTGTGCTCCCGTTTCCTCCCGTACCCGGCGCACGTAGCGGTCGAGCTGGTGGACGGCCTCGTGGCTGGCACGCCCGCGCTTGAGCTCCACCACTACCAGCCTCCCCTGGCGGTCGCGCGCGTACAGATCGATACCGCCGACGCCAACCGGCAGCTCCACATCGAGCAGCTCGAGGCCCTCCTCGATCGTTTCGGGGTGGCGCGCCAGCGACCGCTGCATCTGCGCTTCGCTGCCGTGCAACACGAAACCGCCTCCGTCGCGCGGCACCATCGCCAACGCGAAGGCGGTCTCGAGAAACGCTATGCGTACCACCTCGTCGGGCGACCTGCGCTGAGCCATCAGCACCGCCCTTCCGTCGTCCTCCTCGAGGTCGAGCGCGTCGATCCGTGGCTGCCAGTTGAGCGGCTTTATGCCGCGTGCTGTGTGCACCTGCAGGCTGCGATCCGGCTTGAGCAGCAACAGGTAATCGCCGGCGTCTGCGCTGCTGGCTGCCCGCCCGTGGTAGACGACCTCCATCTCGCCCCCGACCTGCAGCCAGCGACCCGGTTCGGCGAGCTGCTCACGAAGAAACGTCAACAACGTCGTGGCGTCGGGACCGAACAGTTTTGCCGCGATCACGCTGCGGAGGCTACCACCGTGGTCGACTCGCGCCACACGCTAGCGGCCGTACCGGTAGCATGCGCGGCATGGGATTGCTCGGAGCGCACGTGTCGGTCTCGGGCGGAGCCGAAAAGGCGGTGGCGAGGGCCAGCGAGCTCGGCTGCGATGCCTTCCAGATCTTCGTCAAGAGCCCGAATCGCTGGGCCAACAGTGCTCGCCCCGCGGCCGAGAGCGCCCGCTTCCGCGAGGATCGTGAACGTTCGGGCATGCCGGTGATGGCGCATGCGGGCTACCTGATCAACCTCGCCAGCCCGAACGTCGAGGTGGCCGAGAAGTCACGCCGCGCCCTCGTGGACGAGCTGCGCCGCTGCGCCGCGCTGGGCGTACCAGGTCTGGTGCTCCACCCCGGCGCGCCACAGAACGACGGTCGCGAGGTGGGGATCGACCGGGTCGCGGCGGGCCTCGACGCGGTGCTCGCCGAGGTCGCGGACGCGCCGGTGCGGGTACTGCTCGAGAACACCGCCGGCCAGGGGAGTACGCTCGGCGTGACGCCGACAGAGCTGCAGGCGATCCGTTCACGTCTGGCCGAACCGTCGCGCGTCGGGGTCTGCCTAGACACCTGTCACGCCTTCGCCGCCGGCTACGACCTGCGAAGCGAAGAGGGCTACCAGCGCCTGATCGACGAGGTGGGCGCCGGACCCGGCATCGAGACGGTCGCCGCCTGGCACCTCAACGATTCGAAGTTCCCGCTGGGAAAGCACCGCGACCGGCATGAGAACATCGGCCAGGGCGAGATCGGGCTGGACTGTTTCGCTCGGCTGCTGGCCGACGCCAGCTTTTCCGAAGCGCCGATGATCCTTGAGACGCCGCTCGGCGATGACGAAGATGGACACGCTCGCGACCTGGCAACGCTGGCTTCTCTACGTGCGGCAGGGTGATGGAAGGGTGATGCAAAGGTGAACGAGGGAACCGAATGGCCCACCGTTCTGGAGCGGAATCTAGCGGTCGTCCAGCGCATGGCTGACGGGATCTCGCACGAACAGTCGCTGATCCGGCCGATCGACGGAGGAAGCAGCTTCAACTGGCTGCTCGGTCACATGGTCGTGTCGCGCGACCGGATCCTCGGCCTGCTCGGCGGTCAGGCACTGGCAGCACCCGAGGTGCTCGAGCGCTACCCTCGCGGATCGCACCCACCCGGCCGGGACGACGCAGTGCCGTTCGAACAGCTACTGGAACTGTTCGCAGCGCAGGGCGCCGCGCTGGAGGCGGCGATCGCGAACGTCGACGCTGCGACGCTGGCGGCAGCGCGAGCGACCGGCAGCTCCAGCGTTGGCGAGTTCGTCGGGTTCCTCGTCTGGCACGAGGCGTATCACGCCGGGCAGGCGGTCCTCTACCGCAGAGGTGCCGGACTCGACAGCCCGATCGGCTGAGCCCGCCGCCGCTCAGATCCCCCCATCCATGCCGTAGCGGCCACGGTGGTAGAGCAGCGGGCTGCCTTCCCGCATCGTCGCGTGCTCTACCTCGCCGACGAACAGGGTGTGGTCTCCGGTCCGGTGGGCCGTCACGATGCTGCAGTCGAGCTGCACCAGCGAATCGGTCAGCACCGGCGACCCCCCGAGCCGTTCCCAACGAAACTCGGGCGCGACGTCCAGGCCCGCGAAACGGTCGGACAGCGGTCGCTGGCCTTCGGAGAGCACCGAAACGCCGTACCGTCCGGCCAGCGCCAGCGAGTCGTGCGCGCCGGCGCTGAGGTCGATCGACACGCCGACCAGCGGCGGCTCGAGCGACAGGGACAGAAACGCGTTGACAGTAATTCCGCGCGGACCGTCGCCCGTATCCATGCTGACCACGGTGACGCCGGTCGCAAAGCGTCCGAGCGCGTCCCGAAAGGTGTGTTGGTCGATCATGCTGCCTCCACGCGGCCGCTGGCCGGTCGCCTGCGACAAGGTACCTTCGTCCGCCCCGGGCGCGTGTGGTCCAGCGCCCAGCTGGGCGCTCGCGCCCGACGCACCGGTCGCGGTACGCTCGCCGCCATGACGCGCGACGTCGCCGCCCCACCGTTGCGCCGCCTGTGGCGTTATGCAGCCAGGTACCGCCCCCGCATCCTGCTTGCCACTGCGTACAGCGTGCTCAACAAGGTTTTCGACCTGGCTCCGCCGTTCCTGATCGGCGTGGCAGTGGACAGCGTCGTCGCTGGCGACGGCTCGGCGCTCGGCCGCTGGCTCGGGCTCGACGCCGCCGGCCAGCTGTGGGTCCTGGCCGCCGCGACGCTGCTGGTGTGGGGCCTCGAGTCGATCAGCGAGTACCTGTTCCAACTGGAGTGGCGTGAGCTGGCGCAGCGGTTACAGCACGAGCTGCGCGGAGAGGCGTACGCCCATGTTCAGGGCCTCGACATGGGCTACTTCGACGCCCGCAGCAGCGGAGCGCTGATGAGCGTGCTGAACGACGACGTCAATCAGCTCGAGCGTTTCCTCGACGTCGGCGCGAACGACATTCTGCAGCTGGTCACCACGGTGTTCCTGCTCGGCGCATTCTTCTTCGTCGCCGCACCAGGCATCGCCTGGCTGGCCTTCCTGCCGATCCCGCTGATTCTCTGGGGCTCGCTGCGGTTTCAGGTGCGCATGGCGCCCCGTTACGCTGCGGTGCGCGATGAGGTGGGCGCGATCAACGCCGATCTCGCCAACAACCTGGGCGGCATCGCGGTGATCAAGAGCTTCACCGCAGAGGAGCGCGAGGCGCGCCGAATCGAAGCGGCCAGCCGCCGCTACCTCGACGCTAACCGCCGGGCGATCCGTCTGTCGTCGGCGTTCGTGCCGTTGATACGGATGGCGATCGTGATGGGGTTCATGGCCACGCTGGTGTTGGGAGGGCGGCTCGCCCTCGCGGGCACCATCTCGGTCGGTATCTACAGCACCCTGGTTTTCATGACTCAACGCCTGCTGTGGCCGCTGACGCGACTCGGGCAGACGTTCGACCTCTACCAGCGGGCGATGGCGTCGACGCGACGCATCTTCGCGCTGCTAGACACCGAGCCCGAGATGCGGGACGGAAGGATGTCGCTCCCGACACCGCCGCGTGGCGAGCTTCGCTTCGAGCGGGTGCGGTTCGCCTATGCCGACGGACCGACGGTCCTGGACGACCTCGACCTGAGGTTGGCGGCCGGGCGGACTACCGCGATCGTCGGCTCGACCGGCGCGGGCAAGTCGACGCTGGTCAAGCTGCTGTTGCGCTTCCACGATCCGCAGTCCGGTCGGGTGACCCTCGATGGCGTCGACCTGCGCGAGTTTCGGCGGCGCGAGCTGCGTGACGCCATAGGGCTGGTGTCGCAGGACGTGTACCTGTTCCATGGGACCGTCGCCGACAACCTTCGGGTCGGAAGGGAACACGCCAGCGACGAGGAGCTAGAGCGCGCCTGCGCCGCCGCTGAGGCGCTCGAATTCGTCTCGGCGCTACCGCACAGCTTCGAAACCGTGGTCGGCGAGCGTGGCCAGAAGCTTTCCGGTGGCCAGCGACAGCGGCTGTCGATCGCCAGGGCGCTGCTCAAGGCTCCTCCGATCATGGTCTTCGACGAGGCGACCAGCTCGGTCGATAACGAGACCGAGGCGGCGATACAACGGTCGCTCGAACGGATCACCGACGGCCGCAGCACCATCGTGATCGCGCACCGCCTCTCGACGATCCGGCACGCCGATCTGATCCATGTGCTCGAGCATGGCCGCCTGGTCGAGTCGGGCCGCCACGAAGAGCTGATCGCAATCGGCGGCGTCTACGCCGGTCTTTGGCGCGTGCAGACCGGCGCCCGGGAACCGGTGCGGTCGTGAGCGCAGACCGGTCCACCCCGCCGCTGGCCGATCCGGTGGAGGTCGACACCTTCTTCCGGGCCGACCTGCGGGTCGGAACGATCACGCAGGTCGAAGCGTTCCCCGAGGCACGTACGCCCGCCTGGAAGTTGTGGGTCGACTTCGGACCGGAGGTAGGCATGCGCCGCTCGAGCGCGCAACTGACCGAACTGTACGACCAGGCGACTCTGATCGGGCGTCAGGTGATCGCGCTCGTCAACGTTCCGGCGCGACAGATTGGACCGTTCCGGTCCGAGTGCTTGGTCACGGGGGTCGACTCGCCCGGCGGAGTGGTGCTCGCCACCGTCGAACGGCCGGTGCCGAACGGAACGCGTCTGTACTAGAGCGACCATGACGGGCGTGGCGCCGTCGGTGACGCCTGGCCTAGCCGCGCACCGGGCGGGACCTATCATGGCCGTGGCCCCGACGACGGGGCGAGGGAGGACGATGCCGACCGTTCATCTGCTGGGAACCGGCGCGGTCGTAAGCGACCCGCACCGCACCACCACGATGCTGGCGCTGGACAACGGTCACGGCGTCCTGCTGGTGGATTGCGGCGGCGACGCCGTGCCGCGGCTGCAGGCGGTCGGGCTCGATCCCACCGCCGTGGCCGCCCTGATCGTCACGCACGAGCACGCCGATCACGTCGCCGGTTTCCCACTGCTGATGGAACGGATCTGGCTGATGGGCCGGCGCGAGCCGCTGGCCGTGCACGCCATCGCGCCGGCGCTAGCTCAGGTACGCCGGAGCCACGACGCCTTCGACGTGTCCGGATTCGTCGGTTACCCGGGGTGGCGCGGAATGGAAATCGCACAGGAGGCCGGAGCGACTGTCCTCGAGGACCATGGCTGGCGGGTGACCGCGGCGCCGGGCCGTCACGCGGTGCCGGTGGTCGGGCTGCGTTTCGAGGACCTCGAAACCGGCCGGGTCGTCACCTACAGCGGCGACACCGCGGTCACATCGGACATCGTCGAACTCGCGCGCGGCGCCGATCTGCTGTTGCACGAGGCGACCGGCCCCGGTCCGGTGCACGCCAGCGCCGAAGAGGCTGCGCAGATCGCCTGCGATGCAGGTGTCGGGCGTCTGGTGCTGGTGCACCTGCCGCCCGCGAGCGAGCTGGAGCTATACCTGGCCGCCGCGCGAGCACTGCGACCCGACGTAGAGTTGGGCGAGGAGCTGGGGTCGTACCGGTTCTGAGCCGAACTACCGGCCGGTCGCCTCACTCGAAGTAGGTGTAGCCGATCAGTTCGTGCGCGTACAGTTCACGCACAGCTTGGGTTTCCTCCGCGTCGAGCTCGATTCCGGCCCTGGTCGCTTCGGCGATCTCCTGGTCCAGCCAGGTCACCAACTCGTCGGTCTCGTACCCCATGTTCTGGATTACCCGGCGCGCTTTCTGACCGCTGACGAACCGTTCGAACTCTATCCCTCCATCGGGCCGCAAACGGACGTGCGCCTCGGCGACCCGGCCGAACAGGTTGTGAGCGTTCGCCAGCACGTCCTGGTAGGCGCCGGTGAGGAAGAATCCGAGCAGGTACGACTCGCCGTCGCGCAGGTCGTGCACGGGCAGGGTGGCGGCGACGTCGCGTAGGTCGATGAACTTGACGATCTTGCCGTCGGAGTCGCAGCTGATGTCGGCCAGGGTCGCGCGCCTGGTCGGGCGCTGGTCGAGCCGGGCAAGCGGCATCACTGGGAACAGCGCCCCGATCGCCCAGTGGTCGGGAAGCGTCTGGAACAGGCTGAAATTGACGACGTAGGTGTCCGCCAGCCAGGTGGCGAGATCACCGAACTCTTCCGGTACGTAGTCGAGCCCGGCGATCACCTTGGCGATTCGCTCGAGAATGCGGTTGTAGAGCCGTTCGACGTGGGCCCGCTCGGCGAGGCTGAGGTAGCCGAGGTCGAACAGCTGGTGCATGGTGTCCTTGTTCGATACCGCCTCGTTGTAGACCGACCGGTAGGTCTTGACGGTGATGTCGGCGAGGAGCTCCTGCATGTCGCCGACCAGCGCATGCGGCTCGTGCGGCAGCGGCGGAAGCGGAACGGGGTCGCGGGTGCGGCCGATCGCATCTATCACCGGGGCTACCGTCACCGCGTGGTGCGCGGTCAACGCCCGGCCGGACTCGGTTACCAGGGTGGGGTGGGGCGCCTCCGCTTCGTCGCACACCTCCATCACCGTGTACACGAGTGCTTCGGCGTACTCGCGCAATCCGTAGTTCGCCGAGGCGTGGAAGGTCGTCTTCGACCCGTCGTAGTCGACGGCAAGCCCGCCACCGAGGTTGAGGTAGCGCGGTGTTACCCCGCGCCGCGCCAGCTCGACGTACGCCTGTGCAGCCTCGCGGACCGCCACGCGGATCTTGCGGATGTCGGTGACCTGACTGCCGACGTGGGTGTGCAGCATCGTCAGGGTGTGGGCCAACCCGGCGTTAGCGAGACGGTCGGCGACGGCGATAAGCTCACCGGCGGTGAGCCCGAACTTGGCGTCGTCCCCTCCGGACGACTCCCATGCGCCGCTACCGCGGGCGTGAAGCTTGAAGCGCAACCCGATGACAGGCTCGACTCCGATCTCCTCGGCGATGCGTAGTACCCGTTCGAGCTCGCCGTACTTCTCTAGCGTGATGGTGACGTTCTTGCCGAGCTTGCGGCCCCAGAGCGCCAGTCGTACGAAGTCGTCGTCCTTGAACCCGTTGCACTGGATCAACGCCTCCGGGTGGGTGTCCTGCACCAGGATCAGCGCCAGCTCGGCCTTGCTGCCGGCCTCGAGGCCGGTGCGCCAGCGGGCGCCCGCTTCGGCCAGCGTCTCGATCACTACGCGGCGTTGGTTGACCTTGATCGGATAGACGCCCTGGTAACCGGCCTGGTATCCCGCCTCGCTGATCGCCTGAGCGAACGCTTCGTTCACCCGCGCGAGCCGGTCCTCCAGGATCTGCGGGAAGCGCAGGATGGTCGGGAGCGGACGTCCCTCGCTCTGCAGCGCCGCGACGATCCCAGCCAGCGACGCTTCGGCGCCGCCGACGCGGATCCGCAGCTCGCCGTCGGCGCCTACGCGTAGATAACCGCCCGACCAGGCGTCGACGCCGTAGAGCGCCGCCGCATCGTCGGGCGTGAACGGTTCTGGGATCGAGTAGGTCGCCAAGGTGCACCTCGGGGGGGTGCGCCGCCACTAGTGGCACGCACGCTAGTGGGACGCATTCGAACTGTGTCGTCGTGCCGGCCAGCGGCGCGACCGGCGCGTCACCGTAGCACGTCCGACGGAGGGGCAGAAGCGCCGCTCTGCTAGCATGCGCTGGCGATGGAGCCCGACTTGCGCACGCCCGATCCCACACCCCGCCAGCTGGGGTACCGCATGCCGGTCGAGTCGGCCCGCCACGCTGCCACCTGGACCACCTGGCCGACCGGCGTCGACCTGTGGGAGGGCCGGCTCGACGCTGTACGCGACGACGTCGCTGCGCTGGTCACGCAGATCGCCCGCTTCGAGCCGGTGGTGATCAACGTGGGCGACGATGCGGGGCAGGCCGACGCCGAGCGGCGCCTCGCAGCGCTGGGCGTGCCCGAGGGCTCGGTCCGCTTTCACCGGCTGGCGAGCAACGACGTGTGGCTGCGCGACGTCGGTCCGCTGTTCGTGGTCGGACCCGGAGGGCGCCTGGCGGCGACCGACTGGCGCTTCGACGGTTGGGGAGGAAAGCACGCTGCGGAACTCGATGACGGCGCTCCTGCGGTGATCGCCGACACGCTGGGTGTGCAGAGGTTCGCTTTCGACGTGGTACTCGAAGGCGGCGCGATCGAGATGGGCGCCGATGGCACCGTCCTGACGACCCGGAGCTGCCTGCTGGACGGCGTCCGCAACCCCGGCCTGGACGAGGCGGGCTACCATGATCTCCTGCGGGAGGGGCTTGGTGCCACGCGGCTGGTGTGGCTGCACGGCGGTTTGGTCGACGACCATACCGACGGCCATATCGACACGGTCGTCAGATTCGCCGGAGAGGACGCCGTGATCTGCACCGTGGCCGACCACGACGACGCCGAGAACGTCGCGACGTTGAGCGCCAACCGATCTGCCTTGCAAGCGCTGCGTCGCGCCGACGGGTCGCCCTACCGGATCTTCGATCTGCCGCTGCCGAAGGACCGCTCACGCGTCGCCGGGGTTCGCCCGCCACGAAGCTACGCGAACTTCTGTCTCGTCAACGGCGGCGTGATCGTGCCCACCTGGCACGACCCACGAGATGCGCAGGCGCTCACGGTCCTGCGGTCGGCGTTTCCGGACCGCGAGGTGGTCGGCGTTGCCGCCACCGAGCTGGTGCGTGGTGGCGGCGCGTTCCACTGCGTGACGCAGCATCAGCCGCAGGGAGGAACCCCGTCGTGAACGTTTCCACCACGCCTTCGCTGCGCCTGGCCGTCGTGCAGATGTCGTGCTGCGAAGACCTCGAATCGAACCTGGCCACCGCCGAGCGGTTCGTGCGCCAGGCCGCAGCGGAAGGCGCCCAGCTGGTCCTGCTTCAGGAGCTGTTCGAGAGTTTATACTTCCCACAGCTCGAGCGTGAGGAGCTGTTCTCTCTCGCTCACGAGGTGGAAGGCCATCCGTTCCTAGAGCGGTTCGGCGCGCTAGCCGCCGACCTCGGCGTGGTCCTGCCGATCAGCTTTTTCGAGAAGGCGAATCAAGCGTACTTCAACAGCCTCGGCATGATCGACGCCGACGGCTCGCTACTGGGCGTCTACCGCAAGAGCCACATCCCCGACGGGCCGGGGTACGAGGAGAAGTACTACTTCTCCCCCGGCGACAGCGGGTTCCAAGCTTGGCGGACCCGCTTCGGCACGGTCGGGGTCGGGATCTGCTGGGACCAGTGGTTCCCCGAGGCGGCACGGGCTATGACTCTGCTCGGAGCCGACCTGCTGCTCTACCCGACCGCGATCGGCAGCGAGCCGGTGGAGGCCGGCGGTCTGGACACGCGCCAGATGTGGCGACGGGCGATGATCGGCCACGCGGTGGCCAACTCGGTGTACGTCGCGGCAGCCAACCGCGTCGGCACGGAGGGGGACGCCACCTTCTACGGCAGCTCGTTCGTTGCCGATCCGCGCGGAGAAGTGATCGCCGAGGCGGACCGCAGCGCCGAAACGGTCGTCCATGCGAAGCTCGACCTCGATTGGGTACGCCGGTTCCGGGCAGGCTTCGGGTTCTTTCGAGACCGGCGGCCGGATCTTTACGGGTCCCTCACGACGATGGACGGGCGCGCTCCCGCGCCGACGCCTTCTCGGCGAAGTCGCGCGCGAAGATCTTGATCTCGCTCATCAGCTCACGGTCGCCTGTCGCGCTCTGGTAGGTGTCCGCCAGCGTCAGCAGCGTTTGGAAGAAGAAGTCGTTCATATCCTCGACCGTCATGTCCTGAGTCCACAGGTCGATCCGCATGGCGTTGCGGGCGTCGGCGTCCCACAGCGACAGGAGCATCGCCTTGGCGGTCTGCTCGCCGGGTGCCGGCGCGTCGTCGGCCTCCCAGCGGATGTCGGTCACGCCTGCTGCGTCCATGGCAACGGAGAGTCGGATATCGCTTCGCTTGCTCGGCATGGAGGCATGCTACCCAGGTCGCCGCATCGGTTCGGTCGTGTCGGGGAGACTGCGGTATCGTCCGCCAAAGGAGCGTGGTGCATGAAGGGACTGATTCTCGCAGCGGGCTTGGGAACCCGCCTCCGGCCGATCACCAGCCTTCGCCCCAAGCCGATCATCAACGTCGCCAACCGGCCGCTGATCCACTACTCGGTAGACAATCTGCTCGAAGCGGGGGTGACCGACATCGGCATCGTCGTATCGACCGACACGCGCCGTGACCTGGAGCGGACGCTCGAGTCGTACCAAGACCGGGCAACCTTCACCTTCGTGCTGCAGGATCCCCCCAAGGGCCTGGCCCACGCCGTCGAGGTAGCGCGCGACTTCCTCGCTAGTGAACCGTTCGTGATGTACCTTTCCGACAACCTGTTCGAGCACGGTATCCGGCCGTTCGTCGAGGCGTACCGGCCCGATGACGGAGTCGACGCGGTGCTGGCGTTGGTGCCGGTCGACGATCCCCGTGCCTTCGGCGTCGCCGAGGTCGACGGAGACAAGGTCACGCGCCTGGTCGAAAAACCGGACGACCCGCCGTCGAATTTGGCGGTCGCGGGCGTCTACATCTTCGGTCCCAGCGTCCACGACGCCATCGAAGGTCTCGAGCCGGGCGCCAAAGGCGAGTACCAGATCACCGATGCGATTCAGCGGCTGATCGATGCGGGCCGCACCGTTCACGGTGTGCGGGTCTCGGGCTGGTGGAAGGACACCGGCATGCCAGATGACATCCTCGATGCGAACCGACTCGAGCTGTTGCGATTGCGCAGGGACATCGCCGGCACGGTCGAGGCATCGCGGCTGGTGGGCGACGTAGTTCTTGAGGCAGGAGCGGTGGTGCGCGACAGCACCGTATTCGGCCCCGCCCTGATCGGTGCCGGCAGCGTGGTCCAGAACGCCTACGTCGGACCGTTCACCACGCTCGGGAACGACGTCCAGTTAGAAGATGCAGAGATCGAGTATGCGGTGGTCGGCGCACGCAGCCAGATCCGCAACGTCGGAGCGCGCATCCAGGGCAGCCTGCTCGGCGAGGAGGTCATCGTGACCAGCGCCCACGAGCGCCCGAGCACCCACCGGCTGACGGTCGGCGACAAGAGCAGCCTGATTCTGTCCGAACCCTGAGGCCGCTAACCCCGTCACCGCCCAGGTAGCCAAGGTTGCCAAGCCTTCGCTGCGAGCCTCGTGCTAGGGTCGCACGCCTTTGGTGTGCACTGTATCTGCATCATCAGGTCCATTTTCTCATGACGATCTGCACCTATGTGCACTTTTTGTGTCACTTCGTACACGCTATAAGTGCGTAATGTACCGTATCACGTTGACATTATGCACTCCCGTGCGTATTCTCCGCTTCAGGGCGCTGCGACCGAGCCGCGCCGTCGCTGGAGGAGGTCCAACGTGCACAGGTTTCCAAGGTTCCTAGCTGCCTGCGGCTTGCTCGCCGCGTTCGCCATCGCGCAGGCACAAGGCGAGTCGGTCGCCGAGATCGCCTACGCCGTCGACACGCTGTTCATGCTGCTCGCCGCCGTCCTCGTCGCCTTCATGCAACCCGGCTTCGCGCTGCTCGAAGCGGGACTGCACAGCAGCAAGAACGTCGTCAACATCTTCATGAAGAACATCGCCGACTTCGCCGTCGCCGGGCTCGCCTACTGGGCGGTCGGCTTCGCGATCATGTACGGCACCGGCGCATTTCTCGCCGGCTATGTGAACGACACCGTGGCGGTGTCGGCCGACTTCTTCTTCCAGATGGTTTTCGCCGCCACCGCCGCTACGATCGTCTCCGGCGCCATCGGCGGGCGCATGAGGTTCAGCACCTACCTGATCTTCTCGGTCGTAATGACGGGGGCGATATACCCCTACCTCGGCCAGTGGTTGTGGGGAGGCGGCTGGCTGGCCCAAATGGGATTCGCGGACTTCGCCGGCTCGTCGGTCGTGCACGCTGTCGGAGGGTTCGCCGCCCTCGGTGCGGTGCTGGCGATAGGGCCCCGGCTTGGCCGTTACGTCGGCCGCCGGCCGGTGGCCATGCCTGGGCACAACCTGGCCTACGCCGGCCTCGGCCTGTTCCTGTTGTGGATCGGCTGGTTCGGTTTCAACGGCGGCTCGCAGCTGGTGTTCTCCAGTGCGGCCGACGCCCGCGCCGTTGCCGACATCTTCGTCAACACCAACCTCGCCGCGGCGGCAGGAGGCGTCGCCGCGCTGCTACTCAGTTGGCTGTTCTTCCGCAAGCCCGACATCTCCGTCACCATCAACGGCGTGCTCGGCGGGTTGGTATCGATCACCGCCGGTCCCGACGTGGTTACCGGCCTCGCCGCCGTCGCCGCCGGTGCGATAGGAGGCGCAATCGTGGTCGGCTCGGTGGTGGCCTTCGACCGCCTAAAGGTCGACGATCCGGTCGGCGCCATCAGCGTGCACGGCGTCGCCGGAATCTGGGGCACGCTCGCCGTCGGCATCTTCGGCGGCGGCGACCTCGGCGTGCAAGCGCTAGGCGCCTTGGCTTACGCCGGATCGGCGTTGGCCGCGGGCTATCTGGTCTTCCTCGCCATGGCGCGCACCATCGGAATCCGCGTTCGTCCCGCCGAAGAGGTGCGCGGCCTCGACCTCGCCGAGCACGGCCTGGCCGGCTACGCCAACGACGACCGCCTGCGCGACCCCGTGGTCGTCGGCGCGGGCGACTGAGGAGTCCCTAGATGACCCCAATGAAGCTGATCACCGCCATAATCCGCCCTGAGCGACTGCAGTCGGTCAAAGAGTCGTTGTTCGCAGCCGGCGTGCGCGGCATCACCATCTCGCGCGTCAACGGCCACGGCGGACAGGGCGGCCAGAGAGAGACCTACCGGGGCAGCCCCTACGTCGTCGAGTTCCACGAGAAGGTCCAGATCCAGATCGCCGTCTCCGAGCCGTTCATCGAACCGACGCTCGAGGCGATCGTCAGCGCCGCCCGCACCGGCCAAGTCGGTGACGGAAAGATCTTCGTCCAACCGCTCGAACGCGTCGTCCGAATCCGCACCAACGAGGAGGATGTCGACGCGTTGACCCCCGTCACGCCCGTCCCCGGCTGACGAAGCGCCGCACGGCGCCCCCGACGGTCGCGGGACCTTTGACCGTTGGGGGCGGCCGCGGCGCCTCCCTATGCTGGCCCTGAGCCGCACAGAGCGGAAGGGAGCGGCAACCGGTGGCGAGGAGGTATCGCGAGTACGAGACGTTGCTGGGGAGATGCGGCGGCTGGAGCGTCGACGACCTCGGCGATCTTCTGCATGAAATAGACCGCGATCCCGAGCTCGACGACCGGGAGCGCATGGAGTTGCAGTCCCGCCTGTACCGGATGATCTGGGATCGAGGACCACCCGCCCACGATTGCGGCTCCAGCCCCGACCGTTAGCAACGAGAGGCGAGCGTTCCGCGCAGCCTACTCGGGTCGAAGCAACGGAAACAGGATCACGTCGCGGATGCTGGGCACGTCGGCCAGCAACATCGCGAACCGGTCGATACCAAGTCCTAGACCACCCGTGGGCGGCATACCGAACTCGAGCGCGGTGAGGAACTCCTCGTCGAGTCGCATCGCTTCCTCGTCTCCATGTTCACGCAACGCCATCTGCTGCTCGAAACGGCGCCTCTGTTCGAGCGGGTCGTTCAGCTCGCTGAAGGCGTTGCCAAGCTCCATACCGACCGCCACCGGCTCGAACCGCTCCACCAATCCCGGGCGCGAGCGGTGCTCCTTCGCCAACGGACTAATGGCGAGTGGGTGGTCCATTACGAAGGCAGGGCCCACCACGTGCGGCTCGACGAACCGGTCGTACAGCTTGTCGTATAGCTGGCCGAGCGGCTTCTCACTCCACCGACCTGCATCGTCGCGGGCGTCGGGGAGGTGCCGCGCCACCCAGGCTCGCAGCGCCACCTCGTCGAGCGCGTCGACGTCGATCCCCGAGCGCGCCACCAGCTCGCCGACGTAGTCGATGCGCGGCCACGGAGGGGTGAAGTCGAGCTTTCGACCTTGCCACTCTACGATCGGACCGCCACAGGTTTCGCGCACCACCGTGGCATACATGTCCTCAACCAACTCGAGGATGTCGAGGTAGTCGCGGCCGGCCCAGTACAGCTCGAGCATCGTGTATTCGGGGTTGTGCTTGTGGCTGATTCCCTCGTTGCGGAAGTTCCGACCGATCTCGTACACGGCGTCGAACCCGCCGACGATCAGTCGCTTGAGATAAAGCTCGAGGCTGATGCGCAGGTGAAAGTCGTGGCCGAGCGCATTGTGACGCGTCGTGAACGGTCGAGCCTCGGCACCGCCGGGAACCGCCTGGAGGACCGGCGTTTCGACCTCTAGGAATCCGAGGTCACCCAGGTAGCGGCGAATGGCGGCGATCATGCGGCTGCGCAGCTCGAAGACCGCGCGTACCCCCGGGTCGGTCAGCAGGTCGAGATAGCGCTGACGGTAGCGTTGCTCCTTGTCGCTCAAGCCGTGAAACTTGTCCGGCAGCGGCCGCAGACTCTTTACCAGCGGTCGAAACTCGCGGGCACGGACGGTCAGTTCACCCGTCTTGGTCACGAACGGCGTTCCGGTCACTTCGAGCCAGTCCCCGAGGTCGACCTTCTTCAGCGCCGCGTACCGTTCGAGCTCGTCCTTTTGGAAGTACGCCTGAATGCGGCCAGTGCCGTCCTGCAGCGTCGCGAACGTCACCTTGCCCATGCCGCGCAGGGCCATCGCCCGACCGGCGATGGTGACCACCTCGTCATCCCACGCGTCGCCCGGCTGGGGTTCCGGGTGCGTGGCCGACAGCCCGGCAGCGCTGTGGCTGGCGCGGTAGCGGTAGGGGTAGGGCTCGAAGCCTCGTTCGGCAAGGCTCGCCAGGTTCCTCAGGCGCTGCTGGCGCTGTTCATCTAAAGAGGATTGCGACATGACGCCCAGGATAGCGGCTGACCGAGGCCCGGCGGGCCAACCGCCTCAGCCGATCGCGACGACGGTGTAGCGCGCCACCCGCTCGCCCGTGACGACATCGACATCGTCGCCGACCTTGCGACCGAGCAGCGCCTTGCCCATCGGCGACTCATCGCTGATGTGCGGCACGTCGCCCTCGAGCACGCCCGCCTCGACCGGTGCCACCACCTGGACCGAGAACCTCTCGCCAGAGGCGTCCTTGAGCTCGACAACCGCGCCGAGGTCGACGGCGTCCATCTCGTGCGTCTCGATGATCACCGCTCGTGAAAGCTGGTCTTCGAGATCGTCGAGCCGATCCTCGATCAGGATCTTCTCGCGCTTGGCCTCCTCGAGGCCGGTATCGTCGTAGTCGTCGCTACTGCCGGACAGCTCCCTGAGTATGCGGGTAGCCTCGTCCAGGCGTTCACGCTCTTGCGTGACCCGCTCCTGCAGACGATCGTAGCCTTCCTTAGTGACGCGGACTTCGCGTGCCATGACCAGACCTCCCTGGGCGGCCCATGGGCCGTACGGAAGCGGCTTGCTCCCTCGCAGGAGCAAGCGCGCGTGATTCCGGGTTTCATCGATCGTAGCACAGTGCAGGCGTACCGCGCACCCCGGCATTGCGCAGCGCCGATTACTGTTCGATCTGCAGGCCCTTCGGTGTCATCACGAACTCGACACGGCCGAGAATGTAGTCGAGCAGGATCGCCAACAGGGCCGCCGCAAGCGCTCCCAGCAGCACCCACGGGCTGATCGACTGGTTCAGTCCCGAAGCGATCGGATTGCCCAGCCCGCCGGAACCGACGTAGGCCCCGAGCGCGGCGGTACCGACGTTGATGACGACGCTGGTGCGAACGCCGGCCAGGATGATGCTCGACGCGTTCGGCACCTCGATCTGCCAGAGAACCTGGCTCGGTGTCATGCCCATTCCCTGCGCCGCGTCGATCATCGCAGGGTCGACGCTCTCCAGGCCCACGATGGTGTTGCGCACGATCGGCAGCAGGCCGTAGAGAATCAGCGCGACGATCGCCGGCCAGAACCCGAAGCCGATGATCGGCGCCATGATCGCGATGATCGCCAGGGTTGGGATCGTCTGTCCGGAGTTGACAATGTCGCTGACGAGCGGCAGGAACTCGCGAAACGCCGCGCGCGTGACCGCGATGCCGAGCGTCAGGCCGATCGCGATCGTCACGATCGACGAAACGAGCACCAGCTCGAGGTGCTGCGCCGCCAGGCTGACGAGCGTGTTCGAGTTGTAGAGCAGGTCGGGGCTCGAGGGAAACAATCCGCGCAAAAGCCAATCCCAGAACGGCTCGTGACCGTAGAACGACCAGATCACCATGAAGATGCCGGCCGCACGCACGAGCGGCCTGACCAGCTTCTCCTCGCTGTTGCGGAACGCCCACGCCAAGCCGGCTTCGAGCAGCGCCATGAACACCGCGAACCAGGCAAGCGAAACGCTGCCGGTCTTGTTGGCGATGGCCTTGTCCGCGTCTGTCTCCGCCTCGAACAGGCCGAAAGCGAGGACGCGCAGGTCGTCGCTCGCCTGCACGTCGAGGAGGGTCTTTTCGTCGAACCCGATCAGCGGCAGCCAGATGTCCGGCGTGAACGAGTCGGACTCCCCGACCGCAAGCCTAAGCTCCGGATCGGTGATCTGGATTTGCACCGGCTCTAGCGCGAAGAACGCGACGGCCAGCAGCGCCCAGGCCAGCGATGCGACGCCGGGGACGCGCGTCCAGCTCATTTTGCCTCCGCCTCCTCGTCGGCCCAACCCTGCAAGGCGAGGTCCTGGAGCGCCTGAACCGTGATGCTTCCGACCAGCTTGCCCTGGCGATCGACGACCGGCGTGATGCGGAAGCCGCGGGCCACCATCGCCGACAGGGCCTCGCGGGCGGTGTTGTTCTTGCGGACGCCGATCTCCTGGTAGTCCGCCTCCATCATCGCCTCGACCAGGCTGTTCGGGCTCTGGCGGATACCGTCGAGGTCGACCCAGCCCTTCAGCACCCCTTCGTCGTCGACCACGAACGCGCTGCGACCACCGTGCTCCTTGATCACCTCGCGTGCGCGCGCCACGTCGTCGCGCAGGCGGACGCGTGGGATCACGTCGGCATCCATCAACTCGTGCACCCGGATCAGCCCGAGGCGCTTGAGCGCACGGTCGGCGCCAACGAAATCACGTACGAACCGGTCCTTCGGATGGGCCAGGATGTTGTCTGGCGTGTCGTACTGCTCGAGTGATCCGTCGCGCAGGATGGCGATCCGGTCGCCCATCTTGATCGCCTCGTCGATGTCGTGCGTGACGAAGATGATCGTCTTGCTGATCTCCTTCTGGATCTGTAGGAACTCCTCTTGCAGCACCTCGCGGGTGATCGGGTCGATAGCACCGAACGGCTCGTCCATCAGCATGATCGGCGGATCGGCCCCAAGCGCGCGGGCGACGCCGACGCGCTGCTGCTGACCGCCGGAAAGTTGGCGGGGGTACTTCTCACGGTTGATGTCCGGGTCGAGGCCGACCAGCTCTAGCAGGTCGTCGACCCGTTTACGGATCCGATCGTCATCCCAACCGAGCATGCGCGGCACCACGGCGATATTGTCCAGCACGGTGAAGTGCGGGAACAGACCGATCTGCTGAATCGCGTAGCCGATCTTGCGGCGCAACTCCTCGGCCGGGAAGTCGCGGTTGTCGCGACCGTCAACGAGGATCTTTCCTTCGGTTATCGACAGCAGCCGGTTCACCATGCGCATCGAGGTGGTCTTGCCGCACCCCGACGGGCCGATAAAGACGCAGATCTCGCCGTCGTGGACCTTGAGGTCCAGTCCCTTCACGGCTTGGAAGCCGTCAGGGAAGCGCTTGACGACGTTCTGGAATTCGATCACGTGGGCTCCTTTCGATGCCGCTCGGTCCGCATCAGCTCTGAACCTGCCGGATGCCTGGCGACGTCATCAGACCCTCGAGCCCGCGAAGGCCCGCGTCGAGAACCAGCGCCAGTCCGATCGCCGGGATAGCACCGAGAAGGATCTGGTCGATACTGGTGTTGACGATCCCCTGGATCACGAAGTCGCCGAGCCCACCGGCGCCGATGACGGTCGCGACGGTGCCGATGCCGACCAGTGCGACGCCGGCGTTGCGAACGCCGGCCATGATCACCGGGAAGGCGAGGGGAAGCTCGATCTGGAAGAAGCGCTGCGTCGGCGTCATGCCCATTCCACGGCCGGAGTCGATGATGGCGTTGTCGACGTTGTTCAGCCCGGCGTAGGTGTTGCGGACCAGCGGCAGCAGCGAGTAGAGCGTCAGAGCGATCAGGGCGGGTGCGACGCCGATGCCGGACACGCCTAGGTCGCGGATCGTCAGCGCCTGCAGCGAGGCGACGCCGCCGAGCACGCGGCTGGATCCGGAGGCCTGCACGAACAGCACTATCAAGCTCACGAACGATGCACCCACGAATCCGAGGCTGGTCCAGCCAGCCACCAGGCGCAGACGCGTCTCGGGCTTCAGCATCCAGCGCCGCACCCCCCACAGCGCCAGCGCGATCAGCACCAGCGACGTCAGAACGCCCACGGTGTCGTCGTACGCACCGCTGGTGAATCCGACGTTGGCCAGGCGGAACACGAAGCTGACCAGCACGCCGACCAACAGGGCCAGCGGAACCGCGGCCGTGACCGCCGTGAGCAACAGGTGCGCCAAACGAAGCTTGGAAGGCAAGCGCCCCGCCAACAGGACGTAACTTGCGCCGATCGCCACAGCGACGACCGCACTGACGGCGAAAAAGCCGAACGTCGGAAGGAAGCTTCGGTCGCCCAGCCTAGCTAGCGGGACCAGCAGCACGCCGAACAGCGCCAGCGACGGAATCGTCTGGATGATGCCGACGGCGTAGAGGATCACCGGCGCGACGCGCTCGTCACGCGAAGCCCACAGACCGAGCCCCACGCCGACGACGAATCCAACCGCGAGGGCGATGAACACGAACATCAGGTGCTCCACGAACTTCTGCTCGAGCGCTGCGCCGTTGGCGTAGAACTCGACCATGATCGAATAGACGTCGAAGCGACCGTTCACGAGCAGCACCAATGCGACGAGCGGAGCGAACCAGCTCACGGCCGAGCGCAGCCAGGGCGCCACCTCGCTCCGCTGCAGGTCGCGGCCACCAGCGAAGATGGTGATGTAGGCGCCTACCAGGCCGAGCGCGAACCCGCCGGACGGCAGGATGCGCGGATTGCGGATGAAAGCGCCTTCGCCAAGGAACGGCTCGGGATCGAGCAGCAGCATCTGACCGGCGGTTGCCGGCAGGATCAGCGTCAGCAGAAATAGCAGCGTGCCGCTGCCGATCAGGAGCCAACCGCGGCTGGATACCTCGTCACGGAAGGCGAGCACGAGCGGAACGAGCGCCAGGATGAACAGAATCAAATAGCGGTCGTCGCCTTGGAACTCGAGCAGGTTGAAGCTCGTTCCCGAGGCGAGTCGGTTCGGCTTGAGGTTCAGGAGGGGCAGGAAGAAAAAGCCCAGCCCTGCGACCAAGCCGCCGAGCATGGCGATGCGATTCACGGTGCGCGACCTCCTACGTCACATCCCCGTTCCGGGCCTTCGACGTTGGTCGCCGATCGGCCGGCAGGGGTCAGTAGAGGAACGTAGCCGGCCCGGACACCAGGTCCGGGCCGGCACTTCTTCTTCGGTCAGTTGCCGATGAAGCCGTTATCGCGGAGGAAGTCCCTCGCGGCATCTGCAGGGCTGATGCCGTCGACCTCGACGGCAGCGTTGAGTCCCTGAAGCGTCGGGTTGTCGAAGAGGGCGAAGATCGGGTTTAGGATGCCCACGATCTCTGGGTAGGCCCGGATGACCTCGCCACGGAAAACCGGCGTCGGCTGGAACACCGGCTGTGCACCGAGCGGATCCTCGAGCACCACGAAGTCGTACGCCATCAGGGCGCCGTCGGTGCCGTAGGCCATCGCCACGTTCACATTGTTCTGGCCGGTGAACAGCGCCTGCTCGGTCTGGGCCGGAGTCGCGCCGGCGATGATGATCAGCTGATCGTCGCTCAGATCGAACCCGTAGGTGCTGTAGAAGGCGGGCAGGCCGTCGGGGCGCTGCGCGAACTCGTCACCGGTCGACAGGACGACTTCGCCACCGTCGTTGACGTAGTCGGCGAAGTCGGCGACGGTAGTGACGCCGTGCTCTTCCGACCACTCGCGCGTCACGGCTAGAGCGTAGGTGTTGTTGGCCGGCGCGGGACGCAGCCACACCAGGTCGTAGATCGCCGCGTCGTACGACGAAACGGTCGCGTAACTAGCGTAGGCGTCGCCCGAGGTGCCTTCAGGAATCGCTTCCTGCGCCCAGGGGAGGTCGCGGTACCAGTTGCTGATGGCCGTGCCGTTGTAGTTCGGGTAGACGTCGATCTCACCAGCCTCGAGCGCATCGCGGTTGACCGCGGTACCGCCCAAGTTGGTGCGATCGATGACTTCGTAGCCGGCGTCCTCGAGTGCGGCGAGGATGACCTGGCCCAGCACGATCTGCTCGGTGAACTGCTTCGAGCCGACGACTATGGGGTCCCCGGCGTTGGGGGCCTGCGCCACGGCGGCGCCGAATAGCAGCGTTCCAGCGAATGCAAGAATGGTCAAGATCTTCTTCACACGGTCCTCCTAGGTAAGGGTCGAATCGAACGGTGGACGGTTCGGAACGCGGTCGCCGCGATCACTCACGACGGCCGAGCATTGTACAGGGTAGCAGGGTTAGGCACGCGTATGCAAACTCTCAGGGTTTATGCCAGGGTTTATGCACACCTCGGCCGCTGCCGCGCTGGGTCGATTGGTGGGCGTCTGGACGGTCCAGCTCGGTCGCCTGGTGAACGCGCCGGACAGCATCGCGCACGACCATGCGAAGCAGGATTCACGCGACCGGCCCCACCGCCCGTAAAGTGTGGGGGTGACGCGCCGCCGCTCGATCCTGCTCGCCCTGCTGCTCGCCGCGGTCGCCATCGCACTCGCTCTCGGCACGCCGCAGAGTCGCTGGACGCAGCCCCAGGCAGCAGACGCCGACATCTCCTCAAACCTCCCCGCGGACGTCACGGCAGACGCCGACCTCGCCGCTCGCCTCACCCGCGCCGTGCCCGACGACATCGTCGCCGAACGTCTCGCCTCGCACGCACGCGCCCACAGCAGCGCTGACCGCGCACGCTTGGCCGAGCTCGTGGCCGGCGACGACGTGGCCGCCTACCGTGCTGCGCTCGACCTCGGGTTCGAGCTGAGCGTGGCACCAGAGGTACGCCGCACCGCACTTCGAAAGGTGCTCGAGTTGCGGGTCGACGAGCCGCTGGCGCGTGCTGAGCTCACCGAGATCCGCCTCGCTCTGGGCGATGCCTCCGAGGCCGTCGGTGACCTCTCCGACGCGATTCGCGCCTACCGCGAGGCACTCCCCGACATGCGTGCCGTGGAGGCGCTCGATCGTATCGTCGACGACCCGTACCTGCTCGCCAACGCTTTTCTTCAGGCGCGGCTGTACGAACGCGCCCTCGACGCTCTCGGCGCCGCTTCGGCACCGTCGATCGAAGCTCCAGCCCTGCGGGCGCTTGGCCGCCACCGGCAGGCCCTCGACGCCTACCGGCGCTGGCTCGATCAGGTGCCTGGCCACTTGGGCGCCCGCTTCGGCGTGGCGTGGTCCCACTGGTACCTAGGCGAGCTCGAGGCGGCCGAGCAGGCGTTCACGAGCCTGCCGGGTGCCGACGCCCTCTACGGGAGAGCGTTGATCGCCAACCGGCGCGGCGACGTCGGCGAAGCGGTGCGGCTGTTGCGAGCCAGCGGCGAACCGCCGCGGCTGTGGCTGGCGACCGCCCTGCTCGAGCGCGAAGAGCGCTGGCGCGAGGCTACCGACGTCTACCTCGAGATCGCCGCCGGCGACTCGGATTATGCCGACGATGCCGCCTGGAGGGCGGGCCTCCTGGCCGACCGAAGCGGCGACCAGGAGGCCCGAGCCAGAGCCATGGCGCTACTCCCTAGTGACAGCTACTTCGCGCTGGTGGAGGGTGCCGAGCCGCCGCTCCCAACCCGCGACGACCTGCCGGATGCCCGCCCGACGGCCCTGGCCACTTCTCGCTGGCTGGCCTCCCACGGTGACGAGGAGGGCGCCCGACTGGTACTCCTGTTCGCGCTTCGCACGGCCGTGGACGAGGCCGAGATGGTCGTGCTGGGCGAGGCGCTGAATGCGCTCGGCGAGTACCGGCAGCCGCAACGTGCGGCCACCGCACGGCTGGCCTCGGGCAGCGCGCAACTGCGCACTTGGCGGCTCGCCTACCCAGCCGCGTGGCCGCAACCGGTCGCGCTGGCCGCCAAGGAGGCGGGCGTCGACCGGGAGTTGGTGTGGGCGGTGATGCGGCGCGAGTCGGCGTTCTACCCGAATGCGATCTCCCGCTCCGGCGCTCAAGGACTGATGCAGGTCATGCCGACCACCTGGGACTGGCTGGCCGAACTCCAGCGGGAACCGCCGGCCGATCCGTTCGACGTAAGCGCCAACCTGCGCTATGGCACCTACTACCTCGGTTGGCTGCAAGACCATTTCGACGGCCAGCTACGCCTGGCGATAGCCGGCTACAACCGCGGACAGGGTTACATCGGTCGCCTGTTCGATAGTGACGAGGTCCGCCGCGACTTCGGCGAGTTGATCCGAGCGATCGACGCGCTCGAGACGCGCGAGTACCTGCAGGCGGTGTGGCGCTCCTACCGCATCTACCAGGGTCTCGCGCGGCTCGAAGCGGAGGGCCTGCCCGCCGCGCCCACCCGCTAGCAAAGGTGGGGACGGATGTCCCATCCCGATGTCGGAGATTCCCCCACCCTGAGGGCATCGCGGCGCACGTACGCTGCAGGCACCTGGCACTCCCCTGCCGGGGAACGGGAGGCCGCATGCCTGCTAACTACAAGACACTCGACGGCAACGAGGCGGTGGCCCGCGTGGCTTACGCGCTCAATGAGGTCGTCGCCATCTACCCGATCACTCCCTCCTCTACGATGGGCGAGCACGCCGACGCCTGGGCTCAACAGGGGCGCTCCAACCTGTTCGGTTCGGTGCCGACCGTTCGTGAGATGCAGTCCGAGGGCGGCGCCGCCGGCGCGGTGCACGGCTCGCTGCAGGCCGGTGCGCTGACCACGACCTTCACCGCCAGCCAGGGGCTGCTGCTGATGATCCCCAACCTTTACAAGATCGCCGGCGAGTTGACGCCGGCCGTCGTGCACGTCGCGGCAAGGTCTGTTGCGAGTCACGCTCTGTCGATTTTCGGCGATCACTCCGACGTGATGGCCGCCCGCCAGACAGGCGTGGCGATGCTGTTCGCCGCCTCGGTACAGGAGGCGCACGACTTCGCGGCGATCGCCCAGGCTGCCGCACTTCGTGGCCGCATCCCGTTCCTGCACGTCATGGACGGGTTCAGAACTTCGCACGAGGTGCACCGGATCGCCCTGCTCGATGACGACGATCTGAACGCCCTGATCGATCGGGACGCCATCGATGCTTTCCGCGCTCGCTCGCTCTCGCCGGCGCGGCCGGTGGTACGCGGTACGGCGCAGAATCCCGACGTGTTCTTCCAGGCACGCGAAAGGGTCGAGCCGTTCTACCGCGCACTGCCCGGCATCGTCGCCGAGACGATGGCGGCGTTCGCACAGCGAACCGGACGGAGCTACGCACCGTTCGAGTACCTCGGTGCGGCCGACGCCGAGCGGGTTCTGATAGTGATGGGGTCCGCGGCCGATACGGCCGAGGAGGCGGTGGCGTGGGCCAACGCCCGTGGCGAGAAGCTCGGAGTCGTCAAGGTGCGGCTCTATCGCCCGTTCTCCCGCGAGTCGCTGCTGCAGGCCCTGCCAGCAACCACGCGCACGGTCGCAGCGATGGATCGCACCAAGGAACCCGGCTCCGCCGGCGAGCCTCTTCTTCAGGACGTTCTGACCGCGCTCCACGACGACGTCCAAGCGCCGCCGCCCCGCTTCGCACGGCCCCCGCGCGCAGTAGGCGTGCGCTACGGTCTGTCGTCGAAGGAGCTCACGCCCGCCATGCTGATAGGCCTGTTCGCCGAGATGGCGCAGGAGCGTCCGCGCACCCGGCTCACCCTCGGCATCGATGACGACCTCTCTGGCAGTAGCGTCGCCTGGGACGCCACTCTGGACATCGAGCCGGACGACGTGACGCGCGCGATCTTCTGGGGCCTCGGTTCCGACGGCACCGTCAGCGCCTCGAAGAACACCATCAAGATCATCGGCGAAGAGGCCGGCCTCGAGGCTCAGGGCTCGTTCGTCTACGACTCGAAAAAGTCGGGCGCGCGCACCATCAGCCACCTTCGCTTCGGGACCGAACCGATCCGCAGTGCGTACCTGATTCAGAACGCTGGCTTCGTCGGCGTGCACCAGTTCGGCTTTTTCGAGCGGTACGACGTGCTTGCCAACGTGGCGCACGGCGCGACGGTCCTCGTCAACGCTCCGTTCTCGGCGGACGAACTGTGGGACGAGCTGCCTCGCGACGCTCAGGCCATCCTGCGCGACCGCAACGTGGAACTGTGGACGATCGACGCCTACCGGCTCGCAGCCGAGTTGGAACTTGGCCCGCGCATCAACACGATCATGCAGTCGTGCTTCTTCGCGCTCAGCGAAGTGCTCGAAACCGGGGATGCGCTGCAACGGGTGCGCGAAGCGATCCGTACCACGTACGGCGCTCGGGGAGAGGCGATCGTGCGCCGGAACCTTGCCGCGGTCGAAGCGGCACCGGCACGCCTCGAGCGGGTCGAGATCCCAGCCAGCTCCGCGCTCGGACCGCAGCGGCCCGCCTCGCTGACAGGGGACGCGCCCGCGTTCGTTCGGGACGTGACGTCGCTGCTGCTGAGCGATCGTGGTGACGACCTGCCCGTCTCCGCAATGCCGGAGGATGGTACCTGGCCGGTCGGCACGGCACGGTTCGAGAAGCGCAACCTAGCTCTCGAGATTCCCGTTTGGGACCCGGATCTGTGCATCCAGTGCGGCAAGTGCGTGCTGGTGTGCCCCCACTCCACCATCCGGGCGACGTTGGCTCCGAACGAGACTCTCGAGGGTGCCCCTGACGGCTTTCAAACCTCCGCGCCGCGCTTCAAGGAGGTCGAGGGCGTGCAGTACACCCTGCAGGTGGCGGTGGAGGACTGCACCGGCTGTTCGCTGTGCTACGAGGTGTGTCCAGCCAAGGACAAGACCGAGGTGGGTCGCAAGGCCCTGATGATGGAGCCGCAAGCTCCTCGGCGTGAGAAAGGCCGCCGCGACTGGGAGTTCTTCAAGTCCCTTCCGCAGGTACCACGCGCGCACGGGCTGGCGTTCACGAACGTCAAGAACGTGCAGGTGCTCGAGCCGCTGTTCGAATTCTCGGGGGCCTGCTCCGGCTGCGGCGAGACTCCGTACGTGAAACTGGTCAGCCAGCTGTTCGGCGACCGCAGCGTGATCGCGAATGCGACCGGCTGCTCGTCGATCTACGGTGGCAACCTCCCCACCACGCCGTGGACGAAGAACGCCGCCGGGTTCGGGCCGGCCTGGTCGAATTCGCTGTTCGAGGACAACGCCGAGTTCGGGTTGGGCATGCGCACCGCGATAGACGCGCAACGGGCGCGCGCAAGGCAGTTGCTGGGCGATCCCGCCTCCGGCGCGTCTGACCTGCTGTCCGCATTCGCCGATGCTGAGGGCGGCAGCGAAGCAGCGGTCGCGCGTCAACGTGAATTGGTCGCCACCCTGAAGCAGCGCCTACAAGGTCGCGAAGACGCGCTGGCCCGGGACCTGCGGGCGCTGGCCGACACGCTGGTCAGGACCGACGTGTGGATCATTGGCGGTGACGGCTGGGCGTACGACATCGGCTATGGGGGTCTCGATCACGTCCTAGCCTCGGGCGTCGACGTGAACGTGCTGGTGCTCGACACCGAGGTGTACAGCAACACCGGCGGTCAGGCCTCGAAGGCGACCGGGCGTGGAGCGGTCGCAAAGTTCGCTTCGGGCGGCAAGCGCAGCGCCAAGAAGGACCTGGCGGGAATGTTGATGTCGTACGGCACGATCTACGTGGCGCAGGTGGCGATGGGCGCGAACGACGGCCACACCGTCAAGGCGCTGTTGGAGGCCGAGTCGTTCCCGGGTCCGTCGATCGTGATCGCCTACTCGCACTGCATAGCGCACGGCATCGACATGGCGAAGGGGCTCGACCAACAGAGGGCGGCCACGGCGAGCGGTTACTGGCCGCTGTTCCGCTACGACCCGCGCCGGACCGCCGAAGGCAAGAACCCCCTGCAGCTCGATTCTCGGCCCCCGAAGATCCCATTCCGCGACTACGCGCTGCAGGAGAATCGCTACCGCCTGCTGCGCCTGACCGCTCCGAACGATGCTGACGCGGTGCTGGAGCAGGCGCAGGCCGACGTCGACGCTCGTTGGACCGAGCTCGAGCGGATGGCGGCGGTGGAACCCGTGCAGGAAAGAGAAGGTGCCGCGTCATGATCGATCTGAACACTCGCTACCTGGGTTTGGATCTCGCTAGTCCGCTGGTCGCCTCGGCCTCCCCGATGACGAAGGAACTGGACGGCTTTCGCCAGCTCGAGGATGGCGGCGCGGCCGCGATCGTGATGCACTCGCTGTTCGAGGAGGAGATCGAGGGGGAACAGGCCGCTTTCGATCACTTCCTCACGTACGGCACCGAATCGTTCGCCGAGGCGCTCGACTACAGTCCGATCCCAGAGACGTCTCCTGGACCGGAACGCTACCTGGCTCTGCTGCGCTCGGCGAAGAAGGCGGTCGACGTGCCGGTGATCGCCAGTCTGAACGGGGACTCCCCGGGAGGCTGGACCGGCTACGCCGCCATGTTGGAGGAGGCGGGAGCGGACGCGCTCGAGCTGAACCTGTTCTTCTTGCCCACCGATCCGGACGTGCCCGGCTCTGTGATCGAGGACCGTACCGTCGAGATCTTGCGCGAGGTGCGTCGTCGCGTCGACATTCCGGTTGCGGTGAAGGTCTCGCCGTTCTGGAGCGCCACGATGCACATGGCCGCCAGGCTGGCGGACGCCGGAGCCGACGGGCTGGTGCTGTTCAATCGCTTCTACCAGCCCGACGTCGATCTGGACGAGTTCGAGGTACGCCCGCGTTTGGCCCTTTCGACGCCGGAGGAGGCCCGCCTTGCGGTGCGCTGGATCGGCTTGTTGTTCGGTCACCTGCCGGTCGACCTGGCCCAGACGACGGGCGTTCACGACGCGAGCGGTGCGCTCAAGGGGGTGGCGGCAGGGGCAACGGTGACGATGATGACGTCGGAGATCCTGCGCCGTGGGCCGCAACGCTTCCGCGAGGTCGAGCACGCCATGATGGTCTGGCTCGGCGACCACGAGTACGACTCGATCGCGCAGCTGCGCGGCGCTATGTCACGCCGCGGCACGCGCGACGAGGAGGGGTTTACGCGCGCGAACTACAAGGCGACGCTCGACGCTTGGCGACCGGACCCGATCGGTTTCGGGCCGATCAGAAATCGTTGACGAACGCACTCCTGCTAGTGCGGCACTACGACGCCGGCCGCCCCTCGGGGCGGCCGGTTTCGTGGAGCGGGAGACGAGATTCGAACTCGCGACGTCCACCTTGGCAAGGTGGTGCTCTACCAGCTGAGCTACTCCCGCATTCGCGAAAGGCACCCACCCACCGGGTCGGTGCCTTTCGAATTAAAATATCTCCCCGCGCTGACCTACTCTTGCAGGGGGCTGCCCCCCAACTACCATCGGCGCTGACGTGCTTAACTTCCGAGTTCGGGATGGGATCGGGTGGGTCCACGTCGCTACGAGCACGAAGAGAAAAAATAGTGACAAGTCGAAGACGAAGCGATCCAGCGTCACGGTTCTCGGGATGATTGCAGAAAAGGTTACGTCCTCGTCCGATTAGTACCGGTCAGCTAAACACGTTGCCGTGCGTACACTCCCGGCCTATCAACCCGGTGGTCTTCCGGGGGACTTACTCCCACAAGGGGATGGGAAAACTCATCTTGGAGTCGGCTTCGCGCTTAGATGCTTTCAGCGCTTATCCGTTCCGCACATAGCTACTCGACATATGCCCCTGGTGGAACAGCCGAGAAACTAGAGGTGCGTCCATTCCGGTCCTCTCGTACTAGGAACAGCTCTCCTCAATTTTCCTACGCCCACAGCGGATAGAGACCGAACTGTCTCACGACGTTCTGAACCCAGCTCGCGTGCCATTTTAACCGGCGAACAGCCGGACCCTTGGGACCTTCTCCAGCCCCAGGATATGACGAGCCGACATCGAGGTGCCAAACACCGCCGCCGATGTGAACTCTCGGGCGGTATCAGCCTGTTATCCCCGGGGTAACTTTTATCCGTTGATCGATGGCCCTTCCACAAGGTACCACCGGTTCACTAGGACCGACTTTCGTCCCTGCTCGACGTGTATGTCTCGCAGTCAAGCTCCCTTATACCCTTACGCTCTATGCACGATTTCCGACCGTGCTGAGGGAACCATTGTGCGCCTCCGTTATCGTTTGGGAGGCGACCGCCCCAGTCAAACTACCCACCTCACGCTGTCCCCCGCCCGGATCACGGGCGCAGGTTAGAAGCACGAACCAATCAGGGTGGTATTTCACCGTTGACTCCACCAAGCCTAGCGGCCTGGCTTCCCAGTCTCCCACCTATCCTACACGGATCGGTCCAAGCGCCAACATCAAGCTGTAGTAAAGCTCCACGGGGTCTTTTCGTCCTGCTGCGGGTAGGCCGCATCTATACGGCCAGTTCAATTTCACCGAGTCTCTGGTTGAGACAGCGCTCCAGTCGTTACACCATTCGTGCAGGTCAGAACTTACCTGACAAGGAATTTCGCTCGGTCACTCCCTTCCTGTTTCCAGGAGGGCCGGACTCTATCTTGATCGACCACGGTTCATCTGCGAGGCGATGCGCCGAATTTCTTCGACGCCTTCCGCCGTCAGATGACGGCCTTCCTCCATCGCGAGCAAAACACGTCTGAACTTCAAGAAGTCCACGTGCTTACTCGTTTTGAGAGGATGCCGCATGAAGAATGGAGCGATCACGTCGACCAGGCAACGCAGGTCGCGAACGCGATACACCAACCGATCTCCATGATTCGAACGGACAACTCCGCAACCGAAGTACGCCTTGAGGGCGTGCAACGACTTTGCGTCCCGTTCGTGTTGAACCACCGTGAACTCGGGGAGGACTTGCACTCCCGTCGTCATCTCGTCATGGCGGGCGATTCCAATATGGAAGCACCCTTCCCCATCGACGAACCCGGCGATCCATTGCGCTTCGAGCTTCACGTGTCGATCCCGAACGTATAGCCTCTGAGGGTTCTTGGCACGAGACCAAGCCTTCCCTGCGGATTGTCCCCATGTCCGGCGGATTTTTACTGCGGCGCCCATGGGCCCGCTAGTACCGCGCGGCTGTCGAGGAGTTCCCCGCATATAGTTCGGTTTTACTAAGGCTAGCGTTGGTTAACCTTAGGACGGTTATAGTTACCGCCGCCGTTCACCGGGGCTTCATTTCGGCGCGTGAACGCCTCCACTTAACCTTCCGGCACCGGGCAGGTGTCACACCCTATACATCCCCTACTCGGGTTCGCAGAGTGCTGTGCTTGTGGTAAACAGTCGCTAGAGCCGATTTCCTGTGCCCACCTCGGGCAGTCGCGAACGACGACCCTACACGTGGGACCCCTTCTCCCGAAGTTACGGGGCCAATTTGCAGAGTTCCTTAACCAGAGTTCTCTCGCGCGCCTTAGTGCTCTTACACTCGCCCACCTGTGTCGGTTTTGGTACGGGCACTCTCGCTTCATCGCTTAGAGGTTTTTCTTGGCACCGTGGATTCGACCAGTTATCAGTCCCGTAGGACCTTCCCGACGCACGTCACCAACGCGGGAGGCGGATTTGCCTATCCTCCCTGGCTTCGTACGCCGCCGGGCTCTGCCGTGGCTCCGGTTGGCCTATCCTAATGCGTCACCCCATCGCTCCACGAAAGTGGTGCAGGAATGTTGACCTGCTGTCCATCGACTACGCCTTTCGGCCTCGCCTTAGGTCCCGACTAACCCTGAGGGGACGACCCTTGCTCAGGAAACCTTGGGCTTTCGGCGGAAGGGATTCTCACCCTTCTTATCGTTACTCATTCCTGCATTCGCACTTCCGATACCTCCACGGCTCCTTGCGGTACCGCTTCAACGGCTTACGGAACGCTCCCCTACCCAGCACGACTTGGTCGCGCTGCCGCAATTTCGGTGCATGGCTTAGCCCCGATCATCTTCGGCGCAGAGACGCTCGACTAGTGAGCTATTACGCACTCTTTGAAGGAATGGCTGCTTCTAAGCCAACCTCCTAGCTGTCTTAGCGTCTCCACATCCTTCACCACTCAGCCATGACTTTGGGACCTTAATCGGCGGTCTGGGTTGTTTCCCTCTTGTCCGTGAGAGTTAGCTCACACGGACTGACTCCCGGGGTATGAACCGCTGGCCTTCAGAGTTTGACAGGGTTTGGTAAGCTGGTGAGCCCCCTAGCCCAATCAGTGCTTTACAACCAGTGGTGAACCCCCGAGGCTAGCCCTAAAGCTATTTCGGGGAGAACCAGCTATCTCCGGATTCGGTTAGCTTTTCACTCCTAACCACAGCTCATCCCAAGAGTTTTAAACCTCAACGGGTTCGGACCTCCACTCCCTGTTACGGGAGCTTCATCCTGGCCATGGCTAGCTCATCCGGTTTCGGGTCTCCTGATAGCGCCTGAACGCCCTGTTCAGACTCGCTTTCGCTTCGCCTCCGCCTATCGGCTTAAACTCGGCACTACCAGGAAGTCGCAGGATCATGCTTCAATAGGCACGCCACCACCCGTTGCCGACATAAGTCGGCCATAGGGCTGTGACTGCTTGTAAGCGCACGGTTTCAGGTACTATTTCACTCCCCTCACGGGGTGCTTTTCACCTTTCCCTCACGGTACTGGTTCGCTATCGGTCACTCGGAATATTTAGCCTTGCGGGGTGGTCCCCGCGGGTTCACGCGAGATTCCACGTGGCTCGCGCTACTCAGGTGCCAGCTAGGCCTTCATGCCTTTCGCCTACGGGGCTTTCACCCGCTATGGCGCGCCTTTCCAGTGCGCTTCGGCTAGGCTATCCGGTCCACGTTGCTGGTCCTACAACCCCCCTTCCCGTAGGAAAGGGTTTGGGCTAATCCCTTTTCGTTCGCCACTACTAAGGGAATCGAGGTTTCTTTATTTTCCTCCAGGTACTTAGATGTTTCAGTTCCCTGGGTTCCCTCCTCATGCGCTATGGATTCACGCATGGGTACGCGAGGTTCGCTCGCGTGGGTTTCCCCATTCGGACATCCCCGGGTCAAAGCTTGCTTCCAGCTCACCGAGGCTTATCGCAGGTAGCCACGTCCTTCATCGGTTCGAGTGCCAAGGCATCCACCGTGCGCCCTTAGTAACGTAACCTTATTGGTCGCAAGTACTAAGAGTTCATGACGCGCAAGATCGGATCGAAATCCGTTCTTGCTCTGCGCTCGAATCGATCGGCCTAGACGGCACAAATCGAGGGTTCGAGCGCGGATGTCTCGCTTCGTCTTCGCTTGTCATCGTACGCGCCACTCTCGCGAGCGGCAAAAATGAGTCTATACATCGCGCCTAGAGCGTGTCAACCCCTTAGCGAACGCCGGCATGACGGTCCGCGTCCGCAGAAGAGGCCTCCCTGGCCGGAACACCGATGGCGGCCATTCCGCGCAGCAAGCGGGCACGCGACAGCTCGCCGAACTCCACCTCCACGACCTCCCCACGCGATGAGACGAAGAGGCTGGTGGGGTAACCGGCCAACTCGACCGCGCGACCCAGCGCTCGCGCCGGGTCGCGGCGGACGTCACCGCTCGGAAGTCCTTCGCGCCCTAAGTAGCCGGCGACGGTCTCCTCCGCCTCGCCCTGCGAAACGAGTACCAGCCGCACGTCGTCACGCCCACCGGCGACCTCCATCAACAACGGGAGCTCGCGCCGGCAGGGGCCGCACCAGCTGGCCCACAGGTTCACGACGGTCGGACGTCCTACCCAGCCGGCAACCTGCTCGGCCTCGCCGCCTAGCCTCACCACCTCGATTCGCATCTCGGTCAGGGCCGGTCGAGCCAAGGAGGTCGGTAGGGCCGCCAACGCAACCAGCGCCGCTACCGCCGCTGCGACAGCCGCGGCCGTCACCTCGCCCGAAGTCGGCGCCTTTCGCGCTAGCCGTAGCAGTGCGAAGCCGCCCCCCGCCACGAACCCGGCGAGACCGAGAAATCCGCCCTGCCAAACGAACAACATCTCCATAGGCCGGTCCAGGTAGGCCACCGGGTGGGTCACGACCCAGCCGACACGCGCCACCGCAACACCGACGAGAACCGACGTCCACGCCCACGAGGCGTCGCTGCCACGCCTGCGCGCCACCAGCTCCGCAACGACGAGCCAGGCGAGAACTACGACCGCCACGAACAGGCGCTCGCCTGCCAGCGCGACCGGTCCCAACGAGAGCGGAGCGAGGTCAGGCATGCGTACACTGTCGCACGTGGAGCTGCGAGCGGCCGGGCCGTACGCCAGCGTTCTCGACCTGTGCGAGGCGCCTTCACCGGAGCTCTCGCGCCGCATCGCCGAGCTGCACCGGCGCCTGAGCGCTCGGGCGCCCGCAGAGGTGCACGACCTCGTGCCATCGTTCCAAGGCCTGCTGATCGAGCATCGTCCCAGCATCGGGCCGACCAGCCTGCAAAGGTGGATATCCGCAGCCACCCACGCCGACGCACCGTCCTGGCAGCCACGCCGACGCTCGTTGCGCGTGGCCTACGGCGAGGGCTCAGATCGCGAAGAGCTCGAAGCAGCCCTGCGACTGCCGTTCGATCGGATCGCGCGGCTGCACCAGGGCCACACGGCGACCGTCGCCTTCCTCGGCTTCACGCCCGGCTTCCCTTACCTGTTGGGCCTCCCGGAAGCGCTCCACCTGCCGAGGCGAGAACGGCCGCGCTCGCGCATACCGGCCGGCTCGGTGGCGATCGCAGCTGGATTGGGCGGCATCTACCCGGCCGCCAGCCCCGGAGGTTGGTGGGTGCTCGGGCGTACCGACGCCGTGCTCTTCGACCCCGACCTCGACGATCCGGCCTGGCTGGCGCCCGGCGACCAGGTCGCCTTCGCAGCCACCGACGCGTCCGAGCTCTTGCCCGGGCCCCCACCGCGCCGCGACCGTTCCGTCGCCATCCACCCGGTCGGCAAAGTGGCAGCGGTCGAGTTGCTCGAGGTCGTGCCGGGCAGCGCCACGCTGCAGGCGGACGCCCGACGCGGAGTCGGCCACCTCGGGGCTGCGCAGGCAGGTGCTCTAGACCCGCTGGCCAGCGAGGTGGCGAATAGGCTGGTCGGCAATCCCGCCGCAACGCTCGCGCTCGAGGTAGTCGCGCAACCGTTCGTGGCGCGGGCACTCGACGACACGGTAGCCGCGGTCACAGGTGGTGGCATGCGAGTCCTGCTCGACGGACGTGAGCTTCGAACGTGGGCACCGATCGCGTGGCGGCGCGGAGCGACGCTAGAGCTGACGCCCGACCGCACCGTTCCAGGCCGAACCGCCGTGATCGCCATCGCCGGCGGCCTGGCCGGCGACCGCTGGCGCGGCTCGTTCAGCACCGACGTTCGCGCCGGCGCCGGCGGCTCTGCACGCTGGCTGCGCAGCGGCGACGTCCTGGCGGCGGCAGGTCCCGGACGCCCGGCCCGTCTACCGCCCCCCGGCCAGCCGCGCCTGACAGGCCACACCCTGCTGCGCGTGTACCCGGGTCCGCAGTACGACGACGAGACGTTCACCGCGCTGACACGGACGACCTACTCCCTTGCCGATGCGGACCGGACCGGAGCACGCCTCGACGGGCCACCCCTCGGCCTTCCCGCTCCACTGGCAGAAAGCGACGGTAGCCCGTTGGGCGCGGTGCAGGTCCCGCCGGACGGCCGTCCGATCGTGCTGCTCGCCGACCGCGGCCGGACCGGCGGTTACGCCAAGCCCGCGGTCGTCGATCCGCGCGACCTGTGGCGCTTGGCGCAGGCCAAGCCGAGTGACCGGGTCAGCTTCGTCGACGCGCGTTCCGGCTCGGCCGCCAGCGGCCAGCCCGAGCCGCTACACTCCTGGACATGACGAACCAGCGTCAGGTAGCCCTGATAGCCCACGACAAGAAGAAGCTCGATCTCGCCATGTTCGCGCGCGACCACGCCGACGTGCTTGGCCGCTTTCGGCTCGTGGCCACCGGCACGACCGGCGGCGTGCTCGAAAGCAAGACCGGTCTCAAGGTCGAGAAGCTTATGTCGGGACCCGAGGGAGGCGACCTGCAGGTAGGCGCCCGCATCGCTCAGGGCGAAGTGCTGGCGGTGATCTTCTTCCGAGATCCGCTGACCGCCCAACCGCACGAGCCGGACGTCAGCGCGCTGATGCGGATCTGCGACGTGCACGAAGTTCCGCTGGCCACGAACCTCGGTACCGCCGAAGCGGTGATCGCTTGGCTCGAGGAACTCCTCGACGCGAGCGACGAAAGCGAGGCGTGAAGCGATGAGCAAGCAAGCGATCGCAGCGTTCCTGCGCGAAATGCGAGACCGCCACGCCGAGCAGATCGACGCGATCGATCTCCCTGAGGGCACGTTCGAGTACGTCTCCGAACGTATCGCGGAGGGCGACGCCGAGACGCTCACGTTCATGCTGAAACTCGGCTACCTGATGGGCCTGCAGACCGGCTATGCGGCGGGGATGGCCGGCGAAGGTCGCCCCGACGGGAGCGGCGGGACGGGACCGCTGCAAGCCTGAACGCCCGCGCGGCTCAGCCCCGGGCGCTGCTTTCGTCAGCGACGACGTCGCCGTGGATCAGCTCTACCTCGACCTCTATATCGGCCTTGAGACTCTCCGCGACCGAGCAGTACTTCGTCATGCCGAGCTCAGCGAAGCGCCGGGCCGAGTGCTCGTCGAGGCCGGGTACGTCGAAGCGGTGCAGCGCCCGGATCTTCGTGAACGCTCCCGGCGCCTCGTCGGCCCGTTCGCCGACGAGCTCGATGGTGTACGCGTTGATCTCCAGGCGCCGTTTGCGCAGCATCTCTACGATGTCGTAACCGGCACAGGCGCCGACGGCGTTCAGAAGCAGGTGCATCGGCCGCATGCCGGTCGCGGCCTCGGCCTCTCCATCTATCATCACCCGCATCCCTTCCGGAGTGATGCCCACGAAACGCTTATCGATGAGGTGGTGCACGGTGGTTTCGGTGGTTCGGGCCATGGGCAGAGAATGAGCCGATTCGGGCCCCGGGCCGGTCGCGCCGGCTACGCTCAACGGCTACGCTGCGTGGCGTGCGACACCCGACCGACGTTAGCGACAAGCAGGCGTGGCGTCACGCTGCCCGCACGGCCGGGGCTCAGCTAGACCTGGCAAGCTGGTCGGCCAAGCTGGTCGAGGCGTTGCGGGCGTGGCCTGTCTACCAGACCGCCACGACGGTAGCGACATACCTATCGTTCGGCCAGGAGGCCGACCTAGACGGGCTTCTCTCCGACGCCAAGAGATTCGCCGCCCCCAGGACCGGCCTTCCAGGCACGATCCTGAGGTTTCACGAGCTCACGGGCGTGCTCGAGCCGCACGCTTTCGGGATGCAGGAACCACCTCCGAGCGCAGCGCGGGTTGCGGAGGACGAGATCGACCTGGTGCTGGTCCCGGGCTTGGCGTTCGACCGGTACGGAACGCGACTCGGCCGGGGCGGCGGGTACTACGACGCCTGGCTGGCCCGATTGGCTCCGGGAACGCCGCTCGTCGGGGTCGCCCATCCTCGCCTGGTGGTCGCGCGCCTCCCGACGGAGGCACACGACGTGACGCTCACGCACCTGCTGCTTCCAGATGGGGTTCAGCAGGTCGAGGGAAGCTAGCGAGCAGCGCTCAAGCGAGCTTCTATCGCCGACCGCGTAGGAAGCGAAGATTGCGCCCCCGCCGACGTGACCGCCTCGGCGCCCGCAGCGCAAGCGAAGCGCAGGGCGGAGCGTGCATCGCGACCTTCGACCCGCGCCACCGCCCAAGACCCGACGAACGCATCGCCGGCTCCAGTCGTGTCGATCGGCTCAACCTCGAAGCCAGCTACGTGCCACTCGCCGGACCTGCCGGCTTGGACCGCGCCGTCCGCTCCCAATGTGATGATCACCGCGCCGGGTCCCCGGCGCGCCAAGCTTCGCGCAGCTTTCAGGGCCTCGCTGGCGCCCACGGCATGCTTGCTGGGTTCCGCCGCTCCCGACAACAGTGCCGCTTCGCCTTCGTTGACGATCAGCACATCGCTTGGTCCAAGCGACTCCAGCACGAACCCCTCTGCCGGCGCGGCGTTCACCATTACAGGTACTCCTGCCCCGCGTGCGCACTCGATCGCGGCCTCGACTACTCTCGAGGGTATCTCTCGCTGTATCGCGACGAGGCTCGAGCGGCGCAGCAGCTCGAGCGGGAGGTCGTGCGCACCCCAGTACGCGTTAGCGCCTGGAACCACGACGATCCGGTTCGCTCCGGCATCGTCGACTTCGATGAGCGCTCTGCCGCTGGGAGCGTCGGCGGTCGTCACGTCGTTCACGGCGACGCCGGCACGAGCGAGGCCATCTCGTAGCATCTCTCCGGCGCCGTCGCGGCCGACTCGGCCGACCATCGCAACGGTGCCGCCGGCACGGGCCGCCGCCAGCGCCTGGTTGGCTCCCTTCCCGCCGTGATACTCCCGGTAGTCACTAGCAAGCAACGTCTCGCCTGCATCCGGCAAACGTGCCACACGAACCACCAGATCCAAATTTAGGCTTCCCACTACCGTGATCACCAGCGCACGCCCACGCTCGCGAGTAGGGACCGGAGCGCCGGCTCGTCGAGCGGACCCGATACGCGAGCACGAATCACGCCCGCGGCGTCGAGCAGCAATGTCGTTGGTAGGCCGAACGTCTGGTACGCCTGCGCGACCGACCGACTCGGCACCACGCCTGCAGCGAGGGGCCTCTCGTCCTCTCGCGCGTCACGCAGGACGACCGGAGCGACCACGCCGAGTTCGTCGAGGAAGGGCGCCACCACGTGGTGCGGCTCGCCGACGTTGAGCAGCACCACGGTGATTCGACCCGACAGCTCGCTGGCCGCCTGATCGAGCAGCGGCAGCTCCTCCACGCAAGGCGGGCACCAGGTCGCCCAGAAGTTGACGAGGACGGGCCCGCCGCGCAGCGCAGCCAGGGTCACCGGGCGGCCACCGAGGTCCAACATGGTGAAGTCGGGCCCGCTCCAGCCCACCGCCACACCGTACGGCGGTCGAACCGGCTCCTGCGCGACAGCGGGCGCGCCGGTCGGCAGCGGCGCCAACGCGACGAGCGCCAGATACAGCGCTGCGGCGCGCAGGCTACGTCGAGAAATGCGTCGAAACATGGTCAAAGTGTAGGCGCCCGGCCGCTGGGCATCCGTCAAGCGCGGGACCGGCACGCGGCGTAGGATGAGCCATCGGTCGGTCCGCTTCGGACCCGACGACGATTCTGGACCGTGGCCTGCCGCTGTCGGCCGCGGTGGTGACTGGAAGGTGACGAAGGTGCGCAAGTTGATGCTCGCGATCGTGACGATCCTCGCAGGCGGCGCCGTGGCGTTGGCGCAACCGCTGATGCCGGCGATCTTCTACTACGCCTCCGCTGCCGAGTTGCAGGCCGGCGGTTCGGTCAAAGGCGCGCTCACCGAGCAATCCGGTCAGAACTTCAAGGACGGCAGCCGGGTCGAGGTGATCGTGCTGCGCGCCGCGGCCGACGTGCCGCTCGTACTGGACGTGCATAGCAACGACTTCGACGCCTACCTCAGCGTGTACGACTCGGACGGGGCTTTGATCGACTGGGTCGACGATGGTCCGACCGGTCTCGACCCTCAACTGTCGTTCACACCGGCGCGGACCGGCGCCTATCTCCTCGTCGTTAGCGGCTTCGGACTCTACGACCTGGGCGCCTTCGAGATCTCCGCACGCGCCTCGGAACCCGTCGAAATGGTGGAGCTGCCACTGTCCGGCGCGATCGACGACGAGCTGCTCGGCACCGAGCCGGCCGACCCCGAGGTCGGGTACGGCTCGACCCGCTGGTACGAGATGGTCGTCCCGGAACGGTCGTACGTGCGCCTCCAGGTCGCATCGATGGATTTCGACACCGTCCTGACGCTGTTCGACGACTACGGCTTTTACGATCAGAACGACGACGCAGGCATGACCACGGACTCCGAGCTTTTCCTCGAGCTCGAACCGGGCGTGTACCGAGTCGCTGTGTCCGCCTACGCGGATGGAGGCGGACCGTTCACGCTTCGCGCCGACCGTTATGTCAGGGTGGACTGATAGTCAGGGCGCACCGATCCCCTGCGGCACTGCGCGGGCCCCCCGATCGTTCGCTGTCGGGGGGCTTCGTGGCCCGTTGCGTGACCGCGTGCGGGAGGTTGGCCGCTTGCAGACGGTCGCAACCATACGTATCGTGTTCCAACCGCCCGCGGTTCGTAGCCGCGCTTGCCGCCCACCCCTAGCTCCAACCACCGAGGTGACCGCGTGACCCGCTCGCTCATCGACCAGCACGGCCGCGTCGTTCGCGACCTGCGCCTGTCGGTCACCCCGCGCTGCAACTACGCCTGCTTCTACTGCGATCCAATGCGCGAAGGCGCCAACGATCCGGTCGGCACTATCGACGTGCGCGACGTCGACGTGATCCTCGGAGCTGCGGTCGAGCTGGGAATAGAGTCGGTCCGCTTCACCGGCGGAGAGCCGCTGCTGCGGCGCGAGCTGCCACGGATGGTCGAACTCGCCAAGCGTAAGCACGGCGTACCTGACGTAGCGCTGACCACCAACGCGAGCCTGCTGGCGCGTCGGCTGCCGGACCTCGTTTCCGCAGGACTCGACCGGGTCAACATCAGCCTCGATGCAGCCGACGCGGAGGCGTTCCGCAGGGCGACCGGCGGTGGAGCCATTCAGCAGGTGTGGGAAGGGATCGAAGCGGCGGAGCGAGCCGGTCTGGTCCCGATCAAGCTCAACGCCGTGGTCGTGCGCGGCATCAACGACGATCAACTAGTGCCGTTGGCCGAGCTGGCTCGCTCTCGACCCTGGCACGTGCGCTTCATCGAGTACATGCACCTCAACAACTCCGACCCGGTCGCGTACCGGGCACGGTTCGTGCCGGGATCGGAGAGCTTCGAACGGATCGAAACCGTCTTCGGCCCGCTCGAGCCGCTCGAGAACGATCCGTCCGCACCGGCGCGGCTCTACGGTGCGGCGGGCTTCGCGGGTGCGCTCGGGTTCATCGATCCGGTGTCCCGCCCGTTCTGCGGCGCTTGCAGCCGCATGCGAGTAACCAGCGACGCCAAGCTGCGTCCGTGCCTGCTGACCGACCGGGAGTACTCGTTGCGCGAAGCCTTGGACTCGGGGCGGCCGCAGCGTGCAGTGATCGACGCCTTCCTTCACGCCGCCCACCGCAAGGTCGCCAGCGGGATCACCACGCCGGTCCAGCGCGACCGGACGATGGTGTCCATCGGGGGCTGAACGGTGCCTGAGCCTCGCCTGCTGCTCGGCGTCACACGCGAAGCGATAGACCTTGCCGCACTCGTCACCGCGGTCGCCGACCCTCGCTCGGGAGCGGTCGCAAGTTTCCTCGGCACCGTCCGCACGCCGGACCGCGACCGCGTCGTTCGCTGGATCGACTACGAAGGCTACGAGGCCATGATCGAGGCGGAACTCGGCAGGATCGCTGACGAACTGCTCGACCGCCATCGTCTGCTCGGCCTCGCTGTGCTGCATCGGTTAGGACGCTGCCTCCCGGGTGAAGCGTCGATAGTGATCGTCGCCTGCACTCCTCATCGTGATGGCGCCTTCGAAGCCTGCCGGGACGCGCTGGAGCGTTGCAAAGCGCGGCTGCCGGTATGGAAGCACCAGGCCGATGAAAGCGGTGCCGATTGGGTGGAAGGTCGTACGGTGGACGAGGCCATGCTGTAGCAGGGTCGTGCGACTCTTCAGGGCGCTGGCCGATCGGCCACACGGCGTCGTACGCGAGCGCCTGCCACTCTGACCCTCCCTGTGCTAGGAGGCCGGATCGGCCGTGTCGGCTCCCAGGTGCGGCGCCAGCAACGCGTACGTCGCGTCAGGATCGAGCGGGTCCGCACGCACGACCCGTTCGGCCTGGCCCGAGTCCACCCCGGCTCCGTCCAGCTCGGGCGCGTCCGCCTCGATCAATCGCAGCGGCACCCCGCCGAGGTGCCAGAGTGCCAGCGTCCATGCGCCCAGCTGCCCGGACTCCTCCTCGGTCTCGATGCGATCGGCCTGCGGCGCCGGTGCTCCCGATTCCCGTAAGCGAGCCAGCACCGCCGCAGCCTCCGGGACCAACGCCTCGGCCCTCCAGATGACAGCGGCCCAGGCGCTTTCGTCGGTTCGGGCCGGAGCTGGGCCGTCAGCAAGCGTGACGACCGCGCCACCACCCGAAGGGCACTGGATCGGATCGGGCAGGGGCGGCTCTGGCCACTTGGCGGCATCGCCACCAACCACATTAGCCTCGTCCGCGACGCCGGCAGCCTCGAGTCCATCCTCCAACAGAGCGAGCACGGGGCCTCGGGACCGCGCTGCCGACACGGTTGCGAGGTCCGACGCCCGGGTCAGCGCGACGTAGACCAGCCGGCGAAGCTCGGTCTCCTCCGCTATCTGCTGCGCTCGCTCGAGCAGGATCCACAGGGCGGGGGTGGCGTTGCGCTCGTCCGCCGCCTCGACCCGAACGGCGACACCCAGATCGGCCGCGAACCGGATCGGCAGGTACGGCTTGCGGGTGCCGGCATCGATCGCGGCGAGGATCACCCAGGGCCACTCCAGCCCCTTGGCGCGGTGCACCGTCGTCAGCGTCACGGCGTTCTCGGCATCGAGCGCTGGCCGGTCCACCTCGACCTCCGCCCGAACGATGCGGCGCAGCCTGCGAGTCACCGAAAAGACGTCGCCGCCGTCACGTTCGAAGGCCCGTACGAGTTCCAGGAATCCTTGCAAGTCCGCACTGCGACGCGGGCCACCCGGCATGTTCGCGACCACGGCGCTCCAGCCGGTCTCACGGTCGAAGCTCTGCAACAGCCGACTCGGGCGGGCGCGACCCGCGTCTTCGAGCAGGTTGGTGAGAATCGCGAGCGGCCGCGCGGCCCACTCAGGCGGATCGCCTGCAAATCGGCGCCACCAGGAGTCGCCGGCCTCCCGGTCGCGCCGGTCGCTCGTGGCTACAGCGAAGCGCTCGAGCTCGGTGTCGGAAATCGCGAAGCCCGGTCCGCGCAGCAGGGCTACCAGTGCAACGTCGTCGTGCGGGTCCACCAGGAAGCGAAGCACGGCCATCGCATCCTGCGCTTCGCGGGTCCGCATCAGGTCGCCACCACCGGTGTGAACCGCAGCCACGCCGCGCGCCGGCAATACCTCGGCCAGAAGATCGAGCGGAGCCCAGGTTCGTGCCAGCACCGCGACGTCGGATGGGCGCATCGGCCGGGTTCCACCCACCGCCTCCGCGTCGCGCACGGCTACCCCCGCCTCGAGGCGCGCGAGGATCTCGTCGGCGATCCGGTGCGCCTCGGCCAGGCGAGCGACGAAGGCGGGGGTGCCGGTCGGCGCCGTGAGGCTCCAGCGCAACAGGTGAGGAGCCGGTCCGGGCGCCTCCGCGTCCGAATCGAGTGGCTCATGGTCGCTGGCTAGCACACGCTCGAACACGGCGTTTACACAAGCGACCAGCTCGCGGTGCGCTCGGAAGCTGCGGTCCAGCACCACCTTGGTCCCGCCAGCCTGCACGACCCGCTCGGTCATCCGTCGGAACACCTGCGCGTCGGCGCCGCGGAAACCGTAGATGCTCTGCTTGGCGTCACCCACCAGCGTGGTGCGGCAGAAGCTGGCGAGCTGCGCGAGGATCGCCTCCTGCACCGGACTGGTGTCCTGCACCTCGTCGACCAGCAGAGTCGTCCAGCGCCGCGCGTAGTGTCCACGGACCTCGTCGTGCTCCAGTGCGCGCAGCGCCGCCAGCTCGACGTCGGCGAAGTCTACGACGCCGGCACGACGCTTCGCCGCCGCCAGCTCGTCGCGCGCCGTCGCGAAGCCGGCACGAAGGTGCCGCTGAACCTCGGCGAGCGTGTCATCCGCAAGCCCCAGCTCGAACGTAGAAAGCGGATCGGACGCCCATCCGCGCAGCGCATCCAGCGCCACGGCGAGCGAAGCGCGAAGCTGCGTCTGCTCACTGCCCCAGGCGCGCGCCGTGCCGACGTTGGGGCGGCGACGATGCAGTAGTTCGCGCACCGTCTCTGGCTCGCCGGACGCGGCGGCCGCGAATGCGGCGAGGACGGCCTCGCGTGCCTGCTCGCCCGCATCGGCAGGCGGCCCCGCGAGGGCCTTCAGTCGCGTGCGCGCCTCGACGACGAGCGCCGTGCCCAGGTGCTCCGCGTACGACCGCTCGCGCGCCCGCGCGACCAGCTCCGGCCACCGTTCCGGCCCCTGTTCGAGGGCGCGCCCGGCTTTCCATGGATCGTTCAACAGCTTGCGCAAGGCGTCTCTGGCTCGCTCGTACGGAAGCGCTTCGAACAGGCCGGCCGGCATCCGCTCCATCGCCGCCTCGAGACGCTCCTCGGTCCAGATCGTGCCCTCGAGCGGATCGAGGATCCGTACGTCGGGCGGCACGCCTGCCGCGTCGGGGTGGTCACGGCAGATGCGTAGGCACAACGCGTGGACGGTGCCGATGGTGGCGGCCTCGAGCTCGGCAAGGCGGGGATCTTCCGCCCCGAAGGCGCCGGCGGCGTAGCGACGCACGCGAGCGCGGAGCTCGTGCGCTGCCCGCTCGGTAAAGGTGACCGCCACCAGTGCAAGCGGCGAAGATCCTTCAGCGAGGTGTTTCAGGTACCGGTGCCCCAGCGTGTGCGTCTTGCCGGTCCCCGCACCAGCGACGATCGCCACGTCGCCAACCGCCTCGGCAGCGTGGCGCTGCCGTTCGGTCAGGCTTGGGGGCGGCTGTTGGTCGTTCACCCGGTGCCCTCCGCCCCGACCTCCACCGCGCCCGCGTCACGCTTGCGTTCGACCCGAGGGCCGACGCGGCACACCGGCCCGTACTCGCAGGTGCGGCACACCTCCCGCCGCTCGTCGGGCGCCAGCGGGTACGACCCTTCGCTCAGGTGGCGTTCGACCCGGCCCACCAGCCCGCTCAGCTCGGCGTCCGCTGCGCCCGGCTCGACCGCGGTCAGCGTCTGCGCGCTGCGGACCGACAGGTAGCGAGCACGCTGTCTAGGGGGCAGGTCGGCCAGTTCGGGCGCGTCCACCTCCAGATAGAGCGGAAGCTGAACGTCGATCCAACTCTGCCGATCCTCGCTCAAGGCGCCCTTCGGTTTGGTGGTGCCCGACTTGTAGTCGATCAGCTCGACTCCGTCCTCATCCGCGTCGACACGGTCGACGTAACCGTGCACGCGCAGGCCGCGCCAACCGCCGCTGAAGCGTCGCTCGACGTCGAGCGGTCGCATGCCGGGACTCAGGAAGTCCTCGGCCAGCACCAGTCGTTGGAGCGCGCGGATCTCGCCGCCCCTCACGCGCCTCCAAGCTTCGCCGTCGACGTTGGGGACCTGCGCCGCACGCTCGGCCTCGGCGAACGCCTGTTCGAGTCGGGCCGATATTGCGCTCCGAACGGTGGCGTCGTCGACCTCGCGCCACTGCGCGGCGCCGGGACCACCAAGGCCGTCGAGTGTCCTGGTGACGGCGATCTCGAGTGCAGCGTGCCAGAGCCGACCGCGCAGCAACGGGGTTATCCGCTCGTCGCTCTCCTCGAACGACTCGAGTCCCAGCCGGTAACGAACGAACCAACGGAACGGGCAGCGGCCGAGGTCCTGCAGGCTGGTGGCGCTGAAGTTCCAAATGGCCGGATCGAGCTCGCTGCCGGTAACGCCGTCGAAGGCGTCGGGCGGGGCTGCGCTCTCGCGCCGCCGCTCTGTGTGCCAGGCGTGGCGTGCGCTCGCCAGCACGGGATCCCCGGCCGGGTCCGTGTACGATTCGTCGCGCAGGTGCGCACGTCTCCGTTCCTCGGGACTGGCGGGCGGGCGCGCCGGCGCGGTCACCGGAGCGAGGTCAAGACGGGCGAGGTACGGGCTCGGGAGTAGGGCGTTCCCGCCGCCACGCGCAGGCACGCCGAATATCACCTCGTCCCGGCCGGAACGGAGTGCCGAGGCGAACTCGCGCCAGGCGTCGCGAGCCTGTTCGGCCGCCGCTGGCAGTGCGGCACCCTGCCGTGCCAGCAGGGCACGATCGGCGAAGTCCAGCATGGGGGCGTCACGCACGTCGGCCGGGAGCACGCCTTCGTTCAAGCCAAGCACGAACAGGTGCGCCACGCGGCCGGCGGCGGCGGCGGCGGGCGCCACCACGTCGACCGGACCGAGCGCCACACCGCCGCCAGCACCGGTTCCCGACGGGGGCGGTCGGACCTTGAGCAACGCCAGCAGGTCCTCGACGTCGCTGAGGAACGCTCGCCGCGGCACCACCTCGTCGGAGGGGAGGCCCGCCTCGAGCAGGCCGCGCAGCACCAGGCCGATCGTTGCGCTCTCGTACGGCTCGAGCCCTTCGCGCGGCAGCTCGAACCCGCTCAACACGGAGCGGAACCGCTCGAGAAAGACCCCGCGGGACGCCTCTGGCGGCCAGTCGAGCAGTGTTGCGCGCGGGTCGATACCACTCCAGCCGACCGCCCCGATGGGGTGCCTGGCACGCGCCTGGCGCCACGCCTCGTCGTTACCAGCGCCGACCAGCCGGTGATGCAGCACCTGCAACGTCGTCTCGTAGGGAAGGTCGCGGGCGATCGCCTCGGCGCAGCGCGCGATCCACCCGCCGACGGCGGTGGCGCGCAGCGGCAGCTGCCGGTCGATGCGAAGCGACACGCCCAGCTCCCAGCCGATCGCTTCGAGGCGGTACGCCGCGGCCGCCGGGTCGGCCACGACCAGCAATATCTGGGCCGGGTCTACGCCCGCCTGCAACAGCTCGCAAACGCGAGCGAGGAACCAGCGCGTCTCCTCGTCGACGGTCGCGAAGTGGTACGCCGCGGCGCTCTCGGCCATCGGCTGGCCTGGGTCGCGTCGAACCGTCCAGCCTGCCTGGGTCAGGTGCCTGACGGACCGATCCGCCTCGGGCGGGAGGATGGCGACCGAGCCTGGGGGCGCCACCGCGATCAGGTAGCGGCCCGCCGCACCGGCCAGGTCAGCGACGCCACTGACCAGCCAGGGAGCCTCCTGCGCCCGGCCAACCGTGGCGGCGGCGTCGAACAGCGCGCTCGGGTCGACTTCGTCGCGCTCGCCAAGAAGGTTGCGGTAGTGCGCCGCCACGCGCCAGGCGCGCTGCGCGCCGGGTGAAAGCCCGCCCGGGGGTTCTCGATGGTGCGCGAGGTCGGCAGCGAGCAGCGCCGCGACCGGCTCGGCGAGTGCTCGGCGCCAAGCCCCGCTAGCGCCGGTCCCCACCACCTCGCGCGTGGCGATCCCGAGCGCACGCCAGCGCCGCAGCGGCGACGCCAGCGTACGACCGCTGCGCGCCAGGTCCGCCGCCGCCCGCGCAGCCAGCGTCCGGTACGGCACGCCGATCGCACGCGCAGCCCGGCGCGACGGCACCAGCACAGTCCGGCCGTCGAGCGGCTCGTCGAGCGGCTGCGCCGCTGCGCGAACGATCACCGTGCCTGGCGGGTCTTGGGTCACACCGCAGCCTACCGGGCCGCGCGCCACGAACCGGGCGGCTGGTAGATTCCGTCATGACGTATGCGCAGCTGCCGATCCCGCTAATGCCGGTCGCCAGCGGCGGGCGGGTCGACTGACGCCGATGAAGCTGTTCTGCGCCGCCGACGTGCACCTGGGCCGCGTGCCGTCGCGACTCCCCCCGCACCTGCCGTTCCGCGCAGAGGACCTCGCTCCTCGCGCGGCCTGGCACGCCCTGATCGACTCCTGCCTGGAGGAGGGTGTCCAGGCGCTGTTGCTGGCAGGTGACGTGATCGACGACGCCCGAGACCTGTTCGAGGCGTACGCTGACCTCGAGCAGGGGGTACGGCGCTTGCAGCAGGCCGGAACCGAAGTGATCGCCGTGGCGGGAAACCACGATGCGCGCGCCCTGGCGCGCCTCGACGACGCCGTTCCCGGTCTGAGGCTATTGGGCCGCGGTGGCCGTTGGGAGGCGCACCAGCTCGGATCCGGCCCGGAGGCCGTGCGGATCGTCGGCTGGTCGTTCCCCAGCGATCACGTCACGGCCACTCCGGTCGGCGAGGAGCTGCGTGAGCTTCTCGCGGCGCCTGCGCCCGCCACCACCTTCGGACTCTTGCATGGCGACGTGGACGCCAGCGCCAGCCGCTACGCTCCACTATCGCGCGCGGCGCTGCAGGCCGCTGGAGTGGACGCCTGGCTGCTTGGGCACGTTCACGCTCCGGCCGCCTTCGATGCGGGTGAGCGGGTCGGCTACCTCGGCTCGCTCGCGGCGACCGACCCGGGCGAGGCGGGTCGACGGCACGCCTGGCTGGTCACGGTAAGTAGCGGCACGATCGAGTTCCAACCACGCTCGCTGGCGCCGCTGCGCTACGACGAGTTGGAGGTCGACCTGGCCGGCTGTGGCGCGGATGACGCCCCCAGCCGGCTGATCGTGGCGATACGCGAGCGACTTGTTCGCCACTCTAGCGACCCTGCTGTGCGCGCCGTGGCCCTGAAGCTTCGGCTCCACGGCCGCGTCGAGCGTCCCGCAGATGTGCTCGAGGCCCTTCGGCAAGCGGAGGTCGAGGCGTTGACGGTCGAGGTGGATGGCAGGGTCGCCTTCGTCCACGCGGTCACCGCGCTGCTCGAGCCTCCGCTCGAGCTTGACCGCTGGGCGCAAGGCAACGATCCGATCGGCGTTGCCGCGCGTACCCTGGCGGTTCTGAGAGGGCCGGCGTCGGCAAAGCGAGACACGCTGATTCAGGACGCCCGCGCGCGGCTCGCTCCGGTGCGTGCCCGGGGCACGTTCGCCGAGCTGGCGTGGCAGGAACCGAGCGACGAGCTCATCGCTGCGCGCCTCGAAGCGGCCACGCTGCGTCTGCTCGCTACCCTCGCCGCCCAGCGCGAGGAGCGCGCTCCGTGAGACTCGTCGAGCTGGAGCTGCGCGCATTTCCCGGTGTCGATCGCCCGTTCCGCATCGACGAATTCGCGCCGGGAGCGAACCTGTTGCTGGGACCGAACGCGTCAGGCAAGAGCCGCGTCGCCCAGGCTGTCCGGGCGGTGCTCGACCCGTCCTCGTCACGTGGCGACGACATCTCCATCGTCGCCGTGTTCGAACATGACGGCCAGCGGCTGCGAGCCTCACGCGTCGGCGACGGCGTCCGCTGGGAACGAGACGGCGTCCCCACCGAGCCGCCTCCTCTTCCCGATGGTCACCTACTGGACGGCCTGTTCCTCGGCCTCGAAGATCTACACCGCTTTGGCGGCTCGGACCGCCTCATCGCCACCCGGCTGGCGACCGAACTGGCGGGCGGCGTCGACCTCGCCGCGGCTCGCAAGGTGCTGGCGGAGGTCGGTCCTCATCATGGCCGGGCCGAGGCGAAAGCGTGGAATGACGCCAGGGATGAGCGCCGCGACGCCGAACGTAGGCGTGACGGGCTGGCTGCAGAGCTGGCACACCGCGACGAGTTGGCCGAACGGCGGGGCGTCGCAGCCGCTCGAGCTGCCTCGGTCGAACCGCTACGCACCGCCAGCGACGCGATCGAGCAGCGCCGCCGGCTGCAGAATTTGAACAGCGAGGCAGAGCGCCTTCCCGCTGGGCTCGAACGGCTGCACGATCGCGCCGCGGAGGACGCTCAGGCGTGGATCGCTGCGGTACGTGACGCTCAGGGCGAGGTAGATCGATGGCTCCGGGCGCTCGACGAGGCTACGGCTGCCGGACGCGCGACCGGCCTCGCGTGGGACCGGCCACGCGCAGCCCACGCAGAGGAGCTGCGTCTCCTCGCCGACAGGCTGGCCGGCGCGGAGCGAGACCTGGAGGCCGCCGAGCGTGCGCTGGCCGAGGCGAGGGCGCGAGCGTCCGTCAGCGACCCGGGCGATGCCGCAACGGCGGACCTGCCGCCCGGACCGACGGTCGACGACCTAGACGAGCTCGAAGCCTTGGCGCAGGAGCTCGACGAGGCCCACTCGGAGCTGGCGTCGCGAAAGCGTAGCTTGGCGCGTCTCGAACCGGTCGACGGCGTCTCCAGGGCGGACGGGTCGCGTACCGATGCGACGCTGGGCAGCGCGGTCCGGCACGCGGAGGAGCTGGCGCTGTCGCTGTCGGTATGGCTGCAGGCTTCACGCCAGGAGTCCCGCCTTCGCACCACGATTCGCGTCGGCGCACTGCTGGGGGCGGTTGCAGCCGCCGCCTTCGCTGCGTGGCGGGCCAGCGACGGGTCGCTACTCGCCAGCAGCGAGGTGACCTGGTGGCTCGCCGCAGCGGCGCTGTTCGTCGTCGTTGCGCTCGCTAGCGAGTGGACCACGCTACGCCGAGCGGCCGAGCGGCGCACGATCGAACGGACGGTTCGACAGGCTGCCGACCGGTCCGATCCGGACGGTGCCGGCATCCCGTCCGCCTGGACACCAGACGCGGTTAGAAACGCCCTCTTGGACGCCGCGAGGCGTGCTGCCGCATTGGCGGCGGAGCGGGACGTGCGACGAGAAAGCGAAGCACGCGCACGTGAGCTTCGCAGCGAGGTGCAGGAGGCCGAGCAGGAAGCCGCCAAGGCGGCCGAAAGGTTGAGCGAGCGCGCCGCGGCGAGCGGCCTGGAGACCGGAATCGCTACCCGCTCTTGGCTCGAGCGGGCGCGACGTGCCCGAGAGCTTCGCGAGCTCGCACGTGCCGAGCGTGCAGCGCGAGCCCGGGGGGACGACTGCGCCGGGCGGGTGGCCGAGCTCCGGGCCGAGATAGAACGCCGCTGGCAGGCGGCGCAGGGCGACAGGCCGATCGGTGGCGAGTCCGGCGGGGCGTGGCGAGCGGAGTCCGTACGCTCTGCAGCCAGCGAGCTGGTACAGGCGGTTACGCAGCGCGACCGTGCCGTCGAGGCGAAACAGCTCGCGGAGCGGCAGTTGGCGCACGCCCGTGAGGCTGCCTCCAGCGCCGAGCGGCGTCGCGACGAGGGCCTAGCCGCGCTGCTCGGTCGCGACCCGCTGGCCATCGCGGAGTCCCCTCCGCAAGCGCTGGCCGAACTGCACGTCAGGCTGGAGGCTGGCCCCGCCTGGCGTGCCTGGCAGGACGAGGCGAAGCGGCTCGAGACACTGCTTGCGCACGCCGAGCAGGTTCTGGAGCCGCACCCCGAGTTGGTCGCCGCCGTCGAGGCAGGGGATGAGAAACCTATCCGTCAGGCGCTGCTCGAGGCGGAGGCGGCCGTGGAAGAGCGGGACGAGGCGACGCGCCAGCTGGCCGCCCTCGACGAGCGCATTTCGCAAGCCCGCCACGACCGGCGGGTGGAGGCGGCGCGCCAGCGGGAGCGCGCTGCGCACGATGCGTTGGAGCGCGCCCTCGATGCGTCGCTGGACACGGAGGCCGCAGCGTTCGTGTTGGACAGGGTCGAGGGCGCTTACCGTGCAGAACGCCGGCCGGCCGCTCTGCTGCGGGCCGAGCGCTGGTTCGAGCGGTTCACCCAGCATGCGTTCACCCTCCGCTTCGACCCGGCCGCCGACGGCGACGACAGCGTCCGCGCCGTCGACCGGTCGAGCGGCAGCCAGCGCAGTCTGTCGGAACTTTCCAGCGCGACGCGAGCACAACTGCTGCTGGCGTTGCGGGTCGCAAGTGCAGTCGAGGCGGAGGCGGGAGGTCCGCCGCTGCCGCTGGTGCTCGACGAGGCGCTCACGACCAGCGACGTGGGGCGCTTCGCCGCCGTGGTGGCGGCGCTGTCCGAGCTGGTGCGGGAGGAGGGTCGGCAGATCCTCTATCTCAGCGCCCGGCGGGACGACGCCGTGCTGTGGAGCGAGTTGGCCACGCGCGCAGATTCGGGCGTGGTGGCGCCGACGGTGCTGGATCTGCCTCGTCTGCGGGGCCGCTTCGACCTCTGGGATCCCGGGGCAGCCTCTGAAACCGAATCGGCGCCGGAGCCTCCAGCTCCGAACGGGGACACGCCCGCGCGGTACGGCGCTCGACTGGGCGTGCCGGCGGTCGATCCGTGGCGGCCGGACGCGATCCACCCGTTCCACCTGCTGCACGACCGGCTCGAGCTGGTGCAGCGGCTGGCACGCTGGCGGATTTCAGGTTTGGGACAGCTTGGTACGCTGCTGGACGACCCGTCAGCTGCGCTTGCGATCGTCACGGACGGCGAACGCGAGCTGTTGGCGGCTCGCCTGGCGGCGACGCGCGCCTGGGCGGAGGCGTGGCGGGTCGGTAGGGGCCGCCCGGTCGACCGGAGCGCGTTGGTAGCTAGCGGTGCGGTGAGCGACCGATTCCTGCCGGCTGTACGAGACCTGGCGGCCGCACACGAGGGCGACGCGGTGGAGCTGCTTGCGGCGCTCGAACGCAGCGAGGTCAAGCGTTTCCGGGACGATGCACGTGCCGCATTGGAGACCTGGCTCGAGGAGAACGGTTACCTGGACCGGCGTCAGCGCCTTTCCGCCGCCGAGCTGCGCTTGCGGGCAGGCGCTGCGTTGGAGGAGCGTAGGCGGGCGGCGAGCCCAGCATCGGACGACCCGCTCGACGGCGCCGACCTGGTCGACCGGCTCGAGCTGGGCATGCGTAGCTCAGGCGTTCTGTTCGACGGTGATGCGGGAGACGCGTAGCAGATCCTCGCGCACCCGGGTCAGCCGCAGGCTGGGAGGCGGCGACTCCAGGACGCCGTTGACGATTTCGCGGGCCACGTCGGCGGGCAACTCGAACGCGTCCTGTACCTGCTCGAGCGGGACGATCACCGGCGTGCTCGGCTCGAGCAGCCAACGGATGATCCGGCTGCGCAGGTCGCCGGCGCGGCTCAACTCCTCCTCACGGTCGGTGCGTTTGCGATCGCTGCCAACGCTCGTCTGCACAGCGGTCGTGGGGGTCGCGGTCACGGGGGTCGCCGCCGCGGGCACGTTCGGAGCGGGACCGCCCTCTACGCGTCGCCGCTGCGGCGAGCCGGGGCGGCGAGCGAGCGGCGAGCGTCCTGCCGTAGCGCGTGGCGGAGGCGCCTTGCGAAGCGGTTCGACCGTGCGCTCCGGCCGGCGGGTTGCGGGTGGCGCCTCCTCCGGCGCTCCGAAAAGTGGCAACTGTCGCACCTCGTCCGAACTGCTTGCGCGGGGAAGTTGGCGCGGCCGCTCGGTGACCTGTTCGTTAGGCTCGATGGCCAGCTCGACCGGCTCGGTAGCCGAGTCGACAGGCTCGCTGCTGGCCAGTGACGCTAGCTCGAGGCGGCGCTCCGGATCGACGCCGAGCAGCGGCGGATCGGGGGCGACATCGTTGGAAGGCGGCGTGGGGGGGCGCGCCTCGTCGAGTGATGCTTGCGCCTCGAGCAGCGCTTGCGGGTCGGCCGTTGCGGGTGTCGCAGGCGTCGACACCTCGACGTCGTCGGCGGGCGTGGCGAGTCGGAGCGCCTGCGCTCCGCTGTTGGGATCGATGCCGAGCCGACGAACGGTGACGCTGCCGATCCGTTCGACGAAGTCTGGCCGTTCGGTTTCCTCGATGGTGGCGGCGGGCAGGTCGACACGGTCGGCGAGCTGCTCGAGCGTGGTGTCACCTTCGAGAGCGTCGAGGTCGACAGCGTCGACGTCGATCGCGTGCGGTACGAGTCGGGTCCTTGCCGGTGCCGGGTCGTCCCGCACCGAGTACCAGCTCGACACCTGCCGCTGCACCTGGGTGGGCGCGGCCCCCTTCTCCACGGTGTCGGAGTGGTCGTGTGGGGGCGCGGGCGCGGGGGTGCGTGCCCGGCGCAGCGGTCCGATGCGGACTTCGCGGGTTTCGCCGCCGCTCACGCGGATCTCGAGCTGATCGTTCACCTGCAGATCGTGGGTCCGGAAGAACTCGCTCAGGCCGCCGAGTTGACGGGGCGGAATGGAGACGAGATGGACCGACTCGTCCCGCTCGGCGTCGAGCGCCAGAAGATCGCCCTCAGGAAGCGTGTCCCTGAGGGCGAAGGGAAGTTGGACGAGGCCGGAGGCGAGACAGTGCCGCGTCAGGCCGACACGGTGCGTGGTTCCGTCTCCGTTAGGTCCGGCGGGGTACCGGACGTGGCGTTCGTCCATGACGACCTCCCTGCATCCGCGAGGTTTCGGAAATCGTATCACACGTGCGCGCTTCGTACGTCGTACACGCACTCGGAGGCCCTCCACCCGACAGGCGCCGACCGCAACGGCTCGTGTACACCGTCCCGCATGCGCGTCCAACGCACCGTCACTGCGCTTTGTTGGGCTGGAGTCAGCTAACCCTGGACGAGTAGCGCTCGTAGGCGGTGACCGGCGCCTCGGTCGCGCGGCTGCGGCCGCCGTAGATCTCCTTCGCGAGCCAGGCCCGCTCTGCGTCCGCTTGGTCCTCCGGTACGCTGCGCCACCACACCTTCGCCTCCGGGCGCCAGCGGTAACCCCGCGCCTTTAGCAGGTCCTTCGTCTCGAACGGCGAGCCGACCGCCCGGAACAGCACGTCGCGGCGGCGTGCGGCCTCGAGCAGAGCCGCCATGGCCGGCGTTCCGCTGACGGGCAGGGGGCGCGCAAGCAGGTGCACGCCGGCGAGGCAGTCCACCACTGCTCGGTGCCCCTCGTAGAAGACGCCGCTGCGGTAGGCGAGAAACTCGAGCTTGCGGCTCTCCATCCCTTGCTCACGCCAAGGCACGTCCTGAGCGCTGCAAGCCCAGGGAAGGCCGGCGAACAGCTCGAAGCGCTTCTCGAGAAAGGCGCGGTCGAAACCGGCGTTGTGGGCGACGATCAGATCGGCACGCTCCACCAGCGCCGCGACGGCCTCGTCGTCGAGACGCTTGCCACGCACGTCCTCATCGCGGATTCCGGTGAGGGCCACAACCTCGGGGGGAATCGGGCGGCCGGGATCCTCGAGCTGGTCGAAGCGCTCCTCGACACCGGTCACGCGCCCCCCCTCGTCGTAACCGAACAGCACCATGGCGAGCTCGATGATGCTCTCCCGACCGGCGTCGATGCCGGTGGTTTCGACGTCGACGTAAAGACCCCGCCGGAACGGCTGGCCGGCATCGTCGCTGCGGGGATCGTCGCCGAGACGGCGCAGAACCCGGTAGTCGGGGTGCGCGTCGAGCTCGGCTGCGGCGCGCTCGAGGCGCGGGTCACCACGGTCCATGCCGGTCCACCTCCTAGCCCGCAGCCTAGCAACGCAGCTGGGCCTAAGTCGCGGGCCGCCGGCCGAGTATGTGGCCGCTCTCGGCCCAGAGCCGCTGGGCTCGTCGCCACCAACCCGTCCGGTCGACGCGGACCGGCGGGGTAGCCTCCGGGGCATGTCGGATCCGGGCCATACCCCATCCAGCCTCGCCCCGAGCCGCTCGCTAACACCGCTCCCTCCCGCCGATGTGCGCGAAGCCCGCCACGCCGCAGAGGCGTACCGCGACCCGCGTGGCCGCGTTTGGCTGTTGCGCCCACGGCCCAGCGGGGCACGATTCGAGAAGGCCGAGCACGACGCCGCCCGGGCCATGCTGGACCACGGCTTGACCGAGTGGGCCTTCGGGTTCGGCCGCGGAAAGCGGACTCTCGGCACCACCCGCGTGCGCGTCGGTGCCGCGACCGGTGTGATCCGGCTGAGCCGGCATCTCATCGACCACGCCAGCTCCGAGCGCCGCCTCGACACGCTCCTGCACGAGATCGCCCACGCCGTCGCCTACCAGCGCCACGGCCGCGTGGCTATGAACCACGGACCGTTATGGCGACGGGTCGCCCGCGAGGTTGGAGCCGAGCCACGGGCGACCTGCCGAGACGGACCGGACCTGCCCGCCAAGCACACCCTCGTCTGCCTGCGTTGCGGCACTCGCGTCGGCCTGCACCGGCGTCCCAAGCACCCGGGCCACGCCTACCGCCACCGGGGTTGTGGTGGCCGCTTCCAGCTCGAAGCAGTTGGTGGAGACTCTCCGGCGCGCCGGTGACAGATAGCCCGTGACTCGTAGCCCGTGACTTCTTAGTTCCTGACTCATGGTGCGGCCCGGTCGAGACGCTCCCTAAGCCGGCGCTCGCGGCGGCCGAGATCGTCGAACAGATGGCCGCCGCAGCGCCGTGCCGCCGCCACCGCCTGAAGCGCTCCAGCGAGGTCTCCGAGGCGGTGCTCTCGATGCTTGGCCAACTCGATCCAGGCGCGTGGATCATGGTGCGAAGCCAGCCGCTCCCAGCGTTCCACCGCCTCCGCGACCCGATGCGAGCGACGCAGCAACCGTGCGGCCTCCCACGCCGCCTCGCGATGCTGTCCCTCCGCGGACCGAAAGTGCGCCAACGCCACTTCGGTCTCGCCAAGAGCATCCGACCAACGGCCCAATGCGTGCGCTTCGACGGGATCGGCGATCCCCGCAAGCGGATCTAGCAGCGCTTCGATCCGCTGCTGGAGCGCCGCCAACGCGACGATGTCGATACGGTTGTGCTCCAGCACGCCCAGCAAAGGTCGAGCGTCACGGGACCGCAGGAAGCCGAGGTAGCGAAGCGGAACCTCCGATCCCGGCACATCGTGACTACTTCGCTTGGCGCCCAGTACCTCGCGTTCGACCGTGCCCAGCGTGCAATCCGCTAGTCGCGAGCGCCATAGACGCCGGGCGAGCGGCAGCAGGTCGAGGTGGGGCACGTTCGCAAGCGGATCGTCGAGCCCGTGCAGCGCGAAGCGGGTGCGCAACAGTGGCAGGTCGAAGCCCGCGCCGTTGTAACTCACTACCGCCGCCACTCCGGCCAAACGCTGCTGTAGCGCTCGCAGGTAGCCGGGCTCATGTTCCGGCCCGGGCAGAAACACCTGCTCGACGACGAAGCCTTCGCCTACGTGCCTGCCGATCCCCACCAGGAATGCGTAGCTGCCGGTGCCGCCAGCCAGCCCCGTCGTCTCGGTGTCGAGGTAGACCACCTGCCGTGCCGTCTCCGCGTCGGGTCCGGATGCGGCACGACCGCCCGCCTCCACTCCCCGGGACGCCCAGCGGGTCAGCAACGGATGGAGGTCTCCGACGCCAAGCTCGAAGGCGCCGTGCCGTGCTCCCACCGGCCAACGCTGGCGGTGCGACAGGTGAACGCCCAGACCGTCGCTGACCAACTCGGCTCCTAACACCGTGGCTGCGGGCGCGAAGCCCAGTTCGTGCCGATCGTCCCGCTTGCGGACTCCCGGGTCCGCCGAGCCGCGCAGGGCTCGCAAACGATCGAGCAGCTCGCTCACGATGCCAACCCCTCCAACAGCGCGCGCGCCTCTAGCTTGCCGGCGTGACCCTCCTCGCCAGCCGGACCGACGCAGGCGGGACAGCCGTCCTCGCAGCCGCATGCCGCGACCACCTCGAGCGCCGCCTCGATCAGGTCCTCGTGCCTGTCGGCCAGCTCGTCGGCCAGACCGACGCCGCCGGGCACCGTCTCATAGATCAGCACAACCGGTCTTCCCTCCGCGACCGCGCTGGCCGGATCGGAGACGACCCCCAGGTCGCGTGCGTCGCACATCACCCGCAACGGCGCCAACGAACGAAGCGTGTACGCGACCGCCGCCAAGCCGCTGCGCACCCGCACCGACTGTTCAGCGCGATGGTGGCAGGACGGACAGAGCGTCGTCAGGTTCTCCGGCCGGTTCGCCTCCGATGCGAGCCGAAAGGTCCGAAACGGAACGATGTGATGCACGTGCAACGGCGTGCCCGAATCGGCGCGCGTTGCGCACACTCGGCAGGCGTGCCGGTCGCGCGCCAGGACCACCTGGCGCAAGCGGGGCCAGTCCGGACCGTAGTCGTTGCGGTCCGCGTTCCATGCGCCCTGCGCCTTTACCTGCGTCAGCACATCCTCGTTCGGCGCGAAGGCGTAGGCGCGGGTCCTCAGGTGCGATGGGGCGATCTCTAGCGGGAAGCGGGCCAACGTTTCGCGGGTCACGCGACGCAGGCGCCGATAGCCGCTGACGCGATCGCTGACGATGACCTCCCCCAGCAGCACGCTCGCTGCGCGCGCCTGTCGCGCCTGCGGACGCCCGACCGGCTCGACGCGTGTCTCCCTGTTCGCACGGGTGAGCACCTCGTCACCGGTAGGGCGAAGACGCGCAGTTCGGCTGTTCAAGTCCAGCTCGTCCACCAGGTGTGGCGCGCCGTCGTGAACGTAGACGGCGCCCGGGTGCACCATCCAGCGGGCGCTAGGGGCGTCGACCGTTCCGATCGCAACCCCGTCCTCCCGGACAAGCGTCACCTCGTCCCGCCCAGCCGAACGCAGCGACACGCCCCCGGCCGGGTAGTGCTGCCCGACCCAGTAGATCCTCCCCTCCGCCAGGTACCCCTCGCCATCCACGCGCAACTGCTCGGCCAGCACGGTCAGCTCGTCCGGCCCGTAACGCCCGAACCGCTCTTCCGCCTCGATCGGTAGCTCGAATGCCGCACAGCGAAGGTGATCCATCACCAGCAGCAGGTGGTCCGGATCGGTCAGCGCTCGTTCGGGCGGCGCTCCGAACAGGTGACCCGGATGGAGCGCAAGGTACTGATCCAACGGACCGGCGTTCAGCACCAGCACGCCCACGCCAGGTCGGCCGCGGCGGCCCGCCCGACCGATCTGCTGCCAGAACGCCGCGGCCGAACAGGGGTACCCAGCGATCACCACCGCGTCCACCCCGCCGATGTCTATACCGAGCTCCAAGGCGTTGGTGGCGACCACCACCCGCGCGCTTCCCTCGCGCAGCTCGCGCTCGATGGCGCGCCGTTCCGACGCCAGCAGGCCGCTGCGGTATGAGCGGACCCCTGCGACCCGGGCGCGCAGCTGCATGACCGCCTCCTCCGCCCCCTGGCGAGAGCCTGCGAAAACCAGCACCTGCAGTCCGTCTAGCGAGAGTCGCTCCGCCAGAGACGCGGCCTCCGCCAGGGCGGCGCGGCGAAGTCCGAGCGCCTGGTCGAGGTACGGCGGCCGGATCAGCAGCACCTCCCGCTGTGCGTGCGGGGCGGCGTCGTCGCCGATGGTGACCACCTCGCGACCCAACACCCGCCAGGCGTGCTCCTCAGGGTTGCCGAGCGTCGCGCTGGTGGTGATCAGGCGTGGCGTCGCGCCGTAGTGCGCTGCGATCCGCAGCAGCCTCCGCACCACGCCCGCGAGGTGCCCGCCGAACACGCCGCGGTAGACGTGCAGCTCGTCGACGATCAGGAATTGGAGCCCGCCGAGAAAGCGGGCCCACAGGGTGTGATGCGGAAGGATGCCGGCGTGGAGCATGTCGGGGTTCGTCACCAACGTTCGCACCCGCGCTCGCACGCCGGGACGCTGCGAAGGTGGCGTGTCACCGTCGTAACTTGCGACGGTTCCAGGCGCGAGGCCGGCCGCGCTGGCCAGCCGCTCGAAACTGTCGGCCTGATCGTAGGCGAGCGCCTTGGTTGGGAACAGCATTAGCGCGGTCGCTTGCGCCGCCTCGAGCTGAGACGCGATGACCGGCAGCTGGTAACCGAGGCTCTTGCCGCTGGCGGTGCCGGTGGTGAGGAGCAGGTCGCGACCGCTGCGCGCGACCTGCCACGCCTCCCGTTGATGCCGGTAGAGGCGATCGATCCCCAACTGCCGCGTGGCGTCGCGTAGCGCCTCCGGCAGATCGTCCGGCAGGGTGGCGAAGTCGCCAGGGTGGGCGGGCAGCGTTCGGCCCGCGACCAGCTCCGCCCCCAGGCTCGCCACCTGCTCCCGCGCGATGCGGGCCAGGTCCGCCGCATCCATCACCCGCGAGGCAGGGCTTTCCACATAGATCAGGATGCCACGCCGTCCGGGCGCGGCTCGGCTGTCTCCATGAAGAAGCGTCGAATCGCCGCTGCTGCGGCGGGCCCGACGCCCGGGACGGCGGCGAGCGCCGCCTCGTCCGCGTCGAGCAGCTGCTCGACGCTGGAGAAGTGTTCGAGCAGAGCGTCGCGCCGCCTCGGCCCGATCCCAGGCACATCGTCGAGCAGGCTACGGGTGGCCGCCCGTCCGCGCCGCTGACGGTTCGAACCGACGGCGACTCGGTGCGCCTCGTCACGGACGTGGACCAGCAACCGCAGCGCCGGGTGGGTGAGCGCCACCCTCAGTTCGCGCCCCTGTTCGGTCACCACTGTTTCCTCGCGCTTGGCGAGCCCGACGATGGCGACATCGACACCTGCCTCGTCGAGAGCGCGGCGGGCGGCCGAGACCTGCCCCTTGCCACCGTCGATCAGCAGCAGGTCAGGCTCCGGCAATCCCTCCGCCAGACGCCCGGTGAAGCGTCGCAGCAACGCCTGGTGCAGCGAATACACGTCGTTCGGCCTGTCAAGATCGCGAATCCGCATGGTGCGGTAGTCGCTCTTCATCGGCCTGCCGCCCTCGAACGCCACGATAGACGCGACCGTGTGGCGTCCCATCAGGTTGCTGACGTCGTACCCTTCGATCCTCCAGGGCGGCTCGGTCAATTCGAGTAGCTGCATCAGTTCCTTTACGCCGGGCGCTTCGCCACGCCGCTCGAGCTTGGCCAGCTCGGCGTCGGCTGCGATGCCGGCGTTCCGGTCGGCCATCGCCACGAGCTCGACCTTGTCACCGCGGCGAGGATGCCGCACCCTGACCCGCCGGCCTGCCCGCTCGCTCAGGAATGCCTGCCAGGTGTCACGGTCGAGCTGCTCGCTGGGCACCAACACCAACGGCGGGATCGAGGTCGCCTGGCGGTAATGCTCGGCCATCACGCGTTCGAGGATCTCCTCTGCGCTGGCGTCCACAGCGTTGGTCAGGAAGCGCGCGTCCCGCCCGACTACACGCCCGCCGCGCATCTGGAACAGTTGCACCGCCGCGTAGCTGCCGGCCACCGCCAACCCGAGAAAGTCGAGGTCGAGTCCGGGGGCGCGTGCCACGTCGCTGTCGAAGCCGGTGACGCGCCGTATCGCCTCCATCCGGTCGCGCACCTTGGCCGCCCGCTCGAAGTCGAGACGCTTGGCCGCATCGCGCATCTCGCCCTCGAGCCCGTCCAGCACGTCGGTCACGCGGCCTTCCAGGAAGGCGCGCGCCTGGTCGACCCGCGCACCGTATCCTGCTTCGTCGACGGCGCCGATGCACGGCGCAAGGCAGTGCCCCATGTGGTGACGCAGGCACGGCTTGGCGCGAGGCTTCATCGGCGAGCCGCTGTTCACGCGCAGCTGAAACGTCTTGTTGACGACGTCGAGGACGTTCTTGACCGCGCCGGCGCCCGGGTACGGGCCGAAGTACTCGCCGCCGTCGTTGTTGCGGGCGCGGGTGAAGACGAGGCGCGGGAACCGCTCACACGTCAGCTTGAGGTAGGGGTACGACTTGTCGTCCTTGAGCAGCACGTTGAAGCGCGGCTTGTGGCGCTTGATCAGGTCCGCTTCGAGCACCAGCGCCTCGGTCTCGTCGCCGGTGACGATGAACTCCAGCCGCTGCGCCGTGGCGGTGATCCAGCGCGACTTGCCCCAGCCTTGGGCAGCGAAGTAGCTGGCCACGCGAGAACGCAGGTTCTTTGCCTTGCCGATGTACACCGGCCCGTCGGACCCCTGGAACAAATAGCAGCCAGGTCCGGTCGGGAGAACGGGCAGGTCGTCGCGCGTCAGCGGCACGGCGTCATTCTCGCCGAATTCGCAACGGCTCACCGTTCGGCTCAAGCAGCTCGGGTCCCTCGTTCGCCGGCCGGTTGACGCGCGTGCCGATCGGAATCGCTTCCAGCTCGGCCGGGTCGCTCGGCTCGAGCAGGTCCGAGAGCGAGGCGGCGTCGCGACGGTCCGGGTCGAGCCAGTCCGGAGCCATGGCAGCAGGCACGATCACCGGTTGGCGGTCGTGAATCTCGCGCATCAGCGCGTTCGGCCGGGTGGTCAGGATGGTGAAGCTGTCCGGAGTCTCGGCCGCGTCGTTGCGGGCGTGCAGGCCGGCCAGGGCCAGCGGCGCCCCGTCGCGGCGCTGGATCCAGAACGGCTGCTTTCGAGCGCCGTCTTGGGGAGCGCGCCACTCGTAGAAGCCGCTGACGGGCACCAGGCAGCGGTCGTGGGCGAAGGCGTGTCGGAACGACGGTTTCTCGTGCGCGCTTTCCGAGCGTGCGTTGACCAGCGTGGCGCGGAACGAGGCGGGGTCCTTGGCCCAGTGGGGGATCAGACCCCAGCGCGCATGGATCGCCACCAGCGTCGCATTTTCGTCGGGTAGCAGAACCGGGGCGAGTTGCGTCGGGGCGACGTTCCAGCGAGGCGTCAGCGGCGGGTCGAGCCGGGCGACGTCCGCGCCGAACAGGTCGGCCAGTTCGTTCGCGTCGTGGAACAGTCCGTAACGTCCGCACATGGCGCCTACTCCTTGCTGGAGACCCAGTCACGACCGACAGCCGCGTCGACGACCAGCGGCACGTCTAGGCTCATCGCTCCGGTCATCTCGGCGCGGACCAGTTCCAGTGCGACGTCTGCGTCGGCCTGCGCCACGTCGAAGACCAGCTCGTCGTGCACCTGGATGATCATGCGGGCGTCGGGCGCCCCGTCCTGGCGCAGGCGCCGGTCTAGGTTTCGCATCGCCAGTTTGATCAGGTCGGCGGCGCTGCCTTGCACCACCGTGTTGATGGCAAGCCGCTCGCCGAGGCCGCGCAGGTTGCGGTTGCGGCTGCGCACCTCGCTGACGGGACGGCGCCGGCCCAGCATGGTCGCGACGTAGCCGTGCTCTACGGCGAAGGCGATGCACTCGGCCAGGAACCGGTCGATCCCGGTGTAGCGGGCCTTGTACGCCTCGATGAAGGCGGCCGCGTCGCCCTGCGGGATGCGCAGCGTGCGGGCCAGCCCGAAGGCGCCCTGGCCGTAGACGATTCCGAAGTTGACGGTCTTGGCGACCCGGCGCTGGTTGGAACTGACCTCGCCGAGCTCGACTCCGTAAACCTGACTGGCGACGAAGGCGTGGATGTCGAGGCCGGCGGCGAAGGCGCGCGTCATCTCGGAGTCCTTCGACAGGTGCGCGAGGATGCGCAGCTCGACCTGGCTGTAGTCGGCGGTCAGGAGCAGCCGATCGTCGGCACTGGCGGTGAAGGCACGCCTGATCGAGCGGCCGGTCTCGGTGCGGACCGGGATGTTCTGGATATTCGGATCGGAGCTGGACAGCCGGCCGGTCGCGGCGCCGATCTGGTGGAAGCTGGCGTGGAGGCGACCGTCACGCTCGCTGACGTAGCTGGGCAGCGGCGTGACGTAGGTGCCGAGCAGCTTGGTGAGCTCGCGGTATTCGAGCACCAGGCCGGGCAGGGGGTGGTCGGTCTCGGCGGCGAGCGTCTCGAGCACGCTGGCGTCGGTACTGCGGCTGGTCTTGGTGCGCTTGACGACGCGCATGCCGAGGTCGTCGAACAACACCTCGCCAAGCTGGGCGGGACTGTCGGGGTTGAACTCGCGCCCGGCCGCCTGTTGGAGCTCCGCCCGCAACAGGTCGATGCGGGCGCTCAATCGCTCGGCGGTGTCCTTTAGCAGCTGCAGGTCGATGCGCACGCCTGTCGCCTCCATCCGGGCGAGGACGGCGACCAGGGGGAATTCGAGCTCGTCGACCAGCCGGCGCAGATCGTCGGGGGCCGCTGCCAGCTCGGCTCCAAGGACCTGATAGAGCCGCCAGGTGGCGTCGGCATCCTCGGCGGCGTAGCCTGCCAGCTGAACCAAGGGAACGTCGAGCATGCTCTTCTGCTGCTTGCCTTTACCGATCAGCGCCTCGGTGGGAATCAGGTCGAGACCGAGCAGGTCCTTAGCCAACGCGTCGAGGCCGTTGCCACGGCGTTCGGGGCGCAGCAGTGCCGCAGCGATCATAGTGTCGAACAGCGGGCCTTCGATCGTCGCCCCGGCGTTCCACAACACCTGCAGGTCGTACTTCAGGTTCTGACCCACCTTGCGGACGTTCGCATCCTCGAGCAGCGGTGCCAGGGCGCCAAGCACGGTACTGGCGTCCAGCACGCTCGCGTCGCGGGCGCGAACCGGCAGGTACCACGCCTCGCCTTCACGGACGGCAATCGAAACGCCGATAAGTTCGGCGTCGGCGGCACGAATGCTGGTGGTTTCGGTGTCGATCGCGATCGCATCTGCAGCGTCGATCGCCGCGAGCAACGCCTCGAGTCCGGCCAGGTCGCTAACCAGGTGGTAGGCGGCGTCGTCACGGTGGCTCGGGGGCGGCGCGTCGGGCTCCGTCGCGGCACCACCGGCCGTCGATCCGCTGGACTGCGGGGCCGGGGCGAAGAGCGGACTCGCGTCGACGTCGCTCGGCAGGTTGGCGAGGAAGGTGCGGAAACCGAGCCGCTCGAACACCTCGCGCACATCCTCGCGGCGGACCGGTGGGGTGGCGCAAGCGCTCAGGTCCAGCTCCAGCGGTACGTCGCTTCTGAGCGTCACCAGCCGGCGCGTGACCGGCAGCAATTCGGCGGAGGCGAGCAGGTTTTCGCGGCGCTTGGGCGTCATCTCGTCGACGTGGGCCAGCACCTCGTCGGCGCTGCCGTAGCTGGCGATCAGCTGTGCGGCGCTCTTCACGCCGATGCCGGGTACGCCCGGGATGTTGTCGGTCGGGTCGCCGACCAAGGTCTGCACCTCGACCGCCTGCTGCGGCGTGTAGCCCTTCGCGGCGAGCAGGTCGGGTCCGGTCAACAGGCTGCCGTCCTTCGGGTCGTACAGGCCGATCCGCTCGCTGAGGACCTGGTGAAGGTCCTTGTCCTTGCTGACGATGCGCAGCTCGACGTCGTCGGGCAGACGCCCGGCGATGGTTGCGATCAGGTCGTCAGCCTCGAAGCCTTGGTGCTCGAAGACCTGCACGCCCATGGCCTTAAGGACGTCACGCACCATCTCGACCTGTGGCCCCAAGTCCTCCGGGGACTTCTCGCGGTTGTCCTTGTAGGCGTCGTACTCGTCCTTGCGGAAGGTGGTTTCGTCGCTGACGTCGAAGGCGACGGCGAGGTAGTCCGGCTCTTTGCCGAGCAGGCTGAGAACCAGTTGGGTGAACACGTAGGCGGCCTTGACGTTGCGGCCGTCCGGTGTGGTGAGCTCACGGAACGGCGCGTAGTAGGCGCGGAAGATCTGCGCATGTCCGTCGAGCAGGTAGAAGGTCTTCACGGTCCGTCAAGAGTAGCCCACGTCCGGCCCGCCCGCGCTACGGACGACAGCCGACGATCGGGCCTGAAGAGTCGGCGTACGCTGGTACGCCATGCCTCTCACCGTTCACGCTCCGTACCAGCCTGCCGGCGATCAGCCTGCCGCGATCGACAGTCTGGTAGCGGGAATCGAGGACGGTCTGCGCTACCAGACGCTGTTGGGTGTGACCGCGTCCGGCAAGACCCACACCATGGCGCGGGTGATTGAGCGGGTGCAGCGACCGGCACTGATCATGGCGCCGAACAAGATCCTCGCCGCGCAGCTCGCCAGCGAGTTTCGCGAGTACTTCCCCGACGCGGCGGTCGAATTCTTCGTCAGCTATTACGACTACTACCAGCCGGAGGCGTACGTTCCCGCGCGCGACCTGTTCATCGAGAAGGACGCCAACATCAACAGTGAGCTCGAGCGCTTACGGCACTCGGCGACACGCAGCCTGTTGACGCGCCGCGACACCATCATCGTCGCGTCGGTCTCTTGCATCTACGGTCTGGGGTCGCCCGACGAGTACCGCCGCAAGAACCTGGTGCTCGCTCCCGGCCTGCGGATCGGTCGCGAAGAGCTGCTCGAGCGGCTGATCTCGATGCAGTACGACCGCAACGACACCGAGCTGCGCCCCGGCGCGTTCCGCGTCAAGGGCGACCTGCTCGACGTCTGGGGCGCACACGACGAGCGGCCCACCCGAATCGACCTTTTCGGCGACGAGATCGAGGCGCTCTCGGTGCTGCACCCGGTCACCAGCGACCCGGTCTCCCCGCTCGAAAGCACCACCATCTTCCCCGCCAGTCACTACATGATGCCGGAGGAGTCGCTCGGGCAGATCACCGACCAGGTCGAGGCTGACCTGCACGAGCGGCTGACCGTGTTCGAGAAGAGCGGCAAGCTGCTCGAGGCGCAACGCCTACGCGAGCGCACCATGTACGACCTCGAGATGTTGCGTAGCCTGGGCACCTGCAAGGGGATCGAGAACTACTCGCGCTACCTCGACGGGCGCGCACCGGGCGAGACGCCCAGTACCCTGCTCGACTACTTTCCGGACGACGCACTGGTGTTCCTCGACGAGAGCCACCAGATGGTCCCGCAGATCTCGGGCATGTTCAACGGTGATCGGGCGCGCAAGACGACGCTGGTCGATTACGGCTTCCGGCTGCCCGCCGCGCTGGACAATCGGCCGCTACAGCTGGAGGAGTTCTTCGCGAAGGTGCCGCAGGTGGTGTTCGTCTCCGCCACGCCGGCCGCTGCCGAGGCCTCGCGTTCGGACCAGGTCGTCGAGCAGGTCGTTCGCCCCACCGGCCTGGTCGATCCGATGATCACCGTCAAGCCGTCCGCCGGTCAGGTGGACGATCTGCTGTTCGCCGCGCGGGCCCGGGCGGAAGCGGGCGAGCGCACCCTGGTCACGACGCTGACGAAGAAGATGGCGGAGGACCTTACCGAGTACCTCGCCGACCATGGCGCGCGCGTCCGCTACATGCACAGCGACATCGACGCGATGGAACGCCAGGAGATCCTGCGTGACCTGCGGCTCGGGCACTTCGACGTGCTGGTAGGGATCAACCTGTTGCGTGAGGGCCTCGACATACCCGAGGTCAGCCTGGTGTGCATACTCGATGCGGACAAGTCCGGCTTCCTGCGCAACCCGCGTAGCCTGATCCAGACCATCGGTCGCGCCGCCCGCAACGTGCGGGGCGAAGTGTTCATGTACGGCGACGTGATGACCGATGCGATGCGCGAGGCGATCGACGAGACCGACCGTCGGCGCGAGAAGCAGGTCGCCTTCAACCTCGAGCACGGCATCACGCCCCAGTCGATCCGCAAGGCGGTTAGAGCGGTGCTTCGCTACGGTGTCGAGCAGGAGGAGGCGGTCGCCGCCGCGCCGGCCAATCTCGACCTGGCGACCCGCACCGATCTGATGCGGCACCGAGAAGCGATCGAGCAGGAGATGTTCATCGCCAGCGCCGACCTGCGCTTCGAACGCGCCGCTCAGCTGCGCGACCGCATCCGCGAGATCGACGCGATGCTCGACGGCACCGTGGACGAGGTCGACCTCTCGAAACTGGAAGGGATCGAGGAGTTGCTGCGCGAGGGGGCCGCGACCTGACCGGCTACTGCGCCGGCTTCGGCCCGAACGAGCCGGTGCGCTTGCGGCGGGCGATGGCTCGAGGATCGGGCCGAGGCGCTGATCATTTGGGTGCTGAAGCGCCTCAGCGGGGCTCCGTCTCGGATGCCTGCCTAGGAACGGTCGCGCGTCGGGTGCAAGGGGCTCGAGGCGGGATGCGCCCAGCGATGCACGATCGCGATGAGGCCGGCCCCGCCCAGCGCGACTGAGAAAACGCCGAGCGTGCCGCCGATCGAACCGAGCGTCTCGGGAAACGCCAGCAGCGTCACCGCCAGCGTGGCCATCACCGCAGCGGAGAGCAGTTTGAGGATCCGCCCGCCGCGTTCTCCAAGACGCATGGCCTTCAGGGTGAATACCGCCACGGCGAGGATCGCCAGCTCGTCGAGCAGGTAGAGCAGCATGTACAGGCCGAGCAGCGCGGCGAAGGTGCCGGCACCGATCCCCGCGTCCGCCACCAGGGCGCTCCATACGACCGGAAGTCCGACGGTGCACGGTAGCTCGACCAGCGTGACGCCCAGAGCCAGGGCGGCGCTCGCCGCGAGCATGACGACCGGCGACCCCTCGGCGTTGACGACGGCGCGCACGCCGCGGTAGATGGCGGGCTTGCGGGCATCGGGGATGGTCAGACTGACGCCTCTTCGAAAGGCAAGGTAGTCCTTGAGGTGGATCGCGGCCATGGCTGCGGCGAGGAACGCGACGATGGCGCGAATCCAGGCGAGTGACGACAGGTAGGCAAGTACCCCGAACAGCCCGGCGACGAAGCCGCCGTAGACGGTGGCGGAGACCGCCAGGAAGGTCGCGCCGACCAGCAAGACCCGGCGGCGGGAGCCGCTGCCGAGCATGACGCCGATCAACAGGGCCAGCACCCACACCGAGCAGGGGTTCACGCCGTCGACGAGGCCGATCAACGCCGTCGCCAGGATCAGCGGGGTGTAAGTCAGGTCGACCGCGCCGACGAGAGGAACCTCGATCCGGTCGGTCCGGGTCGTGGGCGTCGGGGCGTTCGGCGCAGATGTCGCGCCTTGCGTCGGGCTCCGTCCCAGCCGCGCCATCGGGTCGGGTGCCGGCACGCGTTCGTAGCGCTCGACGCGATCACGAAGGTCGCGCGCGACCCCCGCAGCGAAGCCGGTCCACATCTCGTCGCCGAGGAAGATCGTCGGTACGCCCTGCACGGGACGGTCGAAGGCTGCGGCGAGCCTGCGAAGCAACTCGCGTCCGCCTTCGTCGTACCAGACCTCGTAGGCGTGCAACTGCAGCGTCGGGTGGTCGCTCTTCAAGCCGTGAAGGAATTCGAGCGCCTCTTCGCAGTACGGGCATCCCCGCCCCACGAAGAGGTAGACGTCGACGGAAAGGGGTTCGTGGGCGGTTGCGACCGCTGGCGGTTGCGCCAGGGTGGAGCTGCATGCCGCGACCAGCAGCAGTGCGGCGATGACTCCCAGGGCGCCGAGTGGAGCGCCCAGCCGATCTCTCGTGAACTTCGTCACGAACCTCACGCTGCGGCGCGAGCGCGGAAGCGGCAAGTGGCGAACGTCCTCCCCGCGCTCCTCCCAGCGGACAGCGGCTGGACGTTGCGCCTGCCGTGCCCTAGCATGCAGTCCCACCGGGCGGAGCGAACCACCCACCCGCCCGCTGGCGGGGAGGTGCGACATGCTGCCATCGATCGTCTGGGCGTTCTTCGCAATCGTTCTCGCGACCGTCGCGAGCGGCCACGAGGTCGACGCCGGTCTGGCCGCCTGGCCCGGCACGAGCGGCGTCTTCGACGCCGCAGCGGTCCTTGAGCCGGCTGTGATTCCGAGGCCGGAGTTGGGCGCCTGGACCGAAGAGCCGACCTTCGGCACCCGCATGCGCCGGTTGACCGATGAAAGCGAGGCGGGCGGCTTCGGGACGCACATCTACTCGCAGTTGCAGGCGTTCTCGGCCGAAGAGGGGTACATCCTGCTGTTCGAGGGCGAGTGGTTGCAGGTTCGGACCCTTCCGGACCTCGAGCCGCTCGAGCTGCCGTACGACGAGTGGAACGCGCCCCGCTGGCACCCGACCTCGCCGGGCGTGGTGGTGCACTTCGACAGCAACGACGACGAGGTGCTGCGCGTGCAAGCCACCGAAGTCACGCGCGCCAGCACCGAGACGCTGTTCACCTTCCCGGATCGCTACCGGGCGATCCGCCAGACCCCGTCGTGGGAGGAGCTGTCGCACGACGGCCGCTGGATGGCGGGCCAGGCGGTCACCAGTACGGGTGGCGACGTGCTGTTCGCCCTCGATCTCGAAGCAGGGGAGCTGGGCGCCGAGCTGCCGATCGACGAGCTCTACGGCGGTCCTTGCGAGCCCGACCCGGAGTGGGGTCCGGTCGAGCCGGACTGGGTCGGCGTCTCCCCCGCCGGGCGTTTCCTGGTGGTGCAGTGGGTCCGCGACGGGACCGAGCGCTGCAGCGGCCTCGAGACCTTCGACCTGGAGACAGGCGCCTTCACGGGACGTGTGCATTACGGGCACGGGCATGGGGACCTGGGGCTGTTCGCGGACGGGACCGAGGCGTTCGTGACGGTGCTGTTCGAGTCGCCGGAGGACCGAAACCTGCCGTACCTGGCGGCGCTTCCGCTGCCCGGCACCGACACGGTGGCGGAGCCGCGCCACCTGTTGACCACCGACTGGGCAGAGAACCATCACGTCTCGTGCCAAGGTCCGGCCGGCGCCTGCTTGGTGTCGTACGGGGGGACCTTCGCCGACGCGTGGTGGCCGCTTCGCGACGAGCTGTTCCTGATCGGTCTGGACGGCGGGGTGCGGCGGCTGGCGCACCATCGCTCGAGCCAGTGCGGCTACTGGGTCCAGCCGCGCGCCAGCGTCTCGCGCAGCGGAACCCTGGCGGTGTTCGCCTCCGACTGGTCGTTTGGCACGGCGGGCGACGGTTGCGGTCCCGGGTCGGACCCGCTCGGCTCGGGCGAGGCGTACCTGATCGACCTGACCGGCGGGCGGTGAGGCGATGATCCGAACCAAGCGCATCTACGACAGCGCCGCAGCGGGGGACGGCGTGCGGGTCCTGGTCGACCGGTTGTGGCCGCGCGGCGTGCGCAAGGAGGACGCCCGGCTGGACGCCTGGGCAAAGGAGTTGGCGCCGTCGAACGAGCTGCGGCGTTGGTACCACCACGACCGTTCGCAGTTCGAGGCGTTCGCCGAGCGCTACCGGGAGGAGCTGCGCGAGCGGCCGGAGGTCGCCGAGTGGCGCCACCGGGCCGCCGACGAGACGATCACCCTGCTGACCTCGGCCAAGGATCCAGAGCGAAGCCACGTGAGCGTCCTCTCGGAGGTCTTGAGCGAGCCGGGCTGAGCGGGCCGGGCCGGCCGGGCGACGCGTCGCCCCTTCCCCATACCTTCATATTTAAGGTATGGTGAGGTCATGAACTGACCCTTTCCCCGGCGCGGCCCGTCCCTGGGCCCGCCGACGACGCACCCGAAACGGATTCGGACGCACCGATGGCTGTGGCGGCCCGCCGGTACGTCCGAACGAATCGTCCCGACACGAAAGGTCGTGCCCGGCGATGCCGCATGCTACCACGCGACCTACCTGGAACGGCGTCCAGGACAGCGCGAACCAGATACCGGCCCGGCTCTTCCCGCCGCCCGCTGGGCGCGCGTCCCGGATCCTAGTCGCCAGCGTCGAACCGTTCGTGCTCTGGACGCACCGCTGGGGCCGCCCCGTAGCCGGCGGCGATGCTACGGCCGACGGCCCCCTCGCCAGCAGCGACGACGGGCGCACCGTCGCCGTCGCCGACGCCGACGCCCGCGCCGCCGGCGTGCAGGCCGGAATGACGATCGCCGGCGCGCAGCAGCGCCTGCCGGCGCTGACGGTCCTTCCCTCCGCCGGACCGGAGGTCGACGCCGCCTGGGACGCCTTCCTGAACGACCTGCACGACCTCTCGCCCCGCCTGGCCCCGCTCCGCACTGGAGTGGTCGCATTCCCCGGCGACGCGCACGACGCCGCCGCGTTCGCCGAGCGGAGCGGCGCGCGGGTCGGGGGCGCCGGCACGATCGAGGAGGCCTGGCTGCTGGCCTACCTGAGCGAGCCGGGTCGCGCACGGGTCGTCGCCGACGACGCCGAGACCCGCGCCCTGCTGGACGTGGCGCCCACCTACCTGCTGGGCGGCCTGGGCCTCTCGTCGGCTCAGCGCGAACGGCTGGCCTGGCTGGGCATCGAGACCGTCGGCGCCCTGCGACGCTGGACCCCGGCGCAACTGGTCGCCTACCTGGGCGAGGAGGGGCGCGCGCTGCTGCCGGTCCTGCACGGCCCCCGAACCGGGCGCGTACCGGTCCGCCTGCCGCCCGAGGTGCTCACCGCCGAGCACGCCTTCGACGATCCCGCCCGCGAGCCGGCCGAGATCGAGCCGGTCCTCGAGCGGCTGCTGGGGAGCGCCGCCGACCGCCTGGGCGAGCGCAGCGCCGAGCGGGTCCGCATCGTCGCCTCGGCGTCCGGCCTGCACAGCGAGGCGACCCGGCGGGCGAAAGCGCCGCTTCGCGATCCCGCACGCCTGCTTCGCCTGGCCCGACTGGCGCTCGACGACACCGGCCTGGTCCCGCTCGGAATAGACGAGTTGCGGCTGGAGCTCTCCGGCCTGGCCCGCCGGTCGGAGGCGGGCGAGCTGTGGCCGCAACGCCGCCGCCGCGAGCTGGCCGCCCACGCCGTGCACGCGCGCTTCCCCGGTCAGGCGCGCACCTTCGCCCTGCACGATCCGGAGGCGTTGCGCTCGCGGCTGCGTTGGCGCCTGCTGGATCTCGGCTCCGGCGAGCCGCTGCCCTGGCACGAAACCGATCACGACATGGGCCAGGAACGCCGTCCCACACACACGACGACGGACGGCATGGGTACTAACGGCTCGTTGATGCCCATAGGCGCCAAGGAGGCGAATCGCTGATGCCACCCACCGCGACCCGGGTCGTGCGCGCCGCGCTGCGCGACGGCCTGCCCGTCCGCGTCGAGCTGAGTGACGGCCGGGTGCGCGAGGTCGCTCAGGTTCACGACGCTTGGCGCGTCGGCAACCGCTGGTGGCGGGGCGAAGCCCCCAGCCGTCACTACCTGCTGGAGCTGAGCGACGGCGTCACCCTCGAGGTCTACGAGCAGAACGGCGCCTGGCGGCTGGAACGGGTAGCGGACTGATGACCCCGGAAGCGGCCGGCGGCGCCCCACCCCGGCAGCTGCGCCAGCTGCTGCACGTCCACAGCTACTTCAGTTTCGGGCGTGGCGTCAGCAGCCCCACCCGACTGGTCGAACGCGCCGCCGAGCTGGGCTACGACAGCCTGGCGTTGACCGACGTGAACGGTGTCTACGGCGCGGTCGAGCTGCATCAGGCGGCCGCCCGCCACGGCCTGCACGCACTGATCGGCGCTACGGTGCTGCTGCGCGACGACGCCGACCTCTGGCCGCTCCCACTGCTGACCGCGTCGCGCAGCGGCTACCGCACCCTCAACGAGTTGCTCACCATCGCGCACGAGCAGGGCGGCGAGATCACCCTGCCGATGCTCGAGGCCCACGCGACCGACCTGCACGCGCTCTCCGGCGGGCGCGCCGGCGCGCCCAGCCGCCTGCTGATCCAGCGTCGCTTCCGCGATCTGGACCGCGTCCTCGACCGGCTGAGCGCCATCTACCCCGACCGCTTCTGGATCCAGCTGTACTTCGGCGCGCACCCCGGCGACCGGCGGCGTGCCCGCTACCTACGCACCCTGGCGCAGCAGCGCCGTCTGCCCGCCGTCGCCGCGCCGGAGGTGCGCTACGCCACGCCCGACCTGCACCCGCTGCACGACGCGCTCACCTGCGCCCGCCTCGGCATCACCGTCGACCAGCCGCACCCGGAACGTCCCCAGAACGACGCGGCGGCGATCCCTCGCCCCGACCTGAGCGACCGGACGCCGCTGACCGACCCGCCGCTGCTCCTTCCCGACGTGCTGGCGAACACCGCGGCGCTGGCTGAGGCGTGCCGCTGGCCGCTGCTTCCCGACCGGCTGATCCCGCCCAAGGCGCGGGTGCCGGACGACGTCACGCCCGACGAGCACCTCGAGCGCCGCGCCTACGAGGCGTTGCTGCGGCGCTACCGTGGCGAGACGCTGCTGAAGGCCCGCACCCGCCTCGAGGAGGAGCTCGCCACCGTACGCGCCCTCGGCTTCGCCGAGTTCTTCCTCGTCGCCGCCGAGATCACCGACTACTGTTCGGATCGCGGCATCGTCGCCAGCGGCCGGGGCTCGGCCGCCGCCAGCATCCTCTGCTACCTGCTGGCGATCACCCAGGCCGACCCGGTCGAGCACGACCTGCTTTTCGAACGCTTCCTGCACGGCGGCAAAGCCTCCCCGCCCGACATCGACATCGATATCGCCTCCGCCCGCCGTGACGAGGTGCTCGCCTGGGTCGAGCGGCGCTTCGGCGCCCGCACCGAAGCGATGGTGTGCAACCGCATCACCTACTTTCTGCCTAGCGCGGTGCAAGATCTCGGCCGGGCGCTGGGGATCCCGCCCGAGACCCGCGACCGGCTCGGCAAGGCGCTCGGCCGGCAGTACCGGCACTTGCGCCCGCACCACGCCTACGAGGCCGCCGAGGTGTTCGGTGAGGTGCTCGCCGGCGCGCCGGTGACCGAGCAGCTGCTGCAGTTGATGCGGCGGATGGAGCCCCGCTTCGTGCGGCACGTCGCTCCCCACTCCGGCGGGGTGGTGCTGGGTCGCGAGGCGCTCGCGCACTACAGCCCGATCGAACGCTCCAGCGGCGGCATCAAACTGTTGCAGTTCGACAAGGACGACGTCGAGTCGCTCGGCCTGATCAAGCTCGACCTGCTGGGACTGCGGATGTTGAGCGTCTTCGAGCGCACCCGCGAGGAGGTCTACCGCTTGGACGGTAAGTGGGTTTCCCTGCGCGACCCGCCCTACGATCCGGCGGTGTGGACGGAGATCCAACGGGGCGACACTATGGGCCTGTTCCAGATCGAGTCGCCGGGCCAGGTGCGCATGAGCGTGCAGCTGAGGCCGCGCACGCTGACCGATCTGGCGCACCAGGTGGCGCTGTTCCGGCCCGGCCCGATCCAGTCGCAGACGGTGCACCCGTACGTCGCCCGGCGCAACGGCCGCGAGCCGGTGAGCTACCTGCACCCCTCGCTCGAGGCGGTGTTGGCCAAGAGCTACGGCGTGGTCCTGTTCCAGGAGGACCTGATGCGCATCGCCGTGCACGTCGCCGGCATGAGTTGGAGCGACGCCGAGCGCTTCCGCAAGAAGGTCACCACCTTCGAGGACGAAGCCGAGATCCGCGACTGGCACAGAGCGTTCATCGAGGGGGCCATGCGCACTCGCGGCTGTAGCGTCGAGCAGGCGCAACAGATCTTCGACACCATGGCCGCCTTCCGTGGTTACGGTTTCGCCGAGTCGCACGCCTGGGCGTTCGGGCTGCACGCCTACCTGAGCGCCTGGCTGCGCCGCCACCACCCCGCCGCCTACTTAGCGGCGGTGATGAACGAACACCCCGGCATGTGGCCGCTGTCGACCATTCGTCAGGAGGCGAAGCGTTGGAAGGTCGACATGGCGCCGCTGGACGTGAACGAATCGAATGCCGGCTGGCGGGTCGAGGTGGCCGGCGACCGCTCCGCCTCGCCGCGACGGCTGAGGCCGCCGTTCCAGATCGTGAGCGGTGTTTCCGACGCAACCGCTCGCGAGGTAGTACTGGAGCGCGCCCGCGCCGGGCGGTACCGCGACCTACGCGACCTGTACGGACGGCTGCTCGTTCCGGGCGAGGCGCTCGAGGGGCTAGCGCGCGCCGGCGCGTTCGATGCGCTGCAGTCGCGCCGCGATGCGCTCTACGAGGCACGCGCCCTGCACCACACCACCCCGCCCGGTCAGGCGCCACTGTTCCGGACCGTGCCACCGGTTCCGCCGCTCGAGGCGCTCAGTGATGCCCAGCGGACCGTCTGGGACTACCGTACAAAACGCCTGGCCGAGTCCGGCGTGCACCCGATGGACCTGATGCGCAGCGAGCTGCTGGACCTCGGCGCCGTCCCGCTCGCCCAGGCACGTGACGGCGAGGTGCGGACCGGGGGTCTGATCGTGGCGCGGCAGAAGCCGCACACCGCCAAGGGCTTCGCCTTCTTCGTCATCGAGGACGGTCCGGAACGCGCTCAGGTGGTCGTCTCGCCCGACCTGTGGGACGCGCAGTGGAAGGTGCTACGCGACGCCCGTGTGCTGGTCGTGGACGGGATCCTGCAGCGCATCGGCCGCGCTTGGACGTTGCGCGCTCGGCGAATAGTCGGCCTGAGCGCGCCGGTCGAGATGCGCGGCTACCACTACGGCGGTTGACGCCGCACACCGCCCGCCCTGGTCGAAGCATCACCGAAGGGTAAGCCTCCCAGAAGCCGCAAGAGCTTGCGCGCGCTCCTTCTGCGCAACGTCTCCGCGCCCGTACACGGTGCGGTCGGCGATTCTTTCGTCGGCAAGGCTCCAGATGTCGATGTCGTGCAGGCCGGTCGTGTCATACGCGCAAAGTTGCAGGTTAGGCGGCGGCATCAAGGCACGGGGCCTTACACGCCCGGCCTCGGCCGCAAAGTGGGAGGTACTCCACCCCACCGGACCGGCTCGCGCCGAGCCGTGCGGCAGTCGATGGACACCTCGGTGGGCTGTTGTCCGCCACCAAGAAGGGCCACGAAGCGTCGTCACCTCTTCATGAAGCCGATCGACGATCGACGAGGCCGGACTCGACGCAGGGCCAAGACTAGGTGCAAGGTAAGAACTCCCGGAAGCGCGAAGGGGGTGAATCGAGAGCAGACTGGGCCGATGTCGATGCTGAATGGTCATTCGTACCTCCGAGCGGTCTCTTCCGTTATCGACGCGAAGAAGGTGGCGTTCTTGATCTCACGGAGACACTGAAAAGACGTCTGCATGCTCGTCAAATCGCTTGGAATCTTGTAGTCCGCCTCGCGGTACACGTCGATATCCAGAACGATCGTCCTACTCTCATCCGATGTCACGCGTTCCGATGCTTGGGTCGAGTGTACGAAGACCTTCGTCTGTTCGTCGTAGCTGGTCGTCCGGACCAAAAAGCCAAACAGCTTCTGCGCCGGCGCGTCCGCAGGAAGCTGCGGTGGCACCGTGAAGAGTCGTGCAAGGTCGCCCTGCGTATGGAAATCGATCGCATTAATGTACCGAAGGGCGACACGACTCGCGTACGCGGGTTTTGCGACATCCACGTACGACGCCCACAAGCGCATGGCCTCAGGAAAGACGTCCCACTCGGTGTGGGGCGCCAGGCCGCTGAACGTGAAGCCGTAGGTCCTGAATTGTGCGATTCGAAGGCCATGCTGGCCCGCGAACCGTGTGCCGTGAAAGTGGTACCGACTCGTCGATTCCGGGTCGCCTTCAGGCCGAAGCTCGACCCGGCCTTCGACGATCCACATGGAGTCGCTCTTCGGATACTCGGACTGGAGCCGAGGCGTCGCGGCTTTTAGTGCTTCGGCTATGAAGTCTTCGCGCTGGGAGACCCTTATGTCGACGACGGCCTCTCGAACTGGAGGATTGCTAAGCTTTCACGGCATCGCCATGTACCGGCGACGCTAGCATGCGCACTCACACGCCCGTATCGGCTTGGGTCCCACCGCCACTAGGCACGTCTTAGGTCGATGCTTGTCGTCAGGGACGCCAGAAGCGCCGCCGCCCTAACGCTCGGGAACGATGCGGCACGACCCGATCGTCGCGAACGGTCCGTCCATCGCAATTACGATCTCGAGCCGCTCCCCGCTGGGACCCACGATCTCGGTGGCGTTGGCGACCGTCGTGCTCGACCACCACGGCCGCTCGACTCCGAGCGCCTGAAGGTGCGCATCGAGCGTGCGGATGGCTGCGTCGAGCGTCGTGCCGCGCAGGCCGAAGCACAAGCCGTTCTCCTGCAGGTCCACCAGGCAGGGGCGGACCGAGCCCTGCTGAGACTCGAGGTAGCTGGAGAGCAGCATGCCGCACGGCGCAGCGGCCGACGCCGCGCCGGCCAGGGCGGTGAAGGCCACGGCTCGAACGATTCGCCGGGTACGAGCGGTGGCGAACGACAATGCATTGCGGTGCGATGCGACGAAGTCGTTCACGTTCCTCCGGATCTACGGCCCTGGCGAGCGTACCGCTCTAGTGGCTGTGACGCCAGCGACGTCGCGTGCTGGGGCAAAGCTTCGGGGCGTCCGTGAAGCCGCGGCTCGCCCGACCTGGATGCCAGGATGATACCCATGCGGCTCACCCCAGCGGCCCGACGCCCGGGCGCTACACGGTGAGCCACCACCGTGGAAGGTGCTCATGCCGATGAGACCCAGCGAGGTGCCCAAGACGGTCCGGGCCTTCGTAGCTCTGCCCGTTTCGGCCGGCCAGCGCAATGAACTCGTCAGGTGCATCGCCGCTTGGCGGGAAACCGCGCCCGAGACCGTGCGCGACTTCCGTCTTGCGAATCCCGGGCAGGCGCACCTGACGCTGGTGTTCCTCGGCGAGATCGACGTCGCTGCGCTGCCAACCCTGGCGAACGTCGGTCGCGAGGTTGCCAGGCGGCACGCCCCATTCGTCTGGTCGCTCGGCAGCCTGCGCGGCGAGCCGGACGCGTCACACGCGCGGCTCGTCTGGCTCGAGGTCGCGCGTGGCCGGGACGAGATCGTGGCGCTCCAAGCCGACCTCGAAGCGGCGCTGAGAGCGACTGCTCTCTACCGGCCAGAGCGCCGCCGATTCCATCCCCACGTCAGTTTCGCGCGTGCACGCAGCAAGGCGGCACCCCTGCCCGATCTGCCCCCAGCGGTCGGGGCGCAGGCGACGGCGCGGGTCGTGACACTCGTCGGCAGCCGCTTGGCTCCGCAGGGTGCGCAGCACGAGGTACTCGCCACGGCCCAACTTGGCCACAGCGACTGACGTTTCGAGGGGTGGCACCTCAGCCGAGCGGTGCCGCCACGCTTCCACGGACGATCAGTCTCGCCGGCAGCCTTACTCGCTCGGTCGCTGCCTCGCCCCCTGCGCCGATCTGGTCGAACAGCAGCCGGACGGCGGTCGCGCCCATCTCCGCGACCGGTTGTGCCAGCGTGTCTATCCCCGGCTCGACCAGGCTCATCCACGGGTAGTCGTCGAAGGCCAGCAGCGACACGTCTGCGGGTACGCGCAGTCCGCCCTCGCGCAGTGCGCGGTAGGCGCCGGTCGCGACCGAGCCGGTCAGCGCGAACAACACGGTGGGCGGTTCGGGCAGCCGCATCAGCTCGTGCGTCAGCGCGTAGGCGTCCCACTCCGTCGGTGGGATCGGCCGGCGATACGCTTCTTGCAACGGCAGGCCGTGCCGCTCCAATGCGAGCGGGAAGGCGCGTACGCGCTCGTCGGTGTTCAAGCCAGGGTGGTAGCTGCCGAGCGGCGCGATGCGGCGCTGGCCACGCGCGACGAGATGGTCGACGCCCTCGTCGACCGCTCCCGCGTTGTCTAGCAGTACGTGCGAAAGCGTGCTTCCCGGCACGAAGTAGTCCACCTCGACCACGCCTACGCCGCGTCGCTGCATTCGCCGAAGGTAGTCGATGTTGCCGGACCCGAAGGCGCTACGCACGATCAGGCCGGAGACGCGATGGCCGTAAAACGAGCGCAGCTGGGTCGCCTCGACGTCGCTGCTGTACTCGTTGTCGGCAACGATCACGCTGTAGCCGCGGGTGCGCGCGTCGTGGACGATGCTTCGGGTGAGCTCGGCGAAGAAGGGCTCGACGATGCTGCCGATCACCAGGCCGACGGTGGTGGCGTGGCCGCTGCGCAGGGCCGAGGCGAGCTGGTCCGGCTCGTAGTGCAGCTCGTCTATCGCCTGGCGAACCCGGCGCAGTGTCGCGGGGGCCAGTTTGTCGGGGTCGCGAATGGCGCGTTTCGCCGTGGTGGCGGAGACACCAGCCCGTTTTGCGACATCGTGAATGTTGGCCACGTGGCCAGTGTACCGCTCACAGCACTTGACACGGTAGATCGTCCCGTTCTAGGTTGATGGCCACGAGTCCATTCGCGAATCCGGCGTTCGGCGGCATACTGCCGCGGACCGCATCGGCCGCACCCCCAAGGAGGTGAAACCGCCGCCCGCCCTTTGATTGTTCGGTATGGCCACGTGGCCATGCCACACGCGTCCCGCCCCCGACACGCCGCGCTCGACCCAGGAGGACTTATGAAGCGTTCCGCACTACTAGCCGTCGCCTTCGCACTCGCCGCCCTTACGGCCGGCAGCGCCTTCGCTCAGACCACCGTCACCATCGCGACCGTCAACAACCCCGACATGCAGGTGATGCAGGAGCTCTCCACCCGCTTCGAGGCGGAGAACCCCGACGTCGACCTCGAGTGGCTCGTCCTCGACGAGGGCACGCTGCGCTCGCGCGTCACCACCGACGCGGCCACCGGCAGCGCCAGCTTCGACATCGTCACCGTCGGCGCCTACGACACTCCCCTGTGGGGCGCCAACGACTGGCTGCTGTCGATCGAACAGCTCGCCGAGCAGTACCCAGGCGCGGCCGAAGGGTACGACTTCGCTGACCTCCTGCCCGCCATCCGTGACGGCCTCAGCTATCAGGGCGTGCTGTTCGCGGTGCCGTTCTACGGCGAGTCCAGCTTCACCATGTACAACCGCCGCATCCTCGACGAGGCCGGTCTGACCATGCCCGACGCGCCGACCTGGGAGGAAGTTGCCGAGATCGCCTGCGCCGTGCACGATCCCGCCAACGGCATCACCGGCATCGCCCTGCGCGGCAAGCCCGGCTGGGGCGACAACATGGCGCCCATCACCACGGTGGTCAACACCTTCGGTGGCCAGTGGTTCGACGCCGAAGGTGTCCCGCAGATCGACAGCCCCGAATGGCACGCCGCCATCTCGTTCTACGCCGACCTGGTCCAACGCTGCGGTCCGGCCGGAGTCACAGGCGTCAGCTTCCCCGAAGCGTTGGCCCTGATGAGCCAGGGACGCGCCGCGATCTGGGTCGACGCGACCGTCGCCGCCGGCTTCCTCGCCGGCTCGCCTGCTGGCCCCGACATCGACCACGCGCTCGCACCGGTCGGTCCGGTCGCCAAGGGCAACCAGTGGCTGTGGAGCTGGAACCTCGGCATCCCGTCGACCAGCGACGCCGCCGAAGCCGCCTTCCGGTTTCTGATGTGGGCAACCTCGAAGGACTACATCGAGCTGGTCGCCGAAGAGAAGGGCTGGGCCGCCGTGCCTCCCGGAACGCGCATAAGCACCTATCAGCGTCCCGAGTACCTCGCCGCCGCACCGTTCGCCGAAATGGTCCTCGGTGCCATCCAGGCCGCCGATCCGCTTGACGCGACGGCCGAGCCGCAGGTCGCTCCCGGGGTGCAGTTCGTGCAGATCCCCGAGTTCCAGGGGATCGGTGCTGACGTCGCCCAGGTCGTGGCCGAGATCCTTGCCGGCGACACCGACGTCGCCAGCGGCCTGCAGCGCGCCCAGCGCATCGCTGCCGAGGCTATGCAGGACGCCGGCTACTATTGACGATGCTCGAAGCGTCGGCGGTGCGGCCTCCGGGCCGTTCCGCCGACACCCCCGGAAGCCTGAAGGAGGCCCCGAATGTCCATGCAGGCCAGCGTGCCAGCTCCCGGCAGGCGCATCGGCGAAGGTCGGCGCTTCCTGTCGGCTCCTGCTCTGATCTATCTGATCTTGGTGACGCAGATCCCGTTCGCGATGACGATCTGGTTCGCGTTCACCAATTGGAATCTGCTCCGTCCCGCCAGTGCAGGCTTCATCGGTTGGGACAGCATGTTCCGGAATTTCGCGCGCATCCTGCAGAACCCCGACTTCTATACCGTGCTGTTCAACACCCTCTACCTGACGATCGCGGTGGCGGTGCTGACGTTCGCTTTCGGCATGGCGTTCGCGCTGCTGCTCGACCGGCCGTTCCCCGGCCGCGCGATCGCGCGCACGTTGCTGATCAGCCCGTTCCTGATGATGCCGGTCGCATCATCGGTCGTCTGGAAGAACCTGCTGCTCGAACCTTCGTTCGGCCTCTCCGCCTGGGTGTTCAGGTCGCTCGGGCTGACCAGCGTCTATCTGGTGCAGGAGGCGCCGATGCTGTCCATCATCGGCATCGTTTCCTGGCAGTGGACTCCGTTCGTGATGCTGATCCTGCTGGCCGGCCTGCAGTCGCTCCCGGACGACGTGGTCGAGGCTGCCCAGCTCGACGGCGCCGGACCGATCGCCCAGTTCCGCTACGTGACGCTGCCGCACCTGCGCCGCTTCATCGAGATCGCCATGTTGCTCGAGGTGATCTTCATCCTCAACATTTTCGGTCACATCTTCGTCGTCACCTCCGGCGGGCCCGGAATCCAGACCACCAATCTGCCGTACCAGATCTTCCTCGAGGCGTTCAGCCGCTGGAACATCGGTCGCGCCTCGACCTACGGGATCTTTGCAATCATCCTCGCCAACCTGGTGATCATCGCGTTCCTCCAGGTGCTGCGCCGCAAGCGCGAGGAGGAGACCGCGTGACGCGTCACGACTGGAAGCACGCAAGCTGGACGGTCGGCACGCTGGTGATCGCGTTTCTGATGTTCTTCCCGGTGCTGTGGATGGTGCTCACCTCGTTCAAGAGCGAGAACGACGCGATCGCCTTCCCACCGAAGTGGATCTTCACCCCCACCTTCGCGAATTGGCGCACCGCCGTGTTCGGCGGGCCGGTCCTCGAGTTCATGGGCAACACCGCGCTGATCACCGTCGGCTCGACCCTGCTGGCGCTGGCGCTGGGCGTGCCGGCCGCGTACGCGATGGCGTTCTACCGGAGCCGCCGCAGCGACGGCAGCATGCTGTGGATGATGTCGACCCGCATGCTCCCCCCAGCCGGCGTGATCGTGCCGCTGTTCGTGCTGTTTCGTAACCTGAACCTGCTGGATACCCACCTCGGCCTGGTGCTACTGTTCGCCGGAATGAACCTGCCGCTGGTGGTGTGGATGGTGACCGGCTTCATGGAGGACCTGCCGTTCGCCCTTATCGAAGCGGCGCGCCTCGACGGCGCCAACCTGTGGCAGGAGTTCACCCGCGTACTGCTGCCACTGCTGCTGCCCGGCCTGGCGGCCACGTCGCTGCTCGCGCTGATCTTCACCTGGAACGAATTCTTCTTCGCCGTCAACCTAACCACCCGCAATGCCTCGCCGCTGTCGGTATACGTCAGCACTTTCAAAGCGGCGCAAGGCGACCTGTTCATCGCCAAGATGTCCGCCGCCTCGACCGCTGCGGTGATCCCGGTACTTGTCGCCGGATGGATCGCGCAACGCCAACTGGTGACCGGACTTACGATGGGAGCCGTCAAGTGAGCGACCGCCCCGCCACCCACCACCCCGCCACCGTGCGGCCTGCCACCATGCGGGCCGGCCGGATCCTCGCCCCCCACCAGACCACCGTCGCCGACGTGCCGGTTCCCGAACCCGGTCCCGGCGAGGTGCTGATCGAGGTCGCGCGCGCCGGCATTTGCGGCACCGACCTGCACATCCTGGAAGGCGACTACCAGCTCGCCCGCTTCCCGATGACGCCC
>Ga0326597_10000358_pt1 | contig 84229 bp, 82 predicted proteins | sample RVTome_12_FD_203789 | JGI IMG/M metagenome (GOLD analysis project Ga0326597, IMG submission 203789) | Soil microbial communities from uranium-contaminated site in the Upper Colorado River Basin, Wyoming, United States - RVT100D185 | ecosystem: Environmental > Terrestrial > Soil > Contaminated >...
CTTGGAATGGATGATGTTGGGGCCATGGTGGATCGGTCCGACATAGTAGAGACCCGCCTGCGCAAACAGCTTGCGGGTGATCTCCAGCCCGCCGAGGCCGTAGTAGAACACGTCCCACTCGTGCGGATTGCGCGGGCCGAGCGGATAGGAGCTGAGGAACACCGACGCCGGCATGCGCCCGGCCCAGTACAGGGTGAACGGGTTCATCGCTTCCAGCACGCCGTTCTTCACCGCGTCGAACATCTGGAACGCGCCGACGACGTCCTTTTCGCCGAATGGCTTGAATTCCAGCTCGCCGCCGGTTTTCTCCTTGATGCCGTTGCACCAGCCCTTGAAGATGTCGAGCCCGATACCGCCCGGCCACGACGTCTGGATCTTCCAGGTGGTGGTCTTGCCGGCCGCCGTGCCGATGTTGAACCCGAGGCCGGCGGTCATTGCCGCCGCGCCGGTACCGGCGACCGCTGCCTTGCGCAGGAAGCTGCGCCGGGCTTCTACCACGCCCTCCACGCTCTCACGGAATTTCTTCGGCCGATTATTCATGACAATTCTCCCCGTGTTATAGACCGGCATTTATCCGGCCGTTTCGGGCGCTACACCAAACGATACCGGATCGATCTGGTCGCGCACTTGCATCCAACTCTATCAACATAGTTGAATTGGTCCAACGAAAACGATTGCGAGGCCGTCCATGCGCATGCCCGAACCCGATGCCGCCGTCCTCGCGCGGGCGCCGCAGATCGTGCGCGCGCTTGGCGCGCTGGTGCCCGGCGAAGGTGTGATCGCCGGGGAAACCGGCCTTGCGCCCTATGAATCCGATGGTTTGACCGCCTACCGCCAGCGTCCCATCGCCGTGGTGCTGCCGGAAACGGTGGCGCAGGTCGCCGCCGTTCTCGCCTTCTGCAAGGCGGAGGGAATCAAGGTGGTGCCGCGCGGCGCCGGCACCTCGCTCTCCGGCGGGGCGCTGCCGCTGGCCGACGGCATCGTGCTCGGCATGAGCAAATTCAACCGTATTCTGGAAGTGGATTACGCCAACCGCTGTGTTGTCGCGCAACCCGGCGTGACCAACCTCGCCATCACCCAGGCGGTGCAGAGCGACGGATTCTATTACGGACCCGATCCGTCCAGCCAGATCGCCTGCACCATCGGCGGCAACGTGGCGGAGAACTCGGGCGGGGTGCACTGCCTGAAATACGGGCTGACCACCAACAACGTGCTCGGCGTCGAACTGGCGCTGACCGACGGCACGGTGATGCGCCTCGGCGGCCGGCACATGGATTCGGAAGGCTATGACCTGCTCGGCGTGGTGGTCGGGTCGGAGGGCATGCTCGGCGTGGTGACCGAGGTGACGGTGCGTATCCTGCCGACGCCTGCGTCGGCGCGCGCGCTGCTGATCGGCTTCCCGTCCAGCGAGGCGGCGGGCGACTGCGTGGCGCGCATCATCGCCGGCGGCATCGTGCCGGGCGGGATGGAGATGATGGACCGTCCGGCCATTCACGCCGCCGAGGATTTCGTCCACGCCGGCTATCCGCGCGACGTTGACGCGCTGCTGATCGTCGAGCTGGACGGTCCGCAGGCCGAGGTGGACTACCTGGTCGCCACGGTCGACGCCATCGCCCGCGCGTGCGGCGCCGTGTCGGTGCGCGCCAGCGACAGCGAGGCCGAGCGGCTGCTGTTCTGGGCCGGGCGCAAGGCGGCGTTTCCCGCCGTCGGGCGCATCTCGCCCGACTACTACTGCATGGATGGTACCATCCCGCGCCGCCGCCTGCCCGAGGTGCTGACGCGCATGGCCGGGATGTCGAGGCGCTACGGGTTGCGCGTCGCCAACGTGTTCCACGCCGGGGACGGCAACCTGCATCCGCTGATCCTCTATGATGCCAACGCGCCGGGCGAACTGGAGAAGGCCGAGGCGTTCGGCGCCGAGATCCTTACCCTGTGCGTCGAGGTGGGCGGGGTGCTGACCGGAGAGCACGGGGTCGGGGTGGAAAAGCGCGACCTGATGCCCACCATGTTCGGCGAGGCCGACCTCAACCAGCAGCAGCGGCTCAAATGCGCGTTCGATCCGGACACGCTGCTCAACCCCGGCAAGGTATTCCCCGAGCTTCACCGCTGCGCCGAGCTGGGCCGCGTGCATGTCCATGGCGGCCGGACCCGCTTTCCCGGCATCGAGCGATTTTAGGCGGGGAGCGATGGCGGGACCGAACTTTCTGGCGGCGGCATCGCCCCCCACCCTTTCCCTCCCCCGCAAGGGGGGAGGGAACCCACGGCGACGCCGCGCAAATGCGTCTCCCTCCCCCTCGATGGGGCAGGGCCGGGGTGGGGGTGGGAAACTCTATCGCGGGCCTGTCGCATCATGGCCGGGGAAACGCGGACGATGACCGACATCCTGCGCCCGCAGACGGAGGACGCGGTGTGCGAGGCCGTCACCGCCGCGCTCGCCGACGAGGCGGGCGTCGAGATCGTCGGCCGCGGCAGCAAGCGCGGGTTCGGCCGTCCGCCGGCGGCGGCGCGCGTGCTCGACCTTTCCGCCCTGTCCGGCATCGCCCTCTACGAGCCGGAGGAACTGGTGCTGTCCGCCGGCGCCGGTACGCCGCTGGCGGAGATCGAGGCGGCGCTGGCGGAGCACCGCCAGATGCTCGCCTTCGAGCCGCCCGACCTGGGGCCGCTCTACGGCCTTGCCGCCGGCGCGGCGACGCTCGGCGGCGTCGTGGCGTGCAACCTGGCCGGACCGCGACGGCTCAGGGCGGGGGCGGCGCGCGACCATGTTCTCGGCGTGCGCGCGGTGACCGGGCGGGGCGAACTGGTGAAGTCGGGCGGACGGGTGGTGAAGAACGTCACCGGCTACGACCTGTCGAAGCTGATGGCCGGCTCGTTCGGCACGCTGGCGGCGCTGACCGAGATCACGGTGAAGGTGCTGCCGGCGGGCGAGAAGACGCGCACGCTGCTGGTGTTCGGCCTCGACGCGGCGCTCGCGCTCGACGCCATGACCCGGGCGCTGTCCGGGCCCGATGACGTGTCCGCCGCCGCCCATCTGCCGCCGCGCATCGCCGCGCGCATCGATGTCTCCTGCGTGGCGCAGCCGGGCGCGTCGGTCACGGCGCTGCGCCTCGAAGGTCCGGCGCCGTCGGTGGCGGCGCGCGGCGAGGCGCTGCGTGCCATGCTGGCCGGGTTCGGCCCGGTGGAGGAGCTGCACTTCCGCAATTCGCACAGCCTGTGGTCGGCGCTCGGCGGCGGCGCGCCGTTCGCCGGCGGCGAGGGAGCGGTGTGGCGGCTCTCCCTGCCGCCGGCCTCGGCCGTCCGGGCGCTGGCGGCGCTCGAGGCGCTCGACGCCGAATGCTGGATGGACTGGGGCGGCGGGCTGATCTGGGCACGGGTGCCGGAAGGGCGCGACGCCGCGCACCAGCGGGTGCGTGGCGCGCTCGCCGCCTGCGGCGGCCACGCCACGCTGATGCGCGCCGCCGCCGACATACGGACGCGCATTCCCGTGTTCCAGCCCCAGCCGGACGCGCTGGCGGCGCTGTCGCAGCGGGTCAAGGACGCCTTCGATCCCATGCACGTCCTCAACCCCGGCCGCATGTACCGGGGGGTGTGACCATGCAGACCCGCTTCACCCCCGCCCAGCTTGCGGATCCCGCCATCGCGGAAGCCAACGGCATCCTGCGCGCCTGCGTCCATTGCGGCTTCTGCACCGCCACCTGCCCCACCTACGTGCTGCTGGGGGACGAGCTGGACAGCCCGCGCGGGCGCATCTACCTGATCAAGGAGATGCTGGAGGCCGACCGCCCCGCCACCGCCACCGACGTGCTGCACATCGACCGCTGCCTCTCCTGCCTCGCCTGCATGACCACCTGCCCGTCGGGCGTCCACTACATGCACCTGGTGGATCATGCGCGCGCCCATATCGAGCGCACGTACGAGCGCCCCGCCGTCGAGCGGCTGTCGCGCGCGCTGATCGCCGCGGTGCTCCCCTACCCGGCGCGGTTCCGCGCGGCGCTGATGGCGGCACGGCTGGCGCGGCCCGTCGCCCGCTTCCTGCCCGCCGCGCTGGCGCGCATGGTGGCGATGGCGCCGGCGCGCCTGCCGCGGCGGGCGCGGCTGCCCGGCACGGTGCCGGCCGAAGGGCCGCGGCGCCTGCGCGTGGCGCTGCTGGCGGGCTGCGTACAGCAGCCGCTGATGCCGCAGATCAACGCCGCCACCATCCGCGTGCTGGCGCGTCATGGCTGCGAGGTGGTGATCGCGCGCACCGGGTGCTGCGGCGCGCTGGCCCATCATCTCGGCCGCGAGGCCGAGGCGCGCGCCTCGGCCGCCGCCGCCGTCGACGCGTGGTCGCGCGAGCTGGCCGGCGGCGGGCTCGATGCGATCGTGGTCAACGCGTCCGGCTGCGGCACCATGGTGAAGGATTACGGGTTTCTGCTGCGCGACGACCCGGTGCGCGCCGCGGCGGCGGCGCGCGTCTCGGCGCTGGCGCGCGATGTCAGCGAGCTGCTGGCGGATCTCGGCGTGACGCCGGCGCGGCCGACCGGCCAGCGGGTGGCGTACCAGGCGCCGTGCTCGCTGCAGCACGGGCAGAAGGTGACGGCGCCGCCGCGCACGGTGCTCGAACGCTGCGGATTCGCGGTGGTGGAGCCGGCCGAGGCGCACCTCTGTTGCGGCTCGGCGGGAACCTACAATATCCTGCAGCCGGAGCTGGCCGACCGGCTGCGCCTGCGCAAGCTGGCGGCGCTGACCGCACTGCGCCCGTGGGCGGTGGCGAGCGGAAATGTGGGCTGCATGGCGCAGCTCGCGCCGGCGCTGGGCTGCCCCGTGGTGCACACGGTGGAACTGGTCGACTGGGCGACGGGCGGGCCCATGCCACCTGCGCTCGGCAGCGGCGGGCAGGGAGACGGGACATGAAACGGGTCATGGGCTGGATGGCGGCCGCGGCGACGTTGAGCTTCGTCGTGCCGGCCGCGGGCGGACAGGAAGATCCGCGCCTCGACGGGCTATTCGACAGGCTGCAGGTGGCCGGTGCCGAGGAGGCGCATGCGGTCGAGGCGCAAATCTGGCAGATCTGGACCCATATGGACGATCCGGCGGTGGACCGGCTGATGACCATCGGCATCAATGCCATGGCGGCGCAGAAATTCCGCATCGCGCTCGCCGCCTTCGACGAGGTGGTAAGCCGCAAGCCGGGCTTTGCCGAAGGGTGGAACAAGCGCGCCACCGTCTATTACCTGCTCGGCGAGTACGACAGGTCCGTCGAGGACGTGGAAAAGACGCTCGCCCTGGAACCGCGCCATTTCGGTGCGCTGAGCGGGCTCGGGCTGATCGCACTGGCGCTCGGCGAGGAAGCGCGCGCACTGGATGCCTTCGAGGCGGCGCTGAAGATTCACCCGCACATGTCCGGCGCGGAAACCCGCATCCGCGAACTGCGCGACAAGCTCAAGGGCCGGCGAATCTGACGCCGGTGCGGCGGCTCAGCCGCGGCGGCGCAGGAAAACGAGGGCAAGCAGCCCCGGAACCAGCAGCAGTGCCGAGGCGGGCACGGGAACGTCGGCGACGCGCGCCACCGAAACGAAAAGACTGCTGCCGCTGATGAACTGGTCGAAGGCGAAGCCGGCGAGATCGACTGCCACGGCGTCGAACAGTTGATCGGCCTCGTTGCCGCCGAGGAACGAACCGCCGTTGATCAGGCGGATCACCTCGAACTGGTCGCCCAACGTCAGGGAGGCGGCGAAGGACGGATCGAGGATGATATCGAGCAGCCCGGCGAGGTCGGCGACGCCGGTGTCCACAACCAGCAGGTCATGACCGCCGGCGCCGGGTGCGGCGCCGGACAGCTCGTATTCGAACACGCCGCCGGCGGACTGGGCGTAGGCGGCGTTCTCGATCGTCAGGATCCCGGGCGAATCGCCCGCCGCCAGCGTGCCGGCCGTGTTGTTGACCGCCTGGGCGCCGCCGCCGGTGAACCGGATTACCCCGCCGCCGCCGAGGCGGCCGCCGCCGATATCGACGCTGGCGCCGGCGCCCTCGACCTGCAGGGTGCCGTCGACGGTGGTCTGGCCGCCGGTCTGAACGTAGTCGCCGGCGCTGACGACCATCCTGCTGCCGGCGTTCACTGTGGCGGTGCCGGCCTGGGTGAAGTTGTTGCCGGTGGCGTCGACCGAAAGCCCGGCGGCGCCGGAGGCGCGCAGCGTGCCGTTGTTGACGAAGCCGGGCGCGCCGGCGTCGATAACCAGGGCGTTGACGGCTGCGTCGGCGTCGATGGTGCCGTCGTTGATCATCCCGCCCGAGTCGAGCAGGATCTGTCCGGCGCCGCGGATGGTGTGGCCGGCGCCGTGGGTGACGACGTCGCCGGCGGCGCCGGTGAGGATGCGGTTCAGCGTGGAGTCGGACAACGCCATCGTGCCGGTCCCGCCGATACTGCTCGCTCCGTTCATCCGCAGATCGGTCGCCGCGGAAACGGCGGCGAGATTGAACGTGCCGTTGTTGACCACGCTGCCGGTGGCGACGGTCATGTCCTGGTTGTTGTTGTTGATCAGCGTATCGCCGCTGGAAATGGTCAGCGTGTCGATTGCGACGGTCGTGTTCAGCCGTACGACCGACGCGCCCGCCGAGCCGCCGTCAATGAACACGTTGAAGCTGTCGGGGCCGAAGTTGTTGCTGGGCCATGTCACCGCGCTCGCCGGGCTGAACGACCATCTGGGGGTCTCCGTCCAGTTGCCGTTGCCGCCGGTCCAGGTGGCGGTAATGACCGCAGCTTCCGCCCCGGGCGCCGCCAGAGCGCCGATGATCGTCGCGACTGCCGCCGCGGCAGCAATTTTTCTGCCAGCCCAGGTAACCATGATTTACCTCCGGTCTCTGCACCCGGTTAGGGAGAGAAACCGCTAAGTGACAACTTCCGATGGTTGCGGTAAGCCGCGCCGATTGCGCGGTCATGGTTAACGACACGCAAGAACCGTGCCAACTACGCTGATTCGTTGTTATTCAATGGCTTGCGCCGGAGGTGCTAAGCCTCCGGTTTAAGAACTGTAAAATTTTCCGACAGTTTTAGGGCCAAAACGGGGGTGGCGACCGGTTACTGGTTGATCCAGGCGATGCGCAGGATATTGGTGGCGCCCGGGGTTCCGAATGGCACGCCGGCGGTGATGACCAGACGCTGGCCGGCGGCGGCAAAGCCGTATTCGACGGCGACGTTGGTCGCCTTGTCCACCATGTCGGAGAAGTCCTGCACGTCGCGCGTCAGCACGCACTGCACGCCCCAGGCCAGCGCCAGCCGGCGCGCCGCCTCGGGCCGTTCGGTGAGGCACAGCACGGGCACGTCGGGGCGCTCGCGCGCGGCGCGCAGGGCCGTCGAGCCCGAGGTGGTGTAGGTAACGATGGCGGCGGCCGAGATGGTGTGCGCCACCTGGCGCGCCGCCGCGGTGATGGCGTCCGACGCGGTCGCTTCCGGGTCCTGGTGCTCGGCGTCCATGATGGTGCGGAACAGGGGATCTCTTTCCACCCGCGCCACGATGCGCTCCATCATGCCGACCGATTCCACCGGATAGCGGCCGGCGGCGGTTTCCGCCGACAGCATCACCGCGTCTGCCCCGTCGTAGACGGCGGTGGCCACGTCGGACGCCTCGGCCCGGGTCGGCGCCGGGGCGTCGATCATGGATTCCAGCATCTGGGTCGCCACCACCACCGGCTTGCCCGCCTGGCGGCAGGCGCGCACGATCTGCTTCTGGATGCTGGGCACGTCCTCGGGCGGCATTTCGACCCCCAGGTCGCCGCGCGCCACCATCACCGCATCCGACAGGGTGATGATGTCCTCGAGATGCTGGATCGCCGTCGGCTTTTCCAGCTTGGACAGCACCGCGGCGCGCCCCGCGATCAGCTTCTTCGCCTCGGCCACGTCGTCGGGCCGCTGGATGAAGCTGAGGCCGATATAGTCCACCTTCTGGTCGAGGGCGAAGCCTAGGTCCTCGCGGTCCTTCTTTCCCAGCGCCGAGATGGGCAGCACCGCGTTGGGCAGGTTGACGCCCTTGTGGTTGCGCAGCGGCCCTCCGGTGATGACCTCGGTGTCGGCGAAATCCTTGCCCACCGACAGCACGCGCAGGCGGATCTTGCCGTCGTCAATAAGGACCTCGGTGCCTTCCCGCAGCGCCGCAAATACTTCCGGGTGCGGCAGCGGCGCGCGGGTCGTATCGCCCAGCCCGCCGGCGAGATCGAGGCGCAGCCGCGCCCCCGCCGTCAGATCCACCCGGCCGTCCTTGAAATCGCCGACGCGCAGCTTCGGTCCCTGCAGGTCGGTGAGAATACCGATGGGCCGGCGCGTCTCCTTCTCCAGCGCGCGGATGGCGGCGATGCGCCCGGCGTGCTCGGCGTGGCTGCCGTGGCTGAAGTTGAGGCGGAACACGTCGGCGCCGGCCTCGAACAGACGGCGGATCATGTCGGGCGTGCCGCTGGCGGGCCCGAGGGTGGCGACGATTTTGGCGTTGCGGAAACGGCGCATGAGCGTCTTATAGATCAAGCCGCTGGCCATCGCCAGCGGCGATCAGCAGGCAGCGGAAGTCGTTGACGTTGGTGCGCGTCGGACCGGTGACGACGGCGTCGCCCAGCGCCGCGAACAGCGCCGCGCTCTCGTGCGCCGCCAGCATGGCGCGCGCATCCAGCCCCAGCGCGCGCGCCCGGGCCAGGCTGTCGGGGCGCAGCAGCGCGCCGGCCGCCGTGCTGGCCCCGTCGATGCCGTCGCTGTCGCAGGCAAGGGCGGAAATGCGCGCCGCGCCGTTCAGCGCCAGGCCGAGCGCCAGCAGGTATTCGCTGTTGCGCCCGCCGCTGCCTGCGCCGCCTGCGATGGTCACCGTGGTCTCGCCCCCCGACAGGATGACATGGCCGCCCGGGTCGGCGGCGGCCCGGGCGAGCGCAAGCCGCGCGTGTTCGGCGGCTGCCGTGCGTGCCTCGCCCTCGACGGCGTCGCCCAGCAGGGTGACGCCGAGCCCGCGCGCTTTCGCCGCAGCGGCGGCGGCATCCAGCGCGTCGGCGGCGCGCGCGACGATACGCGTGACATCGCCGGCGAAGGCGGAATCGCCGGGCTTCGGTGTCTCGGCGTCGGCGAGATGGCGGGCCACGGCTGGCGGCAGGTCGATGGCGTAGCGCGCCAGCACGGCGCGGGCCTCGGCCAGCGTCGTGGCATCGGCAAGGGTGGGTCCGCTCGCCACCGTCGCCGGGTCGTCCCCCGGCACGTCGGAGATCACCAGCGTAACAACCCGCGCCGGGTGCGCCGCGAGGGCCAGCCGCCCGCCCTTGATGGCGGAGAGATGCTTGCGCACCGTGTTGATGGCGGCGATGGGCGCTCCGGAGCGAAGCAGGGCGCGCGTCACCGCCTGCTTGTCGGCCAGCGTGATCGCGGGTGCGGGCAGGGCCAGCAGCGCCGAGCCGCCGCCCGAAATCAGCGCCAGCACGAGATCGTCCCGGCCGAGCCCCGACACCAGGTCGAGCATGCGCCGCGCCGCGCCGGCCCCGGCGTCGTCGGGCACCGGGTGCGCGGCCTCGATCACCTCGATGCCGGCGCACGGCACGCCGTGGCCGTAGGGAACCACCACGGCGCCGCCGACGGAACCGGGCCAGTGTGCTTCGACCGCCTGAGCCATGGCGGCCGCCGCCTTACCGGCGCCCACCACCACCGTGCGGCCCTTCGGTGCCGGCGGCAGGTGGGGCGGCACGCAGCGTGCGGCGCTTACCGCGGCGAGCGCGGCATCGAACAGGGAGCGCAGGATCGGCTCGGGATCGTCGGTCATGGTTGCCATCGTGACGCCTGCTGCATTAGAGCCGAGCCGCGTTACGAAACAAAGACCGGGCTTTCCGCTATAGTACGCCCATGAACGATGTGACCGTGGACCTTCCCCCCCTGCTCGGCGCCGGCGACCCGCCGGCGGTCAGTGTGGTCAACGGCGGCGGCGCGGCAAACGCGCTCCTGCTGTGCGATCATGCGTCCAACGCGGTGCCGACGTGCCTCAACGGGCTCGGGCTGCTGGCGCGCGATCTCGGCCGTCATATCGCCTGGGACATCGGCGCCGCCGAGGTCACGCGCCATCTGGCGGAGCGGCTGGATGCGCCGGCCGTGCTGTCGGGTTATTCGCGGCTGGTAATCGACTGCAACCGCCGGCCCGGCCACGCCGCTTCCATCGCCGCAGAGAGCGACGGGGTGGCCATACCCGGCAACCAGGGTCTGACGCCGGCCGAGGCGGCGCACCGGTCCGACGCCTGCTTCTGGCCGTACCATCGCAGGATCGGCGCCGGCATCGCCGGTTTCGCGCTGCGCGGCGTCAAGCCGGCGATCCTGTCCGTCCACTGCTTCACTCCGGTGCTGGCCGGGGTGCGCCGGCCGTGGCAGATCGGCGTGCTGTGGGATCGCGACCCGCGCATCGCCGGGCCGCTGCTGGAGGCGCTGCGCCGGCGCGGCGATCTCGAGGTGGGCGACAATCGGCCCTATTCCGGGCGGGCGCGTTTCGGCTATTCCATAGAGGTTCACGCAACCGAGACCGGCCTGCCCAACGTGCTGATCGAGATACGCGAGGACATGGTTGCCGATGCCGACGGGCAGCGGCGCGTGGCCGACCTGATGGCCGACGCTCTGGCGCCCGTCCTCGACGATCCGGCGCTTTACCGCTCCGCGAGGTACTGATGGCCACCCCCGAGCCCAGCTTCACCGTCGGCATCGAGGAAGAATACCTGCTGGTGGACCGCGTCACTCGCGACCTGGTGGACGATCCGCCGCCGGATATGCTGCGCGAGTGCGAGAAGCTGCTGGAAGGGCAGGTGGCGCCGGAGTTCCTGCGCTCGCAGATCGAGGTGGGCACGCGGGTGTGCGAATCCATCGCCGAGGCACGTGCCGATCTCGCCCATCTGCGCTGGACCGTGTCGGAGGTGGCCGGGCGCTACGGCGCCGCCCCCATCGCGGTGTCTACCCATCCCTTCGCGCTTTGGCAGCGGCAGAAGCGAACCGACAAGGAACGCTACAACGTGCTGGCGGAGGACATGCAGGTGGTGGCGCGACGGCTGCTGATCTGCGGCATGCATGTGCACGTGGGCATCGAGGACGACGACCTGCGCATCGAGATCCTCAACCAGATACCCTATTTCCTGCCGCATCTGCTGGCCCTTTCCACCTCGTCGCCGTTCTGGGGCGCGGTGGATACCGGGCTCAAGTCGTACCGGCTGTCGGTGTTCGACGAGCTGCCGCGGACCGGACCGCCGGAACCGTTCACCAGCTTCGGCGAGTACGAGCGCACCGTGGCGCTGATGGTCAAGGCCGGGCTGCTGGAGGACGCCAGCAAGCTGTGGTGGGACGTGCGACCCTCGGCGCGTTTCCCGACGCTGGAGATGCGCATCACCGACGTCTGCCCGCTGCTGGCCGACGGCGTCGCCATTGCCGCGCTGTTCCGCAGCCTGTGCCGCATGCTCTACCGGCTGCGTCGCGACAACAAGCGCTGGCGGGCCTACTCGCGCCTGCTGATCGAGGAGAACCGATGGCGCGCCCAGCGCTACGGGCTGGACGAGGGGCTGGTGGATTTCGGCAAGGGCGAGATCGTGCCGTACCGCGACCTGCTGGAAGAGATGATCGAGATGACCCGCGAGGACGCCATCGCCTTCGGCTGCCTGGCCGAGCTGGAAGCGGCGCGCGACATCGTGCGCCGAGGCACCTCGGCCCACCGTCAGCTCGCCACTTTCCGCGAGACGCGCGCCCGGGGGCGGACCGAGCACGACGCGCTGTGCGCCGTGGTGGACGAACTGATCGAGGAGACGGTCGAGGGGCTGGCCGCGCCGGGCGCGAAGGCGCGGCCGCGCCCGTCCCGCCGTGGACAACGGCCGGCGGCCGTTGCGCCGGCCACCGCCACGCGGAGCCGCGGCCGCGTGCGCCCGCGCACCCCGCGCCGCCGGCGCTGACCCGCACCATGGCCGCGCGTCTTGCCGGTCCGACCGCGGGGATGCTGTCCGTCCTCAAATGGCTGGGCACGCTGACCGGTCTGGCCGGCGCAGTGATGCTGGCCCTCAATATCTCCGTGAGCGGCTGGCGCTGGCTGCTGTTCGCCCTGTCCGCCGCCCTGTGGACGTGGGCCGGCCTCGCCATGCGGGAATGGAGCCTGGCGGCGCTGCAGGGCGGCTTTCTGATGGTGGACCTGCTCGGTATCTGGCGCTGGCTGATCGCATGACCGGGTCTTCGGCAGGGAAAACGGAAAGGGGTCAACACTTTAATTTAAATATTTCCCGCAGGCGATCGCGTAAATCGGCCGGGGGCTGGATTTTCCCGGCGCTTCGTCCGACATTAGGGCCAACCGGACCCTGCCGGACAATCGCGGCGGGCAGACAGGCACGAGAGGAAGACCACCATGGCGGATCTCGACAAGCAGACCCGGACGGAACTGGAAGCGGCGGCGTTCCGCACGCTGGTGCAGCACCTGCGCAACCGCGCCGACGTGCAGAACATCGACCTGATGAACCTGGCCGGGTTCTGCCGCAACTGCCTGAGCAAATGGTATACGACGGCGGGCAGGGAGCGCGGCCTCGATCTCGATTACGAGGCGGTGCGTACCGAAATTTACGGCATGCCCTACGACGAATGGAAGGTGAAGCACCAGACGGAAGCGACGGCGGATCAGAAGGAAGCGCTGAAGAAGTCGCATCCCGATTCCCACGCTCACTGAGCCGCTCCCTCCGCCCGACGGCGGGGCGGGCCGGCGACGCGGCGGGTAAACTTCGAACAGGGCGTCCGGCCGAACGGACGCCCTTTTCCACAGGATTCCCCTTTTCCACAGCCCGCTTCGTTCCCGATTCGCTATCCCGGTTCCTATGCTGGATCCGGAGTCGCGAGGACGCCAAGGGGACACAGCACATGCCGGACGGACAGGGGAACATCGCGCGCGACCAGCTGCGTGCCTTCATCGAGCGCATCGAGCGGCTGGAAGAGGAAAAGGCCGCAACCGCCAACGACATCAAGGAGGTCTACGCCGAGGCCAAGGGCACCGGCTTCGACGTCAAGACCATGCGCAAGGTGGTGCGCCTGCGCAAGATGGACGTGCAGAAGCGCAACGAGGAAGAGCTGCTGCTCGACACCTATCTGGTGGCGCTCGGCATGGCCGATCAGCCGATGGCGGCGGAGTAATACCGAGGGGTGGGAGAGCGGGACGGCCGGGAGTGGGCCTTGAGCGCCGCCGATTTGAGCCGGCAGGCGGCTCAAAACTTTTCCACCCAGGGGCGCAGCTCCACCTCCCAGGTCCAGGCGCTGCGGTGCTGGCGCCAGACATGATGGTAGGTCTCGGCGATGGCATCGGGCAGCAGCAGCCCGTCTTCGCCGCGCCCGCCCGCGCGCGGATCGGACGCGCCTTTCGAAATACCGCCGTCGATGACGAAATGCGCCACGTGGATATTCCTCGGGTGCAGTTCGCGCGCCAGCGCCTGGGCGAGGCCGCGCAGGGCGAACTTGCCCATGGCGAAGCTCGACGAGTTGGCGAATCCCTTCACGCTGGCCGACGCGCCGGTGAAGAAGATGGCGCCCGCCTCGCGCTTCACCATCTGCTTTGCCGCCCCTTGCGCCACCAGGAACCCGCCGAAGGCGGTGACGCGGATGGCGGTTTCCACCGCCGCCGGGTCGATGTCCGTGATCGGTCCGCGCGCCCGTCCGCTGGCGTTGTAGACGACGAGGTCCGGCTGGCCCATGTCCTTGCCGACCGCCGCAAACAGCGCATCCACCGCCGCCGCGTCGGTGGCGTCGCACCCGTAGGCCTTCGCGCCGGTCTCCTTCACCAGCGCGGCCAGCTTGTCGGTGGTGCGCGCCGCCAGCGCCACCCGCACGCCGTCCCGCGCCAGCCGCCGGGCAAGCGATGCGCTCAGCCCCTGTCCGGCACCGACGATCAGTGCGGTTTCCCTGCCTGCCATAGCTGCTTTCTCCCCTATTGCCCGGGCGATCCCACCTCCACGTGGGTCACCACGCGGGTCACGTCTCGGGTGTCCTTGATCACCGCCAGTACGATATCGAGCTCCCGGCGGGTGCGCGCGCGGCCGATCAGGTAGACCACGCCGTTCACCACCTGCCAGCGGTAGTTGATGGACTTGACGTCCTTGGCGCCCACCAGCCGCGCCTTCAGCTTGGCCTCGATCAGCGCGTCGTTGGCCGCCTTGCCGAAGCCGCCCTTTTCCGTCACCTGCAGCTCGTCATAGACCACCCTGACGCCCTCGGTACCGCGCGCCAGCGCCACGGCGCGCTCGCGGTCGCGCTCGCTCCTCACCGAGCCGGTCAGCATCAGCCGCCGCTCGTAGACGTCGGAGGCCAGGTTGAAGAACAGGTCGCGGTCCTTGCCGGCGACCAGCCGGCGGTCGAAGTCGAGCTTGATTTTGGTGTCGTGCGCCACCTGGCCCATGGGCCGATCCTCGGCCACGGTCGTCGCCACGTCCAGCGGCGCGGTGGGATCGGCGCAGCCCGCCAGCACCGTCAGCAGCAGGGCGAGCGCACCGTAGACAGTGCGGCGCGTCATGAGCGGTTCTCCTCAGCCATAGAGCGTTTCCAGATTCCTGCCGTAACGAGCGACGATGGCGTGGCGGCGGATCTTCAGCGTCGGCGTCATCAGCCCGTTGTCGGTGGAGAACGGCTCGGGCGCGATGACGAAACGGCGCACCCGCTCGATCACCGACAGTTCCCTGTTCACCCGCGCCACCGCGGCGCCGACCGCCTCGCGAAACGCGGCATCGTCGGCGAGCTGCGCCGCATCGGCGGCCCGTGCCGGGCTCTGCGCCCGCGCCCATGCCGTGACGAACTCGGCGTCGGGCACCACCAGCGCCACCAGGTGCGGCCGGCGGTCGCCATAGACCATGGCCTGGGCGATCTCCGGCTGCAGGGTGAGGAAGCCCTCGACCCGCTGGGGCGAGACGTTGTCGCCGCCGGAACTGACGATAATGTCCTTCTTGCGATCGGTGATGCGCAGGTATCCGTCATCGTCGAAGACGCCGATGTCGCCGGTATGCAGCCAGCGGTCGCGGATGGTCTCGGCAGTGGCGTCGGGGTTGTTCCAGTAGCCCTGCATCACCAGCTCGCCCTGCACCAGGATCTCGCCGTCGTCGGCAATGCGCACCGTGACGCCGTCGAGCGGCGGGCCGACGGTATCGATCTTGTTCCGGTGCGGCGGGTTGCAGCTCACCACCGGCGCCGATTCGGTCTGGCCGTAGCCCTGCAGCAGCCGCATGCCCAGCGCAGTGAAGAACACGCCGACATCGTAGTTGAGCGGGGCGCCCCCTGATACCAGCGCCTTGAGCCGGCCGCCGAAGCGGGCCCGCACCTTTGCGCGCACCAGCCGGTCGAGCACCAGGTCGGTCACGCGCTCGCCGAGACCGAGACTGCCCGGGTTCTCGTAACGCCTGCGTCCCAACTCGACGGTGCGGTTGAACAGCTTCTCGCTCCGCCCGCCCGCCTGCTGCACCCCGCGCAGGATGCGGTCGCGCATCACCTCGTAGAGACGCGGCACCGCGGTCATGAGGGTCGGTCGCGTCTCGACCATGTTGGCGGACAGCTTGTCCACACCCTCGGCGTAGTAGATCTGTGCCCCGATGGCGATGGGGAGGAAAAGCCCCGCCGTGTGCTCGTAGGAATGTGACAGCGGCAGGAACGACAGGAACACCTCGTCGTCGAGCCCGATCCCTTCCAGCAGCTTTATCGCGCCCGCACAGTTGTGCAGCACGGCGCCGTGGCTCAGCATGACCCCCTTGGGTACCCCGCCGGTGCCCGAGGTGTAGATCAGGCAAGCGGTGGCATCGCGCGCGATGGTATCCGACGTCGCGATGACGTCGTCGGCCGGCCCAGCATGGGCGGAGAGCAGCTCGTCCCAGCGGTGGAGCGCGGGACCGTCGCCCTGTCCATGGCGCAGCGCTTCCATGGCGACGACGAACCTGAGCGCGGGAGACTGCATCGCCGCCGGCAGCACATTGCGCGCCAGCGCTGCCGTCGAGACGATCACGCCCTTGGCGCCGCTGTCGGTCAGCACATGGCGGTGGTCATTGACGCCGTTGGTGGTATAGGCGGGCACGGTGATACCGCCGGCCGCCATGATGGCGAGGTCGGCAACCGGCCATTCAGGACGGCTTTCCGACACCAGCGCCACCCGGTCGCCCGCCCCGACGCCCAGCGCGCCCAGCGCGCGGGCCAGCGCCGCCACCTGCGTCGCCGCTTCCGACCAGCTCAGCCCCTGCCAGGCGCCGTCCCGCTTGTCCCACAGGAACGGCCGGTCGCCGCGGCTTGCTGCGCGGGCAAAGAACATCCGGATCAGGTTAGGGGCTTTATCGGGGGACACGGGGTTTCCTGCCGACGGGCTCGATGAAGATGAAAATCATCGCATTCGGTTGGTTCACGACGTGAAACACTTATATCCTTCCCCGCAACAAGGAGTCATCCATGAGCAGAACCGCTACCCGCAAGGCTGCACGACCCCGGCTGGGGCAGCTTCCCCGGTGGGACCTCGCCGATCTCTACCCTGGCCCCACCAGCAAGAAGCTGCGGGGCGACCTCGAACGCTCCAGGCTCAAGGCCGATGCATTCCACCGCAAGTATTTCGGCAAGGTCGCGACGCTGGGCGGTCGTGCGCTCGGCGATGCCGTGGCGGCTTACGAGGCCATCGACGAGCTGCTGTCGAAGGTGATGAGCTATAGCCAGCTTCTCTACGCCGGCGACATGACCGATCCCGAGATCGGCCGCTTCCACCAGACCGCGCGGGAAAAGGTGACCGAGATCGCCTCGAAGCTGGTGTTCTTTACCCTCGAGATCAACAAGATCGATGACCGCGCGCTGGCGCAAAAGATGAAAGCGAAGCGGCTGGACCACTATGCGTCGTGGATCCGCGACCTGCGTGTCTTCCGCGCTCACCAGCTCGGCGAGGCCATGGAGCGGCTGCTGCACGAAAAGCACGTCACCGGGCGGGCCTCATGGATGCGCCTGTTCGACGAGACGCTGGCCGCCATGCGCTTCGACGTGGACGGCGAAACGCTGACGGCGGAGCAGACGCTGCACCGCCTGTCCGATTCCGACGGCGCCGTGCGCAAGGCGGCCGCGCTGGCGCTCGGCAAGGGATTCGGCGAAAAAGCGCCGCTCTTCGCCATGATCACCAACACGCTGGCCAAGGACAAGGAGATCGAGGACCGCTGGCGCCGTTACCCGCGGCCCCAGTCTGCGCGCAACCTGTCGAACCAGGTAGAGGACGCGGTCGTCGATGCGCTGGTCGAGGCGGTGCGCAAATCCTATCCGCGCATTTCGCACCGCTATTACCGGATGAAGGCCAGGTGGTTCGGCCGGCGCGTCCTCGACTACTGGGACCGCAACGCGCCGCTGCCGGAAGCCGGAGAGCGCACCATTCCGTGGGGCGAGGCACGGTCCGTCGTGCTCGACGCCTATGGCGCGTTTTCGCCGGAGCTGGCGGCGGTGGGCCAGCGGTTCTTCGACAACGCCTGGATCGACGCGCCGGCGCGGCCGGGCAAGGCGCCCGGCGCATTCGCCCACCCCACCGTGCCGTCGGCCCATCCCTATCTGCTGCTCAATTACATGGGGCGGCCGCGCGACGTGATGACGCTGGCGCACGAGCTGGGCCACGGGGTGCATCAGGTGCTGGCCGGGCCGCAGGGCCACCTCAAATGCGATACCCCGCTGACGCTGGCGGAGACCGCGTCGGTGTTCGGCGAGATGCTGACCTTCCGCGCCCTGCTCGCGCGCGAGAGCGATCCCGGACGGCGCAAGGCCCTGCTGGCCTCCAAGGTGGAGGACATGATCAATACCGTGGTGCGGCAGATCGCATTCTACGAGTTCGAATCGCGGGTACATGCCGAGCGCGCCGGCGCCGAGCTGTCGGCGGAGCGCATCTGCGAAATCTGGCTCGATGTGCAGCGCGAAAGCCTGGGGCCCGCGTTTCGCTTCGAAAAATCCTATCGCTACTACTGGGCCTACATCCCGCACTTCATCCATTCGCCGTTCTACGTCTATGCCTATGCGTTCGGCGACTGCCTGGTGAATTCGCTCTATGCCGTTTACCAGAACGCCGAATCGGGCTTCGCCGAACGGTATCTCGACATGCTGCGCGCCGGCGGCACGCTGCATCACAAGGAGTTGCTGGCGCCGTTCGGGCTTGACGCCAGCGATCCCAAATTCTGGGCGAGGGGGCTGGGCGTCGTTGCCGGCTTCATCGACGAACTCGAGGCCATGGGCTGACCCGATATGGCCCGCAAGCCGCGCCGCGACGAGGAAGAAAGCACGCTGGGCGGGCGTGTGCGCCGCTATGCGCGCGTCGGCGGCGCAGTGGGCGGGCTAGGCCTGCGCCTCGCCGGGCAGCGCTATCTCGGCTTCGAGGCGGACCGGGAGAAGAATGCCCGCGCGCTGCGCACTGCGCTCGGCGGTCTGAAGGGTCCGCTGATGAAGGTGGCGCAGATCATGTCCACCGTGCCGGACATGCTGCCCACCGAATACATCGCCGAACTGGCTCACCTGCAATCCAACGCGCCCGCCATGGGCTGGCTTTTCGTGCGCCGGCGCATGGCGGCCGAGCTCGGCCCGGACTGGGAGAAGCGGTTCAGGACGTTCGAGCACGAGGCCGCAGCCGCGGCCTCGCTCGGCCAGGTGCACCGCGCGGTGGCGAAGGACGGTACGCTTCTGGCCTGCAAGCTGCAGTACCCCGACATGCAGTCCGCGGTGGAAGCGGATCTGCGCCAGCTCAGGATGGTCTTCGCCATCTACCAGCGCTACGACCGAGCCATCGATCCGGGGGACATCCACAAGGAGATCTCCGACCGGCTGCGCGAGGAGCTGAATTACGAGCTGGAGGCGCGGCACATGCGGCTCTACGCCGACATGCTGGAGGCCGAGAAGGGCGTGTGCGTGCCGAGCGGGCTCCCGGATCTCAGCACCGGGCGCCTGCTCACCATGACGTGGCTCGACGGCAAGAACCTGCTGTCGGTCAAGGACCAGCCGCAGGCAATGCGCAACCGCGTCGCCCGCAACATGTTCCGCGCCTGGTACGTGCCATTCTACGGCTACGGGGTGATCCACGGCGACCCGCACCTCGGCAACTATTCGGTGCGGCCCGACGGATCCATCAATCTGCTCGACTTCGGCTGCATCCGCGCCTTCCGCGCGCCGTTCGTCGACGGCGTCATCGACCTCTACTGGGCGCTCGAGCGCGGCGACCGCGATCTCGCCGTGCACGCGTACGAGACCTGGGGATTCACCAACCTGTCCCGCGAGACCATCGAGGTCCTCAATCTGTGGGCCCAGTTCGTCTACGCTCCCCTGCTGGACAACCGCCGCCGGCGCATCCAGGAGCAGGACGGCACCATGTACGGCGCCCAGGTGGCCGGCAAGGTACATGAGGAGCTGCGCCGGCTCGGGGGTGTGAAACCGCCGCGCGAGTTCCTGCTCATCGACCGTGCGGCCATTGGCCTCGGTTCGGTGTTCCTGCACCTCAGGGCCGAGATCAACTGGCACCGCCTGTTCCACCAGCTGATCGGCGGGTTCGACGCCGCGGCCATGGACCGGCGCCAGAAGGCGGCATTCAAGGCCGCCGGGATCACGCCGGCCTACTGACCGTCGTTGCCGCGGTCGCGGGTCGCCCGTCGCAGCAGACGGCGGTGAAAGACGACCCAGAGGACGAGAAACGCGGCAAGCGTCGCCGCCCAGGCGTGCCAGGGCAGGGTGCGGATGCGGTCGCCCATGACCACCATCAGCACGGTGAGCGGCAGGATGCCCAGCCCGGTCGCCCAGGTGAACGTCCACCACGAGACGCGGGTCAGCCCCGCCGCGTAGTTGATCAGGTTGAAGGCGATGACCGGGAAGAAGCGGCTGACGAGGATGAGCCGTCCGCCTTCGACCGCCGCCCAGTCGTCCACGTGCCGCCACTGCCGCTCGGTGACCATGGCGGCGACGAACGGCCGGCCGAAGCGGCGCGCCAGCCCGAAGGCGAGGAACGCGCCCAGCATCGCCCCCGACCAGGTGATCACCACGCCCCAGAACGGCCCGTACACCATGCCGTTGGCGATGGCGACGAACTCGGCCGGGAAGGGCACCACGGAATGCACCACCATCAGCCCCAGCGATGCCGCGACGCCCCACGCCCCCCAGCCGCGGATGGTCTGCTCGATCTCTTGGCTGGAAAAGCCGCGCGACCATTCGAACGCGAAGCCGGCGGCTACGGAGGCGAGGACCAGCAGCACGAAGGCGATGCCGGCCAGCCGCACCGCGGCGGCGCCCCGGCGGGCGGGCGGCGCAGGGTCGGACGGTGGCGGTGCGTCATCCATCATGGCTGGCAACACGGGTGGGCGTCCGAGACCGGAGTTGCATACGCTGGCCGCAAGGGTCCCCAGGTGCGGAACGTTCGGCGATCAGGCCTATCCTTTCCGGTTTTTTGCGACGTTTGTCGAGAGGGGCACGGGCGGACGGCGGACACAGCTTCTATATCCAGGTAAGGAATATGGATATTTCTGTGCGTTTTCAGACCCGCTGCAAGACGCTTTGCATCCCCGGGGGAATCTGTGCTAAACACCCAGCCCTCGCCGGCCGGAGGAGCCGGCGGACGCCTGTTTGCGGCCATCCGGGCCGGATCCGGGTGGCCATCTGAAGGCAGAGAGGAACGTTCGAACGTGCAGGTCTTTGTCCGCGACAACAACGTCGATGGCGCGCTCAAGGCGCTCAAGAAAAAGATGCAGCGCGAGGGTATCTGGCGCGAGATGAAGCGCCACCGCTCCTACGAAAAGCCGTCGGAGCGACGCGTGCGCAAGAAGGCGGAAGCGGTGCGCCGCGCCCGCAAGCTGGAGCGCAAGCGGGTCCAGGTGGAAGGCTTCTAGGGCCTTTTCCGTTCCGGCAGGGATCACGTTCCGGTCCTTTTCGCCCATTCTCCCATCACCGTCACCACCGCCGCGGTCAGCGCGGCCAGGTCGTCGTCGCTGACGGTGAACGGCGGCATCAGATAGGCGATGTCGCCGAACGGGCGCACCCACACCCCTTCCTCGACGAACCGCGCACGCAGCCAGCCGATGTGGCGCGGCTTTTCCATTTGTACCACGCCGATGGCGCCCCTGGTCCGCACGTCGGCGATGCTGGGAAGGGCACGGCAGGGGGCAAGCCCGTCGGCCAGCCGCGCCTCGATCACGCCCACGCGCGTCAGCACGGCGCCGTCGGCGAACAGGTCGAGGGACGCATTGGCCGCCGCACAGGCCAGCGGGTTGGCCATGTAGGTGGGCCCGTGCATCAGCGCCGCCTCCGCCTCATCGCCGAGGAATGCGTCGAACACGCGGGCCGAGGCCGCTACGGCGGCGAGGCTGAGCACCCCGCCCGAGAGCCCCTTGCCGAGGCAAACGATATCGGGCACCACGCCGGCCTGCTCGCAGGCGAACAGCGTGCCGGTGCGGCCGAACCCGGTGGCGATCTCGTCGGCGATCAGCAGCACGTCATGGCGGCGGCAGGCCTCGGCAATAGCGCGCAGCGTCGCCGCGGCATGGAATTTCATGCCGCCCGCCGCCTGCACCAGCGGCTCGACGATTACCGCCGCCGTCTCGTGCGCATGCGCTGCGAGCAGCGCGTCGAACGCCGCGCGCGAGGTGTCGTCGCGGGGCAGGTCGGCGCGGATCTGCTCGGGGAAATAACCGCGGAACAGCCGGTGCATGCCGTCGTCCGGATCGGTCACCGACATGGCGCCCATGGTGTCGCCGTGATAGCCGTGGCGGAAGGCGACCAGCCGGGTGCGCTCCCGGCCGCGATTGCGCCAGAACTGCACCGCCATCTTCATGGCGATTTCCACTGCCACCGAACCCGAATCGCACAGGAACACGTGGGCCAGCGCCGCGTCGGTGCCGCCGCCCGGCAGGATTTCCGCCAGCCGTGCGGCAAGCGCCAGCGCCGGCTCGTGGGTCAGCCCGCCGAACATCACGTGCGGCATGACGTCGAGCTGGCGCGCGACGGCGGCGACGATGTGGGGGTGGTTGTAGCCGTGGCACGCCGTCCACCAGGAAGCGATGCCGTCGATCAGTTCGCGCCCGTCGGCAAGCCGGATGCGCCCGCCGCGCGTACCGGCCGCCACCATCGGCGGCGCCTCGGTTTGCATCTGGGTATAGGGTCGCCACAGGTGCCTGAGGCGTGGATCGGTCTCAGCCGTCACGGCCGCTGGCGGTGTCCGCTGGCATGGGCACGACGCCGAGCCGGTTGAACAGGGCGCGGTCGGCCGCCACGTCCGGATTGCCGGTGGTGAGCAGCCTGTCGCCGTAGAAGATGGAATTGGCTCCGGCGAGGAAGCAGAGCGCCTGCATCTCGTCGGTCATCCCGGTGCGTCCGGCCGACAGACGCACCATGGACCGCGGCATCATGATGCGCGCCGCGGCGATGACGCGCACGAACTCGATGCCGTCCACCGGCGCGGCATCTTCCAGCGGCGTGCCGGGAACCCGCACCAGCATGTTGATGGGTACGCTCTCCGGGTGCTGCGGCAGCGAGGCGAGGGTCGCCAGCATGGCGGCGCGGTCTTCCCGTCCTTCGCCCATGCCGATAATACCGCCGCTGCATACATTGATGCCGGCGTCGCGAACGCGATCAAGCGTTTCCAGCCGGTCGGCGAAGCAGCGGGTGGTGATGATCCGCCCGTAGAACCCGGGCGAGGTATCGATGTTGTGGTTGTAGTAGTCGAGCCCGGACCGCTTCAGCCGCCGCGCCTGCGCCCCGGTCAGCATGCCCAGAGTCATGCAGGTTTCCATGCCCAGCGCCTTGACCCCTTCCACCATGGCGCAGGCGGTTTCAAGGTCGCGGTCGGTGGGGCTGCGCCACGCCGCGCCCATGCAGAAGCGGGTCGCGCCGGCCTCCTTCGCCTTGCGCGCGGCGGTCAGCACGTCATCGAGTGCCAGCAGCCGTTCCTTTTCCACCTCGGCGGCGTGGTGGGCGCTCTGCGGGCAATAGGCGCAGTCCTCGGGGCAGCCGCCGGTCTTCACCGACAACAGGGTGGAGACCTGCACCGCGTTGGGGTCGAAGTGCTGCCGATGCACCGTCTGCGCCCGGAACACCAGGTCGGCGAACGGCAATTCCATCAGCGCCTGCGCCTCCGCGGCGGTCCAGTCGCGGCGTACGCCGTCCGGGACGCAATCCCGGGCCTTGCTGCCGATTTCGGCCAGTTTCGATGCCATCCGAGCCGCCATTGAAAATTCGCCCTATACTAAGCCAAGCGCGCCGGGCCGCAAGCTGCGTGGCATTGTCGCGGCGCGCAGGGAATTCCAGGATCACGCAGCGGGAAGGGAAACGCGTCTCCATGACGCCTGGCGGACCATACGACGGATCGAGCCTCGAACGGCTGGCGGCCGACCGGCTGGCGGCGCTGGAAGAGCGCACGCTGCGCCGGCGCATCAGCGAAACCGGGCGCGGCGCGGCGGCGCGCGCGGAGCGGGACGGGCGGCGGCTGGTGTCCTTCTGCTGCAACGACTATCTCGGCCTCAGCCAGCATCCGACGGTGAAGCAGGCCGCCATCGCCGCCACCGAACGGTTCGGCGCCGGGGCGGGCGCGTCGCGGCTGGTGACGGGCAGCCATCCCCTCTACGCCGCGCTGGAGGAGACGCTGGCGCGCATCAAGGGCACCGGGGCCGCGTGCGTGTTCGGCAGCGGCTATCTGGCCAATCTGGGCATTCCCCAGGCGCTGGTGGGCGAGGGCGACCTGGTCCTCGCCGACGAGCTGGTGCATGCGTCCATGCACGCCGGGATGCGGGCGAGCCGCGCCGAATCCGCGCTGTTCGCCCACAACGACATGGACGACTGCCGGAAAAAGCTGCGGGACATGCGCGGCCGCTTTCGATACTGCCTGATCCTGGTGGAGGGGGTCTACAGCATGGACGGCGACCGGGCGCCGCTGGCCGCGCTCGCCGACCTCGCCGAGGAATACGACGCTTGGCTCATGTCCGACGACGCCCACGGGCTCGGCGTGCTCGGCGGCGGACGGGGCAGCGCGGCCGAAGCCGGGGTCGTCGGGCGCGTGCCGCTGCAGATGGGCACGCTGTCCAAGGCGGTCGGGGCCTATGGCGGCTACCTCTGCGCCGCCCGCCCGGTCGCCGAACTGATTGCCAACCGGGCGCGCAGCCTGATCTACACCACCGGCCTGCCGCCCGGCACGGTGGCCGCCGCCGTTGCCGCGCTCGGAATCATCGAAACCGACAAGGCGCTGGTGGCCCGGCCGCTGGCGCTGGCCCGCCGATTCACCGCCGCCCTCAACCTGCCGGCGGCGGAAAGCCCCATCGTGCCGCTGATCGTCGGCGAACCCGACCGCGCCCTCGCGGCCTCGAAGGCGCTGGAGGCCGACGGGTTCCTGGTCATCGCCATGCGCCCGCCCACCGTGCCCGAGGGAACCGCGCGGTTGCGCTTCACCTTCAGCGCCGATCACAGCGATTCCGATCTGGATGCGCTGGTTGCCGCCGTCCGCCGGCTCGGCCTCGCCAGGGAGGCGCGGGCCGGGGCATGACCGCCCTGTTCGTTACTGCCACCGGCACGGGGATCGGCAAGACGCTGGTTACCTGCCTGCTGATCCGTCAGCTCCGCGCCACCGGCCGACCGGTGCGCGCCCTGAAGCCGGTGATGTCCGGCTATGATCCGGCGGCGGCGGCGGAGAGCGATGCCGGCCTGATCCTTGCCGCTCTGGGCGAGCCGGTGACGGAGGCGACGGTGGCGGCCATCGCGCCCTGGCGCTTCCGGGCGCCGATCTCTCCCGACATGGCGGCGGCGCGCGAGGGGCGGGCGCTCGATCTCGCCGACATCGCCGGCTTCTGCCGTCCCCATGTGCCCGGCCCCGACGACGACACGGTGCTGCTGATCGAAGGCGTCGGCGGGGTCATGGCGCCGCTGGCAGCGAGGGAGACGGTGCGCGACCTCATGGCCGCGCTGGACCTGCCGACCGCGCTGGTGGCGGGCAGCTATCTCGGCACGCTGAGCCATACGCTGAGTGCCGTCGAGGCCATTGGCGCGAAGCGTATTCCGCTATCCGGAATAATCGTCAGCGAATCTGTGGAAAGCCCGGTGCCGCTGGTGGAAACGGTGGACGCGCTAGAACGCCACGTTGCCCCCGTGCCGGTGATCGGCCTGCCGCGGATCGTTGCCCCCGGCGCCGCCGCCCCGGCCATGACCCGGCAGCTGGGGCTGATTTCGTGATCGTGGCTGGATCGAGCGGGCCGGCTCCGGCCGATCGTATCGTGCGCTAACGGTTCCCCCGCGCCCGCATCCAGCCGGCGATCGCGTCCACAACCCGGTCTTCGATGCCCAGGAACCCGTGCTCGGAAAGGGCCTGGCAGGGCCCCGACCGGGGCGGGTCGCCGCCGTCGAACAGCATGATCTCCACCCTGGGCGATGCCGCCAGCGCCGCCTTGAGGTCGTTCACCCCTTCCGCCGGCGTCACCGTGCAGCCGTCCTGCCGATGGGCGACCAGCAGCACCGGTACCCTGACGCTGCCCAGCGGCGCGTCGAGCGCCGTCGCCGGATTGCGCATGGCGGAGCGGGTGACCGACGAGGTCAGCACCACGCCCCCCACCGGCAGATGAGCGCCCAGGTGGGCGGCGGAAACGGTGCCGCGGCTGGTGCCCACCAGCCATACCGGGATGGCGGCCTTGCGGCGCAGCCATTGTGCCACCGCCGCCATGTCGGCGCGGTGCTCCTCGCTGTCGCGCCAGCCGGAAAGCCCCGGGCGCCGGCGGTCGGACGGAACATCGACCACCGCGACCAGCACGCCGCCGGCCGCGAAGCGCTGGCGAGCCCGTACCAGGAAGTTGTTGGTCCGCCGGTCCGGGTTACGCCACAGCCCCATCTTGCCGTTTCCGCCGGGCAGCAGGATGGCGCCGGCAACGGGTTTCCCTGCCGGCTCCACCAGAACGAAGCTCTGGGTAACGCCGGGGCGCGTCTCGATGGTGACGACCTCCTCCGCCAGGGCTGGGGCGGCGGCAACGGCCAGTGCGACGGAAAGGACTGCGGCGACGGGGCGGCCGGTCATGACGCGATCTCGCGAAGGGTTGCCCCCGAACGTCGCACTTGGTGCGATATGTTGCCACAGAAAACGAAATTACGGCAAAAACCCTTGGCAAACATTCCTTCGGGGAGCATTGTGCGCCGCAATTATCAAAGAGCGGGGATTCCAGCGTAGTCGGCAATGAAGATTGCAGTTCCCACCGAGCGGCGGCCGGGCGAGCCGCGGGTCGCCGCTTCTCCCGATACGGTGAAGAAGTACGTCGGACTGGGACTCGATGTCGTGGTCGAGGCCGGAGCGGGCGCCGGCGCATCCATTTCCGATGCGGCCTTCGCCGAGGCGGGCGCGTCGATCGCGCCGGATGCGGCTGCGGCGCTTGGCGACGCCGACATGGTGCTCAAGGTGCAACGTCCGCTGGCCGGCGACGGGGCGAACGAAATCGCCCTGATGAAGAGGGGCGCCATCCTCGTCTGCATCATGAACGCCCTGACCGACCGGGCGCTGGCGGACACGTGCGCCGGGGCCGGCATCACCGTCTTCGCTCTCGAGCTTCTGCCGCGCATCAGCCGCGCCCAGTCCATGGACGTGCTGTCGTCCCAGTCCAATCTCGCCGGCTATCGTGCGGTGATCGATGCGGCGCACGAGTTCGGCCGCGCCTTCCCCATGATGATGACGGCCGCCGGCACCATCCCGCCGGCCCGCGTGCTGGTTCTCGGCGCCGGTGTCGCCGGGCTGCAGGCCATCGCCACCGCGCGCCGGATGGGCGCCGCGGTGCTGGCCTACGACGTGCGTCCGGCGGTGAAGGAGCAGGTGGAAAGCCTCGGCGCCAAGTTCGTCGACGTGGACCCCGAGGCGACGAAGCAGGCCGAAACCGCCGGAGGCTATGCCCGCGAAATGGGCGCCGACTATCAGGCCAAGCAGGAAAAGGTCCTGCACGAGACGCTGAAGAAGCAGGATATCGCCATCTGCACCGCGCTGATTCCGGGCCGGCCGGCGCCGGTGCTGATTACCGAGGCGATGGTGAAGGACATGCGCCCCGGCTCGGTCATCGTCGACCTGGCGGTGGAACAGGGCGGCAACTGCCCGATCAGCGAGCTGGACAAGGTGGTGGTCAAGCACGGCGTCAAACTGGTCGGCTACGCCAACGTGCCGGGCCGCGTGGCAGCAGACGCGACCGCCATGTACGCCAGGAACCTGCTCAACTTCGTCACCCCGATGATCGACAAGGAGACGAAGGGGCTGAAAATCGACTGGGATGACGAGATCGTCAAGGGCTCCCTGGTGGTGCGCGACGGCGCCGTGGTGCATCCCATGCTGACGAAGGCGGAGGGCTGAACGTGGAATCGCTCGGCAAGGCGGCGGCCAAGATGACCGCGGGCGCGGCGGGGATCGATCCGCTGATTGCCCTGTTCACGGTATTCGTGCTGGCGGTCTTCGTCGGCTACTACGTGGTGTGGAACGTGACCTCGGCGCTGCACTCGCCGCTGATGAGCGTGACCAACGCCATCTCGTCGGTAATCATCGTCGGCGCACTGATCGCCGCCGGGCCGATGGAAATGCATTTTTCCAAGGTGATGGGATTCGTCGCGGTGGTACTCGCCTCCATCAACATTTTCGGTGGGTTCATCGTCAGCCAGCGCATGCTGCAGATGTTCCGCAAGAAGGGCTAGGCGCGTCGTGTCGGCCAATCTCACAGGTCTCGCCTATCTGATCGCCGCAATCTGCTTCATCCTGGCGCTGCGCGGGCTGTCCTCGCCGGTGACGGCGCGGCGCGGCAACATGATCGGCATCGCCGGCATGGCGATCGCCATCGCCACCACGCTGGCGAGCCCGGGCGTGCTCAGCTACACGTGGATCATCGCCGGCATCCTGATCGGCGGCGCCGTCGGCACGGTGATCGCGCTCAAGATCCAGATGACGGCGCTGCCCCAGCTCGTCGCCGCTTTCCACAGCCTGGTGGGCCTGGCGGCGGTGTTCGTCGCCACCGCGGCGTTCTATGCGCCGGAGGCGTACGGCATCGGCACCTTCGGCCACATCAAGACCGCCAGCCTGATCGAGATGTCGGTGGGCACCGCCATCGGCGCCATCACCTTCTCGGGCTCGGTGATCGCCTTCGCCAAGCTGCAGGGGCTGATGAGCGGCGCGCCGATTACCTTCCCCGGTCAGCACCCGCTGAACGCGCTGATCGGCGCGGCGATCATCGGGCTGGTCGCCTGGTTGAGCGGCAATGAATCCGTGCAGGTTTACTGGATCATCGTGGCGCTCAGCTTCCTCATCGGTTTTCTCATCATCGTGCCCATCGGCGGCGCCGACATGCCGGTTGTCATCTCCATGCTCAACTCGTATTCGGGCTGGGCGGCCTGCGGCATCGGCTTCACGCTCAACAACACGCTGCTGATCATCACCGGCGCGCTGGTCGGCTCGTCCGGCGCCATCCTCAGCTACATCATGTGCAAGGGGATGAACCGCTCGTTCATCAGCGTCATTCTCGGCGGGTTCGGCGCCGAGGGCGGCACGGTGGCGGCCGGCCGAGGCGATCGCACCGTGCGCCAGGGCAGCGCCGAGGACGCGGCCTTCATCATGAAGAATGCCTCCAAGGTGATCATCGTGCCGGGCTACGGCATGGCGGTGGCGCAGGCCCAGCATGCGCTGCGCGAGATGGCGGATACGCTGAAGAAGGAGGGCGTCACGGTCATGTACGCCATCCACCCGGTGGCCGGGCGCATGCCGGGGCACATGAACGTGCTGCTGGCCGAGGCCAACGTGCCGTACGACGAGGTGTTCGAGCTGGAGGAGATCAACCACGAGTTCTCCACCGCCGACGTGGCGTACGTCATCGGCGCCAACGACGTGACCAACCCGGCGGCCAAGACCGACCCGCAAAGCCCCATCTACGGCATGCCCATCCTCGATGTGGAGAAGGCCAAGACGGTGCTGTTCGTCAAGCGGTCCATGGCGTCGGGCTATGCCGGCGTCGACAACGAGCTGTTCTTCCACGACAACACCATGATGCTGTTCGGCGACGCCAAGAAGATGACCGAGGAAATCCTCCAGGCGCTGGGGTAGAATTTTCGCGAGACGGCGCCGGCGGGGACCCGGAGTCGCAATCTTCCAAACGTTTGATCCCGTGGCCTGAACGCCCCATATTCCTGCCATGACATTGCTCAAGATAGCCCGCATGGGCCACCCGGTGCTGACCGCGCGCGCGGAAGAGGTGCCGGACCCGTCCTCCCGCGAGGTTCGCCGGCTGGTGGAAGACATGGTGGAGACCATGATCGACGCCGGCGGCGTCGGCCTCGCCGCGCCCCAGGTCCATATCGGCCGGCGCGTCATCATCTTCCATTCCCCGGCGGCGCGCGGCGAGGAAGGGGCGGCGGAGACCGGTACCGCGCCCATGACCGCGCTGATCAACCCGGTGGTGGAGCCCGTCGGCGAGGAGATGGCGGTGGCCTATGAGGGCTGCCTGTCCATTCCCGGGCTTACCGGGGCGGTGCCGCGCTATGCGCGGATTCGCTATCGCGGCTTCAACGCGGCGGGCCAGCCCATCGAGCGCGAGGCCACCGGCTTCCATGCGCGGGTGGTGCAGCACGAGGTGGACCACCTCGATGGCATCCTGTTCCCCATGCGCATGATCGATCTGTCCACCCTTGCCTTTACCGAGGAGTTGCGCCGGCGGGCGGAGACTCCTCACGAGGCGGACGATGACGAAGAAGCAAACGACAACGCCTGACCAGACGGCCCGCACCGCAGCGCGCGACCGGTTGCTGCTGGCCGTTCTGCCTCATGTGGCGTTCGACGGCTGGACCGGGTCCGCGCTGGCCGCCGGTGCGACGGATGCCGGCGTGCCGCCGGTCGAGATCGAGCGGCTGTTTCCCGGCGGCGTGGCCGAACTCATCGCCCATCTGGGCGACTGGATCGACCGGCAGATGGCGGCCGGGCTGGCAACCCGCGACCTTGCCGAACTGCGGCTGCGCGAGCGGGTGGCGCTGGCTGTGCGCCTGCGTCTGGAGGCGCTGGGCCCCCATCGCGAGGCGCTGCGCCGGACGCTGTCCTGGCTGGCGCTGCCGCAGAACGTGCCACTCGCGGCCGGCCGGCTCTACCGGGCAGTGGATGCTGTCTGGTGCGCCGTGGGCGACCGCTCCGTCGATTTCAGCTTCTACACCAAGCGCGCGCTGCTCGCCGGGGTGGTGTCGGCGACCACGCTTTACTGGCTGCAGGACGAGTCCGAGGACTGTGCCGCTACCTGGGGGTTCCTCGACCGGCGCATCGCCGACGTGATGCGCATCCCCGCCCTCAAGGGCCGCGTCGAGCGTTTCGCCCATCGCCTGCCCGATCCGCTGCGGCCCCTGCGCGGGCTGCGCGAACTGCGCCGCGCCCGCTAGCGCGTCGGGCGTTCGCGCCGCGTCGTGACCGGCCACACCGCGGCCCGGCTGTTCGGCGTCGCTTCCTGTTCCGCGGCGTCGGAAAACGCTTATGCGGCCATGTGGCGCACCGCACGGGACGGTGCGGCCCGGGCGCCGGTCCGCGCCGGCCCGGTTTTCCGAGCGTTCCGGCCGGGCGTTCCCGGCGATCCGGCGGTCCGGTCGGCTTTGCGCCGCGGTCGACGGCGCGCTAACATGGAAACTTCGAACTGGCCGGGATTCGCGACGTCACCAGTCGGCGCGGCCCATGCAGAAGGTGTGAGCACATGCGCAAATACCTGCATATCGATCTCGGGGATCGATCCGTAAGGACGGAAAAGGTCGACGGCGCGTCGATGGTCAGGGTCGGGCGGTATCTCATCGCCAGGACCCTGGTCGAAAGCGGCGCGGCCAAGGTGGACCCGCTGTCGCCCGCCAATCCGCTGATCTTCTCCGCCGGCCCCATGGCCGGATCGAATTTCTCCAACGCCAACCGCATCAGCGTCGGCTGCAAGAGCCCGCTCACCGGCGGCGTCAAGGAGGCGAACTCCGGCGGCACCTTCGCCTATGCGCTTGGCCAGCTGGAAATCTCCGGGCTGACCCTCTACGGTGCGTCCAGGGACTGGGTGGTCATCCGCATCACCAGGGACGGCGCCATCAGCTACGACAGCGCCGAGCCGTACATGGGCAAGAGCAATTTCGAGGCGGCAAGGCTGCTGTTCGAAAAATACGGCGAAAAGGTCAGCCTCGGGCTGTGCGGCCCGGTGGGCGAATATCTCGGCCTCATGGCCGGCATCGCCTTCACCGACGTGGAGGGGCGGCCGGCGCGTATCGCCGCGCGCGGCGGCGTCGGCGCAGTGATGGGCAGCAAGAAGGTCAAGGCCATCGTCGTCGACATGCTGAAGATGCCCGGCTTCCATGATCGCAAGAAGCTCATGGGCACGGTGCGCGAATACGGCAAGCTGCTCGACAAGGAGCCGGCGATCGAGGGGTTCCGCACCACCGGCACCGCCATGATGGGCGATTTCACCAACAAGATCGGCGGGCTGCCGGTGCGCAATTTCAGCGCCGGCCAGCTCGTGGATTCGTCCAGGGAGACGTTCAGGCTGGGCGGCGATTACATCCGCGAGACCAATTCGGGCCGGGGCGGCGAGACCACCCACGCCTGCATGCCGGGCTGCCAGATCCAGTGCAGCAACGTCTACGTCGATGCCAGCGGCAAGGAAATCGTCTCGCCGCTGGAATACGAGACGCTGGGCCTCATGGGCAGCAACTGCGGGATCGAGGATCCAGACCAGGTGGCGATGCTGAACGAGGTGGCCAACGACCTCGGCGTCGATACCATCGAAGCCGGTGCCACCCTCGCCGTTCTGATGGAGAACGGCCAGGCCAGGTTCGGCGACTTCAAGTTCATGATGGATGCGCTCGAGGACATCCGCCGCGGTACCGAGCGCGGCCGGTTGCTCGCCCAGGGCACCGCCCGCGTCGGCCGGCATTTCAAGGTGGCCCGGGTTCCCGCCATCAAGGGGCAGGGGATCAGCGCCTACGATCCCAGGGTGATCGAGGTCACCGGCATCTCCATGATGGTGACCGCCCAGGGTGCCGATCACACCACCGGCAACGTTCCCGCATTCGACTGCAAGGACAAGACCACCGAGGAACTGGCGGAGGTGAGCCTGCAGGCCCAGGCCATCTGCGCCGCCACCGATTCCCTCGGTCTGTGCATCTTCGGCCGTTCGGTCACCAACGCGAACTTCCAGCTCATCGCCGACGCGGTGAATTCCGCCGCCGGCACCGATTTCAAGCCGTCCTTCTTCGAGGAACTCGGCTATGAGACGCTGAAGCTGGAATGGGAGTTCAACCGGCAGGCGGGCTTTACCGAGGCCGATGACGAACTTCCGGCGTTCTTCTACAGCGAACCCTTGTCGCCCAGCGGAAAGACCGCCCGCCATCATGGTCCCGCAGTGAACAAGCGCCTGCGCGAACTGCTGGGTGCACCGGTCGGCTGAATTTTCCGGCCGGTCGCCGGATCGGACGGTGCCGGCCCGCGCCGGAGCGGGCCCGGCCAGGAGTCGGCCTTGACGGCCGCCGGTATAATCCCTCAAGCCGGCTTTACCGGCACAGCCTTAGCCTGTGCAGCGCGGTAGGCGTCGAGCGCGCGTGCGATCTTCCCGTCCGTTATCGCCAGCACCGCGGTCGCCAGCAGCGCCGCGTTGACCGCGCCGGCACGCCCCACCGCCAGAACGCCCACCGGGATGCCCGCCGGCATCTGCACCATGGACAACAGGGAGTCGAGCCCGCCCATCACCCGGGTCTCCATGGGCACGCCGAACACCGGCAGTGGCGTCATGGCGGCCACCACGCCGGGCAGCGCCGCCGCCATGCCCGCCCCCGCGATGAACACCCTTACGCCCTTGCCAGGCGCGGTCTTCACCCATTTCGCCAGCCGGTCGGGCGTGCGGTGAGCCGAGTGGACCGCCGCGTCGAAGGGAATGCCGAGCTTCTCCAGCGTCTCGGCGGCGTGGCGCATGGTGTCCCAGTCGGACTGGCTGCCCATGACGATGCCGACAAGGGGCTTCTTCTTCGCGAGGCGGGCGGTTCTTGCGGCCACGGTGCGTCTCCTTTGCTGGAATGGGGCCGGGCGGGATTATAGGGACCCGGACGCGCCGCGCCAGCGGAGACGGGACTTGCCGGAGATTGCTGCCAATTTCCTTGGGTTTTCTTGGGGTTAAACAATTCGTTAACGGGATTGGAGGCAGTCTGGCGGCAACAGCGGCTGCCGCGGGACGGGCCATCCATACCCGATGCCGCTGCGCGAGAGCGATTTTCGAGGGTTCCGACCGGCATGAAGATCGGTGAAACCAAGTCCGGGACGCCGGCCGGCCGGCTGGCTGCCGTCTACACGCGGACGGCCGAGGCGACCCAGCCCGCAGCATCGCGCCCGGTCGGGGACACAAGCACCGTTCTGGGCATTCCGGCCCACGAGCTGTCGCCGAAGGTCCGCGAGGCCATCATGCAGCTCATGGCCGAGGTGGACCAGCTTCGCCGCGAGTTGCAGCAGAGCCGCGAGCGGATAGCCTATCTGGAGCGCCTAGCCGACCAGGACGCGCTGGCGCCGGTGGCCAACCGGCGTGCCTTCGTACGCGAACTGTCGCGCATCATGGCGTTCAGCGAACGCTACAACGCCCCGGCCAGCGTCATATACTTCGACGTGAACGGACTGAAGCCGATCAACGACAATTTCGGCCACGCAGCGGGCGATGCGGCGCTGATGCGCGTCGCCGACGTGCTGGTCGAGAACGTGCGCGAATCCGACGTGGTCGGCCGGCTTGGCGGCGACGAGTTCGGGGTCATCCTGTCCCAGGCAGACGAACCCACCGCCAATGACAAGGCGCACGTGCTGGTGGAGCAGATCGAGGCCGCGCCCATGGAGTGGCAGGGCGAGCGCATTCCGCTGCACGTGTCCTACGGCGTCTATACCTTCCGGGGGGGTGACAGCGCTGGCGATGCGCTGGCTGCCGCCGACCGCGCCATGTACGCCCACAAACAGTCGAGCAAGCGGGCATCCAGCCGCGCCTGAACACAGGCGCTTATGGGCTGCCCGGCGGCGCCCCTTACGCAATTACGTCGGGGATCAGCTTGCTCCTGATACGTTCGATCTGATCGCGGAGCAGCAGTTTCCGCTTCTTGAGCCGCTGGACCTGAAGCTGGTCGAACGGGCCCTCCCCGGTGAGTCGCGCGATCACGTCGTCGAGGTCGCGATGCTCTGTCTGAAGCTCCGCCAGCCTGCTTTTCAGGCTGTCCTGGTCTTCCATTTCCATCGCCGGTTCGCTGCGTACGACTGACGGGAAAGGGTAACAGATTTTGCGCCGATCCGTTACCATCGAAATGGGCTGTTTCACCGCGGCATAAAGGACGGGATCAGTGCCATGACGAGCGTAAAACGTCTCGGTATTCTTACCAGTGGTGGCGACTGCGCCGGGCTGAACGCGGTCATTCGCGCCGTGGCGCACCGGGCCATCGAGGGTTACGGCTGGCGTGTGTTCGGCATCCACGAGGGCACGTTGGGTCTGCTGCGCCGGCCGGTGGACCACGAGGAGCTGTCGCTCGGCATCTTCACCGGCAACATCCTGCGCATGGGCGGCACTATCCTCGGAACCACCAATTACGGGGATCCATTCGACTTCCCCATGCCCGACGGCAGCCGCAGGGACCGCTCGCAGGAAATCATCGAGGGCTACCGTGAACTCGGGCTCGACGCGCTGATTGCCGTGGGCGGCGACGGCAGCCTGCGCATACTGCGCCGGCTGGCACAGCAGGGCGGAATCAACCTGGTGGGAATTCCGAAGACAATCGACAACGACGTGCCGTACACCGAGAACTCGGTCGGCTACATCACCGCAGTGGATGTGGCGACCGAGGCGCTGGATCGGCTGCAACCCACCGCCGCCAGCCACAACCGCGTCATGGTGCTCGAGGTGATGGGCCGGGATAATGGCCATATTGCGCTCAATACCGGCATCGCCGGGGGGGCCGACGTCATCCTGATTCCGGAAATCGCCTACACCATGCAGAGCGTGACGCGGAAGATCGAGGCAATTCGCGCCCGCGGCCGCAGCTTCGCCTTGGTTGTGGTGGCCGAAGGGATAAAGACCGAAACGGGTGATCCGGTCATCGTCGTCGAGCCCGACGGGAAGAGGCGGCTCGGCGGCATCGGCCATTATCTCGGCCGGCGCATCGCGGAGGAAACGGGGGCGGAAACCCGCGTTACCGTGCTCGGCCACACCCAGCGCGGCGGCACACCCTCGCCCCGCGACCGCATCTTCGCTGCCGCCTTCGGGGTGCATGCCGTCGACCTGGTGGCCCGGGGCCAGTTCGATCGCATGGTCGCCTGGTCGGACCGGCAATGCATCGCCGTGCCCATAGCCGATGTAATCGCCCGCCACCATCCGGTGGATCCCCACGGACCCATGGTGCACACCGCGCGCGGACTGGGAATTTGCCTCGGTGACTGAGCCCGGGCGGCCGGTTGGGGCCACGGGCAATATCCCGTAATTCTTGAAAGTTTCTGTTATGTTCCCGCTCGCGGGACGAACGCGTCTGGATGCCGCAGAGTCGTCGAATGTTTGCGATCATGCGGCAGCAGGTCTAGAATTTCCCTGTCGGTTCGGACAGAGTTAAGGAGGATGACATGAGTGCTGATGAGCATATCTCAGCTCTGAAGGCGAAGCACGCGGAGCTCGAACAAATGCTCGAAGACGAGGTCAACCACGCCCACCCGAACGATTTGCTGATTGCCGACATCAAGAAACAGAAACTGCGAATCAAGGACGAACTCGCCCAGCTCAACGGGCAGTAAGAACACGACGGGCTCCGCCCCGGGCGGGGCGGCGATCCGGCACCGACAGCCGGAACATGCCGGCGGCGCGTCGCACCGCGGCGGGTCACGCCGCGGGTGGCAAGGGCTGAACGTGGTGGAAAAGAATAAGGATCAGACGCTGAGTCGTGCGGACGGCATCGTGACGACGGCGATACCGCCCCATGGGTCGCTCATTCCGTCGGCCCGCCGATAGGCTGCTGCGGCCGCCGCGCGGGCGCTGTCATCGACGGCCTCATCCGCCATCATCTGGCCGATCTGCTGCGTGATGTAGGGCGCCGTGCCGCCTGCGACCAGGCGGGCGATGGCGGCACGGCGCAACGACAGCATGTCATTCTGGGTGACGAGTGCCCGGCCCGGTGCAACCGGCGCAATGATTTCCGTCGATGACGCGGAATGCGCTTCGTGCGCCGTTGGACGGGAAGCCCTGTGTGCCGGAAAAATACGCATCGCCATCCCTGGACCAGCCCCTGACCGACTCTGCCGGTACTACGCTACTGCAACGCCAACCCCGGAGTTGAATATTCCTTAATCGTTTGTAAAAATCAATCGTTTTTTAACAGAACGTTTTTCATTAATTAATGTTAATATAATTTAACCATCCGATTTAGAGAAAATTAACTATAAAATATCGAATTATCCTTGTTTTTTCAAATCTCTGATTTCATTCCTGACTTGGAGATAAGGGTGCCGTATGGGCGCCACCATTTAATGATTTCGCAACCGGTTTCCCTCTAGTCTTTCGTTCATGCCGCTTCGTCGTCTGAGCACGGCGGGATGGCGTCTCCATGTAGGGGACGGACGAATTGCAGGAAGCAGAATCCGATGGATCCGGCCACGCAGCTTGAGCGCCTCCGCGCGGCTCTCGTCAAATCCGGCGATGTCGCGTACGAATGGGATCTGGTGGCAGACGAGATTGTCTGGCTCACCGGGGTCGCACCCGATATCGTGCCGCTCGCCGTTGCGCCGGTGCATACCGGCGAGGGGCTGCACGAACGCATTCATCCCGATGATCTTGTGCGCCGCATCGAGGCGATCTCCGAGCTTTACGAAGACGGCAACCGCTACGAGTGCGAATTCCGCCTGCGTCTGTCGAACGGAGAGCACCGCTGGTATCACGATCACGGCATCGCCGAATTCGGGCCCGGAGGCCGGCCGGTGCGGATCTGCGGCTCCATGCGCCCCATCGACGGCCACAAGGCCAACCGCGCACGGCTCGAATATCTCGCCAACTACGACGATCTGACGGGTCACTTCAACCGCTCGCGGCTGCGCGAATCCCTGGAGCAGGCACTCTACTACGCCCAGCGCTACAACGTGGTCGGCGCCTTCCTGGAGATCGGGATAGACAAGATCAACGTGGTCAACCAGGCGTTCGGCTACGACGTTGCCGACTCGGTGATCGTCGCCATCGGCCAGCGCCTCGACCACTGCCTGCGCGCCTGCGACGTGGTGGGCCGCATCGGCGGCGACCGCTTCGGCGTCGTGCTGAGCAACTGTCCGGCAAACCAGGTGTCGAGCGCCGCCGAGAAGATTCTCGAGGTGGCGCGCAACACGGAGGTGGAAACTGCCGTCGGTCCCATCCACGTGACGGTCTCCATCGGTGCGGCGATCTTTCCCAACGCGGCAGCCACAGCCTCCGACGCCATGACCAAGGCCGACATCGCGCTGCAGAACGCCAAGCGCGCGGGTCGCAATACCTGGTCGGTCTATAGCTACAGCGAAGAGCAGCGGCGCGATCACCGGAAGAACATGGTCATCGCCGAGCAGGTCAAGCGGGCGCTGCAGGAAGACCGGTTGTCGCTCGCCTTCCAGCCCATCGTCGATGCGCATACCCACGAACCGGCCGAGTATGAATGCCTGTTGCGCATGATCAGCCCCGACGGCGAGGTCGTGCCGGCCGGGGTATTCATGCCGGTGGTCGAGGAACTCGGTCTCATTCGCCTGATCGATCGCCGGGTGCTCGAACTTTCCGTGTGCGTCCTGACCGATCATCCCGACGCGCGCCTCGCCGTCAACGTCTCCGGTATAACCGCCAATGACCGGTCGTGGCTGCGCCATGTCGCCGGCTTGCTGCGCGGCAAGTCCGAGATTGCCAGTCGCCTGACCGTCGAGATTACCGAAACCGCCGGCCTCGAGGACGTGGACGAATGCGCACGCTTCGTTTCGCGCCTGCACGAACTCGGCTGCCGGGTGGCGCTGGACGATTTCGGCGCCGGCTACACCTCGTTCCGCCACCTCAAGATGCTCGCCGTCGACATGGTCAAGATCGACGGGTCGTTCGTGCGCGACATCGCGCGCAATCACGACAATCTGATCTTCGTCCGCTCGCTGCTGGATCTGGCGCGCAACTTCAATCTCAATACCGTCGCGGAGTGCGTCGAGACCATGGACGAGGCCCGGCTGCTGGCCGGGGAAGGGGTGCATTTCCTGCAGGGCTATGCCTTCGGCCGCCCGACGCTGGAGCCGCCTTGGGCAAAGGCGCCCTCCTTCGCCATGCCGCCGCAGATCGGCGTGGCCGCCGTCGGGGGCGCCCGCGCCGCGGTCCGTTCCGCCGCCCGCTGACCGCGCCTGTTCCTGCCGCAGGGCCGCTCGGCGCGACCGGCATGGGTCGCCTGGTTGGCCTGCGCCCTTTCGGGTCCTAGAATAGCCCGGTCTGTTCCAGAATTGACCGTACCGGGGAGTCAACCAATGACTGATGTCGTCATCGCCAGTGCCGCACGCACGCCTGTCGGCGCGTTCAACGGCGCCTTTACCAGTCTGAGCGCCGCCCAGCTGGGCGCCGCAGCCATCCGCGCCGCACTGGAGCGCGCCGGCGTCGCGGGCGAGGAGGTGTCGGAAGTGATCCTCGGCCAGATCCTCACTGCGGGTGCCGGACAGAATCCCGCGCGCCAGGCCTCCATCGGCGCCGGACTCCCGGTGGAAGTGCCGGCCTACGGGATCAACCAGCTCTGCGGCTCGGGGCTCAAGTCGGTGGCCATGGGCTACCAGGCGATCCGCAACGGAGACTCGGCCGTAGTCGTCGCCGGCGGCCAGGAGAGCATGAGCCAGGCGCCCCACTGCATGCACCTGCGCAACGGCACCAAGATGGGCGACGCCCAGCTGGTGGACACCATGATCCGCGACGGGCTGTGGGATGTGTTCAACGGCTACCACATGGGCTGCACGGCGGAGAACGTGGCCGAACGGTGGCAGATCAGCCGCGAGGAGCAGGACCGTTTCGCCGTCACCTCGCAGCAGCGCGCCGAGGCGGCGCAGAAGGCCGGGCGGTTCCGTGACGAGATCGTGCCGGTGACGGTCAAGGGTCGGCGCGACGAAGTCACCGTCACCGACGACGAGTACCCGAAGCACGGCACCACCGCCGAAGCGCTGGCCAAACTGCGCCCGGCGTTCAAGAAGGACGGTACGGTAACGGCGGGCAACGCGTCGGGCATCAACGACGGCGCCGCGGCGGCGGTGCTGATGTCCGCCGAAGAGGCGGCGAAACGCGGCATTACGCCCCGCGCGCGAATCGTTTCGTGGGCGCAGGCCGGGGTCGACCCTGCCGTCATGGGGACCGGACCGATCCCGGCCACCCGCAAGGCGCTTGAGCGCGCCGGCTGGGCCATGGAGGAGGTGGACCTTGTGGAGGCCAACGAAGCCTTCGCCGCCCAGGCGCTGGCGGTGGGCCGGGACCTCGGCTTCGATCCCGAAAGACTCAACGTCAACGGCGGCGCCATCGCCATCGGCCATCCCATCGGCGCCTCGGGCGCGCGGGTGCTGGTGACGCTGCTTTACGAGATGGAGAAGCGAAACGCGCGCAAGGGCCTCGCCACGCTGTGCATCGGCGGCGGCATGGGGATTGCCATGTGCGTCGCGCGCGACTGAGCGCGCGACCATGACGGAACAGGACTCGCGTCGCGCGCGACCGAACGCGCGACAGGGTGGGTTTGCGACCGCTTCGCCAGAGGGCGGCGCCTGCCGGGTGTGGACGCTGTATCGGGGAGAACCAGGATGGGACGTGTCGCAGTCGTTACCGGCGGCTCCCGCGGGATCGGGGCTGCCATCTCCACCACGCTGAAGTCGGCGGGCTACACGGTTGCCGCCGTCTATGGCAGCAATAATGCCGCCGCCGAGGCATTCAGCGCGGAAACCGGAATCGCCGTCTACCGTATCGACGTAAGCGACTTCTCCGCCTGCCAGACGGGGATGGCGAAGATCGTCGCCGATCTCGGGCCGGTGGACGTGCTGGTCAACAACGCCGGCATCACGCGGGATTCGACCATGCACCGCATGAGCCACGACGACTGGCAGGCGGTGATCGACACCAATCTCGGCTCGTGCTTCAACATGTGCCGCTGCGTCATCGAATCCATGCGCGCGCGCAAGTTCGGCCGCATCGTCAACATCGGCTCCATAAACGGCCAGGCCGGGCAGTACGGCCAGGTCAACTACGCCGCCGCGAAGTCGGGCATCCACGGCTTCACCAAGGCGCTGGCGCAGGAAGGCGCCGCGCAGGGCATCACCGTCAACGCGGTGGCGCCCGGCTATGTGGACACCGAGATGGTGCGCGCCGTGCCCGCCCCGGTACTGGAGAAGATCATCCAGCGCATCCCGGTGGGCCGGCTCGGCAAGGCCGAGGACATTGCGCGCGGGGTACTGTTCCTGGTGGCCGACGCCGCCGGTTTCATCACCGGCTCGACGCTCAGCATCAACGGCGGCCAGCACATGTACTGATACCGGCGGCCGTTAGGGTCGACTCCTGGCCGGGCGGGGGAGCGGGACGGGTCAGCCTCAACGGCCCTTGCTATGAGGCTGCGCCGGCGCCGGCACAATAAACGAAGGCTGCGTCCTAGCGCAGGGTCCTGGGATCGACGAGCGCAGTGGCGGTCATCGAGGGCCGCTTGCGGAACCGTTCGAACCAGGCAGCCAGCTTCGGGTGCGTCGACCGCCAGTCGAAGTCCGCCATATGCACGCCGAGCAGCTCCAGTGCCACGGCGATGGACAGGGTGCCGACGTCGGCGTCCTCGCCCAACGCGCCGGCTTCCGTCTCCAGCGCCGCCAGTGCGCGCTCTACGGCCGCGCGGTTGTGGGCGATCCAGCCCGCCGACTGGCGCTCCGGCTTGCGCATGCCCTCGATCATGCACAGAACGGTGGATTCCATCATGCCGTCGGCCAGGGCCTGGCGCCGCAGTGCCGTCCAGCGCGCCGGGCCTTTGGCCGGGATCAGCCGGTTGCCGCCGAATTCGCTGTCCAGATACTCGATGATCACCGGCGAGTCGTAGAGAAGCTGGCCGTCGTCGGTCTCCAGATTGGGTATCTTGCCGAGCGGGTTGGGCGAGCCAACCACCACCTCGCGCTTAAACGGATTGGTGTCCACCCGCTCCACCTTTTCCTCGAGCCCGAGCTCGCACACGGCGAGCCAGACCTTGCGCACGAACGGCGAGGAGGGGAAATAACGCAGCTTCATGGATGCCTTCTCCTTCAGGGAAACGCGCCGCCGGCCCTAGCGCGGCACGGTGGCGGTCATGGACGGACGGGCGGCGAAGCCGCGATACCAGCCGGCCACCTTCGGCCAGCGCTTCTGCCAGTCGCCCAGCCGGTCGCCGAGCCGGAACGCGATCCAGTCCAGCGCGCAGCCCATGGCGATCTGGCCGATGGTGAGCGGCCCGTCGAGCCTGGCCGCGTTGGCGTCCAGCCAGTCCATGGCGCGCTCGACCTTGGTCCACTGGCGGGCGGAGAATTCGTCCCACTGCTTGTCGTCGGGCCGGCCGCGCTCGCGCTGCACGGCGATGGCGGCGTCCAGCATGCCGTCGGCGAGCGATTGCAGGTGCAGCGCATCCCACCGCGCCGCGCCGCTCTCCGGTATCAGCTTCGCGCCCGTGTGCAGCGTGTCGAGATAGGCGCAGATCACCGGCGAGTCGATCATTACCCGCCCGTCGTCGCACACCAGCGTCGGCACTTTGCCCAGCGGGTTCTGCTGCGGCAGGTCGCTGTCGGCGGCGCGATAGTCGGTGGGCACTTTCTCGATGCGCGCGTCCAGTCCGGTTTCGATGGCCGACACCATCACCTTGCGCACGAACGGCGAGCCGGCACCCCAACGCAGCTTCATGGATTTGACCTTTCCTTTGGCCTCAGAACTTGTCCTTGCGCGCCCGCACCTCGGCGAATACCGCAACCGGATCGCCCGCGTCGAGGCCCACCGCGCGTGCGACGCCCGTCTGGTCGGCGCGCAGGAACGGGTTGGTGGCGCGTTCCACGCCCAGCGTCGAGGGCACGGTGCGCTTGCCGGCGGCGCGTAGCGAATCGATCTCCTTCGCCCGTTCGGCCAGTGCCTTGTTGTCCGCCTCGATGGTGACGGCGAAGCGGGCGTTGGCCTGGGTGTATTCGTGGGCGCAGTAGACCAGTGTATCGTCGGGCATGGGGCGATATTTGGAAAGGGAATTCCACATCTGCGCCGCCGTTCCCTCGAACAGCCGGCCGCAGCCGAGCGCGAACAGCGTGTCGCCGCAGAACAGCGCCTTGCTTTCGGGGAACCAGTAGCTGATATGCCCCCGGGTATGGCCCGGCGTGTCGAACACCTTCGCCTCCGCCTCGCCCAGCATGTAGACGTCGCCGTCGCCCACATCCACGTCGATGCCGGCGATGCGGTCGTGGTCGGCGCGCGGGCCGACGATGGTACAGCCGTATTTTTCCTTCAGCGCCAGGTTGCCGCCGGTATGGTCGCCGTGATGGTGGGTGTTGAGGATGTGGGTCAGTGTCCACCCCGCATCCTCGAGCGCCGCGACCACCGGCCCTGCGTCGGACGGGTCCACCACGGCCACCTTGCCCTGGCCCGACTCGCGCAGGAGATAGACGTAATTGTCCGTACGGGTGGGGATCTGCCGCACCTCAAGGATCGCCATGTCCTTCCTCCTGTCGCCTGACTCAGGTTCCGGGGCGGGACGGTAGCAAACCGTCCGCCTCCCGCCAACCGTCGGGCTCTGTGATACACTCGCCGTCATGTGGAACGACGTCGTGGATCTGCGCGATTTCTATCGCACCAACCTGGGCAAGCATGTGCGGCGCATCGTGCGCGGCCGGATCCGGGCGATCTGGGGTGACGTGACGCGGATGAACGTGCTGGGACTCGGCTATGCGACCCCGTTCCTGCTGCCGTTCCGCGAAGAAGCGCAGCGGGTGGTCGCCGTTATGCCGTCGCAGCAGGGGGTGCTGCACTGGCCGATGGAAGGTCCGGGGCTGGTGGCGCTGTCCGACGAGACCGAGCTGCCGCTGCCCGACGTGTCCATGGACCGGGTGGTGCTGGTGCACGGGCTGGAATGCAGCGAGCAGCTCCGCCCCATGCTGCGCGAGATCTGGCGCGTGATGGCCGATGGCGGCCGCCTGCTGCTGGTGGTGCCCAACCGTCGCGGCATATGGGCGCGGCTCGACCGCACGCCGTTCGGCCACGGGCACCCCTACACGCCGGGCCAGCTCAACCAGTTGCTGCGCGACACCCTGTTCACGCCGATCCAGACGGAAACGGCGCTGTTCGTGCCGCCTACCGGCTCGCGCATGGTGATGGCTGCGGCGCCGGCGTGGGAAGAGATCGGCGCCCGCTGGTTTCCCACCTTCGCCGGCGTGCTGCTGGTGGAGGCGGGAAAGCAGATCTACGCTGCCACGGGCGACGCGGCCCCCGCCCGCCGGCGCCGCTACGTGCAGATCGCGCCGGGCGCCAAGCGGGCGGCCGATGGCGGGACGAAGCGGATCAGGGGCAAAGCCGGTTGAACCGGCCAGCGAGAGGAAAAGACGATGACGCTGAAGCGGATGGTGCTGGAAATCGGCACGGGCAACGATCTGCACGGGGGCGACTATACCAAGGCGGCGGTCCGCGCGGTGCAGGATGCGCTGCACCACAGCTCGCTCGCCATGGTGCGCTCGCTCGGGGTGGACCGCGACGAGGTGCGGGTGGAGGTCACTGTCGGCGTGCAGCAGCCCGACCGGGTGGACTGTGATACGGTCAGGCGCACCCTGCCCATGGGCCAGGTCACGGTGAAGGCGGTGAAGGGCGGGCTCGACGTTCCCGACGACGACGGCCAGGACCTGGCGGTCATCGCCAGTGCCGCCGTCATCGTCCGCCTCGACCTGCCGGACTGACGGCGGCGGGCTCCCGATCCCGAGCCCTCGCCGGGCTTCTCAGACCAGTTCCACCGTCAGCGGATTGTAGGAATAGAGCCAGGCGTTGCGGTCGGCGCCTTCGTTGCGGCTGCTGAAAGCGGACCTGATCTCCTCGACGCTGCGCAGATGGAACAGCGTGCGGTTGGTCATGGACTGCTCGACGATGCGTTTCGTCCGGTTCACGCGGTTGCGCTGGTAGAGCTGCAACGCGTCGGCGACGGTATCGGTCTGAGCCAGTGCCCGGGCCAGAACGGCGCCGTCCTCGATCGCCATGGCCGCACCTTGGGCCAGATAGGGCAGCGTCGTGTGCGCGGCATCGCCCAGTATGGTCACGCGCCGCGTGCTCCACGCGCCGATCGTTGGCCGGGTGTGCAGCGACCACCGGTAGCATTGGTCCCTGTCGACCGCATCGATGATGGTCTGCACGTCCTGGTGCCAGCCCGCGAAGTCCGCCTTCAGCGTTTTCCACGGGAAGCGGGCGGTCCCGGATTCCTCTGACACGGCGTCGGTCTCGACGATGCCGACGAAGTTCAGCAGGGTGCCGGCGCGGATGTAATAGGAAACCGCGTGGCTCCCCGGTCCCATCCAGACCGACATGACCTGGCCCATGAAGCCGCGGGGCAGCCGTTCGGCGGGGACGGTGAGCCGCCATGCCGCATCGCCGGTGTAGGTTGCCTTGACGGCGCCCAATGTCTGGGCCCGCACCACCGACTTCACCCCGTCGGCGCCGATCAGCAGATCGCCCCGCGCGCTGGTGCCGTCGGCGAACCGTATCTCCACCCCGTCGTCGCTTTCCGCCAGTCCGGCGACCGTCTTGCCGAGGCGGATGACATCGGGCTTGAACGCACGCGCTCTGTCGGCGAGGAGCTGGTGGAAATCCGCCCTGTGAATCTGGTTATAGGGCGCGCGGTGCAGCCGTTCGTGCTCTTCGGAAAGCGGGAATCTCTGGATCATCTCGGCGGTATCGAACAGGCTGAAGACATAGGCCTCGGGACGTACCGAGAGCGCGTCGATGGCCTCGCCAAGCGCGAGATGGTTCATGACGTGCATGGCGTTGGCGCTGAGCTGGATGCCGGCGCCCACCTCGCCGAGCTGCGCCGCCTGCTCGTAGATTTCCACGTCATGTCCCTCTTTCAGAAGGCATGACGCCGCCGTAAGGCCGCCAATTCCGGCACCGGCAACGAGGATTTTCCGACCGGTCAACGACCGCTCTCCGTCATCTTGCTTCGAGGCAGAAAGCCGTCGTCCACGTAAAGAATCCGTATAGACTTGTCTGGCCTTACGGTGCGGATGGCCGCGCCCTAACCCCGCCGCAGCAGGAAGATGGCCTGTTCGCCGGTAAGGTTGGCCCAGCGGCCGACGCCGCTGATCTCGCGTCCCGCGCCGTCCCGGGCGATCAGCACCGCGCGCTCGATGCCGAGCCCCAGCTCGGCGGTAAGATGGGCGAAGTCGATCAGTGTGCAGTGGTGGATGTCCGGGCTGTCGTACCAGCGACAGCCGTTGGCCGATGTGACCGGCATGCGCCCGGCCAGCAGCAGCTCCAGCCGCGTCCGCCAGTAGCCGAAATTGACGAACGACACCACCGCATGGCGCCCGATGCGCACAAGCTGCTCCAGCACGTGGCGCGGATTGCGCGTCGCCTGAAGGGTTTTGGACAGCACCACGTAGTCGAAGGCGTCGGAGGGATAGTCCTTGAGGTCGGTATCGGCATCGCCCTGGATCACCGACAGCCCCTGCTTGACGCAGGCATGCACTCCGTCCTGGCCGATCTCGATGCCGCGGGCGTCCACTCCCTTCTTTTGCGCGAGATAGGCGAGCAGCACCCCGTCGCCGCAACCGACGTCGAGCACGCGGCTCTTCGACGCGATCATGTCGGCGATCAGCCGGAGGTCGGAGCGCAGGTCACCGCTCGCCACGAGGCCGGGAGGATCGGATGCCATCAGCCGTCGAGACCCCGGTGGCGCGCCGCGCCGTCGATGAAGCCGGCCATGGTCTTGTGCAACTCGGGCTCGTCCATCAGGAAGGCGTCATGGCCCTTGTCCGTCTCGATCTCGACGAAGCTGACATTGGCCGCCACGGCGTTGAGCGCGTGCACGATGGTGCGGCTCTCGACGGTGGGATAGAGCCAGTCGCTGGAGAACGAGATGACGCAGAAGCGCACCGGCGTGTTGCGGAAGGCGTCGGCCAGAACGCCGTCATGCTCGGCGGCCATGTCGAAATAGTCCATGGCGCGGGTGATGTAGAGGTACGAATTGGCGTCGAACCGCTCGACGAAGCTGCTGCCCTGGTGGCGCAGGTACGATTCCACCTGGAAGTCGGCATCGAAGCCGTAGGTAACGGTGTTGCGCCCCTGCAGCCGGCGGCCGAACTTGCGATGCAGCGCCGCTTCCGACAGGTAGGTGATGTGCGCCTCCATGCGCGCCACCGCCAGCCCGCGCCGCGGCCGCTTGCCCTGGTTCTGGTAGTCGCCGCCGCACCAGTCGGGATCGGCCATGATCGCCTGGCGGCCAACCTCGTGGAAGGCAATGTTCTGCGCCGTGTGGCGGGTGGCGCCGGCGATGGGGATGGCCGAGAACACCCGCTCGGGATATTTCGCCGCCCATTCCAGCACCTGCATCGCGCCCATGGAGCCGCCCACCACGGCGAAGAGCTGCTCGATGCCCAGATGGTCCATCAGCATCGCCTGCGACCGCACCATGTCACCGACGGTGATGACGGGAAAGCGCAGCCCATAGGGCTGGCCGGTCGCGGGCTCGATGCTGTTGGGGCCGCTGGTGCCCATGCAGCCGCCCAGCACGTTGGCGCAGACGACGAAGAAGCGCCCGGTGTCGATCACCTTGCCGGGTCCCACCATCAGTTCCCACCAGCCGGGCTTGCCGGTGATGGGGTGGGGCTCCACCACGAACTGGTCGCCGGTCAGGGCATGACAGATCAGGACCGCGTTGGACCGGGCGGCGTTGAGCGTACCGTAAGTCTGGTAGGCCACCGTGAACGGGCCCAGCTCCACCCCGGAATCCAGGCGCATGGGCTCGTCCTTGCCCAGCACGACCTTGTGGCCGGGAAAGCCGTCGGAATGGATTGCCGCAAGCGGCAGGGTGAGTGCCTCGGTCTGCACCGGTCGGGGTCTTTCCATGACGGGGCGAACGTGGGTAATAGCTAGGGCAAGCGCGCCGTTCCATCAATGTTTTCTTTGATTTTGGGGGAGCCAGCGTCTAGATATGTGCCCCCGTCCGGGCCCCGGCGCAAATGCTGCCGCCGAGCCGAATTTCGCCGTCCCGGTATCGCGCAGACCGCCCATGACCCGTGAAAAGCCGTCCCTGACCGACCTGCGGCGCGAGATCGACCGCATTGACGAAGCGCTGCACGACCTTCTGATGCGTCGCGCCGAGGTGGCCGAGGGCGTCCGTCTCGTCAAGCGCGGCGAGACGGGTGGCTATCTCCGCCCCGCCCGCGAGGCCGAGGTGCTGCGCCGGCTGCTGGCGCGCCATGGCGGCCAATTGCCGCGGGCGCTGATCGTGCGGCTGTGGCGCGAACTCATGTCGGCCGTAGTGGCCATGCAGGGCCCGTTCGCCGTGGCCGTCTGGGACGGCGGGGGCGAGGGCGGCTTCTGGGACCTGGCGCGCGACCATTTCGGCGGGCTCGTCCCCATGACCCGGCACCAGACCGCCCGCGGCGTCATCCACGCGGTGAGCGAGGCCGAGGCGACGGTGGGCGTGCTACCGGCGCCCGAGGACGGCGAGGAGAACCCGTGGTGGCCGCCCCTCGCCGGCGTCGCGGGGCGCGCGCCGCTCCGCATCTGCGGCCGGCTGCCCTTCGCCGCCGGCGGCAACGGCCGCGGCGCGGGACGCGAGGCGCTGGTGGTGGGCGACGTACCCTTCGAGCCCTCGGGCGACGATCACAGCTACCTGATGGTGGAAAGCCCGGCCGGCGTCAGCCGCGCCAGCCTGACGGCAGCGCTGCGCAAGGCGGGGCTCGCCCCCGCCGCGCTCGCCGCCTGGCAGGAGGGCGGGGCCGACGCGCCCACGCTCTATCTGGTGCGGGTGCCCGATTTCGTCGGCGCCGACGATCCGCGGCCCGTCGCGCTGTCGGAGGACGACAAAGCGGTCAGCGCCATGCGCGCCATCGGCGGCTACGCCACGCCGTTCGCCGGCAGCCGGGAGGAGAGGCGATGAGCGCCCCCCGCCCGCGTCCCGGCATCATGGACATCCGGCCCTACGTGCCGGGCAAGTCCACCGTCGCCGGCCATGTCGCCGTGACCAAGCTGTCGTCCAACGAGAGCGCGCTGGGCCCCAGCCCGCGCGCGGTCGAGGCGTACCGTGCGGCGGCGGCGAAGCTGCATCGCTATCCCGACGGCACCGCCACGGCGCTGCGCGAGGCCATTGCGGCACGGCACGGGCTGGATCCGGCCCGCATCGTCTGCGGCGCCGGTTCGGACGAACTGCTCTACAACCTGGCGCGCGCCTATGCCGGGCCGGGCGACGAGATCGTCATGAGCCGCCACGGCTTCAACATCTATCCCATCGTCACCCGCGCGGTGGGCGCGACGCTGGTGGTGGCCGAGGAAACGGACCTGGTGTTCGACGTGGACGCGGTGCTCGGCAGCGTCAGCGAACGCACCCGGCTGGTGTTCATCGCCAACCCCAACAACCCGACCGGTTCGTACATCCCGGCGGCCGAACTGGCGCGGCTGCGCGCGTCCCTTCGCGACGACATCGTGCTGGTGGTCGACGCGGCCTACGCCGAATACGTGCTGCGCAACGATTATTCGCCGGGGATCGATCTGGTGGACGCCGGCGACAACACGGTGATGACGCGCACCTTTTCCAAGATCTACGCGCTGGCGGCGCTGCGCATCGGCTGGGGCTACTGCCCGCCCGCCATCGCCGACGTTCTGGAGCGGCTGCGCGCGCCGTTCAACATCTCCACCGCCGCCCAGGCCGCCGGCAAGGCGGCGATGGAAGACGCCGATCACGTCGCCGCCTCGCGCGACCACAATGCGGTGTGGCTGCCGTGGCTCGCCGGGCGGCTGGGCGAGGCGGGGCTGCATGTCTATCCGTCGGCGGCAAATTTCGTGCTGGCGCGCTTCCCCGACGAACCCGCACGCAACGCCGACGCCGCCATGGCGTTCTTCGCCCGCCGCGGATTGATCCCGCGCGAGACGGGCGGCTATTTCCTGCCCGGCTGCCTGCGCATCACCATCGGCCGCGAGGACGAGATGCGCGCCATGGCCGACGCGGTGTGCGCCTTAATGGCCGGGGCGAAGGAGTAGCCCATGACAGGCGAACCGCTGTTCGACCGCATTGCGCTGATCGGCCTCGGGCTGATCGGCTCGTCGCTCGCCCGCGTCATCAAGCGCGATCGCCTGGCGCGCATCCTTGTCGGGTGCGCGCAGAGCCAGCGCACCCGCGAAACGGCGACGCGCCTCGCCATCGTCGATGAGGTCACCGCCGATCCCGCCGGGGCCGCCGCCGGCGCCGATCTCGTGATCATCTGCACCCCCATGAGCGCCTATGAGGGCATCGCAAAGGCCATCGCGCCTGTGCTGAAGCCCGGCGCCATCGTCAGCGACGTGGGGTCGGTGAAGCGCGCCGCCATCGCCGCCATCGCGCCGCATCTGCCGGCGGGCGTCCATCTGGTGCCGGGCCACCCGCTGGCGGGCACCGAGCACTCGGGACCGGAGGCCGGGTTCGCCGCCCTGTTCGAGGGGCGCTGGACAGTGCTCACCCCGCCCGCCGGCACCGACCCGGCGGCCGTGGAGAAGGTGGTTGCGCTGTGGCGCCGCGCCGGCAGCCGTGTGGAGACCATGGACGCCGACCACCATGACCACGTGCTTGCCATCACCTCGCACGTGCCGCATCTGATCGCCTACACCATCGTCGGCACGGCGGTGGACCTGGAGGAACACACCAGGGCCGAGGTGATCAAGTTCGCCGCCAGCGGCTTCCGCGACTTCACCCGCATCGCCGCCTCCGACCCGGTCATGTGGCGCGACATCTTCCTCACCAACCGCGACGCGGTGCTGGAGATGATGGGCCGGCTGTACGAGGACCTCGCCGTGCTGCAGCGCGCCATCCGCATGGGCGACGGCGAGACCCTGGAGAAGATGTTCACCCGCACCCGCGAGATTCGCCGCGGCGTCGTCGAGGCCGGCCAGCACGTCCCGCCCAGGGCCCCGGGCGGCAACGGCGAGACGGCATAGGGGCAGCTGGAAAAAGTCTTCGGGAGCCGTTCGTGCCGAGCGTGTCGACGCACGAACGGTAGTACTCCACTTCGCCCTTCGACAGGGGCGAGCGGATTTCCGCGTAGCCGACTTTTTCGGCAACCGGATGGAAACATTTGGCGGCCGGCTATCGCCCCGGCCAGGCGATGCGCGGCAGTTGCAGCAGCACCACCGGTCCAACGAAGAGACGGCCATCCTGCACGGTGAGCGGTACCTGGATTTCCGCCGGGCCACCGTCCACCGGGGTCGTGCCCATCGCGCCGAGAACCACCTTGGCCATGAAGGCGGCGCGCGGGCGGATCGCGCCGGCCGCGGCAAGGGCGTCCACCGTCTCGTTGTAGCCGCTGATGCGTACGCTGGAGGACGCGACGGGTTGCAGCGCGGCGTCGAGCGCCAGCGTGCCGTCGCCGCGCACGGCGAGCTTTCCCCAGTCAACCGCCAGCCCCTCGATCTCCACCGTGCCGCCCTTCGCTGCCCATGCTGCCAGGGCCTCACGCAGCGGCGCGGTCGGCAGCCGCTCCACCAGCACGGCGGTCAGTGCGACGCGGGCGATGCTGTGTCCCAACGCCGGCCGCTCGTCTGCCGGCAGGGTCAGACCGGTGACCGTGGCGTCCAGCCGGCCGGCCGTCTCGTGTGACGGCGGCGCGTCCCGAGCGGCGTCGCCAGGGATCGCGGGCGGACCCGGCGGGAAGGCGCTGAGCGTGGCGTCCAGCCGCGCGACGTGCATGGGCTGCGCACCGGCCGGCGTAACCGTCGCACCGCCGATCGCCACCGCCAGCAGCCGCAGCGCGCCGTCGTCGCCGGTCTCGATCTGCCCGGTGGCGGACGCGGCGCTGACGGCAAGGGCGGTTTCCGGCCGGCTGGCGTCCGCGCCGACGCGGTGCGCTCCCGGTGCGGCGAAACTGACCGTGCGCGGCGCCCACGGCCGCCAGCTGAGGGTGACCGTCTCGCCGCGCCAGAACCAGCCGGGGGCGGGACGGATGCGCGTGAGCGCCGGTGCGTTAAGGCGCGCCATCCAGCGCAGCGGGAACCCGCCCATCTCCACCGCCGTCCAGCCCACCGACAGCCCGGCGGCGCGGCGCGTCTCGGCCCAGCGCTCGATGCCGTCGCGGAAGACGCCGGCCACATGGTACCAGCCGGCGCCCCAGCCGCCTGCAACCAGCGCAAGACCGGCGAGCGCGCCCACCGCCCGCCGCCGGCCGCGTCCGGTCGCCGCCGGCTGGCGGCTGGGATCTTCTGCTTGCATGGCGCCATGCTCGCACGGCGGCGCGAATCTGGCGATGGGGAAGCGCCCGGCCTTGCGTGCGCGCAACTCGCCGCTAGACTGCCGGTCCCATGACCGCGACCGTGCGTACCCGGCCCGCCGAGCTGTCCCGCCTGACCACAGGGGCGGCGGGGGCGCTGTTCACCTTCTTCTGGGCCAGCGGATTCGTTTCGGCAAAGTACGGGCTGCCCTATGCCGATCCCTTTACCTTTCTTGCCATCCGCTTCGCCATCGCACTCGCCATCCTGGTTCCGCTGGCGCTGGTCTGGCGGGCGCGCTGGCCGACGGATCGGCGCGGGCTTGGCCACGTGGTGGTGGCCGGGCTGCTGGTGCAGAGCGTCTACCTGATCGGGGTGTTCTACAGCATCCACTTCGGGGTCTCGACCGGGGTAATCGCGCTGATCGTCGGGCTGCAGCCACTCGCCACCGGCGCGCTGGCGGCGCCCCTGCTGGGCGAGCGGGTGAGCCCGCGCCAGTGGGTCGGCCTGGCGCTCGGCTTTGTCGGGCTCGGCATGGTGGTGGCCGAGAAGGTCGATCTCGCCGGCGGCGCCGTGTGGGGCTTCTGGTTCGGAGTGCTCGGGCTCGCCGGCATCACGCTGGGCACGCTCTACCAGAAGCGCTTCTGCGCCGACATGGACATCCGCGCCGCGGTGACGATCCAGAACGCCGCCTCGCTGGCGCTCATGGCCGGACTCGCCCTCGCATTCGAGTCGCGACCGGTGGAATGGACCGGCGAGTTCATCTTCGCCCTGCTGTGGTCGGCGGTGGGGCTCTCGGTCATCGCCATTGCGCTCTACTACCTGCTGGTGCGCCACGGCGCAGCGGCGCGGGTGACCAGCCTGATTTACCTGTCGCCGCCCACCACGGCGCTGATGGGCTGGGCCGTGTTCGGTGAAACCTTCGCCGCGCTGGCGCTGGCCGGCATGGCGGTGGCGGTGGCGGGCGTGGCGCTCGCCAACCGGGCGGCATAGCCGTGACGACGACGGCACCCCGCCCCGACACCGTGCTGATCGCGCTTGCGCCGGCGGCGTTCGTGTTCCTGTGGAGCACCGGTTTCCTCGGCGTCAAGCTGGGCCTTCCCTACGCCGAGCCGTTCACCTTTCTCGGCATCCGCTTCGCCATCACGACGGCGATCCTGTTCGCCTTCGCGCTGGCGAGCGGCGTGCGCATCCCGGCGCAGCCGACGCGGGTCGGCCATGCCATGGCGGCGGGAGCCATGCTGCATTTCGTCTATATCGGCGGGGTGCTGGGCGCGCTGCTGCACGGCGTATCCGCCGGGGTGGTGGCGCTGGTGGTCGGGCTGCAGCCGCTGATCACCGCGGCGCTGGTGGGCCGAGTACTGGGCGAGCGGGTGCGTGCCGTCCAGTGGGCCGGTCTGGTGCTCGGTTTCATCGGCGTGGCGCTGGTGGTCTATGCCAAGCTGGCGGTGGCCGATGCGACCGTGCTCGGCTTCGGCTATTGCGCCCTCGGCCTGGCGGGGATAACCGCCGGCACGCTCTACCAGAAGCGGTTCTGCGCCGGCGACGATTTGCGCTCCAACCTGGTTATCCAGCTCGGCACCGCCGCGGCACTGTGTTTCGTCTGCGCCGGGTTCGGCGAGACGTTCGCCGTCACGTGGACGGGCGAATTCGTCTTCGCCCTGCTGTGGCTCGCCATCGTGGTTTCCATCGGCGCGTTCACCCTGCTGATGGTGCTGCTGCGGCGCGGTGCGGCGGCGCGGGTGACCAGCATGTTCTATCTGACCCCGCCGACCACGGCGCTGCTCGGCTGGGCCCTGTTCGACGAACGGCTGGGCCCGCTGGCGCTCTCCGGCATGGCGCTGGCGGTGACCGGCGTGGCGCTGGTGAACCGATGACCGCGTCGCGACGCAAAATCCATGTGCCCGAGGCGGGGAACGTCTGGTTCTTCGCCTACGGCTCACTGATGTGGGATCCGGGCTTCACCCCGGTGGAAGTCCGTCCGGGGCTGCTCCACGGCTGGCACCGCCAGTTCTGCGTCTGGTCGCGCCACTATCGCGGCACCGCCGAGGCGCCGGGGCTGGTGCTTGGCCTCGATCGCGGCGGCTCGTGCCGCGGCCGGGTGCTGTGCGTGGCCGAACCCGACCGCGGGCGCGTCTTCGACTATCTGGAAGAGCGCGAGATGCCGGAAGAAATCTACACCTGCCGCAAGCTGAGGGTGGAGACGGCGTCGGGAACGGTGGACGCCTATGGCTTCGTGGTTAACCGCGACAATTTTCTTTACGCCGGCCAGCTGGCAGCGGAGACCATCGCTGCGCGCATCGCCCGCTGCGCCGGCAATCGCGGGCCGAACGTCGAATATCTGGAGAACACGGTGCGCCACCTCGACGAACTCAACATCGGCGACGGGCCCATGCACCGCCTGCTTGACATGGTCCGCGAGGCACGGCACGTGAAAGCGGAAAATCCTGAAAAAACCGGACAAGGGAGCGTCGGATGAAGCTGGTGAGTTTTCGCCATGACGGCAAGGACGGGTTCGGCGCCGTCGTCGACGGCGGCATCGTGAACCTGAGCGGTACGATGCTGTACGAGACCCTGTACGAGGACGTCACCGCCGTGCTGGCCGGCGGAGCGGTGGGCGATCTGTCGAAGGCGCTCGTCGGCGCCAGGCCGGATCTCGGGGTCGACGACATCTCCTTCCTGATGCCCGTCCCCAGGCCGGGAAAGATCATGTGCGTCGGGCGCAACTACCGCGCCTATCACGAGGTCATGGAAGAGGGCAAGACGCCCAAATGGCCGTCCATCTTCGGCCGCTTCGCCAGCTCGTTCGTGCCCCACGGCGAGCCCATCGTGAAGCCGAGGGAATCCGAACAGCTCGATTACGAGGGCGAACTGGCCGTGGTGATCGGCAGGCGCGGCCGGCACATTCCGGAGGCCGAGGCGCTGTCCTACGTGGGCGGCTACACGGTGATGAACGAGGGCAGCGCGCGGGACTGGCAGAACCGCGGCACCCAGAACTGTCCGGCCAAGAATTTCTGGCATTCGGGCTCGATCGGCCCGTGGCTGGTCACCGCCGACGAGGTTCCCGATCCGTCGAAGCTGCACATCACGACGCGGGTCAACGGCCAGATGCGCCAGGACGGGGGCACCGACATGATGATCTTCGGCATTCCGTTCGTGATCGCCCACGTGTCCAGGTTCACCTGGCTCGAGCCCGGCGACATCATCGCCACCGGCTCGCCCGGCGGCTCGGCGATCGAGATGAAGCCGCCCGCATGGCTCGTTCCCGGCGACACGCTGGAGGTGGAGATCGGCGGCATCGGCACGCTCGCCAACCCCATCGTGGCGGAGTAGGGGCGCCGCGCTGCCGGGCCGCGCGAAGAGACAGGATATAGCGGGTTTCCGCACGGCGACGGGTCCGAGCGGTGCATGCCTCGGCCGTCCGTGCGGGGAGCCGCGTCCGAACTCTTCGTTGACGTCCCTTCCGGATACCTCCACTATCGGATCGAACTTGGCCGAAAATCGGCAGCGTGCTTTTTTCACAACGACGCGCGTATCCACCCATGGAGGAGGGGTAAGGTCATGTCAAAGGGACGAGTCGGTTACCTGTTCGCAACGGCCGCATTGAGTTTCACGGTCGTCTTCGCGATTTCTGCGACGCAGTCTGCAGAGGCGCAGCGCAAATCCCTTCGCTGGGCGACTTCCAATACGGGTTCGTACGGCTACAAGGTCGGCGCCGCCATGTCCACCATCCTCGAGAAGGCGCTCGGGGGCGAGTACACGGTCACGGTTCAGCCGTTCCCGTCGACTACCGGCGCGATGAAAGCCACGATGGACGGCAATGCAGAGATCGGTTACACGGCCGACGTAGGCATGCGCAGCGTGTACGACAGCCTGGCGGGCTTCAAGAACTACACACCGCGGAAGGGGCGCCTCGTCCACACCTGGTACGCCTACCCGATGGAAAGCTTCATGGCGGCGCCCGCCAAGACGGCCGGCCAGTACAAGTGCTGGGGCGACTTCTCGGGCAAGCCGGTGTTTTTCACCACCGCAGGATTCATGAACTGGCTGAACTTCCGGCGCATCTACGCTGCGCTCGGCTACAAGTTCAACCACGTCGAGATCGATCCATCGACGCAGGCCGATGCGCTGGAGTCCGGATCGATCGCCGGCGCGGTTGCCTACACCACGGCCGGCCGCTCGCTCGCGTCCTATTGGCGCGAGACCGAAATCCGCTCCGATATCACGTTGATCAATCCGTGTCCGGACGAGGTGAAGAAGCTGACCGCCAAGGGGCTGAAGCCGGTCGAGGTGAACCCGAAGAACGCGTTCAGCAAGAACGTCGGCGTCGACATGGTGCTGGGCGTGCCGATCTACTTCGCCTACAACGTCCGCGCCGACATGCCGGCGAGCGTCGTCTACAGGATGGTGAAGGCGTTCTATGACAGCCGCGAGAGCCTGGCCAAGCAGGATAAGGGCTTTACGCCGCTGGCGCGCGACTTCGTCGGCATGCAGGTGGGCGGCATCGGCGCCAATCCCGACATTCCCGTCCATCCGGGGCTCGCCAGGTTCCTGAAGGAACAGAACGCCTGGAACGACTCGTGGAAGGTCGCGGGGAATTGAGCGGGATCTAAGCTGGCGGTGCGGGGTGGACGCGATGATGCCGACACCTCGCCCGCTTTACACCGCCTTGAAGTCGTTTGGCCGACGGAGGTGGCGGACATTCCGTCGCCTTCCCGGCGGTGCGGCCTCGATCCAGTATAATCTCGCGCAGGAAGCGCTGTGCCACAGCGCGTTGACGGCATAAGACGCGCACGTGCATTCGCAAGAATAATATTCCAGGCAGGCGGGGGATCCCGAGAATGACGGGCAGTTTCAAGGCGCTGCTGAACGTGAAGAACGTGGCGTTTCTCGTATCGATCGTCATGTTCGGCTGGCTTGTCTACTATTTCTACACCGGTGCCGGAGGCGCGCGGAATCTGGCGGCCAACGTCGTTCCCATCGCGCTCGCGGTCCATGTCCTGCTCCGCTGTCAGATGGCGCCGCTCTACCCCCGCCTGCCGCGCATGCTGAGCCATGCGCTGGCCATCGTCTATCTGCTGATCTGCGGCTACGCTTTCTATTATTTCTTCATCAATTTCGAAGACATCGCCATCTGGCGGCAGGGCTCGTACACCCGGCAGGATTTCATCGTCGGGCTGCTCGTCTTCCTGCTGGTGATGGAGCTGTCCCGGATGGCGCATCCGATCCTGTTCTGGGTCAACGTCGTCCTCGTCGCCTATACGCTGTGGGGCTATCTCAGTCCCGTCGACTTGTTCTGGCATCCGGGAACCAGCTTCTACCGCGTGGTGACCTCGAGCACGGTGGAACTGGCGACCGGGGTCTACGGCCTTTATGCCCAGCTTGCGCTGACGCTGATCGCCGCCTTCCTTCTGCTCGCCGCGGCGGCCAACGGCTTCGACGCGCAGAACGCGATGGTGCAGGTAATGCGCCGGCTCGCCGGCCGCTCGCGCAACACGGTGCCGCAGACCGCGGTGCTCGCCTCGGTCTCGATCGGCATGGTCAGCGGCAGCGGCGCCGCGAACACCGCCGTTACCGGCTCGTTCACCATCCCGCTGATGAAGCGCTACGGATTCCCGCCGGCCTTTGCCGGCGCGGTGGAGACGGCGGCCTCGATGGGCGGGCTGGTCATGCCGCCGCTGATGGCGGTCGCGGGCTTCCTGATGGCCGAGTTTCTCGGCGTTCCCTATTGGGACGTGGTCGTCCGCGGCTTCGCGGTCGCCTTCGTCTATTTCGCCTCGCTGGTCCTCGCGGTCTATCTGCTCAGCGTCCGGCTGATCCCGAACGAGCGCGTCGCGGTGCCGTCGGTGGCCGGGTACGCGCAGCTCAAGACCCTGATCTTCTTCGCAGCGATCGCGTTCCTGATCGTGATGATGGGGGTGTACGGGTTTGGCGCGCTGCGCGCCGCGCTGTACACGTCGATCTTCCTGTTCGGGCTCCTGCTTGCCAATTTTCTCTATTTCAAACACGTCCTGAAGGATGCCGAACTCGCGAAGGAGACGCTGTTCGGCAGACTCCGCGTCGCGATCGAGACCCATGCCGATATGACGTCGTACCTCGTCCTGCTGATGGCGACGCTCGGCATCATGATCGGCCTGTTCACGGTGACGGGATTCATCCTGCGCATGGGCGCCATCCTGCTGCAGCTCGGCGACTGGCACGTCCTGGCGACCATCCTCGCGGCCTGGGCGTTCGGCTGGCTGGTCGGCGCCGGTTTGCCGCCGACCGCGACCTACATCATCCTGGCGGTCATCATCGTGCCGCCGCTGCAGAAGATGGGCTTCGATCCGTGGACAGCGCACTTCTTCTCGTTCCTGATCGCCATATGGGGCGAGCTATCGCCGCCGACGTCCCTGACTGCCGCCGTCGCCGCGCGCATCGCCGAGGCGTCGTTCATGCGTACCATGTGGGAGGCGCTGAAGATCTGTCTGCCGATCACCTTCATGTCGTTCGCCATCTTCGTACGCGAGAACATGGTGGTGACGACGGGCTGGTTGCAGATTCAGGACGCGATCCTGGTCGCGGTCGGCACCTGCGGCGTTACCTTCGCCATCTTCGGGCGTTTCGTCCCGGCGCGCAGTGCGGACATCGTGCTCCGTGTGGCGCTGGCGCTGGTATCCTTCGTCGTGCTCCTGCATCCGGACGACCGGCTTGCGCTGTGGGCCGGGGTGGCCGTGCTGCCGCTGACCGTCCTCGGCGTCTGGCGCCACGCCCGCATTGCCGCGCCGCCGCCGGTGACGCGGTGAGGGGTATCGAGACCGTACGGTAATAGTGCCGGTGCGGCTCCGGGTCCGCGGCACACCGCGTCAGCCTCCCGGATTCCTGCCGTTGTACCAAGGGTCGTTGAGCCTGACGGCCAGGAGTCGGCCTTAACGGCCGCCGGTCTTACGCCTCAGCCGCACTTGGAGTAGCCGCAGGCGGTGCACGTGTCGCAGTCCTCCTGGCGGATCAGGGCGGCCTCGCCGCACTTGGGGCACTGGCGCAGCCGCGCCGAGGGCATGCTCTCGGGGCCGGCGCCCACGGCCAGGCGCTTGCGGTTCTGCTCCTGCTCCACCGAATGGGGCGGATAGGCCTCGCCGGCGCGGGGCAGGAAGCCGATCTCGATCATGTGGCGTTCGATCACCCCGCCGATGGCGGCGAGCAGCGAGGGCACGTAGCGGCCCTGGAACCACTGGCCGCCGCGCGGGTCGAACACCGCCTTCAGCTCCTCCACCACGAACGAGACGTCGCCGCCGCGGCGGAACACCGCCGAGATCATGCGGGTCAGCGCCACGGTCCAGGCGTAGTGCTCCATGTTCTTCGAGTTGATGAACACCTCGAACGGGCGGCGACGGCCGTCCTGCACCATGTCGTTGATGGTGATGTAGATGGCGTGCTCGGAATCCGCCCACTTGATCTTGTAGGTCTGGCCGGCCAGTTCCTCGGGCCGGGTCAGCGGCTGGGTCATGTAGACCACCCCGCCCGCCTCGAACGTATCTGCCGGGTGCGGCTGGGCCTCGAGCGGCAGTTCGGGCTCGGCGGCCTCTTCCTTCTTCACCTCCAGCACCGAGCCGGTCACCTCGTTGGGCCTGTACGTGGTACAGCCCTTGCAGCCCAGCGCCCAGGCTTCCAGGTAGACGTCCTTGAACGCTTCGAAGCTGAGGTCTTCCGGGCAGTTGATGGTCTTGGAGATGGAGCTGTCGATGGACTTCTGCACCGCCGCCTGCATCACAAGATGGTCGCGCGGGGTCAGCCGCTGGGCATCGACGAACCAGTTGGGCAGGGGTGCGTCATCGCCGAAGCGTCGCCGCCACAGGCGGTAGGCGAAGTCCGATACCTCCTCGGCCTTGCGTGTGCCGTCGGGCATCAGCACGTTGCGGGTGAAGGTGAAGGCGAACACCGGCTCGATGCCCGACGACACGTTGTCGGCGAACAGCGAAATGGTTCCGGTGGGCGCGATGGAGGTGAGCAGCGCGTTGCGGATGCCGTGCTTGCGGATTGCCTCCTGCACGTCGTCGTCGAGCGAGCGGATATGCTCGCCGGCCAGGTACCTGTCGCGGTCGTACAGGGGGAACGCACCCTTTTCCTCGGCCAGATCGACGGAAGCGAGATAGGCCTCGCGCTGGATCTGGGCCGTCCACTCGCCCGCCAGCTTGACCGCGCGCTCGGAGCCGTAGCGGGTGCGGCACATGATCAGCGCATCCGCCAGGCCGGTGACGCCGAGGCCGATGCGCCGCTTGGCCTTGGCCTCGTGGTCCTGCTCCTCAAGGGGGAAACGCGAGACGTCGACCACGTTGTCCATCATGCGCACCGCCATGCGCACCACCCTGGCCAGCTCATCCATATCGAGCCGCGCCGTCTCCTCGAACGGATCGCGCACCAGCCGGGCGAGATTGATCGAGCCCAGCAGGCAGGCGCCGTAGGGCGGCAGGGGCTGCTCGCCGCACGGGTTGGTGGCGGCGATGGTCTCGCAGTAGTTGAGGTTGTTGAGCCGGTTGATGCGGTCGATGAAGATGACGCCCGGCTCGGCATAGGCGTAGGTCGCCCGCATGATGCGGTCCCACAGTTCGCGCGCCCGCACGGTGCGGTAGGTCTGGCCGCCGAACACCAGCTCCCACGGCGCGTCGTCCTTCACCGCCTGCATGAACGGGTCGGTCACCAGCACCGACAGGTTGAACATGCGCAGCCGCCCGGGCTCGCGCTTGGCGTCGATGAACTGCTCGATGTCGGGATGGTCGCAGCGCATGGTCGCCATCATGGCGCCGCGGCGCGAACCGGCGGACATGATGGTGCGGCACATCGCGTCCCATACGTCCATGAACGACAGCGGGCCCGAGGCGTCGGCCCCCACCCCCTTCACCAGCGCGCCCTTGGGCCGCAGGGTGGAGAAGTCGTAGCCGATGCCGCCGCCCTGTTGCATGGTCAGCGCCGCTTCGCGCAGGTGCGTGAAGATGCCGCCCATGTCGTCGGGAATGGTGCCCATGACGAAGCAGTTGAACAGGGTCACGGTACGCTTGGTCCCCGCACCGGCGATGATGCGGCCGGCGGGCAGGAACTTGAAATCCTCCATCGCCTCATAGAACGGCTGCTCCCACGCCGCCGGGTCCGTCTCCGTTGCCGCCAGGGAGCGCGCAACACGCCGCCATGTGTCCTCGATGGTCTTGTCGACGACTCCGCCGCCCGGTTCCTTGAACCGGTATTTCATGTCCCAGATCTGTTGCGAGATGGCGGAAACGGCGGTCATGGCTCGACGAGACCTCGTATTGCCAGAATTACAGATTGATATCAGTATCTTGCGTCCCAAATGCCCTTGGCCCCCCAAGAGTTGGGCCGTTCAGGATAGCCCAGTGGCTGCGCCGGTTCAAACGTTCTCTGAATGTTCGTTATCCCTCCAGGGCCGCGGTTTTTCGCCGATTGCGGGTGGTCGCCGCGGGCGGTCCGCGACGGGGATGGAATCGCGACGTTCTGACGCAGCACGGGCGCCCGTGAGGGTCAGCGGCCTTGCGCCGGCCCGTCGGGATGCGCGACCAGTGCCTTGCTCTCCGTCTCGATGGCGTGTTCCAGCCGCGCCATGAAGGTGCGTCGATCGAGCCCGGGAGGGATCGGCGGCAGAATGCGCAGGGTGATCGTACCCGGCTTGCGGGTGAAGGCGCGCCGGCCCCAGAATAGGCCCGAGTTCAGCGCCACCGGCACCACCGGCACGCCGAGCCGGGTATAGAGCGCGGCGATGCCGCTGTGGTAGGGCCGCCGCTCGCCGGGCGGGGTGCGCGTTCCTTCGGGAAACACCACGATGGACCGGCCGGCGGCGATGGCGCGTTCCGCCGCCGCGACCATCGCGCGCAGCGCCCTGGCGCCGCTGTTGCGGTCGATGCCGATCATGCCGTGCCTGCGCGCGAGCCAGCCGTAAAGGGGAATCCACAGCAGTTCGCGCTTGAGCACCACCACCGGATCGTCGATCAGGACCGGCACGATCAGCGTGTCCCACGCCGACTGGTGCTTGATCGCCCACAACACCGGGCCGGCGGGCACGTTCCCGCGCCCCTCTATGCGATGGTTCAGCCCGACGACGCATCGGAGCAGCCACAGCACCGACCGCGACCACCAGCTGCCGCAGCCGACGATGACGCCGCGCGGCAGCACCACCAGCGGCAGGAACAGGAAGGCGAGGAACGCGGTCCAGCCCCAGAACAGGGCCTGGAAGACGAGCGAGCGCAGCGCGGTCATGGCGCCACCAGCGTGGCGCCGGCGAGACGCGCGCAGGCCAGCAGGTACTTGTTGAACTCGCTCACCATGAGATGCGCGGTACCGGGCCACAGCCACCAGTGCGCACGCTTGAACTGGGGCGGATAGACGGCGTGCGGCACGATCTGCACGTCGGGCATTGCGTGGCGAAATTCCGCCAGGCTGCGCGGCAGGTGATAGCTGGCGGTGACGAGACGCAGCGACGAAAAGCCCTGGGCCCGCATCCACTCCGCTGTTTCGCGGGCGTTGCCCTCGGTGTTGTCGGCCGCGTAGCCGACGGCGATGCAGCAGGCCAGGTCATCCGGCCGCCGCCGGGCGATGCGCAGCAGTGCGGCTACGTCGACGCCGCGGGCGACGCCCGATACGAACAGCTTACCGGCATAGCCGTCGGCCAGCAGCTTCAGCCCCGCCTCCAGCCGCTCGCTGCCGCCGGTGAGCACCACGATGGCGTCGGTGCGTTCCTCCGACGGCGTTGCGGTGGCGGGCGGCTCGTCCACCGGAACCTGGGTGACGAACCAGAAAAGCCCGCCGAGCCAGAGCGTCGCGGCGACGACAACGGCGACCAGCGCCGCGCGCATCCAGCGCCGCGCGCCGGCCCTGGGCCGCCGGGCGAAACGCATGGTCACGGCATCCGCGCCAGCGCGCGCAGCACGGTCACGCGCGCGGTCAGCGTGCTGATCAGCGCCGCGGCCAGGGCAAGCCCGGCCAGGGACGCCCATTGCGGCCCGCTCAGCGCCAGCGGCGGCAGCAGTCCGGTGCCGATGCGCGCCGCCATGGTGGCGAGCAGCAAAAGCGTCGCAATGGCCATGACCAGCCCGGCGACGCCGCCCTTGAGCCCGAGCCTCAGCGCATGGCGCTGGAACTGGCGCGCCACATAGGAATCCTGTGCCCCGATCAGATGCAGGAGCTCGATCTCCTCCTGGTGGATGGCGAGCCCGGTGCGGGTGGTGAATACCACGGTCGCTACCGCCGCCAGCCCGATCATCGCCAGCACCGCGTAGGCGATGGCCTCCACCGCGCCGGCCAGCGCCAGCAGCCGGTCGAGCCACAGCCCGTGGTCGTCGAGCGAGGCGCCGGGTACCGCGCCGGCGAGCCGGGCGCCGAGGGCGCGGGTGTCCATCGCCGTCCCTTCAGCCAGACGAACGTCGATCAGCCGCGGCAGGGGCAACCCCAGCTCGGCGCCGAGGGCCGCCTTGCCGAGCCATGGCTCCACCAGCTTCAGGATCTCCGCATCGGGCAGGGCATGCGCCGACGCCACGCCGGGCGCGTCGCGCAGCAGACCGAGGGCGCTCTCCACCCGTGCGGCCAGCGCCTCTGGCCCCTCGCCGCCGAGCGGCACAATCTGCACCGTCAGCGTGCCGGACAGCCCCGAGCGCCATTTGCCGCCGGCGGTCGACAGCATCATCGCCGCTGCCAGCGCGATGGCCGCCAGCCACACCATGAAGGCGATCAGCCAGGGCAGGAAGCGGCTGGACGCATCGCGCGCCAGCGGCAGGTCGTTGGCGCCGCGCATGAGATTGCGGATCACGACGCCGCTCCGCCCGGTGCCGGCGTCGCCTCCGGCCGCGCCGGATGCAGGGCGAGCTCGCCGTCGGCCAGGTGCAGCCGCGGCAGGTTGAAGCGGTTCACCAGCGGCTGGTTGTGGGTGGCGACCAACACCGTCGTGCCGATCTTGTTCAACTCGTCCAGCAGGTACATCAGCCGCATGGCGATGCGGTCGTCCACGTTGCCGGTGGGCTCGTCGGCCAGCAGCAGGCTCGGCCGCCCGATCACGGCGCGGGCGATGGCGACGCGCTGCTTCTGGCCGCCCGAGAGGGTCGGCGGCCGCGCGTTGATCTGGTCCTCCAGCCCGACCCAGCGCAGCAGTTCGGGCACGTGCTCGCGGATCTGCGCCTCGCTGGCGCCGGCCACGCGCAGCGGCAGCGCCACGTTGTCCAGCGCGCTCAGGTGGTCGATCAGGCGGAAGTCCTGGAATACCACGCCGATACGCCGGCGCAGCGGCGGCAGCGCCTCGCGCGCCGCGGTGGCGATGTCGTGGCCGAACAGGGTGACCAGTCCGCGCGACGGCCGGTAGGCCAGATACATCAATCGCAGCAGCGATGACTTGCCGGCACCGCTCGCCCCGGTCAGGAAGTGGAACGACCCCGCCGCCAGGCGGAACGACACGTCGTGCAGCACCTCCGGCCCGAGACCGTAGCGCATGCCCACGTTCTGAAAGCGGACGACGGTATTGTCGTCGGTCACTGAGAATTCCAGTCTCTTTGTCCTTCGGCGTTGTCCTGCCACTCCGGCGCGGGCGAGAATCGCACAGCGGTTGCCGGCTCGTCCAGCACCGCCGCGACGGGTTCGGGCCTTGTCCGAATCGGCGCCGGCCGGTCCCGTTTGACCCGGTCATGCCGTGGCCTTATACAACGCGGGACGCGAACCCGGAGAACGGTGCGGACTCTCTCCAACGCTGACGAGCTTCGCGACCCATGATCCTGACCTGTCCCGAGTGCGACACCCGCTACAAGGTTGACCCGAACACCATCGGGCCGCAGGGACGCGCCGTGCACTGTACCAGGTGCGGGCATCGCTGGACCGCCATGCCGTCGGAGGATGAGCCGCGGCCGCCGGTACCCTTGCCCCCTGCAGAACCATCTCCTCCCGCGGACGAGTCCCCTGCGGCTCCACCGGCGGGGGGGTCGTCGCCGGCCGGGACGCAGCTGACCCAGCCGCCGCCCGTGCTGCCCGACGCGCTGCCGCCCGAGCTGACCGACCGGCCGCGCCCGTCGCACCGCCGCGCCCCCTCTCGCCGGCCCGAGCCGCGCAGCGCCCTCGCTACGACGCTGTGGGCGATCCTGATCGTGGTGGTCGGCGGCACGACGGGCGCGGCCCTGCTGTGGCGCGATGCCGTCATCCGAACATGGCCGGCCGCAGCGCCGCTTTACGATGCGGTCGGGCTGGGCGTGCAAAAGCCGGTCAGCCCGGCGCCCATCGGCCTGGTCAACACCATCACCAGGACCACCGTGCGCGATGGTATCCGCGTGGTGATCGTCGAGGGACAGATCGTCAACCAGTCGGAGGACGTGCAGGCGGTGCCGCCGCTGCAGGCGACCCTCTCGGACAAGGACGGCAAGCCGCTGCGCCAGTGGACGGTCCGGCCACCGGTTCCCAGGCTCGTGCCGGGCGAGCGCGTCACCTATCGCTCCGAACTGGAGAATCCGCCGCCGGGCGCCGCGCGGATCGGTGTCGCCCTGGCGCCCGGCGGCGGCAAGTGAGCGGCGACGCGCCCCGCATCGATGTCCTGATCGAGGGCGACGAGATCGCCCGCCGGGTGGACGCGCTGGCCGCCGCCATTGCCGCCGACGAACCCGGCGATTTCCTGGTGGTGGTGGTGCTCAAGGGCAGCTTCGTGTTCGCTGCCGACCTGATCCGTGCGCTCGAGCGGGCCGGCGCCTCGCCGCATGTGGACTTCATCACCCTGGCCAGCTACGGCGCCGGCACCGCCAGTTCGGGTACGGTGCGCGTGGCGCACGACCTTTCCGAAGAGGTCGCCGGACGCCCGGTGCTGCTGGTGGACGACATCCTCGAATCGGGGCGTACGCTGGTCTTCGCCCGCGATGCCCTGCTGGCCCGCGGAGCCGCGCGGGTGCGAAGCTGTGTGCTGCTCGACAAGCCTGACCGGCGCGCGGTGGAGATCGAGGCCGACTACGTCGGATTCCGGATCGGCAACGATTTCGTGGTGGGCTACGGGCTGGATCTGGCGCATCGCTACCGCGGGTTGTCTTATATTGGAACGGTGAGCCGAAAACGCTAGTAAACGAATTGGCAACCTTCTTCTGTTAAAACCCTTGTGAACCCGGAAACCCCTGGGTTTTACAGGGAGTCGACAAGGTGGCGCATATTCTGATCGCCGAGGACGACAAGGCGGTGCGCGAGTTCGTGAGTCGTGCCCTGCGTCAGGACGGGCATGAGGTCACAGCCGTCGGCGACGGCCAGCAGGCGCTGACCGCGCTGGATCGCGGCCGGTTCGACATGCTTCTGGCCGATATCGTGATGCCGCAGGTGGACGGAATCGCCCTCGCGCTCAAGGCATCGAAGGATCACCCCGGCCTGCCCATCCTGCTGATGACCGGCTATGCCGCCGAGCGCCAGCGCGCCCACAATCTCGACGCGCTGATCCACGACATCATTTCCAAGCCGTTCACCCTCAAGCAGATTTGCGAGACGGTGCGCCACGTGCTGTCCGCGCCGTCGGCGGGCAAGCCGGTTCACTGAATTCGGCAGCCCCGCCGGCGGCTCAGAACCGGTCGAGCAGGCGGTTGATGTAATCCAGCTCGATGCGCGGGCGGTAGCCCTGTCCGGCGCGCCGGCGCAACTCGTCGAGAATCTCGCGCGCGCGCTCCACCGTGCCCTGGTCGGGGATGGAGACGTCGCTGGAATCCACGTCGTCGCCCATGAGTTCGCGCCCCAGAGGATCGCGCCGCGGCTGGCCGCGCCGGTTGGCCTGGTCGGGCCGGGTGCCCGATTCGCGCGCGAAGCGGTCCATCATCTGCTGCATCAGCCCGCGCCCGGCGCGCCGGAGCTGGTCAAGCGCCTCGCCCTGCGAACCCACAGCTTCCCCGGGGCGGCTGCGCTCCAGCGCCCGCGCCGCGCGGTCCATGGCGTCGTTGGCGCGGTCGAGAAACTGACCCGGTCCCTGGCCGTCGCCCTGTTGCATGCCCTGCATCATGTTGCGCAATTGCTGCAGCATCTGCTGCAGCGCGCGCTGGTCGCCGGCGCGCGGCATACCGCCGGGCTGGCCCTGGCCGGGCTGGCTCTGGCGGAACGTGCGGTCCATGAGTTGCTGCTGGCGGCGGATCAGGTTCTGCAACTGTTGCATGGCGCCGCGGCCCTGCATGTTGCCGCCGCGCATGCGCATGACCTGCATGGAGCGCATGCTCTCCATCATCTGCTGCAGCCGCGCCAGCATCTCGCGCGCCGCGTCGCGGGCGCCGGACCGCATCAGGTTCCGGATCTGGTCCAGCATGCGCTGCAGCTCGCTCATGTCGAGCAGGCGCATGGTGCTGGGGTCGAATTCCACCTGCTGCTGGTTCTGCGGGTTCTGCATCATCTGGCGCGCCATTTCGCGCATGAACCGGTCCATGGCGCGGCGCAGCTCGGCCATCAGCCGTTCCAGCTCGGCGTCCGGCGCACCTTCCGCCAGCGCCTTCATCAGCGCCTGCTGCAACCGGCGCAGTTCGCGCTCGGCGATGGAAAGCTGCCCGTCCTCCAGCCGCAGCGCGGTATCCCACAGCAGGTCGCGTACCGAGTCGACGGCCTTTTCGTCCGGATCCATGCGCAGCCGCGAGCGCGCCGAGATCAGCGCCAGGAACACCACCGAATCGCCGTTGAAGGCATCGGGCTGCGAGGCGATCAGCTCGATCGCGTGCGAGATGGAAACGCGTTTTTCGGGCGTTTCGATCAGCCGCCGGCGCTGCTCGATCAGCGCCCGCGCCACCGGATGGTTGAATATGCGTTCGGGCAGGATGACGGCCATTCGTTCGGTGCGCGTCGTCTGGCCCAGCGCATCCGTCGCCACCAGTTCCATCAGCACCGGCAACCCGGCCCACTTGTGCGGCGCCAGGTCGTAGAAGCCGGTTTCCTTCGCCGTCTTCGGGGCGCGGCCGGGCAGGGCAAGATCGAGCGTCGTGACCTCCTTGCCGATGACCGCACCCTTTTCGTACGAGCGGCGGATATCGGCCTTCACCGAGGCCAGCCCGTAATCGTCCGACGCCGTGAACGAGATGCGCAGCGCCGCGTGCGGCGTGCCGGCCGGCTTGTCGACGAAAGCCACCGACGGCGGCAGGTCGGGCACCACCTCCACCGCCCACGCGCCCAGCGTCTCGCCGTCCCGCCGCACCGACAGCAGGCCCCCCGACTTCAGAGGCATCTCCAGCTTGCTGTGGCTGTCGTCGACGCGCTGGAACGGGGTCTCACCCTTGCCCAGATGCAGGACGGGCGGCGCTCCCGCGCCGAGCATCTGCGCCGTCAGCAAGCTGCCCGACGGCACCTTGATGCGCACCGGCCCCGGCACGGCCGGTGTCGTGCCTGCGGGAGCCTCCCTGGCTGCCTCGTCGGCCTGCTTCTTCGCGGCTGCGGCGAGGCGCATGGGGAATACCGGGGCAAGCCCGGTATAGCCGGGCGGGGTAATCCACAGATCGAGGGCTACCGTGCGTGCCGGGCTGGCAGCGAATTCGGGCGCGAACGCGCGCGCCAGCCGTTCCGGCGCGTCGTGCCAGCCGAGCGTGCCGGCGATGACCAGCAGCAGCACAAGCGCGCCGCGCAGCGCAACCGGATCGCGCCGCGCCAGCCCGGGGGCCGGCCAGCCTACCCTGAGCCGGCGCGCGGCCTCCGCCATGCGTCGCTGGTGCGCCCGCCACAACGCCTCGGCCTGGGGATTGTTCCTGCCGGCGGCGAGCGTGTCGTCCACCGCGATCAGCGGCCGGTGGTCCAGCCCCGTCGCCTGTTCCAGCCGGCGCCGCGCGGCACCGGTATCCGGTACGGAGAAATGGCGGATGGCCCGGCCGGCGAACCACAGGAAAGCGACGGCGAATACCGTCAGCGCCGCCGCGTGAATCCAGGCGGGCAGCAGGGGCAGCAGATCGAGCAGGGCGACCGCGACGAACAGACCGGCAATGCCGGCCACCGGCCACAGCGCCGGCCACAGCCGTTCCCACGCCAGCGCCAGCCGCGCCAGGCGCAGCTTCGCTTCCAGCCGGACCGACCCCGCGGGCAACGGCCCCGGGTCGGGAGACTTGCGTTCGGAATTAACCATCGCGACCTGCCAGCTTCAAGCGGCACCGCGGGATGTCGGCAGGGGGGAGTCTCCCAGCCACGCGGGCATCCGGTCAAGTGATATGAGGTCATCGTAGCCCCGGCGGGGGCGAATGACGGAAAATTGATCCCCCTTGACCATGACCTCGGCTACCGCCAGGCGGCTGTTATAGGTGGACGACATGACCGCCCCGTAGGCGCCGGCGGATTCGATGGCGACCAGGTCCCCTGGCGCCAGGTCGGGCAGGGGCGCCGCCCGGGCGAGCACGTCGCCGGTTTCGCACACCGGGCCGACCACCTCGGCCGGCCGCCGGGCCGTCCCCTGCCGCTCTTCCACCGGGGTAACCCGGTGGCGGGCGCCGTAGAGGGTGGGACGGATGAAGTCGTTCATGGCTGCATCCACGATCACAAAGCGCTTTTCCGTCGTTTCCTTGACGAAAATGACGCTGGTCACCAGCACCCCGGCATTGCCGACGATCAGCCGGCCGGGTTCGAATTCCAGCGCCACGCCCAGCCCGGCGGTTACCTCGCGCACCATCCCGGCGTAGGCGTCGGGGTGAGGCGGCTCTTCGCCCTCGTAGATGATGCCGAGCCCGCCGCCGAGATCGAGCCGCTCCACCGTCAGCCCGGCCGCCCGCAACGACCGCACCAGCGCCACCACCCGCTCGAAGGCGGCGCGAAAGGGGGAGAGCGAGGTGAGCTGCGAGCCGATGTGGACGGCGATGCCGAGCGGCCGGATACCCGCCATGGTCGCGGCGCGGGCATAGAGTGCCGGCGCCAGGTCGATGTCGATGCCGAACTTGTCATGCCTGCGCCCGGTGGCGATCTTGTCGTGGGTCCCGGCTTCCACGTCCGGGTTGACGCGCAGCGCCACCGGCGCGCGCGCACCCATGGACTGCGCCACCGCGTCCAGCGCTTCCAGCTCGGGTTCGGATTCCACGTTGAACTGGCCGATGCCCGCCTCCAGCGCGAAAGCCATCTCGGCGCGGGTCTTGCCGACGCCGGAAAAGACGATCCTTGCCGGCGCCACGCCGGCGGCCAGCGCGCGCCGCGCCTCGCCCTCGCTGACCACGTCGGCGCCCGCGCCGAGCCGCGCCAGGGTGCGGATCACCGCAATGTTGTCGTTGGCCTTGACCGCATAGCAGACGGTGGCGTCGAGCCCCTTCAGCGCGCCGGCGAACACGGTGAAGTGCCGTTCCAGCGTCGCCGTGGAATAGCAGTAGAACGGCGTGCCGACGGCGCGCGCGATATCGGCGATCGCCACGTCCTCGGCGAACAACCGGCCGTCGCGGTACTGGAAGTGGTTCATTGCGGCTTCGGATATGTCCGGGGGAACGTGCTCTGCTTGCCCGGCGGCGGATCGAGGTCGCCCTTCTTGCCGCAACCGGCGAGCCCGGCCGCCAGCGCCAGCGCGACCGCGGCCGCCATCAGCCGCACGGCGATCCGTGCGCACCTCACAGGAACCTCCTGCGCGCCCGCTTCGCGGCGCTGCGCACGTTGGCGGGCGCGGTGCCGCCGAGGCTGGTGCGGCTTTTCACCGAAGCGGCGACCGACAGCACCGAATAGATGTCCCTGGTAATGGCGGGCTCCACCTTCCGCATGTCGGACAGTTCCAGCCCGGCAAGCTCGCAGCCGCGCGCATCCGCCAGCGCCACCAGCCGGCCGGTGACGTGATGGGCGCGGCGGAACGGCAGCCCGGCCACCCGCACCAGCCAGTCGGCGAGGTCGGTGGCGGTGGCGTGGCCGAACCCGGCGGCCTCCTTCATGCGCGACGGATCGAAGGCGATGTCGCGCACCATGCCCGCCATGGCGGCGGCGGCCAGCTCCAGCGTGTCGGCGGCGTCGAACACCGGCTCCTTGTCCTCCTGCATGTCCTTGGAATAGGCCAGCGGCAGGCCCTTCATCACCGTCAGCAGCCCGATCAGCGCACCCGCGATGCGTCCCGTCTTGGCGCGGACCAGCTCGGCCGCGTCCGGGTTGCGCTTCTGCGGCATCATGGAGCTTCCGGTGGTGAATTCGTCCGACAGCCGCGCGAAGGCGAACTGGGACGAGCACCACAGCACGATCTCCTCGCCCAGACGCGACAGGTGCGTCGCCGCAATGGCGGCGGCGGCGAGGAACTCCAGCGCGAAGTCGCGATCGGACACCGCGTCGAGCGAGTTCGCCGTCGGCCGGTCGAAGCCGAGCGCCGCCGCCGTGCGCGCCCGGTCGATGGGAAACGAGGTTCCGGCCAGCGCGCCCGAGCCCAGCGGGCATTCGTTGAGCCGCCGCCGCGCATCGGCCAGCCGGCCGCGGTCGCGCCCGGTCATTTCCACGTAGGCGAGCAGGTGGTGGCCCAGCGTCACCGGCTGCGCCGTCTGCAGGTGGGTGAATCCGGGCATCGCCGCGGCGGCGTGGCGCTCGGCCTGGTCGATCAGCGCCGTCTGGAACCGCGCCAGCCCGGCGTCGATGCGGTCGATGGCGTCGCGCACCCAGAGCCTGAAATCGGTCGCCACCTGGTCGTTGCGCGAGCGCGCCGTGTGCAGCCGCCCGGCGTCCTCGCCGATCAGCTCCGCCAGCCGGCCTTCCACGTTCATGTGGATGTCTTCCAGCGCGTTCCGGAACGTGAACCGGCCGGCGGCGATCTCGGCCCGCACCCTGTCGAGCCCGGCGCGGATGCGCTTGCCGGCCCGCGCGTCGATGATCCCCTGCGCCACCAGCATGTCGCAATGGGCCTGCGATGCGGCGATGTCCTGTGCCCACAGACGGCGGTCGAAGCCGATGGAGACATTGATGGCGGCCATCGCCGCGGCGGGGCCGGCGGCGAAGCGCCCGCCCCACATGGCGTTGGAGGACTCCGCGCCGCTGCCGCGCACGGCTTTTTGTTTTTGCGGCGCGAGCGCGGGCGTGGCAGTGTCGCGCCGGCGGGCGCGGCCGGTCGATTTTCTGGCGCTCATTTTGCGGCGTCCGCCCTGGGGTCGGCAGCTATGATCAAAATCCTTCGTCCGGCCGTCGCAGTGCTCGCGGCGGCGCTCGTCATCTGGGGCGTCGTGGCGTTCCTCGCAAGGGACGAACAGCCAGGCGCACCGCCGCTCGGCGGCACGATGCGCAACTTTACCGTGGCGGGCGCGCCGTCGCCAGCGCCGCGAACGGATCTGGTGGCGCGCGACGGCACGAAAACCAGCCTGGCGGCCCACGCGGGCAAGCTGGTGGTGGCCAATTTCTGGGCCACCTGGTGCGGGCCGTGCATCCGCGAGATGCCGTCGCTCGTGCGCCTTCAGGAAAAGCTCGCCGGAACCGATGCGATCGTGCTGGCCCTGTCGGAGGATCTGAACGGCTGGCCCATGATCGCGCCTTTCGTGCGCGAGCACCGGCTTGAGGGGCTGACGATTCTTCACGATGCCGAGGCGGCAACCGGCCGCGCGCTGAAGGTCTCCGCCCTGCCCACCACCGTGCTGTTCGACCCCGACGGACGCGAGCTGGGCCGGCTGACCGGCCCCGCCGAATGGGACGCGCCGGAAGCGCTGGCGCTGATCCGGTATTATCTGGGACCGGCGCGGTAAGGCGACGTTATCCCCGAGGCAATCCGACAACGGGACATTTACCCTCTTGATTGTGCGGATAACCGGAGTAGGATTCCGGCCTTGGAGAGACGCGAAGACAATTTGCTCTTTCCTCAGCCGTCAGGAGGCCGCCGAAGAGGCGGAGTGCCTGACGGAAGAACGGCCGGATTTTTAGACGGCAAGGCCGCCGTCGACAGACGGATCGCGCGCCTGTGCCCATCCGGCTGAAGAGCAACGGGGCCGTCCCGGGCGGCCCCGTTCTCACGTCCGGGCGCCGGTTTGTGCCCGCCATGGTTTGGCGCGGCACGGGGATATTGTCGGAAAATTTTACAGTTTTTTTCCGGCGGGGCGGTGGCCCGCCGGTAACTGTTTGATTCGCTTGCGTTAACCAAAGTGGTATGATTCTTGCATGGTAAACGGTGCCGGCGGGCCTTCGTCCGCCCGGCGGCAGTGAAGGTTGGCGCGTTGAAGCGGTGGTCCTTCGTCGTTGCGGGTGTTCTGGCTGCGGGCCTCACCGGTCTGTGGCAGGGGCCGGCGCGCGCCACCGTCGCCATGAGCTTCACCCCCGGCACCGACTTCATCGATCAGTTCGACCGCGTCATCGGCTGGACGTTCAGGACCGGCGCCGATCCGCTGCAGGTGACGGCGCTCGGCGTCTTCGACGCGGGGGACGACGGGCTGGTCGATGCCCACGCGGTCGGCATCTTCCGGCGCGGCGAGCCGGCGTTGCTGGTCTCGGCGACGGTGCAGGCCGGCACCGCCTCGGGGCTGACCGACCACTTCCGCTATGAAAGCGCCTCGCTGGTGCTTGCGGCCAACACCGATTACGTCATCGCCGCCGCCTGGGGCGGCAACACGACCGGCAATCCCGGCGATCGCTGGCAATGGTCGCCGCTGTTCAGCGGCGTGGGCGGCCCCGTGGTCTTCGACACCCATCTGGACCTGGTGCCCGGCCTCGGCGGAGCGTTCGCCATCTCGTCCACGCTCGTCGCCCCCACCGGCAACCTGACCGACGCCCGCACCATGCTGATCGGGCCCAACTTCCAGTTCAGCACCGGGATCGTGTCGGCCCCGGCTCCCGCGGGGGTGGGACTCTTCGTCCTTGGCCTCGCCGCTCTCGGCGTCCTGCGCCGGCGCAAGACCGCGTAGGCGGTCGAACGGGAGCACGGGAAACGGCGGCCCGGCGGCCGCCGGTTTCGTTTTACGCTTTCGTTTCACACGATGGCGCTGCCGATCCTGCCGCGGGCGAAATTGGCGGCGAACTCGGCCTCGCTGCCCGCGCCGCCGGCGGTGTTGTAATGCGCCTTCCAGTAACCGGCGAGGCCGGCCACGTCGGTCGCCGCGGGCAGCGCGGCCTGCACCCGGCGATAGTGGATGCGGCACATGGCGGTGGCGTAGGCGAGGTTCCAGACCAGCTGATCCGCGCGGTCGCGGCCGGGCACCAGGAAGCGCTCGACCCGGGCGGCGATCTCGGGCCGGAAGGCGAGGTAGTTGTTCCAGATATCGTCGTGGGTCGCCGGCTCCATCTGGAAGAGGCCGAGGGCGGGGCCGCCGCCGAGCTGGCGCAGCCACTGCAGACCGCTTTCCTGCATCGCCGTGCCGAGCACCAGCGCCTCGGCGGCGTCCGAATGCATCTGGAGCTCCATCAGCACCGGGCGCACGACATTTTCGCGGAACTGTGCGAGGTCGAGCATGAACGCCTCCCCTGATCCGGCGTTTGCCGTCCCGCTCATCCTGCCGCAGCCGGCCCGGCAATGCCAGCCCCGCCTGCGCCGCGCAATGCGAAACGGCGGCCTCGCGGCCGCCGTTTTCGTGCACGAATGGAGGCGGAACGGCTCAGCGCGTCGGCACCGGCTTGTCGCCCGTGTAGTCGTAGAAGCCGCGCCCGCTCTTGCGGCCGAGCCAGCCGGCGTCGACGTACTTCACCAGCAGCGGGCAGGGGCGGTACTTTGTGTCGGCCAGCCCCTCGTTCAGCACCTGCATGATGGACAGGCACGTATCCAGCCCGATGAAGTCGGCCAGCTCCAACGGCCCCATGGGATGGTGGGTACCGAGCCGCATGGCGGTGTCGATGTCGGTCATGGAGGCGACGCCCTCGTGCAGGGTGTACATGGCCTCGTTCAGCATCGGGATGAGGATGCGGTTGACGATGAACGCCGGGAAGTCCTCGGAGTTGACCGGGGTCTTGCCCAGCCTCAGGGCCATGGTGCGCACCGCGTCGAAGGTCGGCTGGTCGGTGGCGATGCCGGGGATCAGTTCCACCAGCTCCATCGCCGGCACCGGGTTCATGAAGTGCAGACCCATGAATTTCTGCGGCCGGTCGGTGGAGGCGGCCAGCCGGGTGATGGAGATGGACGAGGTGTTGGTGGCGATGATGGCGTCGGGCCGGACCGCCTGGATCAGCCGCTGCAGCACCTCGCGCTTGACCTTCTCGTTTTCGGTCGCGGCCTCGATCACGAGGTCGCAGTCGGCGAACGCCTTGAAGTCGGTCGCCGTCGAGATGTTTTCCATTGCCTTGTCGAGTTCGACCTGGCTCAGCTTCTTGCGCTCCACCTGGCGCTGAAGCCGTCCCTTGATGCCGTTGAGCGACTTCTTCAGCACCTCTTCCTTGACGTCGACGAGGTACACCTCGTAGCCGTGCTGGGCGCACACCTGGGCGATGCCGCTGCCCATCTGGCCCGCGCCGACGACGCCCACCTTGCGGATTTCGATGGTGCGGGCGCCGGGCTCCGCCCCCTGCTTCTCGGGGGGAGTGCGCAGTACGTGGACGGATGAAGAGCTGCTCATGGCGATATCTTTCCTCGATAAAAGCTAACGAACATCGGTAAAGATCGGGTTAGCGCGGCTTAACACCCTGTTTCTCAAGCTCTTCCGCGAGCGCCGGCAGCGCCTTGAACAGGTCGCCCACCAGGCCGTAATCGGCGACCTGGAAGATCGGCGCTTCCTCGTCCTTGTTGATGGCGACGATCACCTTGCTGTCCTTCATCCCGGCCAGGTGCTGGATGGCGCCGGAGATGCCGACGGCGACATAGAGTTCGGGCGCCACGATCTTGCCGGTCTGGCCGACCTGGAAGTCGTTGGGCTTGAAGCCGGCGTCCACCGCGGCGCGCGACGCGCCCACCGCGGCGCCCAGCCGGTCGGCCACAGCCTCGATCAGGGCGAAGTTTTCGCCCGACTGCATGCCGCGGCCGCCGGACACGATGACCCGCGCCGCGGTCAGTTCCGGCCGCTCGCTCTTGGTCTGTTCCTGGCCGACGAAGGCGGATACGCCGGGATCGTCGGCCGCGATTACCGGCTCGACGCCCGCGCTGCCGCCTTCCGTCGCCGCCTTGGGGTAGGCGGTGCCGCGCACGGTGATCATCATGCGCGCATCCCTCGACTGCACGGTGGCCAGCGCGTTGCCGGCATAGATGGGACGCACGAAGGTGTCGGCCGACTTGATCTCGACGATGTCCGATACCTGCACGATATCGAGCAGCGCCGCGATGCGCGGCGCCACATTCTTGCCGAAGGTGGTGTGGGTGCAGACGATGTGACTGTAATCCCCGGCGACCGAAACCACCAGCGCCGCCACCGGCTCGGCGAGGAAGTGGCCGTAGCGCGCGTCGTCGGCGAGGCGCACCTTCGCGACGCCGCCCACCTTCGCCGCCGCCTCGGCGACGCCGCCGCATCCCGCGCCCGCCACCAGCACGTCGATGTCGCCTGCGCCGAGCGCCTGTGCCGCGCTCACCGCCACCAGCGTCGCGGCCTTCAGCTCGGCATTGTCGTGTTCGGCGATGACCAGCACGCCCATCAGATGACTCCCGCTTCGTTCTTCAGCTTGTCCACCAGCTCGGCCACGTCCTTGACCTTGCCGCCGCCGCGACGCGGGGGCGGCTCGTCCACGCGCAGCGTCACCAGGCGCGGCGTCACATCGACGCCCAGCTCGTCCGGCGTCAGCGCATCGATGGCCTTTTTCTTGGCCTTCATGATGTTGGGCAGCGAGGCGTAGCGCGGCTCGTTCAGGCGCAGATCGGTGGTGACGACCGCGGGCAGGGTCAGCTTCAGCGTCTCCAGCCCGCCGTCCACCTCGCGCGTCACGGTCAGCGCGCCGTCGGCGATGCCGAGCTTTGAGGCGAAGGTGCCCTGGGACCAGCCCAGCAGGGCGGCGAGCATCTGACCGGTCTGGCTGCAATCGTCGTCGATGGCCTGCTTGCCGACGATCACCAGTTCCGGCTTCTCGCGCTCGACGATGGCCTTGAGCAGCTTGGCGACCGCCAGCGGCTGCAGCTCGGCGTCGGTCTGCACATGGATGCCGCGGTCGGCGCCCATGGCCAGCGCGGTGCGGATGGTCTCGCTGCACTTGGCCTCGCCCATGGAGACGGCGACGATCTCCGTGGCGGTTCCGGCTTCGGCGAGGCGCACGGCCTCCTCGACGGCGATCTCGTCGAACGGGTTCATGGACATCTTGACGTTGGCGGTCTCGACGCCCGTCCTGTCGCCCTTGACCCGGATCTTGACGTTGTAATCGACGACGCGCTTGACGGCGACGAGGACTTTCATGGCTCGCTTCCACTCCCGGCCGCACGCGCGCTTGTAAAGAGGGTCGGACCGCGCGCTATGCAACGCAAAAACATTCGTATGCGAACGTTACCGTTGATTGCCCAACTGTCAAGCGTCAGCTTGGCGCAGCTGCGGTATGCGACCCGCGGTCGCGGGGGGCAGTTTCGACGCGCTATCGATGGCCGAACAGATAAGCCAGCGTAATCAATGCGATAGCGGCGAACTGGAAGACCAGGCGATAGCGCATCAGGGTGTTGGAGTGGCGCGCGTTGAACCGCCCCTGCCGCAGCATGGCCAGGATTCCCACCGCCAGCACCGCCAAGGTCGCCCCGACGGCGAGAATCACGAGCCAGGGAAAGACGGTCTGCATGGGTCCGTATATAGGCCGCCGGCGCCGGCAGGGCGAGGGGAAAGGGGTGCGTGATCAGGGTCCTGTCGCCCCCGACAGGCGGCCGCCGCCGCGCAGATCGGGGGTCCGGGGCCGCGTCGTACGCGACCGGCGCCCGGTTCGTGCGCCCTCGGGGCGCCTGGCCCGGAACGGGAACTGGACGGCGGCCGGCCGGAGACTGGTATAAGTTTCCTCCCGGCCGACCCGATTTCGACAAGGTGCCATGTCCTTCCTCGACCGCATCCGCGCCTGCAACAACGCCGCGGACCTGTCCGCCTACCGGCCGTTTCGGGTCGACGGCATCCGCGTCGGCTGGGTACGCCATGATTTCGCCGTCCGGCTCGTGCCCCACGGCGACGCCTTCCGCGTGACGGAAGACGCCGTGACCCTGGCGCCGGGGCTCGACGACTATGCCGGCCGCTCGGCCGCCGTCGATGGCGCCCTGCGCGCGCTCGATGCGCAGGACCTCTTCACCGGCTGGCGCGACGAGCCCTATCCGGTAGGTACCGGCTGGGGCTCGCCGCCGCTCTTCGAGATGGAGCGCACCTGCGTGCCCCGCTTCGGCGTTTCCGCCTATGGCGTCCACGTCAACGGCTTCGTGCGCAAGGCTGCCGGCATCCATCTCTGGGTCGGCCGGCGGGCGATGGACAAGCCCACCTATCCCGGCCAACTCGACAACATCATCGCCGGCGGCCAGCCGGTCGGCCTTGGGCTGATGGAGAACGTGATCAAGGAGGCGCAGGAGGAGGCCGGCGTGCCCGCCAGCCTCGCCGCCACCGCGCGGCCGGTGGGCGCCATCTCCTACCGCCACGAGGCGGCGGACGGGCTCAAGCCCGACGTGATGTTCGTCTATGACCTGGAACTGCCGGCGGATTTCACCCCGGTCAACACCGACGGCGAGATCGAGTCCTTCGCCCTGCTGCCGGCGGCGGAGGTGATGCGCATCGTCGCTGACACCGACGACTTCAAGTTCAACTGCGCCGTGGTCAACATCGATTTCTTCGTCCGCCACGGGCTGCTCGGGCCCGAGGATCCCGACTACGTCGCGATCCTGCGCGGCATGCACCGGTGAGCCGGCTTACCCGCGCGCGCTACGCCGACGGGATCGCGGCGCTCGGCACGGCGGACGCCGATCTCGGCGCGGTGGTGGAGCGGTTCGGCCCGCCGCCGCTGTGGCGGCGGCCGCAGGGATTTCCCACGCTGATGCTGCTGATCCTGGAGCAGCAGGTGTCGCTGGCCTCGGCGCGGGCGACGCACCGGCGGCTGGTCGCGCGGCTCGATGGCCGGCTGGAGCCGGCGCCGTTTCTCGGTCTCTCCGACGACGACCTCAAATCCGTCGGCTTCTTGCGCCAGAAGGCGCGCTACGGCCGCGCCCTGGCGGACGCGGTGGCCGGCGGAGCCCTGCGGCTCGACCGACTGGCGCGGCTCGACGACGACGCGGTGCGCGACCGGCTGACGGCCATCACCGGCATCGGGCGCTGGACCGCCGACATCTACCTGATGATGGCGCTCGGCCGGCCCGACGTGTGGCCGGTCGGCGACCTGGCGCTGGCCGTCGCCGCCGAACGGGTGAAGGGGCTGGCGACGCGGCCCGACGCGGACCCCCTCACCGCGCTGGGCGAGGGTTGGCGGCCATGGCGCGCGGTTGCCGCCCGCATCCTGTGGCATTATTACCTGAACGCGGTGCGCAGGCGGAAGGAGACGGAGCCCGCATGACCGACGACCTGCCAGAACTGCACGGCCCGCGCTTCGGCCCCGCCGCCGGCGGCGCGCCGAAGAGTCTCGTGGTTCTGCTGCACGGCTACGGCGCCAACGGCGAGGACCTGATCGGCCTCGCCCCCGCCTTTGCCCAGGTGCTGCCCGAGACCCTGTTCCTGTCGCCCGACGCGCCGCACGCTTGCGCCGCCAATCCGTTCGGCGGGCTGCAATGGTTCGACGTCTGGCAGGGCGAGGGCCCGGAGCGCCTCGCCGCCGTGCGCCGGGCCGCGGCCACCGTCGACCGCTTCCTCGACGAGCGGCTGGCGGAGGCGGGGCTCGCCGACGGCGCCCTCGCCCTGGTCGGCTTCTCCCAGGGCACCATGCTGTCGCTGCAGGTGGGGCTGCGGCGCCGGGCGGCGTGCGCCGGTATCCTCGGCTATTCGGGGCGGCTGGAATCGCCCGACCTGCTCCACGCCGAGATCGCCCAGCGTCCGCCGGTGGTGCTGATCCATGGCGAGGAAGACCCGCTTCTGCCGGTCGAATCCATGGACCGTGCGGCGACGACCCTGCGCGATAACCGCGTGGCCGTGGAAACCCATCGCCGTCCCGGCCTCGGCCACGGCATCGACATCGACGGCATAAGGATCGGTGCCGCGTTCCTCACCATGGTGCTGGCGGGATAGGCCGGGTTCGCAGCGGGCTCGGCCGGTGTCCGCCTGCTGCCGTCGCCGCCGCGCAGCGCCGGCGGGCAGCGCGATTACGGGCCGGCGCGATTCGGCGTCAGCGGATCGAACCCTGGTCCAGCAGCGGGTTGGGGCATTCGGGCGGCGCCTCGGCGCGGACGGGGGAAAGGCGGCGCGCGTCGGTCAGCAGGTCGGCCAGCGTCGGCCGCTTGCGCACGCGCAGGAATATCCGATAGGCGAACAGCCCCGGCCAGATGCGGATGGCGAGCCGGTTGAGGGCGAGCAGCGCATCCGCCAGCGCGCCGCGTCCCAGCGCCAGCGGGAACGGCGCCGGCAGGCCCTTGCGCTCCACCACGTCGAACCCGGCCTGGCGGAACAGCCGGCGCACGGTGGCGAAGGTGAACAGCCGCGTGCGGGTGCGGTCGAGGATGCCGCTCTTGCCGTAGTTGAACCCGCCGGACAGCAGCCCGAATCGGGTGACGGCGAAGGCGACGTTGCCGGTGCTCACCAGGATCTCGGTGCGGGTGGCGAGGTCGGGGCGCGCGCGCAGGGACTCGACGAACCACTCCGGGTCGCGCAGGCGCTCGATCACGTCGAGCAGCAGCACTGCGTCGACGCTTTCCAGCAAGCCGTCGGGCAGCGGCGTGTCGAGATCGTGGGCGAGGAAGCGCTCGAAGTCCACGCGCCGACCCGGCGGGGCGCGCTCGACGCCCGTCACCCGGCAGCCCTTCGCGATCAGCGCTTCGGCCACGTGGCCGTCGCCGGTGCCGATGTCCACCACCCGCTGGCCGGCGTGGAGCCGCGCCACCGCTTCGCTGTGCGGGCCGGGGAAGTCGAGCCCGGGCCGGTAGGGCATGCCGTCGTCGGCGCGGCAGTCGTACTTGCGGTCGTAGAGCAGCCCGAGATCCTGCAGCCGCGCGCGCAGGGTGGTCAGCGCCACGTCGCACCCGTAGCGCAGGGCGTTCGCGTGGCTGATCTCGTCGCCGTAATAGGTGGGGATGGCGCGCTCGCGGATGCGCATGCCGGCGCGCACAAGCTGGATGACGATCTCGGTGTCGAAGTGGAAGTCGTCGGCGTTGAGCGCAAACGGGATGGCGGCGAGCGCCGGCACCGAATAGAGCCGGTAGCCGGAATGGAACTCGCTGAGGTCGAGGCCGAGCGCCCGGTTCCGGAATGCGGTCAGCGCCCGGTTGCCGATGCGCTTGTAGCGTGGCATGCCGCCCGCCTTCGCCGCCCCGGACTCCATCGTGCGCGAGCCGAATACGGCATCCGCCTCGCCGCGGCGCAGCGGCTCGGCGAGGTCGGGCAGGCACTCGGGCGCGTACCGCCCGTCGCCGTGCACCAGGGCGACGAAGTCGAAGCGGTTTTCGATGGCGTAGCGGAAGCCGATCTTCTGGTTGCCGCCGTAGCCCTGGTCCGCCGGGTTGCGCAGCACCGTCACCGGGAAGGGGAAGGCGTCGCGGCCGGAAAGCCTGTGCGCGGTCTCGAACGTGGCGTCGGGCGAGGCGTCGTCGATGGCGAGCACCTCGATGTCGTAGTGCTCCACCAGCGCCGGCGGGATGCGGCGCAGCACGCTCTCGATGGTGCGCGCCGCGTTGCAGGCGACGATGAAGACCAGCAGCCGCAGCCGGCCGACCGGGAGCGGCGCGTCGTCGCTCATGTCACGCCGCCGCCGTTTCTTATGCGCGTGCGCATTTCCCCGCCCGTCGTCAGCCCATCCTCGTCCCGGGCCATGTACGGCCCGCCGGCGCGCGGGTCAAGCGCCGGGGCCTCTTGTGTCCGCGGCGGAGTGGAATGTTTCACGTGAAACAATAGTCAGTTTTGCTGACCTATCGCCCGACAACCCGTTGATGCGGTTAATTTCCCTCATTTCGGCCGCGCCACATAAGTCTCCATTCCCAACATTATGCGACAGTGACCATTTTATAAAAATGGTCTTATGGCCTACCAGATCTTGATCCGGACAGGGGGAAGCCTGCACCCGTCGCCCGGGCCCCGCCGGTGCGCCGGGAGGCGCCTACGCTGCCAGACGCCGCCGTGTCCAGCCGAGCCCGACGAGGCCCACCCCCACTAACGCCAGGGTGGCGGGCGCGGTCACTGACGCGGCGTCGGTGGCCACCGACAGGTTGTCGAGCCAGACCGAGGGAACGAGGCCTGACGTGCCCCATTCGCTCGAGCCGGCCAGAGCCGGGTTGGCGGGGAAGGGGTTCGCCGGGTCCAGCGCCACCGTGCCGAGCAGGCCGACAAAATGGCCAGCGGGGCCGCTGGCCCCGGTGGCCCGGCTGTCGCCGTCCAGGTCGGTGGTCCGCACGGCGCCAGTGGTAGGGCCCATGTCGGTTCCAAAGCCGAACAGGGGCACGGACGTGCCGGTGATGTCGAAACTCAGCCCTCGCCCGCCGCCGGAAAGAAAACCGATGCGCTGGTTGGCAACGTCATAGGGGACCGCCGACAGGGTGATGGCGGCCCCGCCCACGACAAAATCGCGATTGCCGAGCGGATCGACGGAGAAGGTCTGGGTCGACACGGTAAGCCCCGCGGCGGCGGCATCGGCCAGCCAGGTGGCGCGGTCCGTGTAGAAGGTGAGAACCCCGGCGCTTGCGGTCTCGACGACCACCAGCAGCCCGAAGGTGGCGCCGAGGACGGTATTTCCGATCCTGTTCTGCATCCTGCATCCCCTCGTATCGAGTTTTCCTGCTTGCCCACCCGGTTGGCGGCCGCGCGTTCCTTCGTTGCGCTCAGCACGGTGTCCCGTGTCGCACGCGTGTCTTATCTTACGCAAGATCCGTGCCAACTCGCAGCGAATGAAAAACATGCAAAATTACAATGGCTTGCATCGGCGGAAAAACCCTTCTTACGCAAGATCCGTGCCAACTCGCAGCGAATGAAAAACATGCAAAATTACAATGGCTTGCATCGGCGGAAAAACCCTGCTGCACGCTGGGATTGTAAAATTTTCCGACAGTTGTAATTGGAAGCTGGCAAATATTTTGCCAATCCGTATGACGGGGTGGCATAGCGCTCGCCCAAGCCCCGTGATCGCCGGGACGGTGATACATACCAGACTTGGGCACCAGGACATTAACCCTGACGACTGTCGGAATTCTTTACACCCGGGCGCGTGGGGGGCGGCGGCGGTGCGGCAAAAGGGCCGGACTCCCTCGCATTAACCCGGCTGGCACGGTATTTGCATGGACGGGAAGGGGACGCAGACGTGTGGCGGGGCACCCTCTGGGCGGCGCCCGGTGCGGCAGCACCCGAGTACGGCGGCGCGCATGACATCCCGACCGCGCGTCTGGTCGTCCTCTTCTTCGCAGACTTCGACGGCGGCCTCCCCCGGCCGCCGTTTCTTTGTCTCCGGGCCGCGGCGCAGCCGGCTGCGGCCGCGTCTATTCCGGATCCAGCTCGGTGTCCCAGTAGAGGAAGTCGCGCCAGCTCTCGTGCAGGAAGTTGGGCGGAAAGGCGCGGCCGTTGTCCTGCAGCTGGCGGGTGGTGGGCTGAATCGGATGGTGCAGCGGATACATCTCCGCCTCGCGCGGGATGCGGCTGCCCTTGCGCAGGTTGCAGCACGAGCAGGCGGTGACCACGTTGGTCCACAGCGTGTGCCCGCCGCGCGAGCGCGGGATGACGTGGTCGAAGGTCAGCTCGTGGGTGGGGAACCCGTCGCCGCAATACTGGCAGGCGAAGCGGTCGCGCAGGAACACGTTGAACCGGGTGAACGCCGGGCGGCGCGAGACGGGGATGTACTGCTTGAGCGCGATCACGCTCGGCAGCCGCATGGAGAGGCTGGGGCTGCGCACCACGTCGTCGTAATGGGAGACGATGCTGACGCGGTCGAGAAACACCGCCTTGACCGTGTCCTGCCAGCTCCACAGCGACAGCGGGAAATAGCTGAGCGGGCGGAAATCCGCGTTCAGAACCAGCGCCGGACAGTCGCGAAGCGCGCTCACCTCACGCTGCCCTTGTCCGATATGCCAATCGACCCGGCCATTACCCAGTCATTCCTCCGGCCGTCGGCGCGGCCGTCAACGATCCCATCGATATATTGTTATTTGGCGGGATAACCGCATGAGATTACAGCCTGATGACCCGCGTTACAACGGCAGGCAATGCATTCCGGCCACCCGTCTTCGCGGACGGCCGCGCGGTCGGGCGTTGGTGCCCGGAACGTTCATTACCCAGCGGATCGGCACGCGGGAATTGCGCAAACCACTGAAACAAGTCGGGAAAATTTCAATTACTTTAATCTTTTAGGGGTATTGACGATCGCCGAACCCGATCAAAAAAAGGCGCTTCCCATGCGTTTGCCTTCCCTGTCGTTCAAGTTTCTCGACCGCCTCACCCTGCGCAGGAAATTCGCCGCGGCGGGCGCCGCGGTCGGCCTGCTCATGGTCGGCGCGGTGGGCACCAACCTCTACATCAGCCTGCAACTCGGGAAGGGGCTGATAGATATGTCCAACATCTCGACGGCGCGCGGCAATTTCCTGGTCGGCGACATGATGCACGACGCGCTGCGTAACGACGTGCTGATGACGCTGCGGATGATCGGCAGCGCGACTCCGCCCAAGCGCGCCGAGGTGGAACAGAACCTTGCCGTGCATAGCGGGTTGTATCTGCGGATGGTGGCCGAGACGGGCGGGCTGCCGCTGCCCGCTGCGCTGCGGCGGGAAATAGCCACAGTGGAAGCGCCGCTCGCCGCCTACGTCGAAGCGGCAAAGAAGCAGGTATCGCTGGCCTTCGCCGACCGCGCGGCGGCGGAGGCCGCGATGCCGGAATTCCTCGAGAGTTTCAAGGAACTCGAGTCTGTCCAGTCGGAGGTAAGCGAAATGATCGCCTCCACCGACGATGCCATCAGGGACGAGGGGCACGCACTGGAAGCGCGGAGCAGCTGGATCGTTGGCGGTGCGGGGGCTGTTGCGCTGCTGGTGATGGTTCTGGCTCTGCTGGCGACCATCCGTTCTGTCGTCAGCCCGCTGCGGCTGTGCGCGGACGCG
>Ga0326597_10000359_pt1 | contig 84218 bp, 82 predicted proteins | sample RVTome_12_FD_203789 | JGI IMG/M metagenome (GOLD analysis project Ga0326597, IMG submission 203789) | Soil microbial communities from uranium-contaminated site in the Upper Colorado River Basin, Wyoming, United States - RVT100D185 | ecosystem: Environmental > Terrestrial > Soil > Contaminated >...
ACGCCGCTCCCGACGAGCACGAATACGCCGCTCCCGACGAGCACCAACACGCCGGAGCCCACCACCACGGACACCCCGGTCCCGACCAGCACCAACACACCGCTCCCGACGAGCACCAACACGCCGTTGCCGACGAGCACGAACACGCCGGAGCCCACCGCGACGGACACGCCATTGCCCACGAGCACCAACACACCGCTCCCGACGAGCACCAACACACCGCTCCCGACGAGCACGAATACGCCAGAGCCCACCGCGACGGACACGCCCGTCGGCGCGCCCACCGCGACGGACACGCCGATCCCGGAGCCGACGGACACGCCGGTGCCCACGGCGACGGACACCCCGGTCCCGACGGCGACCGACACGCCGGTGCCCACGGCGACGGATACGCCACTACCGACCGCCACGGACACGGCGGTACCGACCGCGACGGATACGCCGGAGCCAACGAACACGCCGGAGCCTGACGCGACGGATACACCGGTATCGGAAGCGACGGATACACCCGTGCCGACGGCAACGGACACACCGCGACCAACGGACACGCCGGTGCCGACGGCGACGGACACGCCGGTGCCGACGGCCACGAACACACCGCTGCCCACGGCCACGAACACACCGCTCCCGGCGGCGACGGACACGCCGCTTCCGGAGCCAACGGCTACGAACACCGCGCTCCCCGCGGCGACGGACACGCCGCTTCCGGAAACAACGGCTACAAACACGCCGGCGGCGACGGGGACCGTGCCCGTAACGCGGACGGCTGTCGTTACGAGGACCGTGGAGGCCACCGGGACCGCCGAGCCGGAGCCTGACTTCTGCTGGACGCTGCGCAAGAAACTGAATGTGCTGAGGCAGGTCCTGCGGCGCCTTGGCTCGGAAGAGGGCGACCGGCGCTACAAGGCCCGGTACGACCTGGACCACGACGGCGACATCGACCTGCGGGACGTGGAGATCATCTTCGTGGACATTCCGACGTGCCCCCACAGGCACGGCCACGAGGGGTGGAACTGGTAAGCCCGCACCAATAGAAGCGCAATCCAGAGGGAGGCCCGTCGTGGGCCTCCCTCTCCCGTTCTCTTCCGTTGACGGGGCGGCAGAGGCGCGATAGGCTGCCGCTGATGACAGATGTGCACGGCAACATGGGAGCTGGACGCAGGCCGCGGCGGTAGGGCGACCGTTTCCAGACGCATGATGCGAGCCACGGACGCCCAAGCGCCGTGGCCGTTTCGTTTCTACAGATCTCACTCAGCATGGCCAGCGCGGGCGACGGATGCAGCGCGCAGGCCTATCGGAAAAGGAGTTGGACGATGACGACGGACGTGCGGGACCCTTATCTGACCGAGACGGAACAGGTCGACCCGGAGATCTACGGCCTCATCAAAGAGGAGGAGCAGTACCAGATCGCGTCAGTGCGGCTCATTCCCTCGGAAAACTACACCTCGCGCGCGGTGATGGAGGCGACGGGTTCGGTACTGGCGAACAAGTACAGCGAGGGCTATCCGGGCCGGCGCTACTACGAAGGCCAGCGCAACGTTGACCAGATCGAGTCGATCGTGATCGAGCGGGCGAAGGCGCTGTTCGGGATGGAGCACGCGAACGTGCAGCCGTACAGCGGCTCGCCGGCGAACCTGGCGGTGTACGTGGCGCTGCTGGAGCCGGGCGACACGATCATGGGATTGAGCCTGCCGCACGGCGGCCATCTGACGCACGGCTGGTCGGCCAGCGCGACGAGCAAGTTCTGGAACTCCGTGCGGTACGAGGTGGATGAGAAGACGCACCTTATCGACTACGACAAGGTGCGGGCGATGGCGAAGGCGGAGCGGCCGAAGATCATCGTCGCCGGGGCGACCGCGTATCCGCGCCAGTACGACTTCGCGGCGTTCGGCGAGATCGCGCGGGAGGTGGGGGCATACTTCCTGGCGGACATCTCGCACATCTCGGGCTTGATCGTGGCGGGGGCGCACCCCGATCCGGCGCCGTACGCCGACGTGGTGATGACGACGACGCACAAGACGCTGCGGGGGCCGCGCGGTGCGATGATCCTGTGCAAGGCGGAGCATGCGGAGGCGATCGACAAGGCTGTCTTTCCGGGCCTACAGGGCGGACCGCACGAGAACACGATCGCGGGTGTGGGAGTGGCGTTGAAGGAGGCGGCGACGCCGGACTTCCGCGACTACGGACAACAGATCGTGGCGAACGCGAAGGCGCTGGCGGCGGAACTGCGTGAGGGGGGCTTCGACCTGATCACGGGCGGGACCGACAACCACCTCATCCTGATCGACCTGACGGGGAAGAAGGTGTTCGGCAAGAAGTACGCGCGGGCGCTGGACCGGGCGAACATCGTCGCGAATTACAACACGATCCCGTTCGACCCGCGGAAGCCGTTCAGCCCCAGTGGTCTGCGCATCGGCACGCCTTCCGTGACCACACGCGGGATGAAGGAAGATGATATGCGGCAGATCGCGCGCTGGATGGAGCAGGTGGCGGACAACGTAAAGGACGACGAAGCGCTGGACCGCATCGGCGCGGAGGTGCGGGAGTTCTGCCGCCAGTTTCCGGCGCCAGGGATGCATGTGGTGTAGTCGTTGGTCGTTAGTCGTTAGGGACGGTGCTACGATAGGCGCGTTCAAACTGGAGGTGCTGTATGACCACCGAAGCCACGCACGAAGCCATCGTTGAGCAGAACGGGATCCTCATGGGGCCGTACCGGGCGCCGAGAAACCTGGCGCTGACGCAGCGCGGCAGCATCCACGACGACGCGATGGCGACGAAGCTGGGGTTTCGCGGCGGCACGGTCGCCGGCAGCATCCACATGGAACAGTTCCCGCCTGTCATGGTGCGGGCGTTCGGACCGCGATGGTTCGAGACCGGAAGTCTGAGCTGTTACTTCCGTAACGCGACACTCGACGGCGAACGCGTCCACGTGCTATCGCAGGCGCCACCGGCAGGGGAGGCGAACGCGCAAATCAACGTGTGGATGGAACGCGATGATGGCCTGCAGGTGCTCGAAGGCACCGCATCCACCGGCGAGCCATCAGAGCCGTCCGTTCTGCGGCGCAAACTGGCGGAGCCGCGTGAATCAGGCGAGGTCCGCATCCTTTCTGAGCTGCGGGCGGGGCAGGCGCTGGACATGGTGCCGACGCGCGTCAGCCTGGGCGCTGAAAAACCGCGGCTGGATGCCCTGACCGAACCGATGGACTGGTATACGGGCAACTCGCCATGGGGCGGGCCGATCCTCAATCCGGGCCTGCTCGTGCATGCGATGGTGGCGATCCAGGCGCGCATGCCGGTGCGGCGGGCAGTCGGCCTGTACGGAGCGATCGAGGTCCGGCACCTGCGGGGGCCGGTGTTCGCGGAGCATGACTACGAGGTGCGGGGAGAGATCCTGGCCGTGGGGGTGACGCCGAAGACCGAGTACGTCTGGTTCGAGTCGGTGATGCGGGAGCCCGGCGGCGGCGAAGACATCGCCTCGATGATCATGATGTTGCGCTTCATGAAGGCGTCCTCGCAGCTCTGGGCCCCGTAGCCGCGGGAGCGCAACAGATTGCGCCACCGATGCCGATCTTTGCTTTCGGGCGCGCCGTTGCCCGCGCGCGCCGCGCTGCCTAAGATGGTCGCGCACCCATTTCACCATGGAGAGCGAATCAATGCAGGTACGAGTAACAGCCGGCGATATCACCACGTACGACGCGCCGTGCATCGTCGTGAATCTCTTCGAGGGCGTCTCGGCGCCGGCGGGCGGGACGGGCGCCGTCGACGCGGCGCTGGGCGGCATGATCAGCGACCTGATCCAGGCGGGCGACATCCGCGGCAAGGACGGCGAGCTGACGATGATCCACACGTTCGGCAAGCTGGTCTCGCCCCGCATACTTGTGGCGGGGCTGGGGAAGAGCGACGAGCTTACCGTGGACAAGGTGCGCGACCTGAGCGCAGGCATCGCGCGCCATATGCGCGGCAAGCGCGCGACGGAGTACGCGACGATCACGCACGGAGGGGGGATCGCCGGCCTGGATCCGGAGGCCTGCGCGGAAGCCATCGCCGAGGGGACGCTGCTGGGTCTGTACCGATTCGACCGGCACAAGAAGCCAAACGACGACAACTTCGAGGTGCAGACGCTGACCATTGTCGAGCATGAGGCGGGCAAGGTGGCGGCGCTGCAGGCGGCGGCCGAACGCGGCGTCGTTCTCGCGGAGTCGGTGGAGTTCGCGCGCGACCTGGCGAACGAGCCGGGCAATGTGCTGACGCCGACGGAATTTGCGGCGCGGGCAGAGGCGATGGCGACGCAGCACGGGCTGGGCGTGCGCATCCTGGACCGAGAGCAGGCGGGAGAGATGGGCATGGGCGCGTTCCTGGGCGTGGCCCGAGGCAGCGCGCAGCCGCCAAGGTTCATCGTGCTGACGTACAACGGCGGGGTCGACTCGAAGCCGCTGGGGCTCATCGGGAAGGGGATCACGTTCGATACGGGTGGCATCTCCATCAAACCGAGCGAGGGGATGCTGGAGATGAAGGGCGACATGTCGGGAGGGGGCGCGGTCATCGCGGCGATGATGGCGATCGCGCGGCTCCGGCCGAAGATCAACGTCACGGCGCTGGTGCCGGCGACGGAGAACATGCCCGGGGGTAATGCAATCAAGCCGACGGACGTGCTGCGGGCGATGAACGGTAAGACCATCGAGGTGATCAACACGGACGCGGAGGGCCGGGTGGTCCTGGCGGACGCGCTGTCGTACGCGGTGCAGCTCGACCTTTCGCCCATCGTCGACGTGGCGACGCTCACGGGGGCGATCTCTATCGCGCTGGGGAACGTGGCGTACGGCGTGTTCGCCAACAACGACGCGCTGGTCGAGCGCATCAGAGGGGCGGCGAAGGCGGCAGGCGAGAAGTGCTGGGAGATGCCGATGTTCAGCGAGTACAAGGAGCTGAACAAGAGCAACGTGGCCGACGTAAAGAACAGCGGCGGCCGCGGGGCAGGCTCGATCGCGGCGGCGTTCTTCCTGAAGGAGTTCGTGGACGAACGGCCGTGGGCGCACCTGGACATCGCCGGCGTGGACTTCTACGACACGGAGAAGGGGGTGCTGACGAAGGGGGCCAGCGGCATCCCGGTGCGTACGCTGGTGAACCTGGCGCTGGACCTGGCGGAGCGGCCGCTGTAGTTGGCAGCCTTGGCGACAGTGACCGAGGCGACCATAGTGGCCAGCCGAACCCCGATGAGCGATCCTCTCGCCTGCATGCATGACGGAGCGCCGCTGTTTGAGACCCGATGGTGATACGAGGTGCTTATACTAACCTCACAATGACGAAGAACGTTGATGCACTCGCGGTCCTCGCGCGCATAGAAGATGCGCAAGCCGCACTCCGCGAGATACTTGACTCTTTCGAACCGTCGCGGCTCGTCGTACGACCAGCCTCGGGCGATTGGTCGCCAATGGAACACATACGGCACCTGATCTTCGCCGAACAACACCACTTCGCCCCGTATCTTGCGCGTGGGTTCCGCTGGAGCTCGGTGGGCGTACCACCGCCCAACAGGAAGGGCGAACGACGCCTGAGTTCCATCGGGGCTGACCGCGCGACCACCGTCAACGATGTCTTCGATGCCTGGGCGAACGTCCACGAGGTCGTACGCGCCCTCGCCACTGAGGACGCGAGCACGCTGATGCAGACGCTGGAGGGAAACCTCACTCATGTCGCCATTCACACCGAGACGATCGAGCGTTTGTTGCAGAGCTGAGGTCATCGAGGCCCACGCCCTCCGGGCCGGCCTGACGGAAGCTGTCTCATCGCAAAGGGGAGCCGCGTGACGGTCCGCGACTGGCTGCTGGACTCTGATCCCGCCATCCGCTGGCAGGTGTTGCGCGATCTCGTCCACGCCCCGGCTGAGGTCGTCGCGGCGGAGCGCGCGCGGGTAGCCACCGAGGGCTGGGGCGCCAGACTGCTGGCGTTGCAGGGGGAAGACGGCCAGTGGGCACGAGGGGCGTGCTTCCCTGAGGGGAGCTTCAACTGGCGCCACGAGAACCAGGGCCAGCCCTGGACCGCCACGCTGCCGACGCTCCAGCTGCTGCGCGACTTCGGCGTTGACCCGTCCTTTGAGGGCGTGCGCCGAGCGGTCGCGTCGGTGAGAGAACGCTGCCGCTGGGAACATGCCGGGCAGCCATTCTTCGCCGGCGAGGTGGAGCCGTGCATCAATGGAAGAACCGTCGGATTGGGCGCCTACTTCGGCCAGGACGTGGGCGGCGTGGTCGACCGCCTGCTGGGGGAGCAGCTCGAGGACGGCGGATGGAATTGCGAGGCGGAGAACGGTTCCGTCCGCTCGTCGTTCGCGACCACGATCAATGTGCTGGAAGGACTGTTAGCGCACGAGCGCGCAAGCGGTGGCTCTGCGGTAACCATCGCGGCCCGACGCCGGGCCGAGGAGTACCTCCTCGAACGAACGTTGTTTCGGCGGAAGAGCACCGGCGAGGTCGTCAACCCGGCCTGGCTGCAATTCTCATTTCCGCCCCGCTGGCACTATGACGTGCTGCGTGCCCTCGACTACTTCCGCTCGGCTGGGGAGCTGCCGGACTCGCGACTGGACGAAGCGATCGATGTGCTCCGATCGAAGCAGCAGCCAGATGGCACATGGCTGCTCGAGAACACGCATCCTGGCAAGGTCCACTTTACGCTCGAGGACGGCGACGGTCGGCCCAGCCGGTGGAACACGCTGCGGGCGTTGCGCGTCCTCAACTGGTACGAGCAGTCCGCTACCTGAGCAGCGGGCGCTCATCGTAAGGGCGGGCCAAGGTCTAGCTGCGGCGCTTGTCGAAGTCGTCGAGGTCGAGGCTTTCGATGAAGTCCTTGAAAGCGGACATGCGCTCGAGCTCCTCCGGGGCGACCTTCTGGCGCTCGCCGTTCGAGTCCTGCACCTGTTCGCCGTCCTTGTCCAGCAGGACGCCCGCACGCTCGAGAACGCGCTCGTCGGCGAAGATGGGCACCTTGGCGCGCACGGCGAGGGCTAGGGCATCGCTGGGGCGGGAGTCGACCTCCATCGAGTCTCCGTGGACGTCGAGGACGACACGGGCGTAGAAGGTGTCGTTTGTGAGGTCGTTCACAAGAATGTGGTTGACCTGGGCGCCCAGCTGCTCGATCACCGAGCGGAGCAGGTCGTGCGTGAGAGGGCGGGCGACGGACACTTCCTGAAGCTGAACGGCGATGGCGTCGGCTTCGGCGGGGCCAATCCAGATCGGCAGGTACCGGTCGGATGCCTTTTCCTTGAGGATCACGACCCTCTGGTAGTTCATCAGGCTGACCCTGATGCTTTCGATCGTCATCTCAATCAAGCCGCCCAACCTCCTGTCATCCGATCCAGTCTAGGCAGGCGGTGCTTCGACTGTCAACGAATCCGGATTCGGCGCGAATCCGCATGCCAGCCGTTCGGCGTCAGGTTCGTTATGGAAGACCTGACAACGGCGGCGCGGGACGCTCCCCCACGGACCACTTCGCCTCCAGGTACACGCTCACGCCCGCGACGGTCCCGAGGGCCAGGGCGATCATGAACAGCACCGGTGTTACACCAAAGATATCGGCCACGGATCCCGCCACGACCAGAGGGAGAATACCCACGGCGTTCGCCAGCACCACCTGAGCGGCGAAGACCCGTCCGCGCATATCGGCGGGGGCGCGCTCGTGCAGGACGGTCTGGGCGGGGGCGTTCACCATGGCATAGGCGAAACCCACCGGGCCGGCGAAGGCCATGGTGAGCAGGACCAGGATCGAGAGACCGCCGGCTCGCCCGTCGTCGGAGAAGGGGTTGAGGTTCTCTGTCGTCTTCAGCCACGACGCGAACGGCTCGATGAGGCCGAGCGCGATCACGCAGAGGCTGAGGCTGACGAGGCCGGCGATGACCGTGCGGTTCTTGCCCAGGCGTGCGGCGATGTAAGGCAGCGCGCGCAGGCCGAGGATCGCGCCGACCCCGACGGGGGCGAAGATGGTGACGGCCTTGTCGGGCGAGATCTCGAGGACAGCCTGCATATAACGAGGCACGAGCACGGCGAAGAGCAGTACGAGCGAGCTGCCGGTCGCGTAGTGGATGAGTGCCAGCGACGAGACCGGATCCTTCCCGATGGTGCGCAATGTGCCCATGTAATCGCCGGCAGCGTCGCGGAGCTGGCGGAATGTGGGCCAGCTACGGTCGGGGGCGTCGTCGTCGTCCGCGATGGGCGGCATGAGGTAGGCACACACGACCGAGATCGCGAACATGATGGCGGCGACCACGAAGATCCACATCGCCCCGATCGTGGGCAGCAGGATCGGGGCGAGGAAGATCATGCCGATGAGCTGGGAACCGGTGACGGCCATGCTGAACACGCTGTTGGCTGACATGAGCTGATCCTTCGGCACGACCGACGGCACGGTCACCGCATCTGTTGTGCCGAAGAGCTGGCTCGAGGTGGCGAAGAAGATGCTGATGGCGATGAGGCCGACGAAATGGTCGCGCGAGAGCAGGAAGCAAACGGCCAGGAGCATCCGGGCGACGTTCGTGTAGATGAGGAGCAGGCGCTTGCTCCACATATCGACGAGCACGCCGGAGAAGACGCCGAACACGACAGAAGGAATCACGAACGAAAGCACCAGCACCGAGGTGAAGGTCGAGCCGTCCGTGAGGTCGGTCACCAGAACCAGCAGTGTGAAGAGGATGGCGTTCTGCGCCGATTGGGAGATGAGCTGGGCGAGCCACAGCAGCAGAAAGCTCCGGTTCAGCAGCACGGGCCGCAACTTCGGGGCCGGCGGTGTGCGGATGAGCTGGAGGCGCGGGGTGGCCATCAGCGGTACCTCACGGGCTGGGGCATCGCCAGGTTCCGCGCGGCGTAGTACAGGGCCAGAAGGCCGCAGCCGACGGCCACGAAGAAGAACACCGGCTGAACGCCGATGACGTCGGCGAGGAGGCCCGTCAGCAGGATGGGAGGTATGGAGGCCAGATTCGTCAGCACGCTCTGCGCAGCCAGCACGCGTCCCTGCATCTCTCTCGGTATGCGCTCGTTGACGATCGTGCGGGCGACGATGTTCACGAAGGTGAACGAGAACGCCAGCACCGGCCCGAGCACCGACGAGATGATAATACGCGCCGACGTCTCCCCGAACGGACCAGGGTCAAAGATCCCGAACGGATTGAGCGACTGCAGGCCATCGCCCAGCGGTCCGACGAAGCCCAGCAGCGCCACGCAGGCGACCATCGCCGCGAAGGAGCCGCCGACGGTCCACCACGCCGAGACGCGGCTCGACAGGTTCCCGACGATCCGCATCGCCAGCCAGATGCCAATAGCGGCGGGGGCGGCCACGAAGATCACGTTCTCAGCGCTCACGCCCAGCACCTTGCCCGCGTAGCGCGGCATGAGCGTCGCGACGACGAGGCCCGTCGTGTTCGCGAGCACCAGGATCACGACGCTGATGTAGGCCATCGAGTCCTGGGTGAGGCGGTGCCAGGCCTCGGCGAAGCGCTCGCGGGTCTCGTCGATGGAGACGTGCATGTTGGAGACGGCGCCGCCCAGGCCATCGACGGTCACGAAGATGATCGCGGCGCCGCCGAACATCGCCGCGCAAAGCAGGGCCAGGGGTGGGGCGCCAACCGTCTTGAGGAATACGGCGGGGAGCAGCACCAGGCCCAGCATCTGCGCGATCAGGGAGCCCAGGTTGTTCACGGAGTTCGCGGCGACGTATTGGTCCGGCTTGACCACGGCGGGGAGCGCGGCGCCCTCGGCCGGGCCGGAGAACTGCGAGCCGACGGCGAACAGCACAGCTATGAGGTAGATGACGGCGACGTCGTCGGTGGAGAGGGCGAGCAGCACGCACAACCCCGCGCGGACCGCGTTGGTGCCGGCCAGCACGATGCCCTTCGGCAGGCGGTCGACCAGCACACCGGAGATGGTGCCCAGCAGCGCGGTAGGGGCGATGTAGGCGACGACGAAAAGGCTGCTGAAGAAGCTCTTGCCGGTGGCGTTTACCACCAGGATGAGCATGGTGTACACGACGGCGTTCACGGGGATGCCCGAGAGCACGCGAGCGAGCCACAGCCGGCGGTAGGCGTCGTTGTCGAAAAGCGAGCGCTCACCCACGAGCGCGGAGAGCCGCATCATCGCCGAGCGGCCGTACTCGCCGGCCCTGGCGGCCTGGGCTGCGCCGGTGCGGGTCATCAGTCGCGCTCCATGATCGCGCGGAGCTGTTCAGGGTCGGGCTCCGGGCCTCGGGCGATGAACGTCTTGAGCCGCTTCTCCAGCGTGCGGCGCTCGAGCAGCACCCGGTGCCCGCAGGTGCGGCATTTTAGTCCGATGTCAGCGCCAACGCGCACGACCTTCCACTCGTAGCCGCCGCAGGGGTGAGGCTTGCGCAGCCTCACGACGTCGGCCATGCGGAAGTCGATGATCTCAGACACAAGCGGACCTGCGGTTCGAAAGCAGACAGCAAACGGCAAAGGACGGCGCACAAACATCAAACAGCAAACAGCAAAGGCGTAACGGAAGATCGAAAACAGCAGAGAGCGCGCGCCGTAGCATTGGCATCCCCTTACGCTCGCTGCGGCTCGGGCGACAGGCCTGCTTTCGCGCGGACGACGTTGATCTCGTCGCGGAGGCGGAGCGCCTCGCGGCGGGCGGCCGCGGCGAAGTCGGCGCCTCGGGATGCGTAGGTGACACCGCGCGATGCGCTCACGATGAGACCCCGGCCTCGGGCGTCCAGCCCGGCGCTGACGGCGTCCTCGAGCGAGCCTGCCTGCGCGCCGATGCCGGGCACGAGGATGGGCATGTCCGGGCACAGCTCCCGCAAGCGCCGCATCTCGGCCGGGTACGTCGCGCCGACGACCAGGCAGACGTTGCCGTGGCGATCCCAGGACTTCGCGCGCTCGGCGACGACCTCGTAGAGCGGTCGCGGGCCGCCTTCGGTCTGTACTCGCAGGTCCTGCAGGTCTGGCGCGCCCGGGTTCGAGGTGCGGCAGACGATGACCGCCGCCTTCTCGGGGCGCTCGATCCACGGCTCGACCGAATCAGCGCCCAGGTACGGGTTCACGGTCACGGCATCGAACCCCAGGTCGTCGAAGAGCGCACGCACGTAGGCGCGGGCCGTGTGCTCGACGTCGCCGCGCTTGGCATCGGCGAGCTTGATGACGTGCGGCGGCATCGCGGCGAGCGTCTCGCGCAGGGCGGCGTACCCGCGCTCGGGTCCGAGGGCCTCGTAGAAGGCGACGTTGGGCTTGTAGGCGCAGACCAGGTCGGAGGTGGCCTCGATGATGGCGCGGTTGAAGCGGGCCACGTCATCGGGGCCGAAGCCTTCGGGCAAGAGCGATGGCTCGGGGTCCAGGCCCACGCACAGCAGGCTGCCGCTGCGCTCCCACGCCGCCTCCAGCTTCTCGCGAAAGTTCATCGGACCGCCACCTCCTCCGCCGTCAGTGTCTTCCGCACCTCATCGAAGCGCGCGGCGTCGCCGCTGCACACGAACGCCACGTTTCCGCCTCCGCCGCGAGTATTGCGCAGACTTCGTTCGTCGAGCACGCGCGCCACCTGTCGCGCCACGGCCTCCGACGGCTCGATGACCTCGACCGCGGAGCCCAGCTCGCGCGCGAAGGCGGGGCGCAGGAAGGCGTAGTGCGTGCATCCCAACGCCAGCACGTCCGCCCCCGCCGCCCGAACCTCGTCTGCATACGTCCGCACCAGCGCCTGCGTCGCTTCCTCGCCGAGCGCTCCCGCCTCGACGGCGTCGGCCATGCCGGGGGCTTCGATGACACGAACCTCCACGTCGTGGCCGTGGCGGTCGATGAGGGACGCCAGCTTCTCGCCGCGGGCCGTGCCCGGCGTGACGAGCAACGCGACTACGCCGGTGCTGGTGCGCTCGGCGGCCGGCTTCAGAGCCGGCTCCATGCCCACGAACTGCAGGTCGAACGTGGCGCGCAGGCCGGCGATGGCGGCGCTGGTCGCGGTGTTGCAGGCGACGACGACGAGCTTGGCACCCCTGGCCAACAGCTCGCGCGTGACGGCCTCGGAACGATCGCGGATCTCGTCGCGAGAGCGGGGGCCGTACGGGAACCAGGCGGTGTCGGCGAAGTAGACGACATCCTCAGCGGGAAGCAGCCGCCGCACCTCGCGCAGGACGGCCAGGCCGCCTGCGCCGGAGTCGAACATCCCGATTGGGGCCCCTGGATCCGCCATGCTAGCCTAGATCGTATCAGACGCCGCACGGCTCCCCTGGCCCACACATGCCCCTCGAGATCCGCCGCGCAACCACAGCCGACGCCGAACTGATCTCCCGGCTGGGGGCGCGCATCTTCATCGAGACGTTTGCGCCACATAACACGCCGGAGAACATGCGGCGTTACGTGGCCGACGCGTTCGCTCTTCATCGCGTGCGAGCGGAGCTGGCGGACCCGATGGCGGCGGCGCTCATCCTTGAGATCGATGCTGCGGCGGCCGGCTACGCCCGGCTCCACATCAACGAGGCGCCTTCGGCGGTCACGGGCGATGCGCCCATCGAGATGGTCCGCCTATACGTCGACGGCGCACACCACGGAACGGGCGCAGGCGACGCACTGATGGAGGCCGCGCTCGAAGCCGGGCGCGGGTTGTCGCGGGATGTGATGTGGCTTGGGGTGTGGGAGCACAATCCGCGCGCCCAGGCGTTCTACGCGAAGTGGGGCTTCGTGCGCGTAGGGGACCACGCCTTCATGCTTGGCGACGACCGCCAGACCGACTGGCTGATGGAACGCCGACTTTGAGCCGGCACCGGTGTGCGGCCGAAGTTCTGCATCGAGGGGCGGGCTGGTGTCATGGGCGAGCAGAAGTTCTGCTCGGCATGTAGCGCACCTGTGAGCGCCAGCTCACGGCCGACGTCTCAGATCGCCCCCACTGTCCACTGTGCACCGTGAACTGTCCGCTGCCTACGGCGCCTTGGTCCAGCTGGCGCCGCCGTTGTCCGTCGTCCACGTGCCCTCCGGCGTCACGAAGGAGCCGTGCGTGGCGTCCGTGAACGTGATCGAGTTCACCGGCACGCCGGGGTCGAGGTCGGATACGACCACCTCGCCCCAGTTGTGGCCGCCATCGGTCGACTTCAGCAGGTTGTGGCCGGGGCTGTTCAGCCCGAGCCAGCCCTTGTCGGCGTCCTGAAAGAAGAGCGCGCTCGCGCCGTTGCCGTTTGGCAGCTCGCCTACGCCGGCTTCGGGCGGCGGGCTGCCGAGCGTGGTGCGGCTGATGAGCGCCCAGTTCGTGCCGCCGTTTGTCGTCTGGAAGAGGAACTTCTCGTTGCTGCCGGCCGCGGCGCCGCCGTAGCAGAACTGCCACCGGGTGTTCGCGTCCAGCGCGAACGACTTGCCGATCGACAGCGCCGTCCCCTCCAGCGAAGCCCGCAGCGAGCACGGGCCGACGAGCGCCGAGGGGCCGGACGACCACGTCACGTCGCCACAGCGGTGGATCAGGTGCAGGCCTGGGTAGCCCTCGAGCTCGTTGATCTCGATGAGCGCGAAGCGCGCCTGCCGGTTGGCGGGCGTGTCCTGCATGAGGAAGAACTGGTTGACGCTGCCGTTCGTCACGGTGGCGATGCCGACGATGTTGACCTGGCTCAACTGGAAGGCCTCCGGCGCGCCCTCCGACTGCGGGCACGGGTCGCTCGTCGAGACCAGGTACAGGTAGCCGTTCATCCCGTACGACGGCGGGCGGCCGAAGTCGTCGCCCTTCACGAACAGGTTGGCATAGCCGGCGGGGGGGAACGGGTCGCCGGGGTCGGCGACGTACGCGCGCAGCGTCGTGTTGTCGGCGCCGATGCCGCTGAGGTCGTTGGCGACGTGCAGCGCGCCCTGGCCAACGAGGGTGCACGACGCCGCTGTCAGCGCGCCCAGCGCCAGCAGTGCGACGCCGATGCGGGTTACGACGGAACGGCGGGGCGATGCGATCATGTGCGGGGCCTCCTGATCGCTACGGGAGAGGATGTGACGCCCGCATTATGCGCGGCGGGAGGGTAGGCGTGGCAAATCTGATCCTGCATGCCGACGCGCCGGTGGTAGCATGACGTGATGAAGGCTGCCGACGACGCGCGACGCAACTACCGCCAGCTGGTGGCCGAGGGCTACGACCAGTGCGCGCCCGCGTTCAACGCCGCGCGCTCGACAGAGCCACCAACCGAGCTAGATCTGATCCTCGAACGGCTGCCCGCGGGGGCGCGCCTGCTGGACCTGGGATGCGGTGCCGGCGTGCCGATCACGCGTGCGCTGGCCGCGCGGTTCGAGGTCACGGGCGTCGACGTTTCGGAGGCGCAGCTCGCGCTGGCGTGCGAGCAGGCGCCGGGCGCGACGTTTCTGCAGCGCGACATGATGGCGTGCGATTTCGCTGCCGAGAGCTTCGATGCGGTCGTGAGCTTCTACGCGATCTTCCACCTGCCGCGCGAGGAGCACGAACCGTTGTTCCGGAAGATCCACAGTTGGCTGCGGCCGCGCGGGCTGCTGCTGGCGACGCTCGCGATGACGGACGAGGCCGCGTACACGGAGGAGTTCTTCGAGGTCGAAATGTACTGGAGCAACTACGGCATCGACGAGTACCGGTCGATGCTGGAACGGACGGGGTTCGAGATCCTCGACAGCGGCGTGCTGCGCCACGGCTACGACGATGACGCTGCGAAACCGGAACAGCATCCGATCGTGCTCGCGCAGAAGGCGGATTAGCCGGCGTCGAGCCCTAGCGCGGCCATCACGGTGTTGATGTCCTTGTCACCGCGGCCGGAGAGGCCGAGCAGGATCACTTCGTCCTTCCGCATCTTCGGCGCGACCTTCGCGACGTGGGCGATGGCGTGCGACGGCTCCAGCGCCGGGATGATGCCCTCGGTCTCGGACAGGAGCCGGAAGCCGTCGAGCGCCTCCTTGTCGGTGATGGCGACGTACTCGGCGCGGTGGCTGTCCTTCAGGAAGCTGTGCTCCGGCCCCACGCCCGGATAGTCGAGGCCGGCGGAGATGCTGTGGGCCTCCTGCACCTGGCCGTACTCGTCCTGCAGCAGGTAGCTCTTCGAGCCGTGCAGCACGCCCGGGCGCCCCTTCGAGAGCGTGGCCGCGTGGTGCAGCGTGTCGACGCCCTCGCCCGCCGCCTCGACGCCGATGAGGCGCACGGACGCGTCCTCGAGGAACGGGTGGAAGAGGCCGATGGCGTTGCTGCCGCCACCCACGCAGGCGATCGCGAGGTCGGGCAGCCGGCCCTCGGCCTCCAGGATCTGGGCGCGGGCTTCCTTGCCGATGACGGACTGAAACTCGCGCACCAGCCACGGGTACGGGTGGGGGCCGGCGGCGCTGCCGATGAGGTAGTACGTGTCACGCACGTGGGTGACCCATCCGCGGATCGCCTCGTTCATGGCGTCCTTCAGCGTGCGCGACCCGCTCTCGACGACCTCGACCTTCGCGCCGAGCAGCTTCATGCGGAAGACGTTGAGCGACTGGCGCCGCACATCCTCGGCGCCCATGAACACCGTGCACTTCATGCCCAGCATCGCGCACACGGTGGCGGTGGCGACGCCGTGCTGGCCGGCGCCGGTCTCTGCGAAGATCTTCTTCTTGCCCATGCGCCGCGCCAGCAGCCCCTGCGCGATCGCGTTGTTGATCTTGTGCGCGCCCGTGTGCGCCAGGTCCTCGCGCTTGAGGTAGATATTCGCGCCGCCCAGCTTGCGGGTCAGGTTCTCGGCGAAGTACAGCGCCGTCGGCCGCCCGACGTAGGTGCGGAGGAGGTGGTCCAGCTCGGTGCGGAAGGTCTCGTCGTCCTGCGCGGCCGTGAACGCGGCGGTCAGCTCATTGAGGGCGACCATCAGCGTCTCGGGGACATAGCGGCCGCCGTAGGGGCCGAAGTGGCCGAGGGCGTCGGGAAGGGTTGTGCTGGTCATGATGTGTCTCCAGTTCCATCCGTATGGGCAGGTGCGGCCCGAGGATGTAGCTCCTGCGGATGTAGGGACGAAGCTTTAGCTCCGTCCCTCTGGTCTCCGTTCGGGGCACCGTCCGTTTCCGCCACAAGCGTTCCACCCGAGAACGGCCATGTCTTGTCAGGGGATATCAGCCCGGCTTCAATCGGGTTGCCGAGAATGTAGCGCGCCACGTGCAGAACGTCTTCGTCGTGGCGCAGCACGTGGTCATAGAAGCTCTGCTGCCAGAACGGCTTCGGGTGTGTCTGTGAGAAGCGATGTCCAGTGAGCTGCTTGAACCGCTGGACAAAACGAAGCAGTCGGGCGTCGTCCTCTATGCCAAGCGGGAGGGCATGGACGTGATCGGGCATCACGCAGTAGGCAAGGAGCTCGAAGGACGTCGCATCGGCAGCGCGTTTCAGGTCATCCACGGCCTGTGACGCTGCGATCCCGGTGAGCGATGGGCGGCGATCGTGCGTGACAATCGTAACGTGGTAGCCGTAGCGGCCTTCGTACTCGAACCCCGGCATACGCGGCTTTCGTCTTCGCGAGCGACCGACGGGCGCAGAACCCGGCAGATCCCCCATCACGACCGGGGACGGAGCTAAAGCTTCGTCCCTACATCGCCCGGGCGCCTTACGCTCCTCAACCATCACTCGCCCCTCGAACAGGCTCCAGAATCGGGCAAATCGCCCACGACGACCGCGGACGGAGCTAAAGCTTCGTCCATACATCGCCGGGCCGCCTCACGCTCCTCGATCATCACTCCCCTCGGACAGCAGCTACGAATGCCGCGATCTTCGCGGGGTCTTTGGCGCCGGCCGTCTCGACGCCGGAGGATACGTCGACGGCCCAGGGGTGCACGGCGGCGATGGCTTGCGCCACGTTGCTGGCGTCGAGGCCGCCGGCGAGCCAAAGAGGGATCCTCGCGGCGATCTCGGCGGCGGCGGGCCAGTCGCCAGTAACGCCGGTGCCGCTGCTGGGGTCGAGCATGAAGGCGAGCGCGGCGCCGGGCTCGAGGTAGGCGGCGATGTCCGCCGCGGTCATGCCCGGCCGTGGGCGCAGCACCTTGATCGCCTGCCTGTTCGCGCGCAGCGCGTCGGACCAGGGCTCGCTACCACTGAGCTGGATCAGATCGATTCCGGTCTCGTCCGCGATCTCGTTCACGTCCTCGATGCCCTGGTCCTCGAACACGCCGACGACGAGCGGCCGCTTGCGTGCCAGCAGACGGTCGAGGGCCTCGGCGCCGTGCGCGAACCAGGCCTCGATCGTGTCGAAGGTGCCGGGATGCAGAGGGGGCGGCTCGTCCTGCTCCATCTCTCGCAGCGGAGTACCGACCGCGCGCACGATCAGCGAGGCTTCCTCGGTGGAGACGCGGCGGCGGCTGTCAGCGAACATTATTCCGATGAAGTCGGCACCTGCCTCCGCCGCGGCGACGGCGTCGGCGACCCGCATGCAGCCGCAGATCTTCACGCGCGTCATGGCCGGGTGGTCGTCGTTAGGGGTTGGGGGTTAGTTGTTGGGGTCGCCGGCAACTGCAGCGCGGCTTCGATGAACGTCTGTGCCTCCGCCACCAGGTCATCGAGCAGGCGCGTAGTGTCGAGCGTGAGGCGCGGCTGGAATGCCGTCGGGGTGGATCCGGGGTGATGGATGAGGTCCAGCGGGTCGCGCGGCTGAGATTCCACGATCTCGCGCGAGGACAGCCGATGCAGCAGCACCTCACGATCCGGGCAGACGCACTCGATGAGGATGCGCGGCGAGCCGGCGGCGTCGGAAATGTTCAGCCAGTGGCGCTCGACTGACTCCCAGTACACTGGGTTATCGAGGATGATCGCTTGTCCGGCCGCGGTCAGCGCGCGCGCCTGCGCGAAGAAGACCTCGTACGCGCCGCGCGCGGCCTCGCGCTCGACGATCCCGGATCGCAGCAGCGCCGCCTTGATCACGTCCTTGTCCAGCACCACCGCCCCGATGCGCGGTGCGAGCGCGCGGGCGAGCGTGCTCTTGCCGCTTCCCGGCTCTCCGTGCATCTGGACGGCTAATGGCCGTCGGTGCGGGGACGAGGACAGGTCTGAAGACCGCTGCTCCGCAGGGCAACGCCTGTCCGTACGGGTTCCTGACTCGTTCATAGCAGCAGCTCGCGCATCTTCGTGGGGACGTCGGGCGCCGTCATCAGCGACTCGCCGACGAGCACCGCGTGCACACCGCACTTCGCCATGCGCTCGACGTCGGCGCGTGTGCGCACGCCGCTGAGCGCCGCCACGGCATGGTCGAGCGGGATAAGCGGACGCAGCCGCTCCGTTACCGCGAGGTCGACCTCAAACGACCGCAGGTCGCGGTTGTTGATGCCGATCATGTCGCCGTCGATCTTCAGCGCGCGTTCCACCTGCTCCTCGTCGGCCACCTCCACCAACGTCTCCAGCCCAAGCTTATGCGCCAGCTCGTTCAGCTCCGCCAGCTCGGCGTCGGTGAGGATCGCGACGATAAGCAGGATGGCGTCGGCGCCGTACGCGCGGGCTTCATGCACCTGGTATGGCTCGAAGATGAAGTCCTTGCGCAGCAGCGCGGGCCGGCCGCCCGGGTACGAGCCATCGAGGCTGGCGCGGATGTCGGACAGGTGGTCGATCGCGCCCATGAAGTACTTAGACTCGGTCAGCACCGAGATCGCGGCCGCGCCGCCGTTCGTGTAGGCGCGGGCCAGCGCACGGTGCTCCAGCGTCGCGACGAGCCGCCCCTTCGACGGCGTGGCCTTCTTGATCTCGGCGATGAGCTGGATGCGCTTGCCGCCGGCGCTCGGCCCGCGCGGGCCCTCAAGCACAGAGCGCACCATGCTCCACTGCGGCGTGCGGACCAGGTCCTGCCGCCGCTTCAGGGCGTCGAGCGGCTCGTGGAGCTTGCGCTGCTCCACCTCCACGCGCTTGTCGGCGACGATCTGGTCGATGATGTCCGCGATGTCACACCTCGTTCGTGGCGGCGATGAACGCTTCGAGCTTCGCCTTCGCCGCGCCCGAGTCCACGCTCTGCGCCGCCTGCTGGACGCCCGCCTTCAGGTCCGCCGCCGATCCCCAGGCGACGAGCGCCGCGCCCGCGTTCAGCAGTGCGAAGTCACGCAGCGCGCCCGACCGTCCGCCCAATACCTCGCGTAGCTCGGTGGCGTTGTGCTCCGGCGTGTCGCCGATGATGGTGGAGATGTCGTGTCGCCGCAGCCCGGCGTCCTCGGGCGTAACGGTGTACGTCCGTACCGTGCCGTCGACCAGCTCGGCCACTAGCGACTGGCCACCGATGCTGATCTCGTCGAAGCCGTCTTCGCCATGCACGACCAGCGCGTGATCCGCGCCGAGACGCGCCAGCACCACCGCGATCCTTTCGACGAGATCTGGTCGCGGGACGCCGATCACCTGGTGGGTGGCACCGGCGGGGTTCGTGAGCGGGCCCAGGATATTGAAGACGGTACGGATACCAATCTCCCGTCGCAGCGGCGCCACGAACTTCATCGCCGGGTGGAACGCCTGCGCGAACATGAAGCCGACGCCCGCTTTCTCGATGCACGAGGCGACCTGGTACGGCGTCAGGTCGATCTTCGCGCCAAGCGCCTCCAGGACGTCTGCGCTGCCGCAGCGCGAGGTCATCGCGCGGTTGCCGTGCTTGGCGACGCGCGCCCCGGCCCCTGCCGCGATGAACGCGGCGCAGGTGCTGACGTTGAAGGAGCCGCTCTCGTCTCCGCCGGTGCCGCAGGTATCGAGCAACGGGCCCTTGATGTCTATGCGGCTCGCCTTCTCGCGCATGACCTTCGCCATGCCGGCGATCTCGTCGACCCTCTCGCCCTTCAGTCGCAGTGCCGTCACGAACGCGCCGAACTGCGCGGGCGTGGCGGTGCCCGACATCAGCTCTTCCATGCAGCGCGCGGCTTCGGCCTCCGTCAGGTCGCGCCGGTCGGCGAGCTGCATGATGGCGTCGCGGATTGTGAAGTCAGTCATAGGTCGTCGTTGTCCTGCGCGCTACCCTTTGCACCTGCACATACCCGGCGCGGTCCGAGATTGTGTACATGACTCGATACTCACCGATCCTGAGACGCCACCCATCGATACCTGATAGCTTCTTCGACCCCGGTGGGCGCGGGTTATCCGCCAGCGCCTCAATCGCTCGTGTCACGCGCTCCCGGTACTCAGCTGGCAACCTTCTCACTTCGCGCTGAGCGCTTCGAACGACCTCGACTTCGTACTTCAATACCCATCTGCTCCATCAGTTCCTCGATTGAGATCGTGCCCGAGGGGTCCTTTGCGTGCTCTTCAAGACCGCGCTTGATCGTGATGGCATCAAGCTGGTCCTCGTACACCTTCTCTATTGCGAAACGCACCAGGTCCGCCATCGACGCCTTCTTCTCGAAGGCCAGGCGTCGCAGGTCCTCGTATCGCTCCTCGTCTATGCTCACCAGCAGCCGTTTCATCGATCACCTCCATGATATCGCGATATCACTATATCATGACCTCATGGGGATGACCTCATCGGGATGACCTCATTGCAAGGAAGTTCCGCAGCAGCGCGTGGCCGTCCGGCGTCAAGATCGACTCGGGGTGGAACTGCACGCCCTCCACCGCCAGCGCCCGGTGGCGCACCCCCATGATCACGCCGCTCTCGCTGTGCGCGCTCACCTCCAGCACCGCCGGCACGCTGTCCGGCCGGATGGCCAGCGAGTGGTAGCGCGTCGCCTCGATGGGGGAGGGAAGTCCAGCGAACACACCTTTGCCGTCGTGCGTGATCTTGGAGACTTTGCCGTGAAGGATCTCGCCGGCGCCCTCGACGATGCCGCCGAACACCTCGCCGATGCACTGATGGCCCAGGCACACGCCCAGGATGGGGATCTTGCCGGCGAAGCGGCGGATCACGTCCTTGCTGATGCCGGCGTCGGCAGGATTGCCCGGGCCGGGCGAGATGATGATGTGGCCCGGCGCCATCTCGTCGATCTCCTCGGGCGTGATCGCGTCGTTGCGCACGACCTCCACCTGCGCGCCCAGCTCACCCAGGTACTGGTACAGGTTGTAGGTGAAGCTGTCGTAGTTGTCGATCAAGAGGACGGTCATCGTCTCCTCGCCTTAATGACCAATGTATAGGGCAGCAGCCGCATCCACCGGTCGTCCAGTTCGTCACCTTCGGCCTTCGGGAGGTCGGCCTCGCACGGCTCCATGAGGCGCTCGACCGTGAATCCGGCGCCGGTCACAAGCTCAAACCACTGTGACATCGTCCGGAAGTAGTGCCTGAACGGCGCCGCTGTCCCGTCCTTGAATTGCCAGGGCCAGTCGCCGTGCGTGGCCCAGTACGGCGAAACGACGCGATACGGTGGGCCGCCGTCCACGTGGACGTCGAAGGGGTGCTTCACGGCGATCGCGAGCACGCCGCCCGGCTTCAGCACGCGCGCCGCTTCCTTCAGGGCCACCTCCGGACGCTGGACGTAGTCCAGGGCATGGATAGAGACCGCCAGGTCGAAGCTCTCGTCGTCAAAACGGCTGAGGTCCTCTAGCGTGCCCTCGACGAACGACGCATTGTCGGTGCGCTCCTGTGCGTGCTTCCGCGCGTAGGCGAGCTGCGCCTCCGATCCGTCGATCCCGACCACTACGGCGCCCATCTTCGCCAGCGCGACAACGTCCTGTCCGCCGCCGCAGCCCAGCACGAGTGCTCGCTTCCCGGCTACCTCATCGAGCACGTGGAGGTCGTCCTCCGATGCCCGCCACGACCACATCAGCCGGTCGCCGAACCGCTCGCCATAGCGCTCCTTCTGGTATGCGGCTGAGACGGCGTTCCAACCGGCCGTGTTGTCGGGCGGCGGTTCGGCCGAAGCAGCCGCCCCTACGACTCCACGCTCCGCCAGCGGAACGGCCTCGGCGTTTACCTCGCGGCCCATCCGTTCCCAGTCGAGCTTATGCAGCGATTCGGGCTCGGCCAGGATCTTCGCGAGCGGGATGCGGAGGTCAGGGGGCATTGTCAACTGCTCGAGGTCGGCCGCGGAGAGCCACTTTGCGTCGTCGTATTCTCCCTCGGTGTTGAAGCGCATGGGGCCAGGCGGCAGCGTCGCGCGAAAGATGTTGGCCACGTACTGATGCATGCTCTCCGCCAGGTACACGGTCTCGACGAACGATTCGGCGCCTTCCGCCAGCGTCATGCCGAACTGCTCGCGTGCGTGGCGGCGCAGCGCGTCCTCCGCCGCCTCGTCGTCGCGCACGAGGGTTGACGGCAGCATCCACTGTCCTTCGAACGGCGCCTTGCGGCGGTGCGCCACCAAAGCGCACTCGCTCTTCTCGAACAGTAGTGCCGACATCAGTTCAGGCATTTGTCCGGATACCTATCTGTTGCAAAGGCGTCACCGGCTGATCCATCAGTATCCCAGCGACCCGCGCGGCATGTCGTCCTGCCGCTCCTCAGCAACCTCGATCGCGCGGAGCATCGCGCGCGCCTTGTTCCCCGACTCCAGGAACTCCTCCTCCGGCGTGCTGTCGTACACGACGCCGCCCGCCGCCTGGACGTACGCCACGCCCGGCTTCATCCAGATCGTCCGGATCGCCAGCGCGCTGTCGCAATTCCCCGACATGTCGAAGTAGCCGATGCAGCCACCGTAGCCGCCGCGCTGTTCGCCCTCCAGCTCGGCGATGATCTCCATCGTGCGGATCTTGGGCGCGCCCGTGACGGTGCCGTGGGGGAAGTACGCCCGCAGCGCATCGTACGCCGTCACGCCCTTTCGCAGCTTGCCGACGACATGCGACACCATGTGCATCACGTGCGAGTACCGCTCGATCGCCATCAGCGATGTTACGCGCACTGTGCCGGGGTCGCACACGCGGCCCAGGTCGTTGCGCGCCAGGTCCACGAGCATGATGTGCTCGGCGCGCTCCTTTTCGGACCCCTGCAGCTCCTCGGCCATGCGCTGCTCGTCCTCGGCGTCGCGGCCGCGGCGGCGGGTGCCAGCGATGGGGTGGGTCTCGATGACGCCATCCTCGACACGGATCAGCATCTCAGGCGAGGCGCCAACGACGTGCATGTCGCCCAGCTCGAGGTAGTACATATACGGCGAGGGGTTCACCGCCCGCAGCGCGCGGTACACCTCGAACGGGTGCGCCTCCGTCTCGCGGGCGAACCGCTGCGACACCTGGATCTGATACGTGTCGCCCTTCTTGATGTACTCCTTCGCCTTCACCACCTTCGCCTTGAACGCTTCTTCGGTCGTGTTGGAGGCGGGCTTGCGGTCGCGCGTCTTGATCGGCGGCGTGTCGTACGGAAGCCGAGAGAGGGGCGCGGCCAGCCGCTGCACCAGCTCCTCAATCTTCCACGTCGCCTGCCGGTACGAGGCCTCGACGTCGCCGTCCAGGCGGGCATGCGACACCACCTTGATCGAGTGCTGCAGGTGGTCGAAGACCAGCAGCGTGTCGCAGAACAGGAAGATCGCTTCCGGGAAGCCCTGCGGGTCTGTTTTCGGCACCGGCAGCTTCTCGTAGTAGCGCGCGCACTCGTACGCCATATAGCCGACTGCCCCGCCGTGGAAGCGCGGCAGCCCTTCGACGCGCACTGGTGTGAACCGCCGCAGCTCGTCCTCGATCTGCACCAGCGGGTCGCCCGGCGTCTCGTTCGTGAGCGCGTTCTCGCCGGTTCGCAGCACGCGGTACGGCTCCGTGCCGATGAAGCTGTAGCGGGCAAGCCTCTCGCCGCCCTCCACCGACTCCAGCAGGAACGAGTGCTTCCCGCGCGCCACCTTCAGGTAGGCCGACACAGGCGTCTCCAGGTCGGCGTACACCTCCCGGAACACGGGCACGATGTTGCCCTGCCCGGCGAGGCCTTTCACTTGATCGAGGGTCGGCGTGTAGGTGGTCATGGCGTCTCCAACGCAAACGGCAAAGAGCAAACAGCAAAGCCGCCGCCCGACCACAGTCTCTGCCCTTTGTTGTTTGCTCTTTGCTCTCCCCGACCTCTCACCTCACGCATCGCACGTCTCACTTCTCCACCGGCGGCATGCCGCGTTCGAAGTAGTCCAGCTTCAAAGCGCGGCGCACGTCGGCGATCGTCGCATCGGCTGCGCCGTTGCCCGCCTTGCAGCCGTGCTCCAGCGCCTCCCGCACCAGCTTCGGACGTGCCTCGTAGTAGCTGCGGCGCTCCCGCATGGGGTCCAGCAGGTTGTTGATGGCGACGACGAGCTTCTTCTTCACTTCGACGTCGCCCAGACCGCCGCGCTGGTAGTGCTCCTTCATATTCGCGACGTCGTCCACGTCCGGGTTGAAGGCGTCGTGGTACATGAAGACGGGATTGCCTTCGACGCGGCCGGGATCTTCTTTCCGCAGGTGGTTGGGATCGGTGAACATCGACATCACCTTCTGACGGACGATCTCCGCGTCGTCCTTCAAGTTGATGGTGTTCCCCTTCGACTTGGACATCTTGGCGTCGCCATCGAGGCCCACGAGCCGCGTGACCTTGCCGAGTCGAGCCTCAGGCAGGGGAAAGACCTCCACGCCTGTCTCGCGGTTAAACCGCTCGGCCACGTCGCGCGTCAGCTCGATGTGCGGGAGCTGGTCGTCGCCGACGGGCACCAGGTGGGCACGCGGCATCAGGATGTTGGCGATCTGCATGAGCGGGTAGATGAAGAAGCCGACGGGCACGCTCTTCCGCGTCCGTTCGAGGTCCTCCATCTCCGATTTCAGTGTCGGGTTCTTCCGCAGAGGCCCCAGCGGCAGAAACCACGACAGCAGCACCGAAAGCTCGGCGTGCTGCGGCACCTGCGATTCGATGACGTAGTGCCCGCGCTCCGGATCCAGACCCACCGCCAGCCAGTCGAGCGCGACCTCCCACACCGAGCGACGCACGTGGTCGATGTCATCGACATAGTCCGACACCTGGTAGTCGGCGATCAGGAAGAAGCACTCGTACTCCTCCTGCAGCTCGACCCACTGCTTCAGTGCGCCCGCATAGTGCCCCAGGTGCAGGGAGCCGGTGGGGCGGATGCCGGTGAGGATGCGTTTGCGTTCGGTCATGCGGTCTCCCGGCACGAGAGCAAAGAGCAAACAGCAAAGGGCAAAGAGGGACGAACTAACCGCAAGTCAGACAATGTATTCCTCCCCCTCATCTGGCAAGACTCTTGTTGTGCCTGTCTGCTTGTCCAGTTCGATCATCCTCGCCGTCAGCATCTTCATCAGCTCGGCGCAGAGGCCGAAGAGAGCGTCCCCGTCGTCCCTCCCAATGAGCCGCCTGCGAAGCAGCAGGTCGATCCAGCTAATCGTCTCCGCAGTGGAACCGCGCGCGATCGAAAGGTGGTTGCGGTAGGCGCCGGCCGAATAGCGAGCGTGACCCTCAGCGATATTCGCCGCTATGGATGTAGACGATCTGACGATCTGCTGTCCTAGGATCGCACTGGCTCGGTCTGAAGGAAGCGAACCAACCACGCTGAGGACCCTGTCGGCCAGCTCCTGAGCTCGTTGCCACATCGCAAGCTTGCGAAAGGTGTAGTAGCCAGCAAAGGGATCGTTACTGCCTCCCGCGCTCTGGTGCTCGCTTTGCCCTTTGCTGTTTGCTCTTTGCCCTACTGCCTTTGCTGTTTGCTGTTTGCTGTTTGCTGTCATGACGCGATCACCGGCACCTGCCGCATCGCCTCGCGCACCTTCTGCTCCGGGTAGGCGAAGTCCTGGAGGTTGCCGGCCAGGTAGTTGTCGTAGGCGGTCATGTCGAAGTAGCCGTGTCCGCTCAGGTTGAACAGGATCACCCTCTTGTCGCCGGACTGCTTCGCCGCCAGCGCCTCGTCGATCGCGGCCCTGATGGCGTGCGCGGACTCCGGCGCCGGCACGATGGCCTCGGCTCGCGTGAACTGGACGGCGGCCTCGAAGACCGTGTTCTGGTGGTAGGCGCGCGCCTCCATTAGCCCCTGGTCGTAGAGTTCGCACACAAGATTCGCCATGCCGTGGTAGCGCAGTCCACCCGCGTGGATGCCCTCGGGAATGAAGGTGTGGCCGAGCGTGTACATCTTCACCAGTGGCGTCATGCCGGCCGTGTCGCCGAAGTCGTAGCGGTACTCGCCCTTCGTCAGCGAAGGGCACGCCTCCGGCTCGACGGCGATAAACCGCGTCTTCTTGCCCGCGACCAGCTTCTCGCGCATGAAGGGGAAGGCGATGCCGGCGTAGTTCGAGCCACCGCCCGCGCAGCCGATGACGACGTCCGGGTATTCGCCGGCCAGTTCCATCTGGCGCAGCGCCTCCTGGCCGATGACGGTCTGGTGCATCAGCACGTGGTTGAGCACGCTCCCCAGCGAGTACTTGGTGTCGTCGCGCTTGGCCGCATCCTCCACCGCCTCGCTGATCGCGATGCCGAGGCTGCCGGGCGTGTCCGGCGTCTCCGCGAGGATCGCGCGGCCCGCGTCCGTGTCGGCGCTGGGGCTTGCGACGACGGTTGCACCGTAGAGCTGCATCATGCTGCGGCGGTACGGCTTCTGGCCGTACGACACCTTCACCATGTAGATCTTCAGCTCCATCCCGAAAAAGTTGCAGGCCATCGCCAGCGCTGTGCCCCACTGGCCGGCGCCGGTCTCGGTGGTGAGGCGGTTGATGCCCTCCTGCTTGTTGTAGTACGCCTGTGCCACCGCGGTGTTGGGCTTGTGCGAGCCGACGGGCGACGCGCCCTCGTACTTGAAGTAGATGTGCGCGGGCGTGCCAAGCGCCTTCTCGAGACGGCGTGCGCGGATCAGCGGTGTCGGCCGCCAGAGCTTGTAGACCTCACGCACCTCGTCCGGGATGTCGATGTAGCGCTCGGTGCTGACCTCCTGTTTGATCAGCTCCATGGCGAACAGCGGCGCCAGGTCCTGCGGGCCGATGGGCTGCTGCGTGCCCGGATGAAGGACGGGCGGCGGGCCTTTCGGCAGGTCGGCCGCGATGTTGTACCAGCGTTCGGGGATCTCCGACTCCGGCAGAAGGAACTTCGTCGTCTCGCCCATGTCACGTTCTCCTTGCAGCGACCTGCCCGCTGCCCGTATTCAATGCTCCATTGTCCGCTCAAACAAAAACGCCCTCACCCCATCGAGGGGCGAGAGCGAATCCCGCGGTACCACCCTGCGTTGGCCGCCGAAGCGGCCATCTCAGTCCGCACGGGCCACGAAAGTGAGCCGATGCGGCGGGCCTGGTAACGGCGCCCATCCCGTCGGAGACTACTTGCGCGGTTCGCGGGCGAGGCGCCCACGCTCCGTCGCGTTCGATCCGAGGCTCCCGGGTCCATTCGGTCTGTCGCGGCGCCGCCGGTTTGCACCTGTTCCGGCTCTCTGCAGGCCCGCCTTCCAGACGTACTAGCCCCGATCGTGGCCGATCGTATGGCCTCCAGGCTGCGGCCGAAGCCGTCGCCCGGAGGGTGGCCAAGTCTAACGGCGGCGCCGAAGGGCTGTCAAGCGCGTGGCGAAGATGTGTAGATGGTGCACGTGGACTACACGCCCGCACCAGCGACCGCCGAACCTGTGCGTGATGGAGTTCGTCAAGATCTGGCTGGCGACGATCGCGCTCGCCGTGATCTATGGCATCGCGCACGACATGGTCACCGCGCACGTTTGCGTCGAGTACTTCACGATCGGCCACGGCAACCGCATCCCCACCGGGTCGCCCATCCTGCTGGCCCTCGGCTGGGGCACACTGGCGACGTGGTGGGCCGGCGCCATCCTGGGCATCCTCATCGCCGCGTCGGCGCGCGCGGGCGATGCGCCACGGACGACGCTCGCGGCGCTGCTGCGTCCGGCGGCGGTGTTGCTGGGGACGATCGCCCTGGCCTCACTGGCGGCCGGTGTCGCCGGTTACGCCCTGGCGCGGGCGGACGCCATCGGCCTTAGCGGGGTCCTGGCCGCGGAGGTGCCGACGGACGCTCATGACCGGTTCATGGCTGACTACTGGGCGCACACGGCGGCATACGGCACGGCGCTTGCCGGGACACTCTGCCTCTGCGCCTGGATCGCCCTCCGCCGGTGGCGGGCCCCGGACCGCGGGTTCGCCGGAGCCACGCCCCCGCCCGCCGGGGCTCGAATCTGAATCAGACTGCCGGTCCGAAGATTTCGCGCGCAAAAGGCATACCGGCCGGTCGCGGAGCATCAATCCGGCCACGCGCCTACCGATGATTCCCATACTGAGGCCGCGGATTCAATTCGGCTGCAGTAGGGCCCGGGGGCTGCGTTGACGCCAGAGCTACACGCGCTTTCACGCCTGTGCACGACACGAGACGCGACGGTCGATCACGTCACGCACGCGTGCGAGACCGTTCGCGCCGCCCTGGGCGCCGAAGACGCGTACGTCGTCCGGTCAGGCGACCCGGCATTCATCAGGCTTGGCTGCCCGTGCGACGCCGCGACCTACGAGATCAAGCAGAAGGGCTACTGGATCGTCTGGCGTCAGCTCGCGGCGAGCCCTCACGTCGGCGCGAGCATCTTCGGCGTCCGCGACAGGCTGGTCGAAGGCTTAGGTGGGCTTGCGGCCGGGCAACCCGCGACGCACATCGCGGCCATCCTGCCCGGCGATGAAAGCAACTCGGAGATGCTCATCGTCCGCGGCCCGTGGCCGAACGGCCTCACGGCGAACCAGGTGGAGTTCCTGGACATCGCGCGAGCGTTGATGGCGCACCTGGTCGCGAGCGTGCTGGATTCCGAACGCCGTACCAGGCAGCGCGAGCAACTGGAATCGCTCGCCAATGTCTCGAACGCGTTCAACCGTGCGCAAGATTCGGACGATGTCCTCACTTCGCTGGCGACCGCCCTCGCGAACGCCTCGGCCATCGACTGGGTGGTGATGAGCGTGTACAACGACGCGTGCGACGACATCGTCGGTCGAGCGCTAAACCTGGCGCGCCACTCGGACACGGAAACCGCGGCCCGCTACCGCAACAACACCGAGCCTGCGAGCGAGGCGGAACTTGCGCTCGGTGTCGAACTGGCGCGTATCAACGGCACGATCCTCATCCCGGACGTGTTCGCGCCGGGCATTGCCGACACGATCCCCAACGCATGGTTGATGCGCGATGCCATCGCGAGCATGCAACGTTACTGGCAGCGGGCGCATATCTTATCGATGGCGATGTTGCCGATCGTGTTCCAGGGGAAGGCCCTCGGCTACGTCAGCTTCTCGTCATCGACCGCTCGAACGTTCGAGCCGGAAGAAGTCAAGTTTCTCCAGGCGCTCGTCTCCCAGGCTGCCACGGCGATCAAAGGGCTTCGCCTCTACCAGGACCTGGAGACGTCGCGGGAGGAGATGCGGCGGAGCGAGGAGCGCTTCCGCTCGCTGGTCCAGAACGCGTCCGACCTGGTAACGATCGTCGATGCGGACGGGACGCTACGATACGCAAGTCCCTCGGTCGAACGCCTCATGGGGTACCCGAGCGACGACTGGATCGGCACCAACATCCTGTCGTTCATTCATCCGGAGGACGTACACCGCGCGGCGATTTCGCTGGAGGAGATCAGCCGGACGCCCGGGGTTCACAGCCCGCGCGTCCTTCGGGTGCGCCACGCGGATGGGTCGTACCGTTACTTCGAGGCGACTCCCACGAACCTGCTCGACGTGCCTTCCGTGCAAGGCATCGTCCACAACTCTCACGACATCACCGAGCGCTCGCAGGCCGAAGACGCGCTCCGCCACAGCGAGGAGCGATTCCGGTCGCTGGTGCAGAACGCGTCGGACCTGATCACCGTCATCGAGGCGGATACCACGATTCGATACCAGAGCCCGTCGATCGAACACATGCTGGGCCATGATGACAGCCTGATCGTCGGCACTCGGCTTACGGACCTCATCCACATCGACGACGTGGCGCGGACACTGGCCGTCCTGCACAACGCCATGCGCGATCCCGGCGCGCGCACCAGCGCGGACATGCGCGTTCGCGACAAGGCCGGCGGCTGGCGCCACGTCGAGTTCATCAGCACCGACCAGCGCGACAACCCCGCTATCGGCGGACTCGTGCTGAATATCCGCGACGTCACGGACCGGAAGGCGCTGGAACAGCAACTGCGTCACCAGGCGACGCACGACCCGCTGACGAAGCTCGCCAACCGCACGCGTTTCTCCGACCGGTTGCAACAGGCACTCGCGCGGTCCGAACGGATGGGACACCGCGTTGGCATCCTGTTCATGGACCTGGACAACTTCAAGGGCGTGAACGACAGCCTTGGTCACTCCGCCGGCGACCGCCTGCTCACCGAGGTGGCGGAGCGCGTGGAGCGTTGCCTGCGCCCCGCCGATACGGTGGCGCGGCTGGGCGGCGACGAATTCGCCATCCTCCTGGACGATGTGACTTCCGCGGACGACGCCAAGCGCGTCGTCGACCGCATCTTCCTCGCCATGGAACAGCCGTTCGCCCTGGACGGCAAGGAGATCATCGTACGCGCCAGCGTGGGCATCGCGGTGAGCAGCAGCACAGCCGGCAGCGATGCTGATTCACTCCTTCGCGACGCCGATGTGGCGATGTACGTCGCAAAGTCGCACGGAAAGGGATGCTACGAGGTCTTCGAGCAGAGCATGCAGGTCTCGATGATGGAGCGACTGGAACTGCTGGCCGACCTTCAGCGAGCGGTGGAGCGGGGCGAGTTCGTCCTGCAGTACCAGCCGATGATCACGTTGCGAACGGGCGAGCTATCGGGCGTGGAGGCGCTGGTGCGCTGGCAGCATCCTCGCCGGGGCCTGATCCAGCCGCTGGAGTTCATCCCGCTTGCCGAGGACTCGGGCTCGATCGTCGGGCTTGGGCGCTGGGTGCTGGAGCACGCGTGCCGCCAGGCCACAGCGTGGCAGATGTCGTTCCCGCACGCGACGGACTGGACGCTCAGCGTCAACGTCTCCGCCAAGCAGCTCCAGCATCCGGGCTTCGTGGGTGAGGTCGAGCACATCCTCAAGGCCACGGGCCTTCGCCCCGACCGCCTCGTCCTCGAGATCACCGAAAGTGTGATGATGCACGACGCGAAGCTGATGATGACACGGCTGCAGGAGCTGAAGAGCCTGGGTCTGCGGCTGGCCATCGATGACTTCGGCACAGGCTACTCGTCTCTGAGTTACCTGCGCCAGTTCCCCTTCGACCTGCTCAAGATCGACAAGTCGTTTATCGACGACGTGGGCTCTACGGACCATCAGAAGGAACTGACCCGGGCGATCATCGAGCTCGGCCGCACGCTCGACCTGGAGTTGGTGGCGGAAGGCATCGAGCGCAACGAACAGCTCACGCGCTTGCTCTCGCTGGAGTGCAACCTGGGTCAGGGCTTCTTCTTCGCCGAACCGCTCGATCGCGAAGGTGTGGAGGAGCTGCTGGCTGCCATGGCGCCGATGGCGGCCGAAGCCGAAGCCGCGTGATCTATGCGGCGCGGCGACTGCCGTTGACTGCCACAACAGGAGTGACTTCGTCCAGTGGCTCGCCCGCGATGCGGCGATTCACGCGCACCAGCTCGCTGCGCTGGCGAAGTGCGATGCGATCGATGAAGTTGGCGGCGTGGACCACATGGCCTTCGAGGATCGTCAGGGCCACGCCGAGTCGGGCATTCTCGAAGACGCTCTGCCCGGCTATCGCCGAGACTCGCAATTCTTGCACGCGTTCTAGCGCGAAGGCGATTCGGCCAGCGTAGCGCCGCGCCTCTCGCGCTTCATACTGGTCCGCGAGTGTCGCGGAGCTCAGCGCTTCCGCTACGCGCTCGGCCAGGATCTCGCTCTGCATCTGATGTTGCATCAATAATGCCCCTTCATCCCCGCTCCGGGATGCGAGGAGTATGCAACAGAGGTAGCCCGCTGTTGATGGGGGAACTCCCGCATTTGTGATGGAGGCGAGATGCCGCTCACGGCGTTTTCGCGAGCATCTCCGCGTACAGGGTCTCCATCAGGCGCGCGTTGTCCTGCCAGCGGTACTCTCGTTCGACGTAGGCACGTCCGGCCTTTCCCATGCGCTCGCGCAACGCCGCGTCCTGCACCAGCGTGGCGAGGGCCTCAGCGAGAGCGGGTGGCTCCGCCGGCGGTACGAGCAGGCCGGTCTCGCCATCCACGACGACGTCCGGGATGCCGTGGATGCGCGACGCCACGACCGGCAGCTCCACGGCGCTTGCCTCCAGGGCAGAGACGCCGAACCCCTCCCACGTCGACGGCATGGCGAACACGTCGAAGCGCCTGAGCATGGACGGGACGTCATCGTGTGCGATCTCCCCGGTGAACTCCACCTGTTCTCGAAGTGACAGCTCGTCCGTCAGGCGCTCGAGGTCGGCGCGCGACGGTCCATCGCCCGCGAGCACGAGGCCGGCGCCTATCCCACGGTCGCGCAGCAGCGCGAGCGCCCGCAGCAGGTGCTCGAATCCCTTCTCGGGCGACAACCGCGACACCGCCCCCACAACCACCCGTTGCCCTTCGCTGTTTGCCGTCGGTCCCCTGGCATGTTCGGGCGTGAACAGTTCGAGGTCGATGCCGTAGGGGATCACGCTCACGCTCTTTCCTTCAGGTGTGAACGGCAGCGTGGCCTCAGCAAGCCGCAGGCCGGTGGCCGTAATGGCGCCGGCGCGGGCGAGCGCGTGCTTGGTGATCCAGCGGTGGAGCGGCGTCAGATATGGCGCCTCGAGGACGTCCGTCCCCCACACAGAGACAATCGAAGGCTGGAAGCCCGAAAGTCCGGCCAGGAAGCCATAGCTGGTGAGATGCAGCGCATGGAGCAGGTCGGGCCCCAGCTCCTGCACGAGCGCGCGCACGCGGCGTGCGTGGATGACGTAACGCGCCTTGCCGATGCTCTCAAATCCATCGATGTGGTGGACCGTCGCGCCTTCGATCTGCGCCGGGCGGAAGGAGATGACGTGCGCCTCCCAGCCGAGGCGGACGAAGTGGCGCACCCATCGCTGCGTGTGGATATAGGGCGCATCGGCGAGATAGACGGCCCTCATTCGGCGCCCGTCCGCCGGGGACGTACGACGAGGTTCTCGATGGCGACGGCAAGCCCGGCAAAGAACCAGAGGAAGGGATCTTCGAGAAAGCGTCCCTCAGTCTGGGAGCCAAGGAAGATCACGGCGGAGACGATGCCGATCCCGAGGGCCGTTGTGCGCAGCTCAGGATCGCGGGTTCGCACAAGGTCGCGAATGTACGTCGCCCAGCGTAGGACCAGGAAGGCCACCGCGGCGGCGCCGATCACTCCCAACTCCGCGATGATGGTCACGGCGGATGTGTGCGAAGCGGTGATATTCGCCTTGATCTTCGGATCCTTGTAGCTGTAGTAATCCTCCTCGAAGGCCGCCTGGTAACCGCCGGCGCCGACACCCGTGATCGGATGGTCGCCGAACATGTCGAGGCCCGCCTCCACGAGGTACGGACGCGCGCCAAGCGCCTGCTCGCCAAAGGTGAAGGTGTTGACGCGCTTCGTGAAGAACGGGCTCACCGCCGCCACCGCCAGCGCGGTCACGGCGATCGCCGCCACGCCGCCACCGATGATCCGCAGCCGCGCCCTGCGATCGACGGGCACCGCCAGCACAGCAAGCGGCAGCATCAGCGCGCCGACGGCCCAGGCGCCGCGCGACCCGGTGAACACCAGCGTCAGCAGCGAGAGCGCGATCGCCGGCAGCAGCAGCCAGTACCGAAGGCCCCGGCGGGCGAACGGCCACGCAATCACCGCCAAGACGACGCCTTCCAGCAGGAAGCGCGCGAAGTGGTTCGGATCTGCGAACGTGGTGTTAATGCGCCGCTCGCCGAACCTGCCGAGGCCTTCGTTCCAGAAGAAGTCGCCGGTGATCTGCTGGTACACACCTACGATCGCCAGCGCACCAGCCGCGGCCACGAACGCGAGGAGCGTCCACCGCAGCGACGCGCGGTCGCGCACGAAGAACGGCACCAGCGCGAAGCCACCCAGCGAAAACAGCAGCCGCAGCGTCTCCGTCCGAGCGCCGCTCACGTCGAACGCCCACAGGGTCGAGCATGCGTACACGGCGAAGAGCAGCGCCAGCGGAAGGGTCAGAGCGGACTGCGGGATCACGTCGGCGCGCGGGCGGGCGGGCCGGATGACCCAGACGGCGAAGGCGAGCGCCACGACCAGCCGGCCCGCGTCGACGATAGAGGTCGAGGAGCTCAGCCCGCCACCGAGGTCCGAGCGCGTTTCGAGGAAAGGGAAGGCCAGCTTCGTGATCTCCAAAGGCAGCGCCACGGCGAGCAACGGCCCAATGAGCCGCGGCTCGTACAACGCCGCGCCCGCGGCCACGCACCCCACCGCCGCCAGCCCGTACTCCGCCGGGTGCGCGAACAGCGCCGCCACCCCGAAGGCCACGGCCGAGAGCATGCCGGCGACCGGCCATGCTTCGGCGCGGATCGGGCGTGGATGCAACGCATAGGGACGTTCGGCGACGGCCATGGCTCGCATTGTAGGCGACCCGCGCTACGGCAACGGCCACGAGGCTGGAATCGCCGACAGCTAACCGGCTGACAAGCCAACCAGCTAAGGCAACGGCACGCCGTTGTACAGCAGGTCGGTGTCGCCGGTGAAGACGTCGGTGTAGATGTTCGCCAGGGCAACGATGGGGCGATCCGACTCCAGGATCGCGGTGCCGGCGAAACCGTTGGGCAGGAAGGACTCCAGGTACTGGAACACCGTCGCCTCGCGCGTGACGTACATGCAGTAGCCCTGCTCGCCCCCGGGCAGGTCCAGGCCCTTGTACTTGATGCAGACGTTCGCGGCGCCACCATCGGCCACAAGCACCCGGAACCACGAATCCCACCCGCGGTGTCCGCCGGAGGGGCCGTAACTCTTGTTCAGCACCGGTAGCAGCACGCGGTTCGCGCCGTCCTCCGGGCGCTGCCCGCGGTAGTTCGTGAAGGTGTCGGCGTACTTCGTGCTGCGGCTCACGATGACGCCGATGGGCTGCGTGGAGGTGATGCGCGCCGTCCCCACGAAGTTCGTGGGCAGGCGATCGCCCTGGATCAGGCAGTTGGCGTAGTCGTCGCGGTCCTGGAAGCAGAGGCGCGCGCCCCGCACCGTCATCGTGTTCTGCTTCGCGACGAAGGCACCCCCGGCGTTCAGGTCGAACCCTTCGAATCGTATCGTCACCTGCGCCGGCTTCGCGGGATCCTTGTTCTCGATCTGGAAACGCGTGCTGAAGGCGTTCAACGCCCCGACCTCGCGGTCGACGAGGGGCAGCAGCACCGTGGTGCTCATCTCCTTCTCGTCGATCGCCCGGTACGACGCGAACGGGTTGTAGATGGTGTTGTACGCGTCCGCCGAAGCGGTGAGGATCTGCTGGTCGGCGGCCACGTTCTGCGCGTTCTTGTGGGTCTCGATGCGCACCGAACCCGTGAAGCCGGCGGGAACACCAAAGGTGTCCGGATCACGGAACAGCGTGCCCTTCGCGAGGATGGGGCGCCCGCCGTTCGGGCAACCGGACTGCTTCGCCACGCCCTTCGCGCCCGGCTTGTAGGGGTCCCAGGCGATCTCGCCGTCGGTGTAGTTGCTGAGGTACGTCAGCGTCACGCAGGCGGTCGTGTCGCTCAGGTTCTGGACGGCGAACCGGCCGTTCCAGTCGCCCTGGGCGCCGTCACGGTTCGCGATGAGGGGCAGGTACATCTTGCTGGAGCCGGCCAGGATCGTCGTCGTGTTGCCGTCGATCAGGAAGGCGCCGTTGCGGCGCACGTCCTTCGCGTACAGCGCCACGATGGGCTGGTCGCTCTCGACGACGGCCGAGCCCTTGTAGCCGGGAGGCAGGCCGGGGTGCGTCTCCGTAAAGAATGTCCATCCCTGGCCGGGGCCGATGGCGGGGCAAGCGGCGGAGGGGCAGCCATCCTGCGCGAGGAGTGCGCCGCCATCGGAGTAGTAGGAGACGATGACGTTGGCGTTGGCCGCGCCGATGTTCTGCACGCGGACCCAGGTGTTCTCGATGCCGAAGTTGTAGGCCGGTCCGGGCACTGTGGCGGACGCCTGGTCGGCGCCGCGGTCGAAAGAGAACAGGCCCGTGGACGCGGCCGACGCGACGACGGCGACGGCAGCGACGAGCAGCGGCATCCGTGCGTGCGCCCACAGCGCGCGCGTCGCCACCGAAACTCGCCGAAGGTCAAAGGGAAATGGCCCCATACCCGGATCCTTCCGCCCCGCCACCGGCGAAGTCTAACAAACGGGGGATTGCGTGGGTCAATCAGGAGGATTCGAATTCATCGGCGAGTATCCCCATCAGCACGTTGTCGCAGTAGCGCCCCTCGCGGTACTTCGCCTGGCGCTCGCGGCCCTCCTCAATGAAGCCGCACTTATCGTAGCAGCGGCGGGCGCGGGTGTTGTACTCCACATAGCCGAGCTGCACGCGGTGCAGGCCCATCTCCTCAAACGCGAATCGGAGGATCGTACGCGTGGCATCCGTGCCGTAGCCGCGGCTCCAGTGCTCGCGCGCGATCGCGATGCCAAAGTCGGCGCAGCGATTCTCCGACGAGACGCGCTTCAGCCGGACGATCCCGATCAGCGTGCCATCTTCGTCCTCGATGCCCAGCGACACATCACCGAACCCCGGCGCGGGCAGCGCAGCCAGAAACCGGCGAGTCGTCTCGAGCGCGCTGCCGTAGATGTTGCCGTCCAGCACGCTGAACTCGTGATCCTGTTACCAGCTCCACACAGTCTCGGCATCCGAGGCTTCGAGAGCGCGCAAGCGGACGCGTTCGCCCTGCAGCATCGGTCCTCCGCAAGGATTCTCAGCCCAGCACGCGCTCCAGCGCCGCGCACGCCCCCGTAATCACGTCGCCGAACTCCCGCGACGCGTCGATCACGCACCAGGCCTCGCTGCCGGTCTCCCCTGCCCCAGCGTCGCGCGCCAGCTCCAGGAAGCCCGCACGCACCCGCTCGTGGAAGGCCACCGTCTCATTGTCGAAGTGGTTCGCGCCGCCATCACCGGCCCTACGGCGCAATCCCATCTCGACCGGCACGTCGAGCAGCAAGGTCATATCGGGCGCAAGTCCGCCCGTCGCGATCGCGTTCACGCGCTCGACCAGCTCCCGCCCCAGCCCCCGGCCGTAGCCCTGGTACGCCGTCGACGACGCGGCGAAGCGGTCGCACACCACCACGCTGCCGCGCTCCAGCGCCGGCCGGATCACCGTGGCCACGAGGTGCGCGCGCGCCGCCTCGAACAGCAGCAGCTCGCTTACGGGGTCGCCGACGCGGCGCTGCGCCAGCACCAGCTCGCGGATGCGCTCGCCGAGCTCCGTACCGCCGGGCTCGCGCGTGAGCACGACGTCGTGGCCGCCATCGACGAGGCGCTCGTGCAGGGCGTGTTGCAGACGGGACTTCCCCGCGCCGTCGCCGCCTTCGATGACGATGAATCTGCCTCGGCCGGTGTGTGTGGTCACGAGCCAGTCATACGCCCGGGTGGGCGCGCTGTCAACATGCATGCACTGTCAATCGCGGGGAGCCTTGGCCCGGGAAAGCGTAGGGGGCGCATTTCGCACCCCCTTCGCAGCCGTTACTTCACGAGCTTAGACTGGCAACACTGTTATTCCACCGTCAGCGTGGCGCTGCGGCAGGGGATTACGGGATCGAGGTCGCCACAGCTGCCCAAGCTGGTCACGAGCGAGTCAAAGAAGTTTACCCCTTCCGTGCTGTATCCAACCGCGGTCGTGCCGGAAGCAAGCGCCTGAAACTGAATCGTCGCAAACACAAGATTTCCACCCCGGTAGTCGATGGGAGGGGTGCCAAAGCAGCTTATGAAAGCCTCGCCCGTGGCGGGATCGCCATCCCCGGTCGGGCCTCCGGGATCGTCGGCATCACCTTGCGGGGCGGGAAGCAGGCACGACCAGCCGTCAGGCCCGGTTCCCAGGGCTTCTTCGTTGAGGTCGGGATTGCGCGCGAGGCTGGAGCCGCCAATTATCGTGGGGGCCACAATCCTGGCTGTGTCGTAGTTCACGCGCAGGTCGAACGCCGCCAGGCCGCCCTGTGTGCCCACAAAGTCAGGGACGTTTGTCATCACAAGCCCAACGCGCAAGACGTCGCCGACCTTCACGGTGCGGGTGGACTGAATCCCAGGCTCACTCGCGTTCAAGTCGATGATGAGCTGGATATCGCTTACGCCGGGATTGGGATCAGCGATCGTCGGAGGGTCGATCGTGGCTCCTGCCGGTGGCTCGGGAAGGTCGTTGTAGACCTCGGGCGGCTTGTTGGGATCGCCACCGATGATATCTTCGGGGATTTCACCGCCGTCTCCGATGGAGAATTGTTCCGCATTCGTGGGCGTCGGATTCCCGCTGCTGGCTACGGGCGTATTGCCGCTGCCCACGATCGTCTCGACCGGGCGTGGCGTGCCCTCGGCCCCGGGCGTTTCGCCCGCGCCCGGCGGGCCACCCGCGGCCGCGGTGCCGCTCGCGGCGGTGCCGTTCGCACCGGGCGTGCCCGCGCTGTTCGTCCCGTTCGCCGTTCCGCTCGCGCCCGGTGTCTTGCTCTTCGAGGCATTCGCCGTCTTCTGCGCGCTGGAAGGTGGACCTAATCCAGATTGCTGCGCCGCGGGATCGCCGTCGCCTCCGCCGCCGCACGCCGCCAGGGCTACGGCGCCCACGCACAGGCTGGCCACGAGCGCCACTGCCCATCGTTTCACGCTCGATACCTCCAACCGTCCCCGCATTGTTCGCTACGGTCAGCGGGGTGCCAGGCAGGGCTGCCGCGAGATTCGTATGATACTGGATCGCACCCCCATCCGCGCCAGACGAAGGCATGACGATCGGCCCTCCGTAAAGGTTGCGAAAACAAAAGGTTGCGAAACATCCTCGCCGCCCCCGGGGCATCTGCTATACTCTGCCGGTTCGCGCCGGATCGGCGCGCATACAGCTTCGAGAGGAGCGGCCGGTCGCCTCGGCGATATCGGCCGACTTTTATGCCTGCGGTAGTTGTCATCGGCGGCCAGTGGGGTGATGAGGGCAAGGGCCGCATCATCGACCTCGTCGCACAGGGCGCGTCCATCGTCGCCCGCTACTCGGCGGGCAACAACGCCGGCCACACCGTCATCAACGACATGGGCGAGTTCAAGCTCAACGTCGTCCCGGCCGGCATCTTCTACCGCGAAAAGACCTGCATCGTCGGCAACGGCGTCGCCGTCGACCCCGCCATCCTGCTGCACGAGATCGACACGCTCTCGTCGCGGGGGGTCAGCGTCGAGCACCTGTTCGTCAGCGATCGGTGCCACATCATCATGCCCTGGCACCCGCTCATCGACCTCGCCGATGAGAAGCTGCGGGGCAGCGCGGCCATCGGGACGACGGGCCGCGGCGTCGGTCCCTGCTTCACGGACAAGGTTGCCCGCCTGGGCATCCGCATGGGCGACCTCATCGACCCCGAGGCCTTCCGCGCGCGGCTCGGCTTCATCCTGCCATACAAGAACAAGGTGCTGACCCAGCTGTACGGGCTGGATCCCCTCGACCTCGACACTGTATTCCAGGAGTACAGCGAGCTGGGCGCGCGCCTCGCGCCGTTCGTCCGCGACACCGCCATCATCGTGCACGACGCGCTGGAGCGCGGCGACACGATCCTGCTGGAGGGCGCGCAGGGCTGTCTGCTCGACCTTGACGCCGGGACCTATGAGTACGTCACGTCGTCGGTGCCGTCGTCGTCGGCGGGCGGGGCCGGCATCGGCATCGGCATCGGTCCCACGGTGATCCAGCAGGTGGTCGGCATCTACAAGGCCTACATGACGCGCGTGGGCAACGGCCCCATGCCGACCGAACTGCTGGACGAGACCGGCAGGATCTTACAGGTAGAAGGCCCCCGCCCCGAGATCGGCACCACCACCGGGCGAAAGCGGCGCACCGGCTGGTTCGATGCCGTCGCCTCGCGGTACAGCGCGCTGGTCAACGGCGTCACCAGCGGCGTGCTCACGCGGCTCGACGTGCTGGACAACTTCCCCTCGATCAGGATCTGCATCGCCTACGAGACCGAGGACGGCCGCACGTTGCCGTCGATGCCCGCCAGTTCGGTCGTGCTGTCGCAGGTGAAGCCCGTGTACGAGGAGGTCGAAGGCTGGCGCGCACCGACGGCCGGGTGCCGCTCGTGGGAGGAGCTGCCGGACAAGGCGAAGGCCTACATCCGCCGCATCGAGCAGCTGCTGGGCATCCCCATCGACATCGTGTCCGTCGGCCCGGAACGCGGCCAGGCCATCATCGTCCACGACGTGCTGCAGGTGAAGCCGCGACCGTAGGCCCGTCGCCGCTGCAGGAAAGACCACCATGCCTGAGTTCCTCACCCTCGAAGGCCCTGCCGACGGCATCGCCGCCATCACCCTGAACCGCCCCGAGAAGAAGAACGCACTCTCCATCGCCCTGCGCGACGACATCAGCGACGCGCTCGACGCCCTCGGTAGCGACGCGGCAGTGAAGTGCGTGATCGTCACGGGCGCGGGCGATGTGTTCTGCGCGGGCTTCGACCTGAAGGAGTTCGAGCGCGTGCGCGAGCCTGGATTCGGCGAGAAGCTCTGGGCGTCCAGTAACCGCTACCATCGCGCCTGCCTCGCCTTTCCGTTGCCGATGATCGCGGCCGTCAACGGCCCCGCGCTCGCTGGCGGCTTCGACCTGGCGGTGATGTGCGACATCCGCATCGCCGCCCAGCGCGCGCGCTTCGGCCACCCGGAGATCACCTTCGGCGACGTTGTCTACGGTCCGCTCCACGACCTCGTGGGAGGCGCGGTCGCCCGCGACCTCTGCTTCAGCGGCCGCATCATCGACGCGGACGAAGCGCTGGCGCTCCGGCTCGTGACGCGCGTTGTCTCCGGCGATCGCCTGCTCGAGGAGGCGCGCCAGACCGCGGCGCAGATCGCCCGGGCACCGCGCGATGTACTCCTCCGCACGAAGGCCAAAGCGTCGCGGAGGGCTGGCATCCTGCAGGATCGGACACTCGACCTGTAACGAACCCCGGGTCCCGGACACTGGCTTTTCGCATCAGGGCTCCCGTTGACATGGGCGCGAAGCTGCGGGCGAGATGAGCGGGTTCGTTTGGCCGGGGCTCGCGGGCCCTGCTACCCTGTCGCTGTACATTTTCTCGCGCCCTGAACCGAATCTCCCCCGGAGCACAACGCCTTCATGACCATCGAAGAGATCCGCAAACCCTCCCGCGACGCGGCCCTTCCGGACCTCGACCGCATCGAGCACGCCATTCGCGAGATCATCGAGGCGTTCGGCGAGGATCCCGGCCGCGAGGGGCTGCTGGACACGCCCGCGCGAGTGGCGCGCACGTACGCCGAGCTGTTCGAGGGTCTCCGCGTGGATCCCACCGAGTACCTGCGCGTCGGGTTCGAGGCCGGCCACGACGAGATGGTGATCCTGCGCGACATTCCCTTCTGCAGCGTGTGCGAGCATCACTTCATGCCGTTTCACGGCACCGCGTCCGTCGGGTACATCCCGGATGGACGTATCGTCGGTGTCAGCAAGCTTGCCCGCGTCGTCGAGGCGTTCGCGCGCCGGCCCCAGCTCCAGGAGCGGCTGACGTCGCAGGTCGCCGACGCTCTCATGGACACGCTGCAGCCGGACGGCGTCGCCGTCGTCATCGAGGCGGAGCACCTGTGCATGACACAGCGCGGCATCAGGAAGCCCGGTTCCCGCATGGTCACGTCGGCCACGCGCGGCCTCTTCCGGAACAACGAGGTCACGCGCGCGGAGTTTCTCTCGCTGGTGCGCAGCCCGTGACACAGACGCTCGACCTCACCATGCACGACGAATCGTTGGACCGCGTCTCTGCCGAATGGAGCGGGCTGCTGCAACAGTGCGGCGAGCAGATCCCGTTCGTCACGCCGGCCTGGCAGCAGGTCTGGTTGCGGCACTTCCGGGGAGAGAAAGCGCTGCGCGTTCTCACCGTCCGAGAGGGCGAGCGCCTGGTCGCCGTCGTCCCGCTGCTCTGCGACGGCCGCAACGCCGAGTTCGTCGGCCACTACAGCATCTGCGACTACATGGATGCGGTCATCACGCCCGGGTTCGAGCATGCGGCCTTGAGGTCGCTGCTGGGCAAACTCGGGTCCGAAGGCGTGGCACGGATCGATCTGCGCGGACTCCGTGAGGACTCGCCCGTGCTTCCCGCGCTTCTCGAAGTCGCACCCCAGGCCGGCTTCAGCGTCACAAAGGAAGAGGAAGCACTGTCACCGAAGGTGGAGCTGCCGACGACGTGGGATGAGTACCTGGGCACGCTCTCCAAGAAGGACCGCCACGAGATGCGCCGCAAGATGCGCCGACTGGACTCGGCCGGCGACATCCAGATGCGCATCATCACCAGTGCCGAAGAAGCCGAGCCGCTCCTGGACACGCTGTTTCACCTGATGCGCATCAGCAACCACCACAAGGAGGAGTTCCTGGACCGGCCCGGCATGCAGGAATTCTTCCGCGACATGACCGCAACCATGGCCGCTGCCGGCATGCTCCGCGTCTACGTCCTGACGCTGGACAACGTGCCCGTGGCAATGGTCCACAACCTTGACGTGGGGGGCACGCTGTACATGTACAATTCCGGCTACGACCCCGCTTACTCGCACTACGCCGTCGGGCTGATGTCGAAGGCCCTGCTCGTCCGCGACGCCATTGAGTCCGGACGGACCCGCGTCGACTTTATGCGCGGCGACGAAAGCTACAAGTACGACCTCGGCGGTAAGGACCGCCGCGTCTTCCGCGTCGTACTGGAGAAGAAGTAGGAAGAGCGAACCCCTCCCCGTACGGACAGGTCTTTTCGAAGAGTCGCCGAAGGAGACAGACCTGTCCTCAGCGACCGACCGAGCAACATGACTTCAACCTACGAACCGCAAGCGCCGCACACCGTGAGCCCGGCACGCAAACCGCGGATCGCCGTGCTTAGCGTGCACACGTCGCCGCTGGCCGAGATCGGCGGAGGCTCCGCCGGTGGCATGAACGTGTATGTGCGAGAACTCTGCCAGGCGCTCGGCGCGCGCGGCTACGCCCTGGACGTCTTCACCCGCCGCGCCTCGCCCGCCGCGCCCGAGATCCAGCCTTTCGGCCCCAACGTCCGGGTCATCACCATCGACGCCGGTCCTCACGCAGGCGTCGGCAAGGGCGCCATCGCGGAGGGCCTCGATGAGTTCGAGCGGAACATGCTCGAGTTCATCGCGCGCGAGGGCCTGGCGTACGAGATGGTCTCGAGCCACTACTGGATGTCCGGCGTCGTGGGGCTGCGCCTGGCGGAACGGTGGAGGGTCCCGCACGTCGCTATGTTCCACACGCTGGGCGAGGTGAAGAACCGTGCCCGAACCACCGAGCATGAACCGCCCGCGCGCATCAATGCCGAGCGCGACATCGCGACCGGGGCCGACGCCATCGTCGTCGCTTCGGACCACGAGAAGCACCTGCTCACCGCGCTCTATGGCGCAGACCCGGCGAAGATTGCTGTCGTACCCTGCGGCGTCGATCTCGATCTCTTTACGCCCATCGAGAAAGAGGTGGCGCGCCACCGCCTTGGCATCAAGAACGGTGAGCGCATCATCCTCTTCGTCGGCCGCATTGAGCCGTTGAAGGGCATCGACATTCTCATCGGCGCCGCCGCCCAGCTCCACGATGACGAGAACTTCCGGGTGCTCATCGTCGGGGGCGATGCCGGTGCGCTCGACCAGATCAACGAGCTGCGCGCGCAGGCCGAACGCCTGGGCGTGGACCACCACATATCATTCGTCGGCGCCGTCGACCATGGTGAGCTGCCGCTGTACTACAACGCCGCCGACGTCTGCGTCGTCCCGTCGTTCTACGAGAGCTTCGGCTTGGTCGCGATCGAGTCCATGGCGTGCGGCACGCCGGTCGTCGCCTCGCGCGTGGGCGGGCTGGCCAGCACGATCCTGGACGGCGAGACCGGCTACCTCATCTCCTGGCGCTGTCCGGAGCCGTTCGCCGAGCGCCTGGAGCTGCTGCTCGATAATGACGAGCTTCGCGCCTCCTTCGGCCGATCCGCCCGGGAAGCCGTCGAACGCTACCGCTGGGTGAACGTGGCAAGTGCCGTATCGGCCCTCTATCAGTCCCTTCTGGCAGCAAAATCACCGGTCGGGGCCGATTGATCCGCATCGGGTTTCGCCGATATACTCACAGTGCACAGTAGAAATTCAATCGCCCCGGGCGGGCGAGGGACAAGGAGTCCAACCATGGTCCAGGAAGTCGAAGCCGGAGCCGAAGCCGTCGTCACTATCACCGACAAGGCCGCCGAGAAGGCCGCCTCCATGTTGAAGGACCGCGGTATCGAGAATGGGGCGCTGCGCGTGTTCGTCGTGGGCGGCGGCTGCAGCGGCTACCAGTACGGGATGGCCATTGCCCAGGACCGCGAAGAGGGCGACCTGGTGTTCGAGAAGGCGGGCGTCACCGTCCTCGTCGACCCGGAGAGCGCACCCCTCATGCGCGGCGCGGAGATCGACTACGTGGACGACATCATGAAGTCGGGCTTCACCATCTTCAACCCCAACGCCGTGAAGGGTTGCGCCTGCGGCTCCAGCTTCCAGACCGCCGACGGCGGCGGCCAGGCGAAGAGCTGCTGCTAAGCGAACAACAATCATGCGGAGAGGGCCTCGCATCGAGGCCCTCTTGTGTTTGTCCAGAGACGCGCGGCATCAGCGCAGGTAGTACGCCCGGAAGATCACGTCCTCGCCTCGTCTCCCCTCGGCGATTTGACCGCCGGGGTAGAGCGCGCCCACGGCATCCATCTCCGGCAGGTAGACGTCGAGGAACATGAACAGAACGCCGTTCTCGTTCTCGGCCGCGAAGTCGAGCGCGGCGTCCGAGGGCACGTCGCGACGAAACTCGCGCGAGCGATCCTCGCCCTGGGCATCGGGCGCCACGAACCGGCGCGTCTCGTAGTCAAACGACCAGCGCGAGCTAAAGAAGTACACCTTCGTGTCCGGCGGCACACCGTCCATATAGCGTGACGCCGCCTCCAGCTCGAACGGGAACGTGTACCGCACCACCGACGAGTCCTGCACTTTGCCGAAGTAGTCACGCGCAGCGACGACGCCGGGGTAGCTGCAGGCGATGACGACCGCCGCATACGCCACGTACTTGATCGCGTCGTCCCGCCGGGATGCCCTTTGCCACAACCAGGCCAGCGGTAACGCCGCCAGCAGCGCCACGAAGGGCGCCAGCCCCTCGCTTCGCCGGTACAACCCCGCGCCCACGGTCAGCAGCGCGCCCAGCGGCAGCAGCGCCACCGCCCCGAACACGATGCCACTCGCCGGGTCGCGAAAGCGCCACAACGCCATCCCCAGCCCGCCCACCGCCAGCGCGAACACCACCGGGTGCACGACCGGCGCGCCCGCCGAGCCCAGCCCGTCACCATGGTCGGGTACGTCTCCCTCCGTCAGCCCCTGCACCCACTTCTTGCCACGGTCCCAGAGGATCTCGGCCCGACCACCAGGCCCGGCGGCCTGCCACTCCGCCGAATTGAGCAGCCCCACCGACTCCTGGTGCTGCCTGTAATCGTGTGTGTGGTCCACGACGTACCGCAGCATCGGCATCGCCACTAACAATGCCGCCAGTGAGAACAGAGCGATCGGCCGCACGAACGCCAGCCGCGCGCGCCGATCCGGCTCGCGTATCACCGTCCACGCCAGCGCGAGGAACGGCACGGGCATGAACAGCAGGTACGCGTTGTACGTGTACACGCCCAGCCCCAGCAGCCCGCCCGCCAGCAGGAACAGCCACGTCTTCCGCGTGCGCAGCGCCGGCCACAGCGCGCACAGCACGGCCATCTCCATGAACGGCCACGACGTCACCATGAAGCCCGTCCGGCTCAGGTGCAGGTGCCACATCAGCCCGGTCAGGATCACCGCGGCGATGCTGGCCACCGCGCGGTCGTACATCATGCGGAACGCCACGTAGGCCAGCGGGATCGTCGCCACACCGAAGAGCGCCTGCGAGAGGCGCACGGTGGACGTGTCCTCGGCCATGAACTTGAACAGCAGCGCCGTGAAGTACAGCGGCCCCGTCGGCTGGCCCAGCGCGCTCCCTACGTACGGGCCGATCCAGCCTTCGTCCAGCACACGCCGGGCGTCAATGCCGGTCCACGCCTCGTCGCCGTGCAGGCCCAGCGGGATCGTCCCCAGGTGCCACAGCCGCAGCCACCCCGCGACGAAGGTGACGGCGGCGACGAACGCTATCTCCAGCGTCATGCCGCTGGTCGCCCACGCCGGCAGCGGGACAGCGCGAACTCGTTCGTCGATGCGCGCGCCTGGAGCCCCCATCCTCTTCGCTTCGGCCATATCGCGGATGATACCGAGCCTTATTCATAAATCCCACAAATGCCGAGGTGGGCCATGATCGGCCCGCCGTTAACGCTGCTAGAAGAAGCGCGCGAAGGATGGCACTACTTCATCTCTAATGAAATGGTGCATCAGGCGAAGTCCATAGATGTTCATAAAGTCGTCGGGATAGGGGAGTCCGGTGCCGATGTCTACCTCGTAGGAGGCTTCTGGCTCGACCTTTCCGCCAAGCGCCCGTGCAGTGTTCGGCGTGACCATGTACATGATCTGCGATGGCTTATTGAGGCGGATCGATCCAAGGGAATTGCTGCCTCCGATCGTGAGGCTCACGTCGCTGAATACTGGCGTGACCACGCGATGCTTGTCCAAATTGCAGAGCTTGTGGAGGACGTAGAGGAACCGCAATTCCGGCCACTTGTCTCGGTTGTACGGTTGAAACTTTTCGATTGTGTTGTAAGCGGAGGGCGGGAACAACCGAACGTCGTTCCAGTTCAGCCCGCCCACGTAAACGTCTTTGGCGAGACGATCGGCTCGAAGCGGGAAGTAGACACTAGCAGCGTCCTCAGGCGTCATGTGGACGCCACTCACCCGTTCGTGCTCGGTAGCCAGAGCCCACGCGACATGATCGAGCGCATGCCTCAAGTTGTGGATAACGTCGCCAATCACCAGCCCCCAGACATCCTTGAGCCTGGGATCGATCGAGAGTTCGTAGACCATGGGCTTTGCCACCTTCATGCCCATGACTTCATCCGAAGTTTTGACTTCGCCTTTGGGCCTGAAGATTACTTCTGGGCCGGACGCCGCGATATATCCGCGCATCCTCCTGACGAGGCCGTAGTAGTGCACGTTCGCTCGCTTGAGTTTGAGCGACGCGCTGCCGAGGGGATGGTCGGGCGGGAACAGTTTGCGCACAGAGCGATCTTCCGACTCAATCTCCTCGAACGCAAGCCCGCATCCGGTCAGGAAACGCCAGAGCCCGCGCCTGTAGAGCCATCACAGAGAGGTGCGCATGAACCCGCACCTTAGCTCGGCCTCGAACGCGAATAGCATCGAGGGCAAAGAAGCCCTTCAGGCGGCCATTTACGCGCTCAATACTGGAACGCTTCGCGTAGAGTTCTTGCCAGTTCTCTACCGGTGGCCACTGTGCGACGGCGCGCTTGTGGCTGGCGTTGGGTTGAATGATGGGCGTCGTGTGGTACTGCTGGCGCATCGCCCGCCGCACGTCCTGACTGCTGTACCCGCTGTCTGCGAGTACATACCTCGGAAGGAATCGGCTGTTGACGAAGCGCGCCTGTGCCATAAGAGGCATGGCCTTGTTCACGTCGTGGAGGTTTCCCGCGCTCGTGTCCACGACGATCGGCAACTCATATACGGCATCGGCAAGGATGTGCGCTTTGAAGCCGAACGTCATTTGCTTCACGCCGCGTGTACCTTGCTTGATCGCCCAACCCGCGTCGGCATCGCTTATCTGTCCGACGTGGGGGCGTTGCCGAGCGACACCATTGCCGCGCTTCCCCTTCTTCGCGGGGTTCGACCAACCTTTGAGTGTGGTGCTGTCGATTGCAACTGTCTTTCCAAAGTCGGGCAGGACTTCATACAGGCGGCGGGTGATGCCGCGTTGGACGTTGCGGACGGCAACGGCATACGGCTTTTTCGACAGCTTGGTACCAAAGCGACTCAACGTGGGTTGCGAGGGCATCGCCGCAGGCGTGTCGATGCCGACGGCTCCCGCGATGTAAGGGTTGTCCCTGAGCATCCGCAGCAGGGCGGACACCGATTCCACACCGAGCACGTATCGGGCAACATGGCATCGCCAAAGGATCGCCGGATCGTGTCCTGGCCTGCCCCTTCGCACGGGACCGCGCAGAGCGTCAAGAAGATCCGAATCGGGGAGCGATGCGAAGATGGCTTGAAGGTCGCCGACGATTGTCGGCGTGATAATATGGGATGTGGACATGGAGGTAACAGCTCCGTGTTCCGTCGGTGTGCCCGATGCGTTGTAGAAGGCTCATCGGGCCACCATTCTCTAGCCGATATGGTGGGCGCTAGGGGGATCGAACCCCTGTCTGCGGAGTCAGAGTCCGCCGTCTTAACCACTGGACGAAGCGCCCATCTGTTGGACTGTGAGGCAGGCGTTTGCTTTGACCGGCGCGCCTGCCTCTCGCTATTCGAACGGCAATTCGCCCGGATCTGCTTCTTCTTCTTTGTAGAGGTAGTGCCCTTCAGGCGTTCTCACCACGCGTCCTCCTTTCACGAGGCCAACCAGAGCGGCGTTGATACTGCGCATGTTTTCCACATCGCCTCCGCCGTGTATGAACAGCGAGTGGATGACCTCCCGCGACATTGGGCCTTGCGCCTCCCGGAGGAGTTCCAAAACGGCATCTCCAACGGGCATCCGTACGAAGCGGAATCGCCCACGGTAGACAGGCGGCTTGGGGGCGTTAGGCGTTGTCGGCCAGACCACATCTGGCGCATACGGACTCCGCTCAAGATAGGCTTGCGTGGCGTCCCGTATCGCCGCGTACTTTCGCGCCTCTACGTCATAGGCGGCCTTGGCTCGATCCAACGCCATCGAGGCGTTAACGAGCAAAAGCTCCTTCTCCATGAGTTCCTTAAGAAGTCCTTGGGAAACGATCTGCTCATTGCGTGTCATGGGCCGCCTCCATCCGTCCTACTTCACGCCCATTGTGCCACACATACAGGAGTCCGGCAATACCCATCGGGAGGATATTTTGAAGCGAATGACAGAGACAGTTACGACTCGGAGGGACGGGAACGTCCTCCTTCGTGTGCTTGGGGCCTCGGAGCGTCGCCTATGGGCACTGTATGAGGAAGTTCAACGCGCTAGCGCCGAGGTGGAAACGGCCCGAGTGCTTCGGGATGCAATCAAAGGTGCGGCGAATAATGAATAAGGCTCATACCCCAGCCTGCCTACGCCGTTCCGCCCCGCGGTTCCCGCCGGGCCGTATTTACACCCGCACCCTGCAGGCGTATCCTGACGCCAACACCGAACAAACGTACGCCTCGGACGCGAACCGTATGCCCGCAACAGCCACACGGCCCCTCTTCGCCGCCTACGCGCCCAGCCCCCTCAACGACGCCTCCGTACCCCCTTTCCCGGGCCACGAGGCCGACGAAGAGGATGACACGAAGGCGGGCCGCGTCGACCTCGAATACGAATGCCCGCAGGCGTCGTGGGCGCCCATCGCCCCCGCCGATCCGCCCGACGACTGCCCCGTTCGCTTCATCGACGGCAGCATCAAGTCGAAGACCGTCGGCTCCATCATCGTCGGCATGCGGCGCCGTCCCCTCATCGCCGCTGCCGTCTCCGCCGCCGCGCTCGAGCTCGACGGCCGCTCCCTCAAACGGGGCACGGGAGCGCGCACGGCCAAGGTGCTCGCCGTCCACAGCAACGGCATCGACGAGGCCGACCTGCGCGATGCCTTTCACGCGCTCGACGCCATCGGCGTGAAGCTGCTCACCAGCGAGGTCGAGGCGCAGGGCGACTTCGATACGCTACGTCGCACCACACGCAGCATCGCCATGCTCGCGATGGAAGAGGCGGAGCGCGACGTCATGCTCGCCGAAATCACGAAGCCCACGCTTATGGACGGCCTGCTCGAGCGCCGGCTCGCCGCGCAGAAACACGACGTCCCCGTTATCGGCCTCGTGAAGCGGCAGATGGCGACGTACCTGCCGGCGGGCCTGCAGGAGCTGACCTACAGCCTCCAGCCCGGCGAGCGCACGCCCGCCTTCGTGCTCGAAACGCCGCAGCACGTCACGCTGGTGAACACCTACGCGCGCCTCTCGTCGCAGACCGGCGCCTCGCCCTCGTACGGCGTCGTCCGCGTCACCGTGCCGCTCGCGTATATCGACCGCCAGCACCGAACCGACATGCCGGCGTATCTCTCCGGGCTCGCCGGCTACCTCTACCGCATCCGCTGCCGCGACCTCGGCTACACGCGAAGCGGCATCAGCGTCGACCCCATCGTCCGCTGCGAGGACCACCTCCACGCCATCCTCCCCAACCTCGACGCCCTGATCCCCCGACTCCACCGCATGTTCAGGAGCGCGGCATGACGAGCGTACTGAAACCCTACGCGCTGGCCGAAGGCGAAGGCCGCAGCTACGAGTGGCACGACGTCGTCTTCACCATGAAGGCTGCCGCCGCGCAGACCGGCGAGGAGATCGCCATCTGGGACGTCACCACGCGCCCGGGCGAGGAGCCGCACGTGCACGTCCACGACGACGTCCACGAGATGTTCTACGTCCTCTCCGGTTCGATCACCTTCCGCTGTGGCCGCCGCTCGTTCAAGCTCGAGAAGCACGGCTTCGCCTTCGTGCCGCGGGCCACCCCACACACCTACAAGATCCACAGCCGCCAGGTGCCACAGCCGCCAGGTGCGCCTGCGGGGCATCAGCACGCCGTCAGCCTTCGGCGACAACATCGAGCGCACGGGCACGGGCGTGAAACCGCGGCGCGGGAGGGCGACATGACGAACGACGACGGCCACATGGGAGGAAGTCTGGCGAAGCCGCCTAGGCTACTCCGCGCAGCGCTCTAAGGAGCAACAATGGACTCTACCGCTTGGTCTGCCGCTGGTACCTTCATTGGACCTCTGGTCGCCGGTGTTTCTGCGGCGCTGCTGGCGGTGTGGTTCGGCGCAAAGCGCTTCACCCAAGAACAAGAGGCCCACGATTCTCGGCATTACTTGCTTGAAACTGGCGGTACTGCCCTGAAGGACGCCGTTGACTATTGGCTTGAACTCTCGCTGAGGAATTACACCATCGCTGAGCATCTCATCAGTTCACTGACCTTGTTTCCTCGCGATTCCACATTCGCCCTGAGCCCGGATCAGATTCCGCCGCTTTTACCTACCGGCGAGCCGCACTTCGCGTTCGAAGCCGTGGGACCAACAAGAAAGCTCACGGGTTGTCCGGAACTTGGAGCTGTTGTGACGAAGGCCATGGCCACCTTCTACAACGCGAATCTGTCTTGGGAGTTCAACATCCGGCACCCAGTCTTGCGCTTCTACCGTGGAGAATGGAGCCAGGTGCCAGATGACGCTATCGAAACGCTCCGCAGTTCTCTGCGGAATGAATGGGAAAACATCGAACGTTTTCGTGACCTATCTGAACTTCTTGGAGATGCTGTCTTGCGGGGGCAGCAGCTTCGCGTGTCACGGGTTCGCGACGCAGAGAGAATTCAACAGGACTCACAAATGCGATCCATCGCCCAGAGCATAGCCGCCCTATTGCCGAAAGAGCGCGTGACGTGATCTGTCGGACGCAGTTGAGCAGAGAGCATTAGCGATGACGATCGATAACGGCCACATCACCACCCACCCAGAGCCCACCGGCGTCGGCCGCATCGGCTGCCCGCCCGGGCAGGAAGCCAACGTCGACGAGTTCTACTTCTGGGTCGCACCCGGGCAGCTCGTCGAGCAGACGCAGATCGTCCGCGTCCCCACCATCATGGGCGGCGCCGAGGTCGAGCTGTTCGGCGTGGTCGAGCAGGTCTACCGCCGCAGCACCATCTCCACCATGCACATGGAGCTGGCCGCGCACGACGGCGACCCCGTCGCCGACGATCTCGTCCTCGACCGCGACGGCGTCACCTACGCCAAGGCACGCGTCGTCAACGCCTTCCCGCCCAAGCTGGCCCCGCCCGTCGAAGGCAGCACCGTCTTCTCCTGCGGCCAGCGCGACGCCGAGCGCGCGTACGAGATGGACGCCTACGCCGAGGAGCGCGGCGTCGCCGTCGGCCTCATCCGCAACGGCGGCGACTCCACCGCCGGCCGCGCCTTCCTCGACCAGGACTTCCTGCTGGGCGCGCAGTCCGGCCACCTCAATGTCAACGGCGCCGCCGGCTCGGGCACCAAGTCGTCGTTCCTCACGATGGCCACGTACCAGACCATCAACGCCGTGAAGACGCGCGCCGCCGGTATGACCGGCACCGGCAAGGCCCCGCGCATCAAGGCCATCATTTTCAACGTGAAGGGCTTCGACCTCTTCTGGCTCGACCGCTGGTCCACCAAGTTCACGGAGGACGACCTCGCCGTCTGGCGCGAAATGGGCGTCGCGCAGCCCGACATCTTCCGCAGCATCGCCTACTACGCGCCCGAGACCGCCGTCCGCAGCGGCAGCCCGCTCCCGATCCCCACCGAGCGCCCCGGCGACGTGCGGCCGTACTCGTGGTCGCTGAAGGACATCATCGACTTCGGCCTCTTCGACCTGCTGTTCTCCGAGGAGACGCGCGCGAACGACAACCTCGTCACGCTCATCAACCACCTGAGCTACCGGCTCTCGATCTCGCGCACGAAGGCGCTGTCGCTCGAAGAGCGCCTGGGCGGCCAGCCCGACGCGCGCATCGCCGCTCGCCGCCAGCTCACCAGCACGATCGAGCGTGCATTCGACGGCAAGAACGAGCTCGGCGTCGCCACCTTCCACGACCTGCTGAACTACATCGAGATGAAGGCCCAGCCTGAGGGGAAGGACCTCGACGACGACAGCCTGCGCAGCATGAGCAACTCCACCATCCAGGCGCTGTGGCGACGCCTCGCGCGCGTCGTCGGACCCAACAGCGGCCTGCTGCGCCGCGAGGACAACGAGGGCGCGCCGCTTTCGCTCGCCACCATGCCCGAGGACATCGCAGTCATCGACATCCAGTCGATCACCGACGCCCACCTGCAGCGCTTCGTCATCGCCACCGTGCTCAACCAGCTCGTGCAGTGGCGTTCCGGCCCGCACGCCGCCCGCCACGAGACCTTCCTCGTCGTCATCGACGAGCTGAACCGCTACGCCCCGCGCGGCGCCTCGGACGCGATCACGAAGCTGTTCGAATACGTCGCCAGCCAGATGCGCTCGCGCGGCATCATCCTCTTCGGCGCCCAGCAGCAGGGCTCCCGCGTGTCCGAGGTCGTGATCGAGAACAGCCAGACGCGCGTCCTCGGCCGCTCCGGCGGGCAGGAGCTGGCCGACTCCATCTGGCGCGGCTTCAGCGAAGGCGACCGCAAGCTCGCCCTGCGCCTCGGCCCCGACGAGAAGGTGATCGTCGCCCCCAACTTCCGCGAGGCCCTCCACGTGAAGGTCCCCCGCCCCCCCTGGGCCATGCGCCCGGAGGAGGCCAGCGACACCCCGCCCGCCTGCCTCGAACATTCCACCCGCGCCCCCGGGGTCGACGGCGCGAAGTCCACGCCATCCGATAAGGCGCGCGCGAAAGCGCAGTCGTTGGAGATGTGAGGATGGGCACAAACCCCGTAGGGGCGCAGCCTGCTGCGCCCAATCGCGCCGGTACGACGACCACAGCTCCTTTTGGGCATCGCCGTTCGATTCGCCTCCCCTACTACGACTACGCCCAGGGCGGCGGTTACTTCATCACGATCTGCACCCACGAACGCCGCATGCTATTCGACGACACTCGCGTTGCCTCGATTGTCAGTGCCGCGTGGGAGGACCTGCCAAACCACCACACGAACGTTGAACCAGACGAATTCGTCGTCATGCCGAACCATGTGCACGGGATACTGATTCTGCGGCCGGCCGACGAGAGGGCGCAGCAGGCTGCGCCCCTACGTGGAATCGCCCCGGCCGTCGTTCCGGGTTCGCTCTCTGTTGTCGTGCGGTCATTCAAGGCTCGTGTGACTCGAGATATTCGAGCCACCGTGCCCAGCGTCGGTGACATCTGGCAGCGCAACTACCATGAGCACGTGATACGAAACGAGGCCGGGCTAGAACGCATCCGGCAGTACATTTTCGACAACCCTGCCCGCTGGTCGTTCGACCATGAGAATCCCGTCGGCTCGCCAGACCAGGCTGAGGACGAGTTCGCGCGCTGGCTCGACAAGCAACCGCTCGGTGCATTGCAATGAGAGTGTTGTTCACCGCTGACTGGCACCTGGGATACACACTCGCCGGCGCAAACCCGCAGCCGCGCCTGCCCGACCAGCGCCGCAACATCGACCGCATCGCCGCCTACTGTGAGGAGCACGCCGTCGACGTCCTCGCCATCGCGGGCGACGTGTTCGAGGCGCAGGAACGCGGGGCGTCGCGGGCCGCCGCGTACGCCATGATCGATGGGCTGCGCGCGCCGCTTGCGCGCGGCATGCGCATCGTCGCCGTCGCCGGCAACCACGACCGCGACTACTTCATCGACACCGCCAACATCTGGCTCACCGCCTCGCTTCCACAATCAGGATCCGCAACCCCTAACGACCAACGACCAACGACTAACGACCAGCAACAGATCCTCTTCCGCACCAAGCCCGACCTCGTCACCATCGAAGCCGGCGGCGAGCGCGTGAACTTCGCGCTGCTGCCTTACCCGAACACATACAGGTACGACCTCAGTGTCAACAACGCAGGGGGAGTCGCCCAAACCAACGAGCTGCTGGCCAAGCTTTTCGGCGAGACGATGGAGGAGCTGCGCAAGCGCTCGGCCGAGCAGCGCCTCCCCACCGTCCTCCTCACCCACGTTACCGTCACCGGCACCACCGTAAAGGCGCATCGCATCTCGCCGCGCGACGACGTCGTCATCCCGCGCGGCGCCTTCCCCGAGTTCGAGCTGACCGTCATCGGCCACATACACAAGCCCGAGCAGATCGGCGGCGCGCACTTCTACTACGTCGGCGGCCTCGACCGCATGGACGTCGCCGAGCGCGACTACGAGCCCCGCGTCCTCCTCGCCGACGTCGGCCCGCAAGGCGTGCGCGAGATCACCTCGCTGCCGCTCGACCCGACGCCGTTCGCGATCGTCGTCGCCGAGACGGAGGACGACCTCGCCGCGCAGGCGAAGACCATCGACCGCATCGATGAGACGCTGGTGAAGCTCATCCTCCGCGTGCCGCGCGGCACCTACGCCGCGCCGTTCCTCGATAAGGCGCGCCAGCTCTTCCCGCGCCTGTACGGCAACGTCGAGATGGACTGGACCGATGAGGACGACACGCAGACACCCGCGGTCGAGGGCCTGAACCCGGCGAACGTCGAGGACACCGTGCGCCGCTACCTCGAGGAGCAGCAGATGCCGGAGGACGAGCGCGACGCTCTCATGGGCCTGGTTCACGAGCTGCGCGCGAAGACGTTGACGGAGGGCGACGCGTGATCCCCCTCAGCGTCCGCATGACAGGATGGATGCGCTACCGCGACGAGACCGTCGCCGACTTCACCGGCGGCTCGCTCATCGCCATCTGCGGCGAGAATGGCGCCGGCAAGTCCTCCATCTTCGACGCCATCACCTTCGCCCTGTACGGCCAGCACCGCCTCGGCAAGATGCAGGCCGCCCAGCTCATCTCCGAGGATCGCGACCGCCTCTCGGTCGAGTTCGAGTTCGAGGCGGACGGCCAGCGCTACCTCGTCCGACGCAGCCGCGGCCACAAGCAGGGCGAGCGCGACCAGAGCCTCTGGATCGGGGACGACGCCTCGTCCGACTGGGCTGCCGTCCCAGGCACCGAGAAGGAGGACGCGCTCGACCGCGCCATCGCCCACGTTGTACGCCTCTCCCACGAAGCCTTCACCGCCTCCTTCCTGCTCCAGCAGGGCGACTCCACCGCCTTCATCGACGCCGACCCCAAGCCCCGCTTCGACATCATCAGCAGCCTCATCGGCCTGAAGGAGTACGAGCGCCTCGAAAAGGCCGCCCGCGAGGCCACGAAGACCGAGAAAGACCGCGTCGATTGGATCGGCGAGAAGCTCGCCGAGATCGGCGACATCGACGAGGCCGCCCTCACCGCCATGCGCGCCGCCGTCGTCGGCGCCGCTCGCCGCGAGTCCGACGCCGCGCTCCTCCAGCAGGCCGCGCGCGACATGCTCGCCGACGCCCAGCGCTACACCCGCCTCACCACCGAGATCGCCGGCCTTGACGCGAAGATCGCCGCCGCGGCCGGACTCATCGCCCAGCGCGAGCAGATCGAGCGCGATGCGGCACTCTTCGAGACGCTGTCCTCCGCCCTCGACCGCGTGACGCAGGTGCAGCACGCCCTCGCCGACGCCACGCGCGCCGAAGCCGCCGCCGCCGATGCGCAGCGGGAAGCGGCCGCCATCGACATCGAAGCGCTGACCGCGGCCCACGCCACCGCGGCCGCCGCCGTGAAGGCCGCCGCGAAGCAGCTCCAGTCCGCCGAGAAAGCGCATGCAGCCGCGCAGCAGGCCGAACGCGAAGCACATGACTTCGCGCAACTCGCTGCGTCGGTCCTGCAAGACCGCGAGCGGCTCACCTCCTTCGACGAGCGCATCAAGGAGATAGACGCGCAGCTCAAGCAGCTCTCCACCGCGCGCCAGAAGCTCGACCGCGATGCAGCCGGGGCGAAGGCTGGCGCCGAGCAGTCGGAGGCCGCGCTGGAGGCCGCGCGCAAGGACGGCGCCGGCTGGCGCGCACGCGCAGACCAGCTCAAGCACGACCTGGCCGAGCGCAAAGCCGCCGCCAAAGAGGCGAAGTGCTCCCGCTGCGGCCAGCCCATCGACAAGGCTGCCGCGAAGAAACAGATCGACGCGCTCACCGCGCAGCTCGGCGAAGCACAGACACAGGCCACGGTATCCACCGCCGCCGAGAACGCCGCCGTGAAGGCACGCGCCGCCGCCGCCAAAGCGGCCGAGCAAGCGGCGGCTGCCGTGGCACAACAGGCGCAGCAGCACAGCCGCCTCGACGGCGAGCGCACCGCCGCCGAGTCCTCACGCGCGCAGGCCGTGACCGCGCTCGCCGAGCACGAAGCCCGCCTCAACGGCCGCATGAAGGACGTCGCTACAGCCCAGAAGTCACACGCCGCGGCTCAGATGAAACGCGACGATGCCGCCGCTTCGCTCAACACCGCGCGGGCAGCACACGAGTCCTCGCAGAAGGACGAAGACACGGCGCGCACCGCGCTCGATACCGGCAAGCACACCCGCGCCGAGCTCGATGCCGCCGCTCGCGAGCAGACAGCCACTGCTGCCGGCCATCGCAAGCTCGCCGAGACCACCGCCGACGGCCTCGGCGACCTTCGCGAGCAGGCGCTTGCGGATCCCGCCGCCCTCCTGTCAGTCCTCCGCAAGAACCAGAGCGAGCTGGCCGCCGCCCCGAAACGCAAGGCCGCGCTCGACAAGGCGCAGGAGGAACACACTGCCGCCACAGCGCAGCGCGAAGCGAAGCAGCACGAGGCCGACCAGATCCCCGCCCCGCACCAGGTCGACGAAGCCCTCGCCCGCGAGGCCGCGCGCGAGGCCGAGGCCGCGGCGGCGGCCGCCCGCGCCGATCACCAGGCGGCGCAGCAGCGGCTCGCGACGGCCGAGGCGCACCTCGCGGAACTCGCGCGCTTCCGCGAGGAAGTCGAGACACGCAAGCAGCGTCATCAGCGTCTGCGCAGGCTCACCACGCTGCTGGGCAAGAAGGGGCTGCAGGGCGTCCTCGTCTCCGGCGCCCTCACCACGATCACGAACAACGCCAACGCCTTCCTCAAGCGGCTCACCGGCGGCACGCTGCAGCTCACGCTCGAACGCGACGGCGACGCGCTCGAGCTCAAGGCCATCGACCTCACCTGCATGCGAGAGCCCCGCAGCGCGAAGGCGCTTTCGGGCTCGCAGAAGTTCCGCTGCGCCGTCGCCATTGCCTCGGGCATCGGCCAGTACGCCGGCGCCGGCGGTATGCGCTCGATCGTCATCGACGAGGGGTTCGGCAGCCTCGATGTCGAGGGCCAGAAGCTCATGGTCGCCGAGCTCCAGCAGCTCGCCCAGCACATGGACAAGGTGATCGTCGTCTCGCACCTGGAAGCCTTCAGCGACCCCGTGAACTTCCCCGACCGCCTCCAGGTCCAGCCCACCGCCGACGGCGCCTCCACCATCAAGCGCGCCGGCTGACTAGCGAGGTACTGAGACGGGCGCGCCAACCCGGAACTCGTCCGCCAGCGCACGCGGCGAACGCAGCACGCACGTGAACATCGGCGTGTCGCGCAACGTGTACTCGCTCGCTCGGGTGTACCGCAGGTCGTGCACCAGGTCCAGGAACTCCGCGGGGTCGTCCCCCTCGAACGCGACCACGAACTCCTGGTCGCCGATGCCGTAGCTGTAGCTCGTGTTGATGCGGATCTTCGGGTACTTGTGCCCGACCGCCACATGCTCTCGCATCAGCTTCCCGCGCTCCTCCGCCGGCAGCGCGTACCACGCGCGCGTCTTCACCATCGGGTACACGAACACGTACGGCGCGCCCGCGGGATACGCCCGCAGAGCCTCCCGTTCCGGATCGGTCTCCTTGCGCGCGTACGGCGACGGCTTCGTCATCGAGATGAAGTTGTGCGTCAGCGCCAGGTGGTCGCCCGCGGCGCACGACCGGATCCGCCGCTCAAGCTCCTGGAACGGCCCTACGCCCTCGGTCGTCTTCAACCACACCGCGAAGTCAACGTCCGCCCGCAACCCCGCCAGGCTGTAACAGAGCTGCCACAGCGCCACCGCCTCCTCCAGCACCGCCGCCAGCTCGTCCAGCGCCCGCGAGCGGCTCCCCGCGTCCAGCGCCCGCCAGCTCTCCGTGAAGCGATAGAACGCCCACCGGAAGTACTCGCGCGGTTCCTGCTCCTCAGGCATGCGCCACCTCCGCGGCGGCCACGTGCAGCTGCTCCCACTCCTCGAACGCCGGCGTGAAGTACGCGAGCCGCACCTTCTTGTACTCGGTTGTGCTGTACAGCACCGCGTGGTCCTCCAGGCCGTGCCGTTTCGACAGCTCCGCTACAAACTCCTCGCACTCCCCCTTCTTTCGCGCGTGGATCATCGTGAACAGGTTGTACCGCCAGTCCTCGTATTTCGGCCGCTGGTAGCAGTGGCTGATCGTCGTGTAGCCCGCCATCGCGGAACCGACCTCCAGGATGTCGTCCTCCGGCACGTCCCACACCGCCATCCCGTTCGCGCCAAACCCCGCCTTCCGGTGCCGCAGGATCGCCGCGAACCGCCGCAGGTACCCTCGCTCCCGCAACCCTTCCAGCTCCTCGATCAGCCGCTCCACGCTCACGCCAAGCTCGCCTGCCGGCGCCGAAAACGGATCCGGCGCCAACGCCAGGTCGCCCTGCACCGCGCGGATCACGTCGATGTCGCGCGCCGTCAGCGTGTGCCGCGCCGCCACCTCGCGCCGCTCGTGCGTGTACTGCGGGGCCGACCGGTGATCCATCGCGCGCTCGCCGGTCATGTCCAGCGTCACGCCGATCTTGAACAGCCGCAGCGTCGGCAGCATCCGCGTCGACTCGGCGCCCGCCAGCCGGTGCAACGTGTCCACGTGCGCCTGCAGGTCCGCGCCCGGCGCCACCGCGATCGTGAACCACATGTTGAAGTCGTGCGTCCGGCGATAGTTGTGGCTTACCCCCGGGTGCGCGTTCACCACCTCAGCCGCATCCGCCAGCCGCTCCTCCGCCACCCGCATCGCGACGAGAGACGACGTGTACCCCAGCGCCTTCGTGTCGAAGATCGGGCTCACCTGCCGCAGCACGCCGGACTCCCGCATCGCCTCCAGCCGCGCGACCACCTCGCCGGCATCCACGCCAACACGCGCCGCCAGCTCACCGAACGGTTCGCGCACCAGCGGAAACCGGTCCTGCATCTCATTCAGCAGCCCCTGATCCACCGAATCCATCTCGCCCCGCACCTGCATCACCATCAGTAAGCCCTTCGCCGTTCGCCCTATGCTGTCTTGTTGGTTGCCGTTTGCTCTTCGCTGTTTGCTCTTTGCCGTCCCTCACGCCCCCGCGACCGCGTTCTCCAGCTCCCGCTCCAGTCCGAAGTTCGTCTCATACAGCACCTGCACCCTCTCCAGCTCCTCCGCCGTCAAGTCCGGGACCTCCGCAGCCCCCGCGAACTCGCGGAGCTGCTCGCGGTCGTAGATGTTCGGCAGCGTCGCGCACATCGCCGGCTGCGCGAGGATCCACTTCAGCGCGATCTGCCCCAGCGTCGCACCCGGCCGAGCATCCGTCAGGAACCGCAGCTGCTGGACCTTCTTGAGGCCGTTAAGCAGCCACGAGCGCGGCCGGTGCCTGCGATGGTCGTTCGGACCGAACACCGTGTCCTCTGTGTACTTCCCCTCGAGCATGCCGCTGCTGTGCGGCACCCGCGCGATCACACCGACGCCGTGCGCGCGGCACGCGTCGATCTGCGCCCGCCCAGGATCCTGCTCCAGCATGTTGAAGATGATCTGCATCCCGGCGATGTCGCGCTCCCGCGCCGCGCGCACACCCTCCGCCTCCCAGCCGATCGCCGGGCCCAGCGCGACGCCGTAGCTGCGGATCTTCCCCTCGCGCACTAGGTCGTCCAGACAAGCGAACGTCTCGTCCCGCGCGATCGCGTCAATCTTCGGATTGTGGAGTTGGTAGAAGTCGATGCGGTCGCGCTTCAGCCGCCGCAGGCTCTCGTCGCAGGCGCGCCGGATGAACGCCGGGCTGAAGTCCTGTGGGATCTCCTGCTGACCCCGCCGCGCGTTCCCGTGCGTGTAGAAGTCGTACCCGCCCTTCGTCGCGATCGCGACGCCCGGGTCGTTCCCGAACGCCGCCCCGAGCTGCTCCTCCGACCGCCCGTTGCCGTAGCTGTCCGAGGCGTCGAAAAACGTGATCCCCAGGTCGCGCGCTTCGCGCAGCAGCGCCACGGCGTCGTCGTCCGTGTACTCGCCCCACCACCCCGTGCTCGTCGTCCACACGCCGAACCCGACGACCGATACGTCGATGCCCGTCGGGGTCCGGCCCAGCTTCCTGTACTCCACGCTTCTCTCCTCCGGGCGCACACAGAACAAGCCGGCCGCCGGCGGCCCGCCCACTCACCAGTACCCGCGCTGAATCCGGCGGGCAATCACCGCTGCCGGATATGCGCGAATTACCCGGATCTGATTCGCGCGATTTGCGCGTTTTGACAAGGCGCCGGCAGCCGTACACTTCCCCACACGAGGAACGCCGATGCCCGCGAAGAAGTCCGTACTCCCGTCCCGCCGCAAGAAGAAGGACCCCGTCCTCGATAGGTGGGCGAAGGAATATGCTCGCGCCCTCATCGTCACCGCCCACCCCGACGACGCCGAATTCCTCTGCGGCGGCACCATCGCGATGCTCTGCGACCTCGGCCTCGAGGTCACGCTCTGCGTGGCGACCAGCGGCGACAAGGGCACGCGCGACTTCACGATCCGGCAGCAAGAGCTCGCCGCCTGGCGCGAGGCTGAGACACGCGCTGCCTGCCGCGTCCTCGGCGTCAGGCACACGATCTTCTGGGGCATGCCCGACGGCTTCCTCGAAGAAGGTCACGAGCTGCGCGGCATGGTCGTCCGTCTCATCCGCACGCTGAAACCCGACCTCATGATCTCCTGGGACGGCTTCCGCGCCGGCTTCAACCACACCGACCACCGCGTCATCGGCCGCGCCGTGCGCGATGCCCTCTACCCGGCCGCACACGACCCCCACTACTATGCCCAACTCGCCGAACAGGGCATCGGCCCGCACCGCACGGCCGAGGTGCTCATGGCCGGCGCGCAGGATCCCGACTACCACGTCGACGTCGAGCCCTACCTCGAGCGCAAGGCCGAGGCGATCGCCTGTCACGCCAGCCAGGTCGACAACCGCACGAAGGACGAGATCCTGAACACCTGGCTGCAGGCCGGCAAGCGCAACCGCGAGCGGCGCAAGCAGACCGGCTTCGATCACGCAGAGTCGTTCCGCCGCATCGAGTTCCGCCGCCCCGCCGGGGCCCCCGGCACCCCGCCCGCCAAACGCGCCCGCTGACCTGCACGGCAGGCGTCCATCATCGCCCGCTATACTGAGCCACTATGGTTACGAAACGACTTCCCGCGCGCCGGCGCCCCAAGCAGACGAAGATCCCACCCGGACCGAAGCGCGAGGACTACGACAATATCTGGGATTGGATTGTCGCTATGGGAGAATCCATACCCAAGGAAGTCCAAGACACCATCCCGCACGACGGATCGATCAATCTCGAGCACTACCTCTATGGTGCTCCGAAACGGTCTCGATAAGTGCGGCGGGTGTTCGTCGATACATCGCACTACGTCGCGCTAATCGACCCTCGGGATCGCCTCCACACCCTCGCAGAATCCACCTTTGGCCGGCTCTCCGCTTCACCGATCTCGTTTGTCACCTCGGAGCCTGTACTGTTCGAAGTCCTCAACTACTTCTCGCGCTATGACGCTTGGTACCGCACGCGGGCTGCGGACATTGTCACGGCCCTGCGTTCTGATTCCACGCTCCAAATCATGCCCATCACCCCGGACCTCCTCGACCGCGCCATCACTCTCTACAAGAGCCGCGCGGACCAACCCTACTCCCTCACCGACTGCGCCTCCATGGAGATCTGCCGCCGTCTGAAGATCACCGATGTTCTCACGGCCGATACCGACTTCCGTAACGAAGGTTTCGCCGTTCTCCTCCACGATTGACGGCCGCCGTCCTCCCGTGGCGCACCCCGCCCCGAGGCGTCATCATGTAGCGTCACACCTCCATCCGAAGGGGCCGCACCGCTGGAATCGCTCGCCTACAACACATTCATCGTCTCCTACGCGCTCGCCCTCGGCGGCGCCGCCCTCTACCTCGCGCTGCCCCTCTGGCCCCGCGTCGCCTATCGCGCCGCCGAGACCACGGCTGGCACCAGCATGAACGTCGCCTCCCGCTCCGAGCCCCCGGCATGGCTCGGGCCCGCCGCTACGGCGACGTCGTGGCTCATGTTCGCCACGCTCACGCTGTCACTGGCCTTCCGCTGGATCGCCACGAAACATCCCCCGTACGCCAACATGTACGAGTACACCATCGCCCTCGGCTGGGGCTCGGCGCTCTTCTACGTCATCTTCGAGCGCGCCTTCGGCCAGCGGTCGCTCGGCGCGGTGCTGTTCCCCGGCATCGCCGCGCTCTTCACCGTCTCGCTCGTCTTCTTCCCGCCCGAGGTCACGCCGCTCATCCCGGCGCTACAGGCCAACCGCATCCTCGGCATCCACGTCGGCATGATGATGATGTCGTACAGCGCGCTGTCCGTTTCCTTCGGCGCCGCCGTGCTCTACTTCGTGCAGGACGGCAGGCGCCGTTTCGCACGCCTCCCCTCCGCCGCCCGTCTCGAGGAGATCGCGCACACGTCCGTGCTCGTCGGCTTCCCGATCCTCGCGCTCGGCATCGCCCTCGGCGCCTGGTGGGCGAACGACGCCTGGGGCCGCTACTGGGGCTGGGATCCGAAGGAGACGTCGGCGCTCGTCACGTGGCTCATCTACGCCGGCTACCTCCACGCACGCGGCCTGCGCGGCTGGCGAGGCAAGCGCTCCGCTGCCATCCTCATCGTCGGGTACGCCGCCGTGCTGTTCACCTACTTCGCCGTGAACCTATGGGTCTCCGGCCTCCACTCCTACGCCGGCGTCTAGACTGCGGGCGGCGCGCTTCGCCGGCGCTCGTCCACCGGGCTCTGAAACCCCACGAGGTTCCCGTCCGGATCGCGCACCTCCGCATACCGCGCGCCCCAGAACGCGTCGATCGGCGCCAGGTGGCCCATAAACCCCGCTGCCGTGAGGTCCGCGAACGCCGCGTCAACCGCCGCGCGAGACGCGACGCCGATCTGCAGCGCCGTAGCGAAGCCGACCGCCCCACCGGACGTTGGCTCGTGGAAACCCGGATCATACCCACGCGTGAGCTCGTAGCTCCCTATCTCCAACGCCGCACGATCGGAGTTCACGCGCGCGAAGTGTTTGCTCACGCTCTCGAACTCGAGCCCCACACGGCGATAGAACGCAACGGTCGCGGCGACGTCCCGCACGAACAGGTGAATGCCGCGTAGCGTGGCTTCAGGCATGACTTCGCTCCTCGTGTCCCCGCCCCAGCTCGGTCGCGGGGCGACGGATCGGTAGGGTACCCTCGAGACGATGTTCATGCGTCTCGTGTTCCTCACGACGGCCACGGTGCTGCTCGCCGCCTGCGGCATCGCCTCCGATGTCGACTCCACGCAGACGCCGGCGTCCGACATCGCCACCCAGGGCCTGCCGCCGGAGACGGTCACGCCCGCGCCGACTGTCGAACCGGTCACGACGCTGCTCTTCACCGGCGACATCATCCCCGCCCGCTGCACCGAAGCCGCCATCTCTTCCCGGGGCAGTGATTGGACGCTGCCGTTCCAGGCAATGCACGACACGCTGGCCGCCGCCGACATCACGATCGGCTCGCTCGACTCCACCATCTCCGGCGCCGTCGTCCCTACCGGCTGCATCGAGACCTTCAGCCTTGGCGGCGTGGCAGCCGTCGCCGATGGACTCCGGTACGCCGGATACGACGTCATCGCGCACGCCGCCAACCACATCAAGGACTGCGGCGCCGCGTCATGCGGCGACCAGTCGATGCTCGACACCGCTACCAATCTGCGCACCGCCGGCATCCAGTCCGCCGGCTCGGGCGCGAATCTCGCCGAGGCGCGCAGGCCCGTCGTCGTCGAGCGCAACGGTGTCTACTTCGCCTTCCTCGCCTACGACGATATCGCCGCCTACTACCACGCCACCGAAGTCACCGCCGGCAGCGCGCCGATGGATCCCGCCACCGTTGCCGAGGACATCGCCAACGCGAAGAAGGTCGCGAACGTCGTCATCGTCATGCCGCACTGGGGCGTCGAGTACACCGCTGACCCGTCCGAGCGTCAGCGCGAGTTCGCGCGCGCCGCCTCGGCCGCCGGCGCCGATCTCGTCGTCGGCAACCACCCCCACTGGGTGCAGGCGCACGAGCAGATCGGTGGCACGTTCGTCGCCTACGCCCTCGGCAACTTCGTCTTCGACCAGGACTGGTCGCTGGAAACGCAGCAGGGCGCGATCCTGCAGGTCACCTTCACCGGCAGCCGCGTCACCGGCACGAAGTACACCCCCATCCACATCTACGACGAGTACCAGCCCCGCCCCGCCGGAGGCGACGAAGCCGCCCAGATCCTCGACCGCATCGAAACCGCCAGTGCTGCCCTTGTCCCGGTGCCGACTCCAACGCCGGCACCAGAGTTAACCCCGGCCCCATGAACACGCGTGTCATGCGACAGCGCGATGGCTACCTCACTCACGCCCGAGGAAACCTCTGTGTCCTCTGTGTCTCTGTGGTGAACTTCACTCCGAAGTCATCTGTTCCCATCTGTTTAATCTGTGGACGGAATAGCCAGCGCACCAAACTCCGACAGCGACCGCACCAGCGTGCATCCCTCCGGCAGCGGCCGATCCCCGTGCGCCCCAGCGTGGTCCAGCAGATACGTACGCACGCCGTGCTTCGCCAGGTGATACGCCGTCCGCGGGTCGTCGTCGATGTGCGCGTCGATGCCCATCATCTGCGCCACGGCCAGCTTGTGCTGCGGCGGCCGCAGTCCGCCCGGGGCCATCCAGATCCCCGAGAAGCAGTCCCGCCAGCCACGCGCCCGCAGCCAGCGCTCCATCAACGCCTCACCCTTCCAACTGCGTCCCGTCACGATGTACAGCTCGTGGTGCGACGCCAGTTCCCGCAACACGGCAGTCCCGTCGTGAGCCGCGCTCCTCCAGGAGAAACGAAGGTACTCCAACGCCAGCCGCAGCGGGCTCACCGCCGGCCGCCGCTCGTACATCGCCGCGTAGTCAGGGGGCAGACCGGCGACCGGCGACGGCGCGTGCACCGCCAGCCGCCCGAACGGCGTAGGACACAACACCCCGTCGAAATCAAACCCTATGCGCATCAAGGGAAGGTAACAGGGATCGCCGCTCCGGACGACCCCGACACCCTACTCACTACAAACTACGAACTACGCACGAACCCCACCGCAGCCATCGCCACATCCCGCACCCGCTGCCGCACCTTCTCGTTCGGCTGACCGTCGGCGAACTGCTCGTCCGTCGCATACACCCCCGCGATCGTCACCCCGTCCAGGCTCGCGAACAGCGGCCGGAACCCGTAGTCGATCGCCAGGAAGTGCTGCGGCGCCGCCGCCGTCTGGATCGGCACGCAGATCTTCCCGGCGAGGTGCGCGGGCGGCATCAGGTCGAACAGGCACTTCAGCGCCCCCGTGTACAACGCCCGGTACGTCGGCGTCGCCGCCACGACGATGCTCGCCGACCCCACCGCTGCCATCGCCGCGTCGATCTCGGGCGACGGCGTCCGCGCCAGCAGCGCCTCCGCCGGCAGCTCCGCCACGTCGATCATGCTCGTCGTGCAGCCCTGTTCCCCCAGCGCCGCCAGCAGCAGCCCCGCCAGCGTCTTCGACTTCGAAGGCGCCCGCGGCGAGCCCGAGATCGCGACCGCGCTCATCTCAAGGTTGATGTTGGCCATTCAGCAGGGTCTTTCGTGCAGGTGTCTCTACGAACTACAGACTACGAACTACGAACTACGAACCAGCTGTCCCCTGTCCACTGTCGTCTGTCCACTGAAGTGCGGCATGACGTACTTCCCGAACCGCTGCGACTCCTCCAGGTGCGCGTACCCCGAGAAGATGAACGTATCGATCCCCTCCGCCACGTACTCCCGGATCCGCGCCGCCACGCTCTCGCCCGACCCCACCAGCGCCAACCCCACGCCCAGCCGCGCGCGCCCGATGCCCGTCCACAGGTTCGGCCCCACCCAGTCGCCCTGCTCCCGCAGCATGCGCTGGCGCTTCTCGCCCTCGCTGTCCGCGCCGCTCTGGTGCTTCTTCATCATCCCTTCGAAGGTGTCCGGCACCTCCGCAACCAGCGACTCCGCCGCCGCGATCGCCTCCTCGTCCGTCTCCCGCGCCACCACCAGCAGCCTTATCCCGAACCGCAGCGTCCGCCCCAGCTTCGCCGCGCGCTCTCGCATGTCGGCGATGCGCTCTCGCACCATGGAGATCGTCTCGCCCCACAGCAGGTACACGTCGGACTCCTCGGCCGCGACGCGCTTCCCTTCCTCCGACGCCCCGCCGAAGTACCACGGCGGCCGCGGCTTCTGGTACGGCTTCGGGAACACGTTCCCCTTTTCGACCTTGTAGTACTTTCCCTCGTGGCTCCACGAACGCGGCTCCGTCCACGCCTTGTTCACCACCTGCATGAACTCCTGCGTCCGCGCGTACCGCTCGTCGTGCTCCATGAAGTCGCCGTCGGCCGCCTGCTCGTGCGGGAAGCCGCCCGTCACCACGTTGATGATCACGCGACCCTGGCTCAACTGGTCCATCGTATTCGACATCTTCGCGACCACCGTCGGCGCGATGAACCCCGGGCGCATCGCCACCAGGAACTTCATCCTCTCCGTGCGCGCCGCCACCGCTGTCGAGGCCAGCCACGCGTCCTCGCACGTCGTCCCCACCGGCACCAGCATGAACCCGAACCCCGCGTCCTCCGCCGCCCGCGCGCACGTCGTCAGATACTCGATCGTCGCCTCCCGTGTCGGCGGGCCGATCGTCTCCGTGTCACCCATGGTCGGAAGAAACCAGCCGAAGTCGATGGTCGTCATGCGTGCGCTCCATTCGCGGGGAAGATGTGGGGGGAGTATAGGCGTGCGGCTACGCCGGACTCAACGGTGGCCATCGCGAAGCGAACGAAGCTGGAGGCTGGAGGCTGGACCCGAGATCCAACATCTAACAGCCAACATCTAACCTCGGCCCCTATTCAGGCCGAAGGGTGCTTACACCAGATCACGCACATAGATCGGCAAAAACAGGTTCAGGATCAGCCCCAGCACGAACAGCTCGCCCGCGCGCTTGTTGAAGAAGAACGCGGCCGAGACGTACCATAACGGCCACACCGGGTATCCCGGGGGCGCCTCCGCCGGACGCGGGTTGTTGTAGATTCGCAGCACCTGCACCAGCCGCGGAACGGCCAGCACCACGAGGCCCACCCACACCGCCAGCACGCTCGTCGCAACCAGCGCCGCAACGGCGGCGTAGAAGCCGACCATGATGATCTGATTGAGCCGCTGCGATACCCCATACCCCAGCAACACCGGCAGCGTCCTGATGCCCTTGGCCTTGTCGACGTCGAACTTGTCCAGGTGCTTGCCGATCAGCACGCTCATCACCACCAGTGCGTACGGCGCGCACGCCGCCCACACCCACGCCGGCAGCTCGCCGGCGGCGACGAAGTATGTGCCGCCGATCATCAGCGGCCCCCACACGATCAGCACGCCGATCTCGCCCAATCCCCGCCGCTTCAGCGTCACGGGCTTCATCACGTATCCCGCGCTGATGAAGAGTCCCGCCAGCGCGAAGACGAGCACCCACGGCCCGCGCTCGAAATACAGATAGAGCATGATCGCGGCATCCAGCACGTTCGTGACGACGATCGCCGCCGCCAGTCCGCGCTTCGAGGTCATGCCCGAGAGGATCGGGTGCGGCGCGTACAACGCACGCGGGTAGCTCGCGTCGTCGATCCCGCCCTCCAGGTCGAAGTAGTCGTTGATCATGTTGTTGGAGGCGTGCGCGATCACGATCCCCAGGAGCGCGAGTCCGAAGAACCACCAGCTGATGTCGAAGTCGTTCGCCGCCGCCGCCAGCAGCCCGCCGATAAGCCCCGACGTGTATGTCATCGAGAACACGGCCGCCCGCGTGATGATCAGCCACTTCGAGATCGGGTCCATCGGCGCGTCCGGCGCCAGGTTCGCCGTCGCGATGACCTGCCGCCAGTTCCGAAACGCCTGTCCCGCGCTCACCCGCCGCCGCTCGCCGATAGCCGTGCCCTGCATAGCAGCTCCTCGCCCGCGCCACGAATGAGCGCGCCCGGCCCCCCGGGATTCTGTCCAGGCCTCGATTCTGGCGTTAGAGACGAATGGCCCCTCCTACGGCCGACACCCGCCGGACTCCCCCTATCCAGCCTCCTCCCCACGAACGCCGGAAGGGCCGCCGTGGCGAAAGGGCCTGGGGGCGCCTGTAAGAAATCCCGCCGCCCCCGGTCTAACTCCTGAACCCGGAAATCCAACACCAACAAGGAGTGAGACCATGCAGACCAACGACAACACCAGCAAGAGGACCTTCGCAATCGGACTCATCGGCGGCCTCGGCCTCGCCGCAGCCCTCGGCGCTGCCTTCCTCCTCGGCGGGCAGACCGGCGGCACCGAACCTCAACTTCAGGGCGAAGCGCGCTCCGCCACCGTCAGCCCCACAGCCACAGGCGACGCGCCTGGCTCGAACAGCATCCCCGTCGTGCAGACGGACCCCGCGGATACCCAGGGCAATGCACCGGATGGCGCCGGCGACGCGCCGGCCCCCGACAACGACGTTCCCGCAGTCGAACCGACCTCCACTCCGGAAGTCGAGGAGCCGGCTGACACTGAGGAAGACGACCCCACCGTCACCCCGACCGTTACGCCGGAGCCGGGCGGCGGCTGCGCGTTCTGCATCGACCCCGAGATCGTGCTCCCGCTGCCGACGGAAGAGCCCGACCCGTGCCCGTTCTGCCTCGACGTGGAACTTGCGTTCCCGATCGACGTCACCCCGCCGACCATCAGCAACGTCGACACCTCGTTCTGCTTCCCGATCCTCGTTGTAAGCCTCGAGGTCGACGCCACCGCCGAAGTCTGGTTCGAGTACGAGTACAACGGCAACGACTACGAGTCCATCCACAAGGACGCCGCGAACGACACCTTCATCCCCGAGGACATGGGTGGCTTCGGCTGGGGCGTCTACCTCATCAGCTCCATCGACGTCCACGCCGTCGACCTGTCCGGGAACCACGCGATGACCACCATCGACATGCCCGACCCCGACCTCGGCTGCTAGAACAACCACCAGTGAACCACGTCCAGCGAAGGGGCCCGATCGGGGGCCCCTTTTCCGCTTCGCCCACGCCGTCAGCGAGGCTGACCGCCAGCCTTGACGACCTAACAGGCTAACCGGCTAACAGGCTCCCGCCCGTCATTTGGCCGTAACACCCCGCGGCTATACTCCATGCACGGAGGAGTCCCATGCGGAGCATCCTGTTCGTCGAGGCGACGGAGGAGCTGCACCCCCTGGCCTCGGCCATCGAGGAGGGCGGGTTCACCGTCGCGTACGCGCCCATGGACCGGGCCCTGGACGGCGCGCGCGCGCAGACACCTGCGGCGATGGTGTTCTGCCTCCTGGGCCGGCCCGACGCCCCCGCGATCCGGAACCTGCTGCGCTCGCCCGAGATGCCGGCCGGGGTGGCGTCGCTGGCGGTGCTGCGCAGCGACCAGATCGGCACCTTCGACTTCACGGTCGGCTTCGACGACTTCGTCATCCACCCGGCGCTGACCGAGGAAGTGGTCGCGCGCGTGAAACGTGCCATCTGGCTGCGGAGCGGCGTCGAGGGCGACAACGTGCTGCGGGCCGGCGACCTGCAGATCGACCTGGCGAACTACAAGGTCTTCGTGGGCGGAAGGCCCGTCGACCTGACGTACAAGGAGTACGAGCTGCTGCGGTTCCTCGCGACGAACCGCGACAAGGTGTTCACGCGCGAGGCCCTGCTGAACCGGGTCTGGGGCTACGACTTCTACGGCGGCGCGAGGACGGTCGACGTGCACATCCGGCGCCTGCGCAGCAAGATCGAGGACCGCACGCACACCTTCATCGAGACGGTGCGCAACGTCGGCTATCGCTTCCACCTCGAGTAGCGGCTCAGTTCGCGTCTTCCGCTTGCACGGGTTTCAACGCCTCCAGCACTGCGCGCATGCCTGCTTCGGAGTTCCATGCGCTGGCGGCGCTGATGCGGATCACGACGGCGCCGGTCCGCGCGATCGCCACGTAGTCATCGGGGGCCGACGCCGGGCACGGATCTTCCGGCCGCCTGGAAGGATTCGGCGTGTAGCCGGCGAAGATGGTGGCGGTTCCGCGATCGCCCAGGCTCATGGCGATCTCCTGCGCGCACGCCCGCGGGGCGACCGGATCGGCGCCACCGGAGACGATCGCGTCCCACTCGTCGGCGCGCCACTCCTGCAGCTCGACAACAGTGGCGCCAAACTCGTCGGCCGCGGGCCGGTACTTGAGCACGGCGCGGTAGCGCAGCAAGGGCCGCGCGGCGGCCTCGGCCACGAACGAGCCTTCGAGCGTGAGATCCGCGAGTTCGGGGCCGCTGACATCGCGTCCAAGCCAGTAGTACGTGAAGTCAGGCGCCGGCTTCAGCAGCGGGGCCGCGGGGTCTGGTTCAACGTAGCCGAAGGTGGCGGGATCGAAGAAGTCTGGCGCCAGCGATGCCGCAGGGACGAACCTGTGCTGGTAGCTGACGATCTGACCGATGGTCGACTCGGGTGGCTCGCCGGATGTTTCGGTGTCAATGGCCTTGCGGCGAAGCAGGCCGCTGCGCTGCATCGCGATGGGCAAGAAGGTCGCTGCGTCCACGTACAGGGTGTCCGTGAAGCTCGTGTCCTCGGTGCGGCCGTGAATGGTGCCCTGCGTGAGCACCAAAACGGACCGCGTGCCGTGGTAGACCTCTTCGCCGATCGGCGCCGAGATGCTGCTCTCGGTGAAATCACCGCAACCGAGGAGCAGGGACAGCAGCGGGCTGCCGGAGTCGCGGCACGCGACGGCCTCTTGTTTGCGGATGGTGCCGTCCTCGAGCAATTCGTACCACCGGTTGCCGTCGATGATCCACGTCGAGCTCTTCTCGCCAAATTCGCCGAACGCACTGACGAGCGACACGCGAGCGCGGCCCGTGGCTGTATCGATCCAGAGCTCGGACGTGGTGGTGACCGTGTAGGGATCCTGGAACGCCACGGAGGTGATGGTGGGGTGGTAGATCTCGCCCGGGCGGGAGATGGCGTTGAGCATGCGCTCGTAGAGGACGGAGAGGGCGGAGCGCTGGCCGGATGGCGGCGTGCCGGCGCCGCTGCGCGCGGTGGCGCAACCCGCGGACGTCAACGCGGCGGCGGCGAGCGCCAGCATGATCGTGAACTTCAACCGGGGCAGCATCATGCGCGTTCAGGCTCCTGCGGCGTGCGGACGCAGCAACAGTCCGAGACTCAGCGCGCGATCTTGTCGATGATCGCGTTCAGCTCTTCGTCGCTGTGGAAGCGGATGACGATGCTGCCCCCGCGTGCGCCCTTCTTCACGGCGACCGGCGTGCCGAGCGCGTGTCGCAGATCATCCTCCAGCGCGCGCACGTGCGGATCGATCCGGCGGATCTTCGACGGTGTCCGTCCGGGCTTGTCGGCGGCGCTCTTCAGGGACTTCGCGATCTGCTCGGCCTGCCGCACGGTCAGCTGGTCCGAGACGACCTTGCGCCAGATATCGAGGCGAAGGCGCGGGTTCTCGATGGCGAGCAACGCGCGCGCGTGGCCCTCGCTGATCTGGCCGGAGCGGATGCTGTCCTGGATTTCCTGGGGAAGGGCGAGCAGGCGCAGCGTGTTCGCGACGGCGCCGCGGCTGCGGCCGACGCGCTTCGCGATGTGCTCCTGCGTCATGCTGAACTCGTCGTGAAGGCGTCGGAATGCCTGCGCCTGCTCCAGCGCGTTCAGGTCCTCGCGCAGGAGGTTCTCGACGAGGGCGATCTCGAGCAACTCGGCGCCGGCGGCCTCGCGAATAACGACCGGCATGCGGGTCACACCGGCCATGCGCGCCGCCTGCAGGCGCCGTTCGCCGGCGATGAGCTGATAGGTGGCGGGCCCCATGCCGGAGTCCGCCTGCGTCACGACGATGGGCTGCAGGACGCCGTGCTCCCGGATGCTGTCCGCCAGGTCCTGCAGCGCGGCCGGATCGAAGGCGGCGCGCGGCTGCTGGGGGTTCGGCGTGATGAGGTCGATGTCGACGGTCTCGACACCGGCGCCCGCGCCCGTCTTCGGGATGAGGGCGGAGAGCCCGCGGCCGAGGCCTCGGTGTTGTGTGGTCATTCGGTCACCTCCATGCGTACCGCGGTGTCGTCTGTGGTTGTGTGCCGCTTTCGTGTCGTGTCACTTACGGGTACGGGCGTTGTTCGCGTTGGCCGTGGCGGCTGTGTCACTGGAAGAACGTCCTTCCAGGGCGCGACAGCGTCGCTTCGTTCGGGATGACATTACCACCGCAATCATCGGGCGACCTCTTGTTTGCCGGTGCCGGTTTCGCGTCTGCCATCGCCGGCGATCACTTCTTGCGCCAGTGCGTCGTACGCAGCGCTGGCACGCGAGGACGGATCGTACTGGAAGATCGACTGTCCGTGGCTGGGGGCTTCGCTCAGGCGCACGCTGCGCGGGATGACCGCTGTGAAGGTCTGCGCGAAGTGCGCCCGCACTTCATCGGCGACCTGCTGCGAGAGATTTGTCCGTCCGTCGAACATCGTGAGCAGCAGACCTCGCAGCGTCAGGTGCGGATTGAGGTTGCGGCGCACCAGCTCGAGCGTCGACGTGAGCTGACCCAGGCCCTCTAGCGCGAGGTATTCGCACTGCACGGGCACGATCACTTCGTCGGCCGCGGCGAGCGCGTTCACGGTGAGCAAGCCCAGCGACGGCGGGCAGTCGATGAGGATGTAGTCGTAGCGATCGCGCAGAGGCTCGAGGGCGCGGCGGAGGCGGAACTCGCGCGCCATCATCGGGACGAGCTCGACCTCGGCGCCGGCGAGGGATGGCGTGGCCGGGATCAGCCAGAGGTTCTCTATCGTTGTTTTCGCAACTACTTCTCTCGCATGCGTACCTCCCACCACGACGTCATACGTAGTCAGGCCCTGCGTCCGCATGCCGAGGCCGGCGGTGGAGTTCGCTTGCGGATCGAAGTCGAAGATGAGCACGCGGCGACCGTGGCGCGCGAGCGCAGCGCCGAGGTTGATCGCGGTCGTCGTCTTGCCGACGCCGCCCTTCTGATTCGCCAGGGCGATGATCGTGCCCACTCCGGCTCCTGTGGCCGCAGCCAGGGCGCCGAATGTTTCACGTGAAACATCACGCCCACGTGAACCATCATGCTCACGCGAAGCGCCTCATCGTGCGGGCCGCCCGGCGTACCGGCGTTAGCGTAACGCAATCTCCGGGTGCTGTCGCATGCGGGCTTCGATCTGGACGCGATTGCCCATCCCAGCCGCACCAATGCCGGCAACCGAGAGGCTGGCCGCGGCGGCCCCGAACCGCGCGGCCTCGTTCGCGTCGCCGGTCTCGCGATACCGCACGAGAAAGCCCGTCGCGAAGGTATCCCCGGCGCCGGTGGCGTCGACCTCCTCCTCGGGGAACGCGTCCATCTCACGCCAGCGGCCATCGGCGAACAGACGCGCGCCGTTGTGCGATCGCGTGATGGCCACGATGCCCGCATCGGCGGTCCAGCGCGCCAGCTCCGCCTCATCGCCCGCGAGGTCCTCATCGCTGGCGAAGATCGCGGAGGCGCCCCTCCAGAACGGCTCGCCGCTCCACGGCGCATGTCGCACGCTACCGGCCTCGTCGATCGCGCGCAGCCAGCCCTGCGCGGACACGCCGATGAGCGAGCGAGCCGAAAAGCGCCGAGCAATTGAATCTGGGATCTCGTGAAACACGGGGCCCAGCAGCACGATGGGCGCGGATCGCCAGGCATCCGGGATGTCTTCCGGCTCGATCGCGGCCGCCCGGGAGAGGATGCGTTGGACGCGGCCCTGCGCTGTGTACGTGTTCTCGAAGACGGTCCACGCATCGGAATCGCCACGGGCGATCTGCGCGAAGTCGAAGGCGGCGCCGGGATCGAAGTCCGCCGGCGCGCGGGTAACGACGCCGACGGTGAGGCCCAGAAGGTGGGCCTGGGCGGCAGTGAAGGTGGGGGTTCCACCCAGGCGATAGCCAACGGGCGCGACGTCGCGGACGATGTGGCCCACGACAACGAAGTCCGGCGTTCCCGTCATCGCAACAAGAATCCCCTCTCCGTGACTCCGAAGAGGGGATCCCCTCCTGTTGTGCATTCCGATACGGCGGAATGTTTCACGTGAAACATTCCGCGCCCAGTCTACCGCTTCGGGCTAATGGAGACCTTCCGGTCCTCGCCCTCGCCAACGCTATCGGTGGAGACGTAACGGTCCTCCGACAGGGTGAGGTGGATGATGCGGCGCTCGTTCGGAGGCATGGGCTCCAGGGTCACGGGCCGCTTCGTCCGTTTCACCTGCTCGGCGGTGCGCTGGGCCAGGGTGCGGAGTTGGCGCTCGCGCCGGCGACGGTAGCCCTCGATGTCGACCGTGAAGTAGTTACCTTCGCCAGCCTGGCGCGAGACCATGAGATTCAGCAGGTACTGCAGCGCACCGAGCGTCTCGCCGCGCCGGCCGATGAGCACGCCCAGGTCGTCGCCCTCGACCTCGAGGACGGCCTTGGCCATGCCGAGACCATCGCCGGGGGTTTCGGCGTCGCGGATGGAGACGTCAGCTTCGATTCCCATAAGGACAAGGAGCTGATCGAGCATCTGGGCGGCGAACTCGGCCTCGTCCTCCAGGGGCTCCTCGTCTTCATCTTCATCGTCGCGGGGCTGCGCGTCCTCTTCTTCGACCTCTTCGTCACCGATCAGCCAGACCCGGACACGCGCCTGGTGGCCGCCGACGCCGAGGACGCCGCCCTTGGGCTCCTCGAGCACCTCGACTTCGACCTCGTCCCGTTCGGCGCCCAGTTCCTCCAGGGCGCTTTCGATCGCTTCTTCGACGGTCTTACCGTTTGCCTCGACGGCGGCCATGTTTGTTCCTTCGTCCACTCCGCGGCTGCGACGGTGTCGCTTCACCGCTCTCACTGGCTGTGACATCCGCCGTGGATTCTGGCTCGGCGGGTTTGGGTTGGGCCTGCGGGGGGCCCTGGCGCCCCTTCACGGCGGGTGCGGGGGCGGGCGGTCCGAACGACAGCAGGGCCTTCCACTCGACGCGACGGCCCATGTAGAAGTACTGGAGGATGATGCCGGACAGGTTGGAGATGGCCCAGTAGACGGAGAGGCCCGCGGGTGCGCTGGACGCGAAGAAGAAGAACATCGCGGGCATCATCCAGGTCATCATCTGCATCGTCTGCTGCTGTTGCTGCTGTTGCGGGGTGGCGGCCGCGGTGGGCGCAGGTGTGATGAGTTTCTGCTGGACGTACATGCTGACTCCGACCAGCACCGGGAGGATGTAGGTGGAATCCGTCTGACCCAGGTTCCAGAGCAGCAGGCGGTTGTTGAGCGGGACCGCCTCGTGCACGAAGGGGATGGGATACAGCGTCTGGGACAGCGTGACGAAGCTCTCCGGAGTCTCGCCCAGGGTCACGTTGATGACCTGGTAGAGGGCGATCCAGATGGGGAACTGGACCAGCATGGGGAAGATGCAGCCGACCGGGTTGACGCCGCCCTCTTTGTAGAGGGCCATGGTCTCCTGCTGGAGCTTCTTGGGGTCCTTGCCCTTGTACTTCTTCTGAAGCTCCTGGAGCCGCGGCTGCAGCTCCTGCATCTTCTTGCTCTGCTTGTACTGGCTGGCGGTGAGCGGCCAGGTGACGAAGCGCATGACGAGGGTGAAGACGATGATGGAGATGCCGAAGTTGCCGCCGAAGACGCGAGCGAGGGCCACCAGGACGTTGGTCATGGGGTCGACGAGCGCCACGTGAAACAGCTGGATGATGAGATCCATGCCTATCGCGCCTCAGTTCGGCAAGGGGAATCCGCCCAACGAACGGAGCCCCGTTTCAGCTTCGAAGATCCAGACCGCGCGGCTGCGCGGCACGAGGTACACGAGATCTCCACCGGCCAGCGCCAGATCCGCCTCGACCTTGGACTCGCCCTCGAGGTCGAGCGGGCTTCCCTCCGTCTGCTCTCCCGTCTCGAGGCTGAGCCTGTAGAGGCGGGCGTTGCGGGCGGCGACGACGAGGCCGTTTCCGGCCTTTACGGGCGACGAACGCACCGGCGCGCCGGTATCGAAGGGCTTCGCCCAGGCATCCGAACCGTCGTCCGCTCGTACAGCGTACACCTTCCCATCGAGGGACGCAGCGTAGACGATGCCGTCGGCGACGACAGGTTTGGCCCAGAACCAGTTGTCGGCCTTGATGCTCCATTTCATCGTGCCGTCGGCTGCGTTGAGCGCGTAGAGGCGGTTGTCGAAGGCGCCTACGTAGAGCACACCATCGGCGACAACGGGGGATGCGGCGATACCCGACGACGCGCCGGTGAAGGCCCACTGTTGCGTCCCGGTAGCCTTATCGATGGAGTAGACGGCGCCGTCGAGTGAGGTTATGTAGAGCGACTCGCCTACGATGGCGGGCGTCGCCCAGACCTCGCCACCCGCTTCGAAGTCCCAGATGCGCTCGCCGCTACGCGCATCCACGGCGTGGAGCTTCTTGCCCTTGGTGCCGAAGAAGATGGTGTCGCCATCGACGGCTACGCCACCCACGATCTGGTCGCCCGCATCGCGAATCCAGCGCGCGGTGCCGGTGTCCGTGTCGAGGGCGAACAGGATGCCGCGGAAGGTGGTGAAGTACACGGTGCCGCCGTCGTCGGAGACGCCGAGATCGCCGTAGATGGCCTTGAGGTTTTTGAGGGCATCCGCCTCGAACTCCACGGCGTCATCGACGACTCTCTGGATGTCCTCCTTCTCGCCAGGCGTGGCGAGCGAGGCATCGATGGCATCGTTCAGCGCATCCCCGGTCTCGCCGGCGAGGCGTACATCATCGACACGCTGCTCGAGCTCTTTCTTGGCGGTGCTCTCCAGGCTGGTGGCGTCGATCAGGTCCTTGATGCGGCTGGAGGCGTCCTCGCTGAGAGGGTAGGAGGCCTTGTCCTTCGGGGGGAAGATCCAGTTCGGCGTGGCGGACATTGGCTTCAGCGAGTACAGCTTCGCCTTGTGGGGAACCAGGACGACGTCCCGGCTGCCGATCTCGACGGGGCGGGCGCCCGCCCAACCGATGGGCGATGCGCGTCCGGTGCACGCCGAGGCGGCGATGGCGCCGAGCGCGAGTATTGAGACGACGGCCGCAGCCCAGCGAGGGGAGTTCCTCATCGTATGAGCGCCTGTTTTGAATCTGGTGGGGTGCTCTATCACGCTCTCGAGGTCCCTTCGGGGGAGTGCGGAGGTTCTGGAACAGGGTCGAAGCCGCCGTCGTTGAGGGGGTTGCAGCGCAGGACGCGCCAGACGCCCATGCCGGTTCCGCGCAGCACGCCGTACCGCTCGATCGCATCGTATGCGTAGTGGGAGCAGGTGGGCTGGAACCGGCAGGCCGGACCGATGCCGGGCGAAACGTTGCGCTGGTACCAGCGGATGGCGGCGAGGGCCACGCGCTTCATGCGTTCTCCCCGCTGTTGAGCGCACCAGTTCGGGTAAGCAACCTCAACAGCGACTGCCGGAGCGCCCTGAAGTCCGCTGTGGCGGCGGCGCGCCGGGCGCCGATCACGATATCGAGTCCTTCGACGACGCGCAGCGAATCCGAGGCGGCGCGTAGCCGGCGCTTGACCCGGTTGCGGACGACTGAGCCGCCGACGACCTTGCCAACGGCAAAGCCGAACCTGGTGACCTCGTGACCGTTGGGACGGACGCGGACGACGAGCAGGCGATTACCTTCGACCTTTCCGGAGCGATACGCAGCCGCGAAATCGACGCGACGGCGCAGGCGACGTTCTCGCCGCATGGGCGCCCCATTCTGACATAACCGCCGATCGGGTTACTTTACGACGACGAGGCGCGTCCGGCCCTTGAGGCGCCGTGCGCGAATCACGTTTCGGCCGCCGGGCGTGGACATGCGCTTCAGGAACCCGTGGCGGCGTCTGCGCGGGATCCTCTTTGGCTGGTACGTGCGCTTGGGCACGGCTCACCTCTCACAACAACAAGAACGCGCTCCACATTCGGAGCGCGATGCAGTATAGGGTGCGCCCCAGAGGCGTACAAGCGACGCTTCCGGTAGCCCGCAACGGGGCGCTGCCCTCGTCTTCGCGCGACCGAACGTTCGAAACGCTTCTTGATAAGAAGGTGGCCCGTCGCGTATTGTCCAACAAGTTGGAACACGATGGCCGACGGAGGAGGAGATCCATGACACACGCGCGCCTTCTGCGCATAGCAGCAATCGTCACGTTGATAGGAGTGGTTGGGCTTGGTCTCGCGCTATCGCGCACGGAGCCGAGCCGGGCGGGCGCGCTTGGCGGGCCGGTGATCATCGGTGGCGATGACCTGACCGACCACGGGAGCGTAGATGGCGGCGGGAACGTCGTCGAGGGCTGGCTGTACATCCGCCGCGCGCTCGAATCCATTGGCCCCAACGTGTCCCGGGGCGATGGCAGCATTGCCGCGCTAGGCTCCGCGGCCTCCGCCGAAACGAACAGCGGCGACGCCGGCGCCGGCATTGGCGCCGCGGCGCAAGAAGTCGGCCGCTCCGTCACCTACTATGACGGTGACGCCGCCATGACACAGTTCTTCGTCGATCTCGCCGGTGGTGGCGCGAACCCCTCTATCATCTGGATTGCGGGCACCGGCGCCGGCAATGACCTGGACGGCACCGAACCTGCGGTCCTTACCACGAACGCGGCCGCGATCGCGTCGTTCGTCGCCAGCGGCGGCGGGCTGATGTCACATGGCACCGAGTTCGGCTGGCTTACGGCGCTCTTGCCGGGTGCTGTGGCCGTTGGTGGCGGTAGCAGCGGTGACCTCTACTTCACGCCTGCAGGCACCACCGCGCTCGGCGCCTTGACCACGGGCGACATCAATGCGGGACCCTGGCACAACTATTTCGAGGGCGACTTCGGAGGTCTTGACGTTTTGGTCCGGTCCAGTAGCGTCGACGACTCCACGAGCCAGGATGCGGCGGTGATCCTTGGCGGGGCGCAAGTCACGTTTGAAGAACAGCCTACGACCGTGCCGGAGGAGGAAGACACGAGCGACTGCCTGCCGGGCGTGCCGGGCCTGCCATGCGGCGACCAGGCGGGCGGTGGCGACCCGGGCGACTTCCAGCCGAACGCGACGCCTGTTGGCAGCGACACGCCGGTGGTACCTGTGCCGACAGTGGCAGAGCCGACAACGGCCCCGCCAGCGCCGGCAACGCCAGCTCCTTCGGGCGGACGCGCGGGGATCATCACGGCTCCCGACACCGGCACAGGCGACGGTACGACAAGCGCAGGCGCTGGCGGCTGGCTGGTCGTCGCGCTTGGACTTGCACTCGCGGGTGGGACGGCGGTGTTGGCAGGGCGAAGGATGCGTGTCTGAAGCGGCCCACTGAATCGATTGCGAAGGGGGCCTCCTAGCGGGGGTCCCCTTTTGTGTCCCTGTGGTTAACCAGATGGGCTCCAGCGGCGTTAGTGAATAGGACGAACGCGCGGGTCGCGAACCCTTAAGGGGTGCGCGGCTATGCCCTTCGCCCATATGGTTGAGCGTTGCGGAGCGGGGGCCAGCCCCGGGAAGGAGACCAAATGTTAAGGCAATTATGGGCGATTGGTGCCGTTGGGTTGCTGCTCGCCGCGGCTTTCACTGTTTCGCCGAAGGAAACGTCTGCGGCCACCGGCGACAATCTGCGTCAGTTCGATGCCGCCGTGCCCGCATGCGGTAGCGGCATTGGTACCGGCATCGCATTTGACGGCACCATGTTGTACCTGAGCTGTTGGAGCAGCAATGTGCTCGAGCGCGTCAGTCCGGCAGATGGCGCCTCGCTCGGCGCCATCACGATCGCGGGCGCAACCGACCTCGGTGCGCTGGCGTACGACGGCGCCCGCAACGCCATCTGGGCCTGCGAGAACGGCAGCTCCGTCGTTATGATCGATCTAGGTGGCCTCACGGCCTCGGGTTCGTTCTCGACCTCCGGCTGCGTCGACGGTCTCGCGTACGACGGCATCGACGACACGATCTGGGCCAGCTGCGACGTTTGCTCCACGGTGTATCACTACTCGATCTCCGGTACCTTGCTCGACTCGTTCCCCTTGGGCTCGTTGCTGGGTGGGACGGGCAACTCCGGCATCGCCGTAGGTGGTAGCACGATCTATCTGGCGAACAACGGCGCATCGCAGATTTACCAGTGCAACAAGAGCGTGACATCTTGCACCTTGATGTCCACGTTCCCGCGACGCATTGAGGATCTGGAGTGTGACGACATCACGTTCCCGGGTAAGAACGCGATCTGGAGCCAGGACGCGTACGACCGCACACTGAACGCCTTCGAGATCCCCGCAGGCACGTGCGGCATCGGCGGAGGAGCAGCAGGCGAGGTGAGCCCCGAGCCGGAAGAGGAAGAGGAAGAGACCGACTGCCTGCCGGGCGTGCCGGGCCTGCCCTGCGGCGACCAGGCGGGCGGCGGCGATCCCGGCGACTACCAGCCGAACGCGACGCCCGTTGGCGGCGACACGCCGGTGGTACCCACGGTGGCACCGCCGACAGTGGCCCCTCCGGCGCCCGCAACGCCAGGTCCGGCCGGCGGACGCGCGGGGACGATCACCGCGCCGGACACGGGCACAGGAAACGGGACCGGTAGCGGATCGCCGATTGCATGGCTGCTTGCCGCGGGCGTCTTCGCGGCGACCGGCGGCGGCATCGTGCTGGCCGGTCGCAGAATCCGCGACTGACCCGCGTCATCGACGTGACATCAAGAAGAGGGCTCGCCGGCTGGCGAGCCCTCTTTCGTTCCTGCGTCTTGAATCAGCGCCCAAAAACTGACGCGGCCGGTTACTGGAGCGGGTCGCCGATGGCGAACTTGCCGGGGGTGTAACCACCGACGGGCCGCTGTGGGCGGGCGCGCCGCGGACGCGGGGGGCGGACAACGGTGCTACCGTCCTTCATCCATTCCGGAAGGTACTTCTGGTAGCGGTCGGGCGGCGCCTGGGGCCCGGTGTTCTTGACCGGCCCGCGGCGTCTTGGGCGATTGGGTTTCTGTGCCATGACACCTCAAAGGATGCGGCGAAGCCGCGTGCTGTGGCGCGGATCGTCGATGTCAGTATCGTCAGGAGTGGCAGCGCAAGAGAGGGGAGAATCCTGCGAGGGCCAGCCGCGGCTTCCATGCCCTGCTTCAACTGTAACCAGAGATGCGGGAGTTTGTCTAGCAGTTGCGGGGTTTCCGCCGCACCAGAGATCGACTGCGAAGATCCATGCCGTCAGCGCGCCGTCGCGGCGATCTCCGGGTGGATCCGGAACAGCGTCGGGACGCCTTGATCTACTGTGCGTCGTTAGGTACTGTGTGACGCACGGTACATGATCAAGGGCGCGGCCACCACAGACGGCGAATGGAGCTCGCAGCTACGCCGCGGCGTGCTGGAGATGTGCATCCTCGCGATCATCGAGCGGGGACCCAGCTACGGGTACGAGATCGTGACGGAGCTGGGGGAGGCGCCGCAACTGGCCTCGGGCGAAGGCACGGTGTACCCGCTGCTGCGGCGGCTGAAGAAGGACGGGCTGGTGGAGACGTTCTGGCAGGAAAGCGCGGCGGGACCGCCGCGCCAGTACTACCGGATCACTCCGCGGGGCGGCGGGGCGCTGGCGGCGATGCGCAGGGAGTGGAACGGCCTGCTGGCGGCGATGAGCAAGTACGGTAGGAACGGAGGCGGCGGATGACGCAGGATAGAAATCCGCTGGTTGAGAGATATCTCGCGCGATTCCGGGACGGGCTGAAGGGCGCCCGCAGCGACGAACGCGAGGAGTTCGTGCGCGAGATCGAGAGTCACATCGCGGAGGGGGTGGCCCGTGGCGAGCAGGCGGGTGCTGTGCTGTACCGGCTGGGGCCGGCGGAACGGCTGGCGAAGGCGTATCGGGCTGAACTTACGCTGCGATCGCGCGGGGGCATCTGGGTCTGGCGCTTCCTGGCGGTGCTGGGGCTGGTGGTGACGGCGAGCATCCCGAGCATGATCATCGTGCCGCTGCTGCTGGCGATGGGCCTAGGGTTCCTGGCAGGAGGCGTGGCGGCGATCGTTTGGGCATCGATCCCGGCGCTGGACGCAAGCTTCTACGGCATATCGAACGACGCGCTGGGACGATTCCTGGGGGCGCTGACGGGGTTGGGCCTGTTCGTCTCGGGCGCGCTGCTGTTGTGGGTGCTGTACCTGTACGTGCTGCTGCTCATCCGGGCGATGCGCGGGGCCCTGAGCGTGGGTGGATGAGGAACGTGACGCGGACGTAACACTCACTGCGGATTCCGCAGAGTGAGGCAAAGGCCCGGGAAAGAAGAGGTTTGTTAAGGTGATTGAGATACGCGCGAGCTGCCGCCTGAAGGCGGCCGAGGTGGTTCGCACAAGCGATCCCCGCACTTCACCCCGCACTGAAGGCGCGCCGCGCGCCGCCCGGAGGTACGCATGACCATGGAGCCGACCCAGACAACCGCTGCGGTGTTCACCGACGGACGGGCGGCCGCGCCGCGCGGCACCGACCTGATCATCGACGCGCGGGATGTGGTGAAGACCTATCGGACGGATGATGTCGTGGTGAACGCACTGCGCGGGGTGACGTTCAACGTCACGCGGGGCGAGATGGTGGCGATCATGGGCCCTTCGGGCTGCGGGAAGACGACGCTGCTGAACTGCCTGAGCGGGCTGGACGTAATCGACGAGGGCGTGATCTACATCAACGGCGAGGACATCAACAAGATGTCCGACAACAAGCGGACGGAGTTTCGGGCGCGACAGATGGGGTTCGTGTTCCAGTTCTACAACCTGTTGCCAGTGCTGAATGCGATCGAGAACGTGGAGCTGCCGCTGCTGGTATCGGGCACGAAGGCCGGGGAGGCGCGCAAGAAGGCGGGCGAGGCGCTGGACCTGGTGCAGCTCCGCGACTGGGGCAAACACAAGCCTGCGCAGCTTTCGGGCGGGCAGCGACAGCGCGTGACGATCGCGCGGGCGCTGGTGAACCGGCCGGCGATCGTATGGGGCGACGAGCCGACGGGCGACCTGGATACGGCGAACGCGGACGCCATCATGGATCTGATTCAACAGCTGAACAGGGAGCACAACCAGACGTTCGTCATCGTGACGCACGCGCCTGACATCGCCGCGCGATGTCACCGGATCATCCACATGAAGGACGGGCAGATCGTACGAGAAGAGATGCCTCGGGCGGCGCGGACATGAAAGAATTCTTCGGCATCGATATGACGTACATCATGATCGCACTGCTGTGCGTGCTGTTCATTGCGCTGGCCAGCGTGGGATACGTGGTGCTGCGCAACCGGGTGATGTTCCAGATCGGGGTGCGGAATATCCCGCGGCGACGGGCACAGACGACGCTGATCATCGTGGGGCTGATGCTGAGCACGCTGATCATCTCGACCGCGCTCAGCATCGGCGACACGGTCGACTACAGCGTGACGGACACGGCGTACACGCAGCTGAGCAGCATCGATGAGCTGGTGGCCGCGCGCACGGAGCGAGCGCCCGCTGAGGGCGAGGACGCGGGCGAGGACGGGCACGAAGCGGCCCACGAAGCGGCGAGCGACGACCCTAGCGTGGCGCTGGGATCGATCATCTCGCCGCTGCCGATCCCGGACGTGGACGCGGGGGCGTTCATCGAGGCGTTCCG
>Ga0326597_10000360_pt1 | contig 83767 bp, 82 predicted proteins | sample RVTome_12_FD_203789 | JGI IMG/M metagenome (GOLD analysis project Ga0326597, IMG submission 203789) | Soil microbial communities from uranium-contaminated site in the Upper Colorado River Basin, Wyoming, United States - RVT100D185 | ecosystem: Environmental > Terrestrial > Soil > Contaminated >...
GGTAGGTCGGCACTACACCGCTATTCCGCCGGATCAGGCACACGCGCAGCACAGAACTCCGCCCTGCCGGCACCCCGCGCCAGTGCAATTTTTCCGAATCTTCACTCGAACCGCTTAAGTCGGGCTAACAGTCTCCGCCCCGGGTCATGCACTGATGCCCGGCGAGGCGAGGACCGAAACCGGAGTGGCGAGAAGCTTCACGCTGCGCCGGCGTCTGGTGGCGCGCAGGACTTTCGGCAGCGACTACGCGAACCAGGTCGTGAGCGAGGACGGCCGCGTGCTGTTCAGCGGCCTGACGCACGGCCGCTTCCTGGCCAAGAAAGCCGTCTTCTCGGACCCCGACGACGGTGCCGCCTTCACCATCGGCGCCACCCGATCCCTGCTGCCGCGTACTTGGCTGCTGAGCGACACCGACGGTGCCGAAATCGCCCGCTTCCGCTTGCGCTGGATCGCGCCGGGCGCCATCTCGGTTGCCCACCGCGGCGGCAGTCTTAGCCTGACCCCGCCCGGCGGCCCGGTGCGCGATGTGCTGATGGGACTGGTGCTGATGCACGGCGCGGACGTCGCCGTCACCCGCGACGGCACGCCGGTCGGCTACCTGGGCCGGGCCGGGGAGAGCCGTCCGGCGCGGCGGCTCGCCGGCCTGTTGGCGGCCCTGGCCCGGCGCCTCAGCGGTGCCGGCGGCAGCATCGTCGACAACGAGTTCGAAGCCGCCCGGCTGACGCTGTTCGAGGCCGGGTCAGCCATCGGGCCGATGCTGGCCGCCGGCATGCTGCTGATCAAGGAATACGTCATAGACGACGTCAGGCGTCCGGAATAATCCGCCAATCAAGCGGCCGCGGCGGACCGAAGCACGGCCGCTTGTCGCCTGGCCAGGCGCCAGATCGTCGCCGGCGGCACGTTGCGCCAGCAGCGCCCAACCGGCCGGGCGACAAGCCCCCAGAGGCGCAAGCGGGCCGGCGCGATGGGCGCCCGCGGGCCGTAGGTGTATTGCACCATGACGCCGTCGTCGCCGAGACAGGCGAAGATATTCTTCAGCAACACCCGCTGATGCCGCTCCGACATGGAAAGCAGGGGCAGGCTGGAGACGACGGAGTTGAGCGGACCGATGCGATGGCGGCGCAGGCAGGAGCGCAGCCGCGTGGCGTCGGCCAGCAGCACCGCCACCTGGGGAAAGCGGCTGGCCAACAGGCGGTGCAGCTCCGGATCCTTCTCGACCACGACCAACCGCCGCGGTTCCACCCCGGCATCGAGCAATGCCTGAGTGATAACCCCGGTCCCGCCGCCCAGCTCGACCACCATACCCGGGCGGCCGAGGTCAACCTCCGCCGCCATCTGCTGCGCCAGCGCACTGCCACTGGGGACCACTGCGCCGGTGCGCAGGGGGTTTACAAGCCAGCGTGAGAAGAACAGTCCGTCCCGGCGTCCGAGCATCATTGGCCTTGTGCAAATCCAGCCTCGGCCAATCGAACTCGCGACAGGCACCGAGCCGAGTACATTTCCGTCGTCCTAGATGTAGTGTCTCGCATGGCTGATGCCAGGGGTGGATTATGCCGCCTTCACGGTGCCAGGGCACGACGATCGAAAGAAATACTCTTGACCAGCGCGAACACCGGGGCGCCGGGGGTAAGACCGAGTTCGGCGACCGATTGTCGGGTCACCCGGGCCCGCAGGTGGGCGCCGTCGAGGTCGATCAGCACTTCCGCGAAGGCCCGCCCCGCCTCGCTGGCGATTTCGCCGACCCTGCCCTGCAGCACGTTGCGGATGCTGATCGCCTCGGGCCGCCGGGTCGCCAGCGCGACGTCGCGCGCCCTGACGCGCAGCCGCGCTTCGTCGCCCAGGGGCAGATCGAGCAGCGGCAAGACGATATGCTGGCCGGCGACTTCCATGGTCGTCAGGGCGAAACCGGGATCGTGGCCGACAACGCGGGCGTTGAGCAGCACCCCGGCCTCAAAGCGCCCGGTCAGGGACTGCAGGTCGATGCGCTCCAGGATCTCGGCCACGGGGCCCGAGGCGACGACACGCCCTTCCGAGAGCAGGACGATGCGCCGGGCCAGCTGTACCACCTCCTCGACGGCGTGGGTCACGTAGATGATCGGCACTCCGAAGGCCGAGGGCAGCCGCTCGAGATAGGGCAGCGCCTCGGCCTTGCGGCGCAGGTCCAGCGCGGCCAAGGGCTCGTCCATCAGCAGAAGCCGTGGCCGCGACAGCAGCGTGCGGCCGACCGCCACCCGCTGACGCTCGCCGCCGGAGAGTGAATCGACGTCCCGGGCCAGCAGCGGCCCCAGATCCAGCGCCTCCACGACATCGTCGAACTGCACGTGCCCGCCCTCGCCCCGCGACCGGCGCTCGGCATAGCGCAGGTTGCCGGCGACGCCGAGGTGCGAGAACAGGCGCGCGTCCTGAAAGACGTAGCCGACGCCGCGGCGGTGCGCCGGCACGAAGCCGCCGGTCTTGCTGTCCTGCCAGGTTTCGCCGCCAAAAGAGACGCGCCCTTCGGCGGTCGCGTCGAGACCGGCGACGATGCGCAGCAGCAGGCTCTTGCCGGCACCGCTCGGCCCGAACAGCGCAGTCACCTCGTCGAGCGCAAATTCGTGCGCGACGTCGAGCGCGAAGGCGCCAAAGCGGCGCGCAACGGCGAGGCTGAGCACCGACATCGCCCTCAGCCCGCGCGAATCCGGGCCCGCCGGTTCACGGCGTAGACGGCGAGCAGGACGATGAACGAGAACACCAGCATGCCGGCGGCGAGCACGTGTGCCTGCGCGTACTCCAGCGTTTCCACATGCTCGTAGATGGCGATGGAGATGACCTTGGTGCGGCCCGGGATGTTGCCGCCGACCATCAGCACGACGCCGAACTCGCCCAGCGTGTGGGCAAAGCCCAGCACGACCGCGGTCAGATAGCCACGCGCCGCCAGCGGCGCGGCCACAGTGAAGAAGGCATCGAGCGGCGCCGCCCTCAGCGTCGCCGCCGCCTCCAGCGGCGCCCGCCCCACCGCCTCGAAGGCGCCTTGCAGCGGCTGCACGACGAAGGGCATGGAGTAAAGCACCGAGGCCACGACCAGGCCGGCGAATGAGAAGGTCAAGGTGTCGCCGGTGAGGCTGATCCAGGCCGCCCCGAGCGGCGTCTCCGGGCTCAGCAGCACCAGCAGATAGAAGCCCAGGACCGTCGGCGGCAGCACCAGGGGCAACGCGGTCAGCGCCTCCACCGCCACCTTTAGGCGCGTGCGGGTATGCGCCAGCCACCAGGCAAGAGGGGTGCCGATAAGCAACAGCACCAGCACGGTCATGCCTGCCAGTTGCAGCGTCAGCCACAGGGGTGCGAGGTCAGGAATCGCTGTTGCCTCAGCCGCTGCCGCCGACCGGGCCGGCGCCGGCCCGTAGCCGCCACGCTCGAGCAGCGTCCGTGCGGTCGGGCTTTGCAGATATTCGAGAAAAGCGCGCGCCGCCACATTGTCCGCCGCCCGCCTCAGCAGCACGGCGTCCTGACGGATCGGCTGGTGCAGCTCGGGCGGCACGGGCCAATGGCTCCCCGGCGTCGGATTGCGCGCGCTCAACACCTGCGAGAGCGCGACGAAGCCAAGCTCGGCGTTGCCGCTGGCCACCAGGGCGAACGCCTGGCCGACGTCCTCGCCCAGCACCAGTCGCCGCTGCAGGCTGTCCCACAGTCCCAGGCGCTGCATGACCTGCCGCGCCGCCGCGCCGTAGGGCGCCAGCTTCGGATTGGCCAGCGCCAGGTGGCGGAAGCCGCCCCGGCGCAACGTCGCCGCACCGTCCGGACCGACCAGGCCCGGCTTGGCGCTCCACAAGCCCAGCCGGCCGGCGGCATAAGTGAAGCGGCTGGCATCGACGGCCAGCCCCGCTTCGATCAGCCGGCGCGGCCGTTCCTGATCGGCGGCGAGCAGCACATCGAACGGCGCCCCGTTCAGAATCTGCGCATAGAGCTTGCCGGTGGAGCCGATCGACATGGTCAGCGCGTGTCCCGTCGCCGCCTCGAAGTCGGACTCGAGCTGCCCGGCGGCCTCGGCGAAGTTCGCGGCGACGGCGACCACAGCTTCGGCGGCGGTGACCCGTCCAGCGGCGACGGCGATGAGCAGGCCGAAGGTCGCGACACGGAGCGCGCGCAAGTAGTGCGGGAGCCTCATGGCCGCGACATTACACCGCCGGCCGGCGGCAGGCATCCGCAAACTCGGCCGCGAACCACGCTCTCACGTCGCCGCCGCGGCGCGGCTCGCCGAGCCCCGCGGCGGGTATTCGAGGGTGTCGTCGATCTCGGCCACCAGCGCCGGCGGGAATTCCGGGATTGGCATGGCGTTGTCCTGGCGCCAGGCCTTGACCTGGGCCTCGGCCCGTTCGGAATTCTCGATGTTGCGGCCGCCATCCCGCCCCAGGTAGAGGGTCTGCGAGGGGTAGGCGAAGTAGGCACCGCTGTCGGCGATGATATCCATGATCCTGAGAAAGATGTCTTCGCGGATGCCTGTGAACTCGGCGAAGTCGCGGGTGTCGATGAAGACGAAGATCTCGATGTCGAGCGAGTGCGCGCCGAAGTTCACGAAGCGCACCCGGCAGGGATCCGGCAAGGTCTTCGGATGCGCATAGAGCATACGGCGCAGCTCCACCAGCAGATAGCGCATCTGGTCGGGCGAGGTGTCGTAGCCGACCTGCAAGGTCAGCGCCAGGCGGATGCGGTCGCGCACGCCGAAGTTCTCGATCCGCGCGGTTGAGAATTCGGCGTTGGGGATGGTCAGCAACGTGCGGTCGATCGTGCGCAGGCGGGACGAGCGCATGCCGATATCCTCGACCGTGCCCATGTGCTCGCCAACGCGGCAAAAATCGCCAAGCCTGACCGGCCGGTCGGCAACCAGCATGAAGCCACCGAACACGTTCTCCAGGGTCTTCTGCGCCGCCAGCGCGATCGCCAGCCCGCCGATGCCCAGGCCTGCCAGTAGGCTGGCGACATTGAAGCCGAGGTTCTGCAACAGGCTGAGCGCGGCCAACACCAGCAGAAAGGCCTTGGTGACGCGGCGGCCGATCGGCACCAGGCTTTTGCCACCGACTTCGCCCTTGCGCTCCAGCACCCGGTCGATGTGGACCGCGAAGACATCGACCAGCCGCATCGCCAGCCACACCGCCGCGACCACGATCAGGACCTTGCACAAGACGATCATGGTCGCTTCGCCACGCTCGGAGAGGCTCAGCAAAAGGGTGCCGAAGTAGAAAATCGCGACCGAGGCGGCAAGACGCAGCGGCGCCACGGTGCGCGCCAGCAGCTCGTCGTCCCAGGCGGCGGCGCTACGCGCCGCAAGTGAGTAGCAGAGCCCGAACAGCAACCGCGCCAGCTGGAAGCCGACCAGCGAGGCGACGCAGATCAGGATCGCCAGGGCGACCCACTGCCAGAGGCTGATGTCGAGCAGCTGAATGTCGACGAAGTACGATGGCGCGACGTCCTCGACCCAGGCGCCCAGGCCCTCGGGCTCCGATCCGACCGCTTCCCTGGCCTGGGCCGGGGCGGTGCGGGCCCCGTTGGCCGCCGCGGCGAGCGCCAGACCGAGGCTGCCGGCGAGGCGGCGCAAGCGGGCGACGATGGTTTTTCTCGCGGTCGACATGGCTACCATCCTTTTCTCATTTCACACCCAGGCGGGAACGGCAGGCGGCCCCGGCACGGCAACAGCATTCGCGATTTGGTCGGCCCGCCCGTTGTCGCCTATGCTCCAGCAATAACACATGCACGGCCCGCGGGCGGCACGCCCCCGGCACTTTCCCCGGCTGGCGGCAGGAGATCGGAATGAACGGCAACGCCGCCCTGGTTTGCGCCTATCGCCTCGACGGCCGCGGCGGCGGCGAGAGCATCGACTGGGCCGAGCTCACCTCGGCGCCGCCACAGGGCGACGCTTTGTGGGTTCATCTTGACCGCTCGCAACCGGAAACCCGCGACTGGCTGGCCAACCGCTCGGGCATCGACCCGCTGATCGTCGAGGCCCTGCTCGAGGAGGAGACGCGGCCGCGCTGCGAGCCGTTCGATCAGGGCCTGCTGGTCATTCTGCGCGGCGTCAATCTCAATCCGGGCGCTGATCCCTCAGACATGATCGCGATCCGCATCTGGATCGACGGCCAGCGACTGATCAGCACCCGGGCGCGGCGGCTGATGGCGGTCCAGGACATCCGCGAGCGCATCGATGCCGGGCGCGGGCCGAAGGACGCGGCCGATCTGCTGGTCAGCATCGCCGGCAACCTGATCCGGCGCATGGGGCCGGCGATCGACGCCCTGGAGGAGCTGGTCGACGACCTGGAGGAAGAGGTGATCCTCAAGGGTAATCGGGACATCCGCAGCCGGCTGATCGAAATGCGCCAGCAGACCATCGGTCTGCGCCGCTACCTTTCGCCGCAGCGCGAGGCGCTGGGCCGGCTGTTGGCCGAGGAAGCGCCCTGGCTCGACAGCCGCCACAAGGTCCGGCTGCGCGAGGTCGCCGATCGCACCGTGCGCTATATCGACGATCTGGACAACGTCCGCGAACGCGCCTCGATCGTCCAGGACGAACTCGCCAACCGTCTTTCCGAGCAGATGAACCGGACCATGTACGTGCTGACCCTGGTGGCGGCGATCATGCTGCCGCTCGGCTTCATCACCGGGCTCCTGGGCATCAACGTCGGCGGCATACCCGGGGCCGAGAATCCGCTCGGCTTCGCCGTCGTCTGCCTGGTGCTGGTCGGCATCGTCGCGGCCCAGGTCTGGATCTTCCGCCGCCTGCGCTGGCTGTGAGCCGCCTCAGGCCTGCAGCAGCAGCGGCACCGGCGCCGCGGTGACCAGCTTGCGCGTGGTCCGGCCGAGGCCGAACAGGGCGTCGATCTGGTACTCGCCGAAACCGCCCATGATCAGCAGGTCGGCGCCGGAGCCGCGCACCGCCTCGATGATGGCGCGGCCGCGGCCGCGGGCGGTCAGGCGCGAGCCGTCGAACGAGCGATGCTCGGCGGCGACGCCGTGATAGCGCAGATATTCGAGCGCCCGGGCCGGATCGGCCTGGCTGTTGGACGAGTTGGTCAGCAGCTGGATCCGCTTGGCCACGCGCAGCAGCGGCAGCGCCGAACGCATCGCCCGCGACGATTGTGGCGTCCCGGTCCAGACCACCGCGATCGCGTCACCGACGGCCGCCGGTGCCGTCGGCGGCGTCACCAGGACCGGCGTGCCGGTTTCGAACAGCGCCGTGTTGAAGGCCCGCGCGTGCGGTCCCTTCTCCTCGGACAGCCGCTCCAAAATGACCGCGTCGTACAACAGCCCGAAGGCGCGGATGGCGTCGTGCATGGTGCCGCGCACGTCGACCCAGCGGGCCGCCGCAACGTCGCGGCAGATGTCGTCGAAGGCATTGCGCGCCGCATTCTGCCCACCCTCGCCGACGACGTCGTCGACCAGCGCGGCCGAGCCGTCGGGCAGCGCCGAGATCAGCGACTCGGTGGTCCACGGATAGAGCACGTCGAGATGGGCGCCGGTCAGCGCCGCGATCATCGCCGCCGATTTCAGCGAGTCGCGGTCGTTGGCGCTGCCGTCGAGGAATATGGCGAGGCGTTTCATGCTCGGGCTCCGGAACTCGCTGCGTCACGGCGTAGCCGCGCTGGGCAGCAGTCTAGCCTGTCTTCCCTGCATTCGGCACCAGACATCGCCGGATCCCGATGGCTCCCGGATCAACCGGCCGGGATGATGCTGACCCACATCGGCGCCTTGCCGACGTCGTCGGTGGCGATGCGCTCGAGGTGGCCGCTGGCGCCGTCGATGCGATAGGTGGCGAGGCGGCCTGACCGCAGCCCCGCCGAGATCAGGAAGCGACCGGCCGGGTCGATGGCGAAGGCGCGCGGCACTGGTTCCGCCGGCACCTGGCCGAGGACGGTCAGGCTGCCGTCGTCGGGGTCGACCGAGAACTGGGCGATGGAATCATGGCCGCGGTTCGGCGCGTAGAGATGACGGCCATCGGGCGTGATCTGGATTTGCGAGCACATGTTATCGCCGCTCCAATCATCCGGCAGCGTCGACACCGTCTGCCGCGGCGACAGCGTCCCGGCGCCGGCATCGAAGTCGTAGAGCGAGACGCTACCGCCCTGCTCGTTGGAGACGTAGACGATGTCCCTGTCGGGATGAAAGCAAAAATGGCGCGGGCCGTCCGCGCCGGCAGGCTCGACCGTCGGCGGCTGGTTCGCCGTCAGCCGCCCGCTCGCGGCATCGAAGCGATACTGGAAGATGGCGTTCGGCGCCCCCTTGCCGTGGATGTGCGGCACGAAGGCGAAGCGGTTCGAGGGATCGGTCTGGAAGCAGTGGGCGCCACGCCCGGTATGGCGCCATTCGACCGCCGGCGCGACCAGGCGGCCGCCATCACCGAGCCGGTGCACCGCCGCGGTCTCGCCGAGGTAGTGGGCGGAAAACAGCCAGCGGCCGCCGCGGTCGGTGGCCAGGTAGCAGGGATCGGTCTCGACCGCGATGGTGTTGAGTTCGCCCAGCGCGCCGCTCCGGGGCTCGATGGCATAGGCGGTCAGCAGCAGGGCATCGCGCCGGGCGACATAGAGGAAGCGGCGCGCCGGATCGATCGCCACCGGGGCCGGACGTCCCGAGGCCGGTTGGTCGCCCTGGTGGGTCAGCCTGCCCGTCGCCGCGTCCATCGCGTAGCGGGCGATCCGGCCCTCGTCGGAAACGGTGACATAGACGTGGTACATCGGCTGCCCTCCCCGTGCGCCGCCAGTTTAGCGCACCGGCGCTCGCGGCGGGCGGGGCCGACGGCCGGTGCGCGCCCACGCGGGACCTCAGCGCTGGCCGCAGCCTTTGCCCTTGCCGTGCTGCAGACCCTGGTCGCTGGCGGTGCCGCTGCCGACGCATTCGTCGACCATCACCTCGACGTAACCGAACAGATTGTTGACCTCGCCGCCGAGGGCGAAGACCGTCGCCAGGATGGCGATGGCGATGCCGGCCAGGATCAGGGCGTACTCGATGCCCGTGGCGCCGCGCCGGTCGCGACCGAAGCGCCTCGTAAGCCGCAGCGCAGGTGCCGCCCCTGTCATCCAAGCACCCTCCCCTGCGGACATTACAGCATGATTATGTCCGGCGTGGCATCACCCATTTGCATATAACCATTGGCAGCCCGCCCTGCCCGGCGTTCAGGCCCCGACGTTTACGGCGCCCGGCGGGCGGTCAACGGGCGAACCCGGCCGGCGGCGGCTCGATCACCGGCGGCGGCGGAACCCGGTGCGGCGGCGGCGGCGGCGGTTCGCGCGGCGGCAGCTCGATCGGCTCGTCGGGCTCGCTGTCCGGCGGCGGCTCCGGCGGCGGTTCCGGCGGTGGCTTGGGTGGCATGGCCACCCGGTCAGCACGGGCCATGTCCCTTCCTCGCGACTCTGCCGCGGATGATAACACAAGGGCCGCCGTCGCGGGGCAACTCGCCTTCCGGCACCGCCCGATGACGCCGCCCCGCGGGCCCACGACGGCGATTCGCGTTCTACAAGGATTCCTGTAAAATGGCGCCGCTACCTGTTGCGGTCCGATCGCGGTCCGGCAGACGGGTGCCAAACGGGCGCGGCGGACCTCTTCGCGGGAGGAGACGCGCCCATGAAAGTCGCATCGATCCTGGCCGGCAAAGGGTCGCGGGTCGCCACCATCCGCCCCTCGGCCCCCGTCTCGCAGGCGGTCAAGCGTTTTCACGCCGAGAGCATCGGCGCCCTGGTGGTCACCGACACGCACGAGGCGATCCTCGGCCTCATCACCGAGCGCGACATCGTCCACGGCCTCGCCGAGCAGGGCCGCGCCGTGCTCGAGCGGCGCATCGAGGAATTGATGAACCGGCGCCCCGGCACCTGCGCTCCCGACGACGACATCAAGTCGGTGATGGCGACCATGACCAGGCGCCGCCTGCGCCACGTCGTCGTGCTCGAGGCCGGGCGGCTGGCCGGCATCGTCTCGATCGGCGATGTGGTCAAGAACCGGCTCGACGAGATGGCGCTGGAGGCCAACGTGCTGCGCGACGCCTACATCGCCAACCGGTAGCGCTGGCATCGCCAGAAGCGCATTAGAGCCTAATGTCAGTCTCTGACGACGCCGACGGAGTGAGAAAAAACAGCCCGGGGGCCGAAACCCCCAGGTGCATAGTGTCGGTTTCTAAGTTGTAACGTCGCACTACATCAGGACGGCTCGATGCACGCGCCCTCATTAGGCTCGACCGGGTCGGTGACGAAGAGCAACTTGTCGTCATCGACGAGCAGCAGGTTCATCACCGAGTCGAACACCTTGACCCCGCTGTTCAGGTCGACCGGGCAAGAAGTCGGCGTCGTGCTCTTCTTGTGCGCCTGTTCCGTCTTCACGTAGACGGTGTTGGTGCACGACTCGCCATCGCCCAGGTTGCCGGCAGCGATGCTGAGCAGCTCCGGCTCTAACTTGTTATTGGCATTCTTGCCCTTGCCCGCGCCCTGGTTGCGGGTCGCCACCACCGGGCAGATGGGAGTGCCGTCCAGCTCGTGGGCGATGCCGTCGCAGGCACCATCCGCACAGTTGTCGTCTTGCGCGTCTCCAGTCGGTGATTCTGCGTCCGGATCGAGGTCGTATTCCGCCGGCACGGCGTCCACGAAGTTCAAGCCGGCCAAGCCGCCAAGTATACCGGTGTTGTTGGTGATCTCAATGGTGAAGGCCTTGTGCTGGATTGTCGTCTGGCCTTTGACCATCACGAAAATTTCGTCCTGCGCATCATTATCGAGTGGATTGGCGGCGAAGGCCTTGACGATGTCGGCCTGATCCAAGGTGTAGGAACATTGCACGGCGTCGATGTCCGCGCCGGACGTAGCGCCCTCGCCGTCAAGTGCCGTGATCACCACCCGATTGAAAAAGCCCCCAGCCGAGTTCGCGTCGAGAATTGCATCGCCCGTTGCACCTGAGGCGATGTTAAGCGGGCTTCCGCTCGCAAGGCCCACGGCAACATCGTACGTTTCGCCGTGCGACACTTCGAACACCTGGAGATCCCCGCCTTCGCCATCGAGGCAGACATTGTCGGTGAAGTCCAATGTGAGCACGCCGCCGCTAGTCGTATTGCTGTCGAAGCCCAGTGACGTCCAAGCCGTATTGGTACCGTTCGCGCCACTATGTTGGGTGTGATCTGGAGCTCCCGTCGCATCGGATCCACCGTCGTTATCATCGCCGGTGACATCACAAGTCCCGCCTGCTGTTAAACAACTAGGATCTGGAAGGACCAAATTCCCTGAATCCGCGTACGGGTCTGCATTGACCGGACCGGCAAAGCTAAGCGCCAGCGCCGTTGTGCACAGTAACGCAGCAAGACTTCTCATTGTTGCTCTCCTCCGATAGAGCCGGCCGTTCCCGGCCTGCGAATCGCGCCCCGACGCACCCTTGAACGCAGCCCCGGGGCGGGACACCGTTCCTGCTTGGGAGAGCCCGCCGTCATGACGGCCTTCCCCCGCATATGACTATTCGAGCATATGCGGCCGCGCCCGTCATCACTCAAATGGGTATGAATCTGAGCGACGTCTCAGGAACTCGCCGCAAGAACTTGTTGCGATTGAGCCTTGACGGCACGCTCCCCTGTCCGTGAAGGGTCTCGGCGCGGCGCCGGCGCGAACGCGATCCGCGCCGCGGCACCCTTGCTGTTCGGCTAACGGTTCCCGTCACCAGGGCCCGTAGAGGACTTCCACCTCCAAGTCGCCGTTCGGCTGACCACCTCCAATCAACTCGTGCCTCAGCACAAACGCGCCATGCCTGGCGCACCAAGAAGAAGGGGGCCTTCCCGGCCGGGAAGGCCCCCAAAGTGTACGCTCGATGTGCGTGATCAATCAGCGTCGAACGCGGTGACAACGCCGGTGGGCACACCCTCGTCGTAGGACTCGTTGATCAAGCCCAACAGCTCGGTCATCTCGTCGCGGTCGATGGTGACGCCGTTGACCTCGATCTCGCCGAGACTGTCAACGAGCATCTCATCCGCCGCATCGCGGATCTGACCGACCGTGGTGCCCGCCTGGTCGAGCGCCAGCAGCAGCAGCCCGAGGTCAGAGAGCACCACCGTGCCGCCGTCGCAAACGCCGTCGGGCTCGGAGTCCGTGCACGTCCCGAGCGCGCCGCCGGTGGCGAGCACCGGATCGACGAAGGTCGGCGGGTCGCTCGGAAGCGGCGGGTCGCCGAACAGATCCTCGACCACGTCGATGTTGAGATAGTAGCTCTCAAGCATCGGCACCGCCGGCGCTTCCAGCACCGCCGACAGGTTGAGGTTGAGCAGCAGAGCGATCTTCTGGTTGGCGAAGGTGTTGTCGCCACCGCCGCCAGGCATGAAGCCGTCGTCGTTGCCCGGTCCCACCTCGCCGGTCAGGAAGAGAGCGAGCGCGTCGATGCCCGCCTCGTCGCAGTCGAAGGCTTGCGCGATCGCCCCGATGGCGAGCAGCACCGCGTTGATGTCCTGGCAGGTTGCCTCGTCGATCAGATCATCAACCAGCGCTTCGCCGTTCTGAGACGCGCCGTAGAAGCCCTGGGTGAAGGAGGTGGTGCCGTCGGGCAGCGGATCGCCGCCGCAGACCAGCGCCTGCTCGGTCAGCACGACCGGCTCGGGATCGAACAGGCCGCCGTCGATATCGACGTCGACCTGGGCGGTGCTGAGCGTCGTCGTGCCGTCGCTGCCGTCGGCGCCGTCGGCGCCGGCCGTGCCGGCCGCACCATCAGGACTGCCATTGCCGGCGTTGCCGCCGTTGCCTTCGTTACCACCGTTACCTTCGTGCGACTCGACGATGCCGTCGATAGTGATCTGGCCATCGGCCGAGACGGTCACCATGCCGCCGTCACCGCCGTTGCCGCCGTCGCCGCCGTCGCCGCCGTTGCCGCCCGGACCCTGATTTGCAGGATTGCCGGTCGAGTTGCCACCTTTGCCGCCGCTGCCGCCGTTACCGCCTCTGGCACCGTTGGCCGTGATCACGCCGGAAAGTTCGTTTATTTCGTCGAACAGAACCGCGAAGTCACCGCAGACTTGGAAGTCGATACTCCCGCCTTGGCCGCCGTCGCCGCCGTCACCGCCGTTCTGACCATTACCGCCGGCTGTCGGCCCCGCGTTGTTGCCGCCATCAGCGCCATTGCCGCCGTTTTGCCCTCTACCACCGTTAGCGGTCACCAATCCGGTAGGACCGATTACGGCGCTGCCGCCGACGACGATGGTCAGATTGCCGCCATCGCCGCCGTTATTGCCGTCGATACCGGCCGCGGCATTGCCGCCTGCCTGAGCGTTGATACCATTGGCGCTAATAATGCCGTCGACCTGCAGATCGCCGCCGACCTCGATGCTGGCGGTGGCGCTGCCGTAGTTGAGCTCGCCGTCCGCGGTAATGGTCAAGCTGCCGGCAACCACTGTGTCGCCGGTTACCGCTTGAACCGTATTGACGGTGCAGTCGCCGGCGAGGCTGCCGACATCGCAGGTGAACTGGGCCCGGGCCGGGCCGGCAAGGCCCAGCGAGAGCAAAAGCGCAGCGGCCGCCGCCGAAGCTGAAAGCACTGCTCTCATCGTCATACTCTCCTGTTGCAGGCGGCTCACCGGCGCTGTCCGCAGGTGCCGCTCGAACCTCCCATTGCGCCCCCCGATGCGCCCTTCACCCGGGGGGCAAAACGCCATTGCCGATCAGGGAACACTGCCGCTTGCGTGGAGATATTCCCCCGTCACGGCATAGTTGAGCATAGACGGTGGCGCCGGTCATCCCCCAAACGGGTATAAGTTTAGTGCCAAGTCTATTTGTGCGAGGCATCGACCTCGGCTTCGGGCGCGCCTGCATCGCCCCAAACGCGATCGGGCCCGGCCGTTTCGAGCCGAGCCCTGATGGGTGATTGGGGCGAGTGACGGGTCTTGAACCCGCGACCTCCAGATCCACAATCTGGCGCTCTAACCAACTGAGCTACACCCGCCGCGAGGTCGGGCCCCTCACCTAAGCCATCGCGCGGGGGCCGTCAAGGTACGCCTTTCGGGCCTCCTCGGCGCCGTCGTCCACGTCGGCGCCCGGCGTCATTTCGTACCTATTTGGGTGATGACGGCGCCGCCCCGGAGCATGAACTATGGCCAACCGCAAGCCGCACCAGAGAGGGCATCGAGCATGTACTACGCCAGCACCCACCACCGCACGCCGAAGCGCAAGGTCGGCTGCACCCTGGTCACCACCGACGGCGAGATCTACGACGGCAGCCTGTTCTGCTCGGGCGATCAGCGGATCAAGGACCTGCTGAACGGCGAGGGCGAGTTCCTGCCGTTCGAGACCCTGGGCGGCGCCGTCTACCTGGTCAACCGGGCCGGGATCGCCCGCGTCATGCCGCGCGGCGAGCCGGCCCGGCCCGAGACCGCCGAGGAGAAGACACAACCGGCGGCGATGCCCTCCTAGTGTGGTGGATTTGAAGTTCGTTACAATATTTGCGGCAAGCTTAGAAACGAACTTCAAATCCGGAACCACACTAGAATCATATAGTTGCTAGTGTCCTTCTCGAATCCGAAATTCGCACGGAGCCTGCTGAGTACGACAACGAATTTCGAATTCGGGACACTAGCCCGCCGCGTGGCCCGCGCGCCGGCAACGCCGCGTTGCCGGGGCCAGGGGTTTCCCGCATACTGTCAAAAAAGCCCGCCGGGTCACTGGAGCTGGGGGAGACAGGGATGCGCCTTCTGATCTGCACGAGCGCCGCCGCCCTTCTGCTGGCCGGCGCCGCCTTCGCCGACGCCTATGACGAGGCCCAGCGCTGCTTCGCCGAGCGCGGCGACCTCGAGGCCAAGCTCGCCGCCTGCACCGGGGCCATCGAAGCGGGCGGGCTCGACGACAGGAACCTGGCGGTAACCCTGGTCAATCGGGGCATCGCCTACCGCGGCCGGGGCCAGATCGCCGAGGCGATCGCCGATTACGACAAGGCCATCGAGCTGTCGCCGCGGCTCTTGCACGCCTACTACAACCGCGGCCTGGCGCGCCAGGCGGCGGGCGATGACGCCGGCGCGGCCGAGGACTTCGGCACCAGCATCGGCCTGCGCCCCGACTTCGCCGGCGCCTATCTGGCCCGCGCCGGGGTCTATGCGCGCCTGGGCTATCGCGAGCACGCGGTCGCGGACTACGGCGCGGCGATCGCGCGCGACCCCGATTTCACCGAGGCCTATCTCAGGCGCGCCGAGCTGCTGCTCGAACTGGGCCGGCGGGCGGAGGCGAACGCCGATCTGGAACAGGCGATCCGCCTCGCCCCCGACGACAAGCCGCTCTACCTGCGCCGGCTCGAGCTCGACCGCGAGGCCGGCGACAGCGCCGGCGTCGTCGCCGGGCTGACCCGGATCCTGGCGCGCTGGCCGGACGACATGCAGGCCCGCCTCGAGCGCGCCCGCACCTATCTCGGCCTGGGCGAGATCAACAGCGCCAGCAACGACCTCGATGCGCTGCTGGCGGCGGAGGCCGAGCACGCCCAGGCCAACCGGCTGCGGGGCGAGATCTACGAGCGCGAGGGCGATTACCGCCGCGCCATCACCGCCCTCAATATGGCGATCGACAAGGGCGCCACGGACGCCGGCGCCTTCCTGGTCCGGGCCCGCGCCTTCCGCGCCAGCGGCGACGACAGCCGCGCCATCGCCGACTTCGACCGCGCGCTCACGCGCGAGCCGGACCTCGCTGAGGCGCTGATCGGCCGCGGCATGGCGCGCTTCCGCATGGGCATTTTCGCCGCCGCGGTGCCGGATCTGGCGAAGGGGCTGCGCGGCGATCCCGAGAACGTCAGCGCCGCGCTGTGGCTCTACCTGGCGCAGACGCGGGCGCAGATGGACGGCGCCGCGGGCTTGCGGGCCGCCGCCGGCCGTCTCGAGCTGCGCGGCTGGCCCGAGGCGGTGGTGGCGCTCTATCTCGGCGACGGCTCAGCCAGCCGGGTGCGCGCCCAGGCCGAGGCGGCCGACCCGCGGCTGCGCACCGAGCGGCAATGCCAGGCCAATTTCTACCTCGGCCAGCACGCGCTGATCGGCGGCGACACGCACGCCGCGGCCAAGTATTTCCAAGCCGCCGTCGACACCGGGGCGAGCCACCTGGAGGCCTATCGGGCGGCGCGCGAGGAGCTGAAGCGGATCGGCTCCTGAAGCGCGCGCCGGTCTTGCCAACAGCCAAGGACTGAGGAAACGTTACACTATTATAGTGTTTATATTCAGATATTAAGCGCCAACATCTGATTCATAGCTTGAATATTTCCTGGGCGTTGCCGCCGCGCACCTTGCGGCGCGGACCCGGGGCCAGGGCGTCGACGCGGGCGAGACAGCCCTCGATGTCGCCGATGTCGTGCGGCCAGTCCGAGCCGTACATCACCTTGTCCTCGCCGCCGACGGCCAGGCACAGCTCCAGCGCCCCTTGCTGGTAGGTGACGGCATCGTACCAGATGCGGCGCAGGTATTCGGACGGCGGGATCGAGATCCGCTCCTTGCCGGGAATGGTCATCTCCCACGAGCGGTCCATCCGGCCGGCCAGGTAGGGCACCGTGGCGCCGGCATGGCTGGCGATGATCTTCAGCTTCGGGAAGCGGTCGAGAAAGCCGTCGAAGACCATGCGGGTGATCGCCAGCGTGGTGTCGAACATGAAGCCGACGGTCGAGGCCAGGCTGTAGGCGTTCATCGCCATCGCGGCGTTGCCCGGCGGCTCGGTCGGGTGCACGAGGACCGGCAGGGCGCGCTGGTCGATGGCCCGCCAGATCGGCTCGAACGCCGCTTCGGTCAGGTGCCGGCCGGCGACGTTGGCCAGCACCATGACGCCGACGGCACCGTTGTCGCAGGCCCGGCTCAGTTCCTCGACGGCGCTTCCCGGATACTCCCACGGCAGCGAGGCCAACCAGCGCACCCGGTCAGGATAGCGCGCCTGGCCCGCGGCCATGCTGTCGTTCATGACCCGCGCCGCCTCCGTGCTCGCCGCCTCGCCGCCCCAGTAGACGTTCGGACAGGTCAGCGAAACGATGGCGAGGTCGATGCCGCCGGCGTCCATGGCCTGAATGCGCAGATCGTAGTCGAAATGCCCGGGCATCGGCGTCATGAACAGGGCGCCGTCGGCGTAGATGCCGTCCAGGCCCTCGGTGATCGGGCCGACGGTGTAGCGCGGCGCCCCCCGCTCCTTCAAAAGCCGCAGCCACTCGCGGTCCAGCATGTGCGTGTGCACGTCGATCACGGTCATCGCTCAACTTTCCTCCTCAGGCTCGGGCAACGGCGCGCCAGCATAGGCGAGCCGCCGGGCGCCCGAAAGAGTTCGGGCCGAGCGCTTCACAAAGGTCGAAATGGGCATGGCGGCGGGGCCGCCATCCGCGATAGTCTGGAGGCGAAAATCAAGGTCGAGAACGGAGGCACGCCCATGAAGGCCGCGGTCCTGTACGAAGTCAACCAGCCGCTCGTCATCGAGGAAGTCGGCACCCGCAAGCCGGCCGCGCACGAGGTGCTGCTGCGCACCGCCGTGGCCGGGCTCTGCCACTCCGATTTGCACTTCATCGAGGGCCTGTACCCGCATCCGCTGCCGGTGGTGCTGGGCCACGAGTCGGCCGGCGTTGTCGAGGCGGTCGGCTCCGAGGTCACCTACGTCAAGCCGGGCGACCACGTCGTCACCTGCCTGTCGGTGTTCTGCGGCACCTGCGAGAACTGCACCACCGGCCGGCCCAACCTGTGCCTCAACACCGACGTCAAGATGCCGCCGGGCAAGGCCCAGCGCTTCGTCTGGGACAAGCCCGAGCAGCTGCACACCTTCACCAACCTGTCCTCCTTCGCCGAGCAGATGCTGGTCCACGAGCACGCGATCGTGAAGATCCGCAAGGACATGCCGCTCGACCGCGCGGCGCTGATCGGCTGCGGCGTCATCACCGGCTTCGGCGCCGCCGTCAACACGGCCAAGGTCGCCGCCGGCGAGACCGTGGCGGTGATCGGCTGCGGCGGCGTCGGCATGGCGGCGATCAACGGCGCCTACGTCGCCGGCGCCGGGCGCATCATCGCCGTCGACACCAATCCGGTGAAGCTGCAGCTGGCGACCAAGCTCGGCGCCACCGACCTGGTCAATCCCAACGACGGCGACCCGGTCGGGCGCATCCTGGAAATGACCGGCGGCGGCGTCCATCACGCCATCGAGTGCCTGGGCCTGAAGCTGACCGCCGAGCAGTCGTTCCGGATGCTGGCGATCGGCGGCACCGCGACCCTGGTCGGCATGGTGCCGTTCGGCGAGAAGATCGAGCTGCACGGCGCCGACTTCCTGCGCGAGCGCAAGATCCAGGGCTCCTCGATGGGCTCCAACCGCTTCCGCGTCGACATGCCGCGGCTGATCGAGCTCTACATGCAGGGTCGCCTGCACCTGGACGACTGGATCTCGGACCGCATCAAGCTCGAGGACATCAACCAGGGCTTCAAGAACATGAAGGAAGGCAAGGTGGTGCGCTCGGTGATCGACTTCGGCGTCGTCTGAGGGCTTGTCAAGGAATCGGTGGGTTGAGGAGGCGACGGCAACATCCCTGGGTCCCCGCCTGCGCAGGGACGAGCGGGAGTGTGGGTTTGCGCGCCTTTATTCCGCTCATTCCCGCGCAAGCGGGAATCCAGTATTTGCAATGCGTTAATGGGCCCCGCCTGGGCGGGATTGACGACGCAAACGGAAGCGATGTGATTTTTTCACAAGCTGTGAGGGGATTCGCGTGTCTCTGACCGTTACACCGCTGAGCCCGGTTTTCGCCGCCCGCCTCACCGGCGTCGGCCCGGTGCGCGGCCTGGACGAGGCGGGCTTCGCCACGATCCGCGCCGCTTTCGAGGCGCACTCGGTGCTGATCCTGCCCGGCCAGCCGATGGACGACGAGGAACAGATCGCCTTCAGCCGGCGCTTCGGGCCGCTGGAGACGACGGTCAGCGCCAACCCGGCGCGCGGCACGGTGTTCGCCCGCCAGTCCAACCTCGACATCGAGACCGGCGAGATGATCGCCGCCGACGACCGGCGCATGCGCTACCAGAAGGCCAACATGCTGTGGCACGCCGACAGCACCTTCAAGCCGGTCTCCTCGCTGTGCTCGCTTCTGTCGGCGCGGATCGTCCCGCCCGAAGGCGGAGCGACGGAGTTCGCCTCGACGCGGGCCGCCTACGAGTCGCTCTCGGCGGACGCGCGGGCCGAACTAGGGGAGCTGATCGTCGAGCACAGCCTGGTCTACTCGCGCGGCCTCGCCGGCTTCAGCTTCACCGAGCAGGAGGCGGCGGAGACGCCGCCGGCGCGCCACCGCCTGGTGCGGACCAACCCGGCGACCGGCCGCAAGTCGCTCTTGATCGGCGCGCACGCCTCGCGCATCGTCGGCTGGCCCCTGGAGAAGGGCCGGGCGCTGCTGGCCGACCTCCTGGCCCGCGCCACCCGGCCTAGGCACACCTGGCGGCACGAATGGCAGGAGGGCGACCTGGTGATCTGGGACAACCGTTCTGCCCTGCACCGGGCGACGCCCTACGACGCCACGCGCCACCGCCGGCTGATGCAGCGCATCACCGTCTCCAGCGGCGAGCCGGCCGAGGCTTGAGACGGTCGGCGCGGCACCGTTGGCATTACCGTCTCGGAGAGTGTCTGACTTCCAAATTCGGCTAAAGGCGGAAGGCCGTCTTCGGCTGAAACCAATTGAACCGCATATCTGCGACAGAAGCGGGTATCGGGTGATATAGTGTGCCCTGAACTGCTACATTTCACATCGCACAATAGCCACCGCTGCAGATATGGATAACTACGCGAATCCAAAGTCGGGTAAGACCTACATCAGTCCAAGCCTTCCTGCGTTTGGACAGAAGAACAGAAAGGTGAGGATCGCGTCGAAGGTCATCGAGTCGCCGACCGCCTACGCATTCTCTACAATCAAGGACGAAATAGTCCTACGACAAAAGGAAGGCGCGAAGAGCTGCATCAAGGCAAAGTTCTTCGAGGATGATCGTGGAATTTTTGTTCTCTCGATCCAGGGCTACACCGTAGCCTCTGACAAACCGCACAACGCAACATTCTCGTTTGTTGGTAACGAAATCAATACGTTACTTGAGTTTGTCGCCAATATCCGATCGTTAGCGTTCCAAGGCCCGAATGCCGTCAATATTGCAGACGAAGAATTACGCCGTCTGGTCCTATCGAAACGACAAGTTCAAAACCTAGTCGAAGATAATGAAGCGCTCTTTGCTGAGGTCGTCTCTTCATCGATGACGAAGAAGGATGTCGTCGCCGTCGCCTATCGTAAGAAACAGCTGGAAGCCTTTCGTTTACTCCTGGAGGATTTATCATACTTTGACAAGGTCAAGAAGCAAAAGAAATGCACCGATGAGGCCTTATGGCAAATCTTTTTTGAAAAGAACCCCTGGATATTCGGTTATGGTTTGAACTACGTCTACCTTGACAGATTGAGCGATAAGAAGCTTGAACAGGCCGTTCAAGGCCATCATGTTGGAGCACACGGAAAGCGCGTGGACGCATTGATGAAGTCAAAGGGCGTAATTTCGAGCCTCTGCTTTGTTGAAATCAAGACTCCCAAGACGCCTCTATTGGGCACGAATCCCTACCGCGCCGGCTGCTGGCCACCGTCGTCCGAACTAGCCGGTGCGGTATCCCAGGTTCAGGGAACCGTCGCGTCCGCGATGGATACGCTTCGAGGAAAGCTTGCGATCAACGACTCCGATGGCTATCCTACGGGTGAAGAAGCGTTTAATTACTCGCCGAAAGCTTACCTGGTAGTCGGAAATCTAAATACATTCGTGGGCAATCACGGCGTGAACCAAGAGAAGTTTCGCTCTTTTGAACTCTTCCGCCGAAATACACTTTGCCCAGAAGTCATCACCTTTGATGAACTCTATGAGCGGGCTAAGTTCATAGTTCACCAAAATGAGTGCTAACCTTTCCATTATGCGGGAGAACGCTAGCATCTGTGAATATCGAGAGTAAGTTAACGGCCGTTAATGGGTGCCCGACGTCCAGCAGCTGTGACAGGTTGGAATCCGAATATTATACTGAGGCACTACCCAGTCTCGGCCGGTGACTGCGCTGGCCTATGAGGCGGCCTGTGCCGCGCCGCCCCCGATTGCCGCCCGCGGCGCCGCGTGGCATAACCGGCGCCATGACGCAGCTCGCAAGCCGGATGTCCGAGCTCGGCACCGAGACCGCCTTCGAGGTGCTGGCCCGGGCCAACAAGCTGGCGGCCCAGGGCCGCTCGATCATCAACCTCGGCATCGGCCAGCCCGACTTCAAGACCCCGGCGCACATCGTCGAGGCGGGCGTCAAGGCGCTCAGGGACGGGCATCACGGCTACACGCCGGCCAACGGCATTCCGGAGCTGCGCGAGGCCGTCGCCGCCGACATCCTGAAGCGCCGCGGCGTCGAGGTCGATCCCGAGCACGTCGTCGTCGAGCCCGGCGGCAAGCCGACGATGTTCTTCGCCTGCCTGATGTTCGGCGAGCCGGGGGCCGAGATCATGTATCCCAACCCGGGCTTTCCGATCTACGAGTCGGCGATCCGCTTCTCCGGCGCGACGCCGGTGCCGATCGCCCTGCACGAGGACAGCGGCTTCTCGTTCAGCACCGAGGAGGTGCTGGCGCGGATCACCGGGCGGACCCGGCTGATCATCATCAACAGCCCGGCCAACCCGACCGGCGGCGTCATCCAGAAGGCCGAGCTCGACCGCCTGGTCGCCGGCCTGGAGGCGCATCCGCAGGTCGTGGTGCTGTCGGACGAGATTTACGGCCGCATGATCTACGACAACCAGCCGCACGTCAGCCTGTTGGGCTACGAGAGCCTGCGCGACCGGCTGATCCTGCTCGACGGCTGGTCGAAGACCTATGCCATGACCGGCTGGCGGCTGGGCTACGCGGTCTGGCCGGCGCACCTGGTCGGGCACGTCATCAAGCTCTGCGTCAACGACCACTCCTGCGTCAACGCGGCGACGCAGTGGGCCGGCATCGCCGCCCTGACCGGCCCGCAGGACGCGGTCGCGGAGATGGTCCGCGCCTTCGACGCCCGCCGCCAGGTGATCGTCGAGCAGCTGAACACGCTGCCGGGTTTCCGCTGCGTGCGTCCCGGCGGCGCCTTCTACGCCTTTCCCAACATCGAAGGCAGCGGCCATGGCGCCCAGGCGCTGCAGGAGAAGCTCTTGAACGAGGCCGGCGTCGCGGTCATCGCCGGCACCAGCTTCGGCGCCTATGGCGAAGGCTATCTTAGGTTTTCTTATGCAAGCTCGGTCGAGAACATCGAGGAAGCGATCGTGCGCATCCGCAAGTTGCTGGGCTGAGGACGGCGCGGCCGGAGGCTTTGACCAAATATTGTGCAACGTGCTCAAAATTCCGACAGCGGTGACCGGAATGCCGTCGCCGTCGATGGTTGAAGCAAGAGAAAACAACGGCTTAGCGGATGCCTGGCGTTGGCACGGGCCATGCTAGGATAAAGATGGTCGTGGCCCGCCTGGCGCGGGTCCGTCGCAAACCTACGGAGACGCGGCACATTCCATGAAGAAGATCGAGGCGATCATCAAGCCGTTCAAACTCGACGAGGTCAAAGAGGCCTTGCACGAGATCGGCCTGCAAGGCATCACGGTGACGGAGGCCAAGGGCTTCGGGCGCCAGAAGGGCCATACCGAGCTTTATCGCGGCGCCGAGTACGTCGTCGATTTTCTGCCCAAGGTGAAGCTGGAGATCGTGCTGGAGGACAGCCAAGTGGAGCGCGCGATCGAGGCCATCGAGCGGGCCGCCCACACCGGCCGCATCGGCGACGGCAAGATCTTCGTCTCCAGCGTCGAGGAAGCCATCCGCATCCGGACTGGCGAACGCGGCACCGAGGCGATCTGAGCGCGGCTCGCGCATTCCGTCCGAGACCAGACCAAGCAAGAACAGACAGTTGAGGAGTGAAACCTAATGTCCGACGCCAAGACGGTCCTGGAAAGGATCAAGGAGCAGGATTTCAAGTTCGTTGACCTGCGCTTCACCGACCCCCGCGGCAAGTGGCAACACCTGGGCATGGATGCCGCCATCATCGACGAAGACAGTTTCGCCGACGGCATCATGTTCGACGGCTCGTCGATCGCCGGCTGGAAGGTGATCAACGAATCCGACATGACCCTGATGCCGGATCCCGCGACCGCGGTCGCCGATCCGTTCTCGGCGCAGTCGTCGCTGATCATGTTCTGCGACACGCTCGAGCCGACCACGCACGAGCCCTACAACCGCTGTCCGCGCTCGGTGGCCAAGCGCGCCGAGGCCTTCCTGGCCAGCACCGGCATCGGCGACACCGCCTATTTCGGGCCCGAGGCCGAGTTCTTCATCTTCGACGACGTCCGCTTCAAGGTCGACCAGAACCACTGCTTCTATCAGCTCGACGACATCGAAGGCCCTTACAACTCCGGCTCCGATTTCGAGGCCGGCAACACCGGCCACCGGCCGCCGCCGAAGGGCGGCTACTTCCCGGTCCCGCCGGTCGATTCCGGCGCCGACCTCAGGGCCGAGATGCTTTCGGTGATCCGCGAGATGGGCGTCGAGACCGAGAAGCACCACCACGAGGTGGCGCCCAGCCAGGCCGAGCTCGGCATCAAGTTCTCGACCCTGACGAAGTGCGGCGACGCCATGCAGATCTACAAGTACGTGGTGCACAACGTCGCCCATTCCTACGGCAAGACGGCGACCTTCATGCCCAAGCCGGTCCACAACGACAACGGCTCGGGCATGCACACGCACCAGTCGATCTGGAAAGAGGGCAAGCCGGTCTTCGCCGGCTCGGGCTACGCCGATCTGTCCGATACGGCGCTCTACTACATCGGCGGCATCATCAAGCACGCCCGCGCCATCAACGCCTTCTCGAACCCGACCACGAACTCGTACAAGCGCCTGATCCCCGGCTTCGAGGCGCCGGTGCTGCTGGCCTATTCGGCGCGCAACCGCTCGGCCTCCTGCCGGATCCCGATCGCGCCGGGCCCGAACGGCAAGCGGGTCGAGGTCCGCTACCCCGATCCCGCCGCCAATCCGTACCTCGCCTTCGCGGCGATGCTGATGGCCGGCATCGACGGCATCGAGAATCGCATCCATCCGGGCGATCCGATCGACAAGAACCTGTACGACCTGCCGCCGGAGGAGCTGGCCGAAGTGCCCACGGTCTGCGGCTCGTTGCGCGAGGCCTTGCAGACGCTTGACAGCGACCGCGATTTCCTGAAGAAGGGCGGGGTCTTCAGCGACGACCTGATCGACGGCTATCTCGAGCTCAAGTGGGAAGAGGTCTACGCCTTCGAGCACAGCCCGCACCCGATCGAGTTCGCCATGTATTACAGCGTCTGAGTTGTGTCGGACGCGGGCCTGCGTACCTGGGCCCGCCCGAGCGGGGCCGCTCCTCCGGGGCGGCCCCTTTCGTTTTCCGCTTCGGGTGCCTAGCATCCGCGCTCGCGCAACGAAGGCGCAGGCAAGCCCGCAGGGAGGGTGGCGATGAGATACGGCATCGTGCTGCCGACGCCGGCCGACGCCTGGAAGACGGTGGCGCGCGCCGAAGCGCTGGGCTTCGCCAGCGCCTGGTTCTTCGACACCCAGCTGGTCTCGGCCGACATCTTCGTCGCCATGGGTGCGGCGGCGATCAAGACCAGCAGGATCCGCCTCGGCACCGGCGTGCTGATCCCCTCCAACCGCATCGCCCCGGTCGCCGCCAACGCCCTGGCCACGCTCAACCAGCTCGCCCCGGGCCGCATCGACTTCGGCGTCGGCACCGGCTTCACCGGGCGCCTGACCATGGGGCTCGGCGCGGTCAAGCTCGCCGACATGGCGGAGTACGTCCGTATCGTCCACGGGCTCCTGCACGGCGAGACGCTGAGCTGGTCCTTCGAGGGCAAGGAGCGCAAGATCCGCTTCCTCAACCCCGAGCGCGGCCTGATCAACACGGCCGATCCAATCCCGCTCCACGTCTCGGCCTTCGGACCCAGGGCCCGGGCGCTCACCGCCGAGCTCGGCGCCGGCTGGCTCAACATCTACCGCGACGTCCACGATGCCACCAAGGCGATCCGGGGCATGGCCGGGGCCTGGGACGCCGCCGGCGCCGCCGCCGAGAGGCGCCAGGCGACGATCTTCGCCCTGGGCTGCGTGCTGGCGCCTGGCGAGGCCGCCGACAGCGAGCGGGCCATGGCCCAGGCCGGGCCGATGGCGGCGGTGACCCTGCACCGCTCGATCGAGGGCGGCATCGCCGTCGACCATCTGCCCGAGGAGATGCGCCGCTCGATCACCGCCTTCCGCCAGGTCTACCAGAGCTACCAGCCCGCGGATGCGCGCTATCTGAGCCTGCACCGCGGCCATCTGCTGTTCGTGCGCGACGACGAGCGGCGTTACATCAGCGGGGAGATGATCCGGACCCGGACCCTGACCGGGACAGCCGAGGAGATTCGCGAGGTCGTGCGCGAGCTGGAGCACCTCGGCTATCAGGAGCTGGCGATCGAGATCGTGCCCGGCCACGAGGCGGCGCTGGAGGACTGGGCCCGCGTCTTCGACCTGGTCTGAGGCGCGGCCGGCGCGCCGGGTGCGCTTCCTCGAGCTCTTGCCGGCCTTCATCGGCGGCACCCCGCCGCGCGAGACCTACGCCCACTGTTTCGTCGCCCGCGACAACCATTGCAGCGCCGACCGCCACGCCTTCTGCGGCCGCGCCGGGCATTGAGGGCGCGGCCCGAGTGTGCTTCCCTGGGCCGTCCGACCGGCAGCGGCGGCACAGCAAGCGAGAACGAGCATGAGCATCGCCATCGGCATGGGCATCGCCGAGTTTCCCTTCTCCGGGGCCGACGCCTACTGGCGCTGGGTCGCCATGGCCGAGGCCGGCGGCATCGACAGCATCTGGCAGACCGACCGCCTGGTCAGCCGCGTCCCCTTCCTCGAGACCTTGACGACGATGGCGGCGCTGGCCGGCGCCACCAGGCGGATGAAGTTCGGCATGAACGTCGCCTCGGTCGGCCTGCGCGACCCGCTGCTCTTGGCCAAGCAGTGCGCCACCGTCGATTTCCTCTCCGGCGGCCGCATCCTGCCGGCCTTCGGCATCGGCAACCGGCTGGCGCCGGACTGGGCGACCACCGGCCGCCCGACGCGCGGCCGCGGCAAGCGCACCGATGAGGGGCTGGAGATCATCAGCCGGCTGTGGGCCGGCGAGGCCGTCAGCTTCCAGGGTGAGTTTTATCAGTACGACGGCGCCACCATCTCGCCGCTGCCCGCCAACAAGCGCATTCCGCTGTGGATCGGCGGCTCGTCGGACGCCGCGGTGCGCCGCCTCGCCCGCTTCGGCACCGGCTGGCAGGGCGCCTCCGAGCCGGCGAGCGAGGTGCCCGGCATCATCGCCCGCATCAAGGCCGCCGCCGCCGAGGCCGGCCGGCGCATCCCGCACGACCACTACGGCGCCTCCTTCCCGTTCCGCTTCGGCGGCTGGAACGAGCCGGTCGCCCGCAAGGCCGGCGAGGCCTTCCAGGCCCGCTTCGCCCGCGATCCCCGGCGGACCATGGCGATCGGCGATGCCGGCGTCATCATCGGACGGCTCGCCGCCTTCGTCGAGGCCGGCGTCTCCAAGTTCATCCTGCGCCCGATCGGCGGCGACGACGACGACCTGCTGGCGCAGACGCAGCGCCTGATCGACGAGGTGCTGCCCTGGCTCGACCAGGCCAACGCCAAGCAGAAGCAGGCGGCGACGGCCTGACCGTCGCGATCAAGGCGAACGCTGCGGCAGTAGTCCGGCCCGGCCGTACCAGGCGCGCACGCCGTTGACGCCGACGGCGAAGATCACGTAGCTGAGGATGCAGGCGAGCGTCACCGGCGCGTAAGCGATGCGCGCATCGGCGAACTGGGCGAAGAAGAGGAAGACCGGCCCGAGCGCGCGCACCACGTTGACCGTCAGCGGCGTTGCCCGCGCGACGCCGAGCTGCAGGGCGAAGCTCGGCAGCACGATCAGCAGCACGGCGGCGAATGCCAGCGTCGCGATGTCGTCAAGCGCGGCGAGCTCCGCCGGCGCCCCGTCGAGCAGCTCGATCAGCGCGGTCACCAGGACGATGCCGAGGAAGCGCGTCGCCATGACGGCATCGGAGCCGATGCCGGCGTCGTTCAGCCGTCGGGCGCCGAAATGGCCGAGCGTGATCGAGGCCCCGCCGAGCGTCGCGCAGGACAGCCCGGCCAGCACCGTCACCCAATCGGCGCCGGCGACACCGGAGGCGCCGCCCAAGGCGACCAGCCAGAGCGCCGCCATGGTCAGGGCCAGGCCGAGGTAGCAGCCGCCTTCCATCCGGCCGGCCTTCGCCCCCTCCCCGGTCTCGCGCCGGCCCCGGGACAGCGCCAGGATGGTCAGCGGCCCGGCCCCCATGTAGAGGGTGCTGGCGACCGCCGGCTCCAGGTGCTTGATGGCATAGAAGAAGGCGAGCCAGGCCGCTCCGGTCGTCAGGTTGACCCAGAGCAGCAGGCGGCAATGGCCCTTGAACTTGCGCCAGGCCGCCGGCGCGCGCAGCGAGGCGACGAGCGCGAAGACCACCGCGCAGACGGCGAAGCTGAGCAGCGCCACCTCGAAGAAGTCCAGGCCCTGGAAGACGCCGGCGAAGTAGACGTCGCGGACCGCCTGGCCGAGGACGAAGAGCAGCACGAAACCGGCGCCGAAGATGCTTTGCACGTGAACCTCCCTTCAAGGAGGTCAGGTTCGGTCCAAGCGCGCACCGGCACCATCCGCTCCTTGCGGATCAATTCGCGCTGCTGACAGCCCCTGACCGTCATTCCCGCGCACGCCGGAATCCATGGGCGCCGATAGACTCCCGCTTGCGCGGGAGTGACGAAGAGGAGATTTGATGAGCGGCCCGTGGCTATCGCGCGGCGAACGGCTTCAGCACGGCGCTGGCGGTCAGCAGCGTGCGCTCACCGACGAAGACGCGGCCGCGCACGAAGGCGAGGCTGTTGGTGCGCCGGGTCAGCTCGCCGACCGCCTCGATCAGGTCGCCCTCGCGGCCCGAGGCGACGAACTCGGCGTTGAGCGAGACCGTGACCAGCAGCTCCTCCCAGTTGCGCTTCGCCGCCACCACCATGGCCAGGTCGATCAGGCACAGCATTAGGCCGCCGTGCACCAGGGCATGGCGGTTGCAGTGCCGGGCCTCGGCCATCAGCAGGAAATGCTGGCTGCCGTCCTCGCGCTCGGCCCAGTAGAAGGGGCCGGCGCGGTTCTCGTACGGGTCGATCGGATCGTAAACGGTGTAGCCGGGCAGCGGCGGCGGCGTCTCGCTCATCCCATTTTACCGCCTATCGATGCATCCGAACCGTCATTACCGCGAAAGAGCTTGTGAAGAAATTCAGCAAGTTCTTTCTCACTTCCGCACAATCGGCCGCCCAATAATCCTCGGAAAACACTGGATTCCCGCTTTCGCGGGAACGAGCGGAATAGGTGCGCGCAAGTTCCCACTTCCGCTCGTCCTCGCGCAGGCGGGGACCCAAGGGCGTTGCCACCGCCTTGCCAGCTTCCGGATTCCTTCACAGACCCTTCCGCGAAAGCGACAGGACTGTAACCGATCATCGGGCCGGTTCCCTGCGCGCTCATCGGCAGCTCAGCCCTCGCCCGTGCCAAGCGACTGCGCCTGCTCGCGCAGCTTGAACTTCTGGATCTTGCCGCTGGGCGTGCGCGGCATCGCCTCGATCACCTCCAGCCGCTCCGGCAGGTACTGCTTGGCCATCTTCTGCCCGCTCAGGAAGGCGATCATGCCGTCGAAGTCGAGCGTCTGCCCGGCCTTCAAGGTGACGAAGGCGCAGCCCCGTTCGCCCAGCCTGGAATCGGGCATGCCGACGATGGCGGCGTCGACCACCGCCGGGTGGCGGTACAGCAGCTCCTCGACCTCGACGACGGGGATGTTCTCGCCGCCGCGGATGATGATGTCCTTGGCCCGGCCGCTGATGCGGATGTAGCCGTCGGCGTCCATCCAGGCGAGGTCGCCGGTGCCGAACCAGCCCTCAGGATCGGTGTTGTAGAGCTCGGGCTGGCGCATGTAGCCGACGAAGTTATAGGCGCCGCGCGCCTGCAGGCTGCCCTCCTCGCCGGGCGGCAGCGGCCGGCCCTGATCATCGACGACGCGCACCTCCATGCCGCGCATGGCGATTCCGTCGGTGCCGAAGATCTTCTCCGGCGCATCGCCCGGCCTGGTCCCGGTGACGAAGCCGTTCTCGGTCATGCCCCAGCCGGAGATGATGTGGGCGCCCAGGCGCTGGTGCGCGTTCTGCACCAGGACGCGCGGGATCGGCGCGCCGGCGGAGACGAAGCGCTGCAGGCTCGACGCGTCATAGCGCTCCCAGGCCTCGGTCTGCGCCAGGTCGGCGAGGAACGGCGTCGCCCCCATGGTGAAGCTGACGCCCTCGTCGTTGATCAGCCGCGCCGCCACCTCCGGCGACCAGATGTCCTGCAGCACCGCCTTGGCGCCCAATATGATCGGCTGCATCAGGCCGTAGAGGAAGCCGGTCTGATGCGCCATCGGCGAGGCCATCAGGACGACGTCGTCGGGGCCCAGGCCGACGTGTTCGATGTAGTCGATGATGTTCGAGATCAGCGTGTTCGAGGTATGCAGCACGCCCTTCGGCGCGCCCGTGGTGCCCGAGGTGTACTGCAGCTCGATGACGTCGTTCGGATCGGGCCGGCGCGCGGCGAACAGCTGCTCGGCATCGGCCTCGTCCTCCCAGCGCGGCTCGATCAGGCGGGCCTCGAAGCTGTCCGCACCCGCGCCGCCGATCACCAGCACGTGCTCCAGCTTCGGCAGATCGGCACTGAGCCCGGCCAGAAGGGCGGCATAGTCGAAGCCGCGGAACTCGGCGGGGATGACGATCGCTTTGCTCTCGGCGAAGCCCAGCATGTACTTGAGCTCGCGCTCGCGGAAGATCGGCATCAGCGGGTTGAGGATGGCGCCGATCCTGAGGCAGCCCAGATGCAGCGCCGCGAGCTGCCACCAGTTCGGCAGCTGGCAGGCGACGACATCGCGCTTCTCGACGCCGAGCGCGGCCAGGCCGCGGCCGATGCGCCGCGACAGCCGGTCGAGCTGCCGGTAGGACAAGGTCGCGCCGGCGCCGGTCATGCTGTTCCGGTCGGTGATCGCGACCTTGTCGGGGTGACGGGCGAGGGCCTCGTCGAGGTAGTCGGTCAGCAACCGGTCCGGCCACAGGCCGGCCTCGCGCATCGCCCGGATGCGTTCTTCGTTCAGCATGTGGCCGAGCTCGACCGGCATCTCCACCTCCTATTCGGCCCAGGGCGCCGGCCGCTTGTCCTGGAACGCGGCCATGCCGCGGCTCGCCTCGGGCCGGCGTAAGAGTTTGACCAGGCTCGCCGAGGCGTCGTCCATCACCGCCCCGTCGGACGCGGCGCCGCAGCTCAGCACCAGCCGCTTGACCTCGGCCACCGCCCGCGGCTCGCAGCGGCCGATCTCGGCCAGCACCGTGGCGAGCCGGCTCTCGATCTCGGCCCCATCGCCGGCGACATGGTGGGCGATGCCGGCCTCGAGCGCCCCGGCGCCGTCGAGCACCGCCCCCGTCACCGCCAGGCGGCGGGCCCGCGCCTCGCCGATGCGGCGGACGACGAAGGGGATGACCTGGCTCGGGATGAAGCCGGCGCGCGGCTCCGGCATGCCGAGCTTGGCGTCGCCGCGGACGATGACGACATCGGCGCAGCAGGCCATGCCGAGGCCGCCGCCGACGCACAGGCCCTCGATCACCGCGACGACCGCCTGCGGCAGGGCGTTGAGCGCGACCAGCACGTCGCCGAGATGCCGGTAAGCGGCGACCAGCGGGTCCGGCGTGCCGGCCGCGGGCGGCGGCGGCAGCTCCGCCATGAGGCCGATGTCGCCGCCGGCGCAGAAGTTGCCGCCGGCGCCCCTGATGACGACGACACGCATGTCCGCGTCGCGGCCGATGCGCTCGATCGCATCACCGATCTCGCGCACCATCTCGAAGGTCAGCGCGTTGCGCCGCGCCGGCCGGTTCAAGGTCAGCTCCGCCCGCGCGCCCGCCCGGCCGAGCAAGATCGACTCGTATGTCGGTGCCACCGTCATGACCGCGCTAGCTTAAGCATCCGCCCTGCCGCGACCAAGCCCCGGCGTTGACCCTGCCGCGGGCAAAGGCTTAGTTACGGCCAACCATGGCAAGGGAGGCGAGGATGCAGCTCGAGGGTAAGGTGGCGATCGTGACCGGGGCGGCGCGCGGGCTCGGCCGCGCCTATGCCGAGGCGATGGCGGCGGAGGGCGCCGCGGTGGTGGTCGGCGACGTGCGCGCCTGCGATGACACGGTCGCTGCGGTCGAGGCCGCCGGTGGGCAGGCCGCGGGCTGCGCACTCGACGTCGCCGATTGGGGCAGCTGCCGGGCCATCGTCGATCTCGCCAAGCAGCGCTTCGGCCGCCTCGACGTGCTGGTCAACAACGCGGCCCTCTACGGCGCGCTGAAAGGCGGCCGCTTCGACGCCATCCCGGAGGAGGACTGGGAGCGCACCATGGCGGTCAACGTCAAGGGCGTCTGGAACTGCTGCAAGTCGGCGGTGCCGGCGATGCGCGAAGCCGGCGGCGGCTCGATCATCAATATCTCATCCCTCGCCGCCGTCTACGGCCTGCCGTTCGCGTTGCACTACACCGTCTCCAAGGGCGCGGTGATCGGCTTGACGCGCGGGCTGGCGCGCGAGCTCGGGCGCGACTGGATCCGCGTCAACACGGTCTCGCCCTCGGCGGTGATGACCGAGGGCACCACCGAGTTCATGGGCGAGAAGCTGGAGCGGGCCAAGCAGGTGATCGCCGCCGGCCAGACCCTGCAGCGCAACCTCGAGACCGGCGACCTAGTCGGCACCATCGTCTACCTGGCCTCGGACGCCAGCCGCTTCGTCACCGGCCAGAACATCATGGTCGACGGCGGCACGGTCTATCTCTGAGGGTCGGCGCGGCGCGGCCCGGGCCGTGACAGACATCGATGGAGACACTCGGACTTGCCGTCCCGGCCCTGGGCTACGCCTGCATCGCGGTGCTGCTGGCCGCCTTCGTGCGCGGCCTCACCGGCTTCGGCTCTTCGCTCTTATGGGTCTCCAGCCTGACCCTGGTGCTGGCGCCGGCCGAGGTGGTGCCGATGGTGCTGCTGTTCGAGGTCGCGGCCTCCGCCGCGCTGCTGCCGGCGGTCTGGCGCCAGGTGCATTGGCGCTCGCTCGCCTGGGTCAGCGCCGGCATGCTGGCGGCGACGCCGTTCGGCGTCACCCTGCTGCTGGCGCTCAGCGCCGACGGCTTGCGGCTGCTGATCGGCCTGGTCGTCGTCGTGGCGAGTCTGCTGCTCTGGCGCGGCCCGCGCGCCAGCGGGCCCGGCGGAACGGCGGCGGCGCTCGCCACCGGCCTCGCCTCGGGCCTCCTGAACGGCAGCACGGCGGCGGGCGGTCCGCCCGTGGTGCTGTTCTATTTCGCCGGCGGCGCCCTTGCCGCCGGCCGGGCCAGCGTGATCGCCTATTTCCTGCTCTCCGACGCGCTCGGCGCCGGCATCATGGCGAGCCAGGGGCTGGTAAGCGAACAGGTGCTGTGGCGCTGGACCGCCTTCCTGCCGCTGGTCGGCCTCGGCATCTGGCTCGGCCACCGGCGCTTCCTGCGCACCTCGCCGGAGCTCTTTCGCCGCTTCGTCCTGGCCCTGCTGACGCTGCTCGGCGCGGCGCTGATCGTCCGTGCCGTCGCCGCTTGAGCCGTTACAATGGCAAAGCAACCGCCTGGAGGTTCCGATGTCGGTCAGCGTCCGTTTCGCGGGTTCAGGCGACGCCTTCGGCTCCGGAGGCCGCTTCCAGACCTGCATCCTGGTCCACACACCGGAGCTGACGGCCGCCATCGACTTCGGCGCCTCCTCGCTGATCGCCCTGAACCAGCTCGGCATCGCCCACAACGGCATCGACGTCATCCTGCTGACGCATCTGCACGGCGATCACTGCGGCGGCGTGCCGTTCCTGCTGCTCGACGCGATGCTGGGCGCCCAGCGGCGGACGCCGCTGACCGTCGCCGGCCCGCACGATCTGGCACCGCGCATGGCGGCCTTGCAGACGGCGCTGTTTCCGGGCTCCGAGGCGATGCGGCCGAAGTTTCCGGTCGATTATGTCGAGCTGCCGACCATGCGGCCGCAAACGGTGCGCGGACTCACCGTCACCGCCTTTCCGGCCCGGCACGTCGCCGCCACCAACCCGACCTCGCTGCGCCTCGAAGTCGCCGGCAAGGTGGTCTCCTACACCGGCGACAGCGAGTGGACCGAGCACATGCCGGCGCTGGCGCGCGACGCCGACCTCTTGATCGCCGAATGCTATTTCCATGCGAAGCCGGTGCCGGGCCATCTGAACTATCCGGTGTTGCGGGAGCGCTGGCGCGAGCTCGGCGCCAAGCGGGTGATCCTGACGCACATGGGGCCGGAGATGCTGGCCCAGGCCGACGCGGTGGCGGAGGAATGCGCCTGCGACGGGCTGCTGGTCGACCTCTGAGCCGGCCTCAGCCCTGGCCCAGCGCCGCGACCTCGTCGTCGCTCGGAAAGCGGCCGAGCGCCTTCTTGGAGAAGCGCAGCTCGCCGTCGACGGTGATCTCGAAGACGCCGCTTGCGCCCTTCTTAAGTTCGACCTCGGCGCCGTACTTGTCTGCAAGGATGTCCCTCGCACGGAGGGCCCGCGGCAGGTAGTTTCACGGCACGCAGTAGAGGATCTCGACTTTCATCCGGCATCGCTCCTTGGCCTTGCGCCAGACGCCATACCTAGCACCTTGGACGGGTGAAGACAAAACCGACCGAGGCTTGCGGTGCGCCGCCACCACTCTCTAAGCTGACGGGCGACTACAGGGGGGAGACCCGCATGAGCGGTCCTGCCGAACCGATCCCGACCGCAAATGCCGAGCAGTTGGAATACTGGAGCACCGCCGGCGAGAAATGGCGGACCTACCGGCGCCAGATCGACCGGCTGTTGTCCGGCGTCACCGACCGCCTGCTGCAGCGCGCCGCCCCGGTGCCCGGCGAAAGTGCGATCGACGTCGGCTGCGGCGCCGGCGATACCACTTTGCGCTTGGCCGCCACGGTCGGCGAGGGCCGGGTGCTGGGTATCGATGTCTCTCAGGCGCTCCTGGAAGTGGCGCAAGAGCGGGCGCGCAGCGGTGGCATCGGCAATGTCGAATTCCTGTTCGCCGATGCCCAGGTCCACGCCTTCGCCGCCGGCGCCCACGACCTGATCGCCTCGCGCTTCGGCGTCATGTTCTTCAACGATCCTGTCACCGCCTTCGGCAACTTGGCGCGGGCGTTGCGGCCCGGCGGCCGCTTCGCCTTTGCCAGCTGGGGACCGCTTTCGCAGAATCCGTGGTTCCTGGTCCCGCACGAGGTCGCGGTCCGCCATCTCGGCGCGCCCGAGCCGCAGGCCCCGCACGCCCCGGGCCCGATGGCCTTTGCCGACGCCGCCTATGTCGAGGGCCTGCTGACCGAGGCCGGCCTCGAGGCGGTCGATGTCGCGGTCGAACTGGTGGTCCTCGACGGCGGCGACAACGCACAGGCAGCGGCGACCTTAAGCTGCAACCTGGGTCCGGCCTCGCGCCGCATCCGCGAGACCGGCGCCTCGGCCGAAGTCCAGAACCGGATCGCCGCCGACATCGCGGGAGAGTTCCGCCGCTACGCCGGTGCCGACTCGGTCATGATCCCGGCGGCGATCCACTACATCGCCGCCCGGCGGGCTTAGAATGGCCGGACAACCGCAGCCTTTGAGGGAGTTGACGCCATGATCAAGGTTGCCAACCTCGCCTACGGGCGGCTTCGCGCCCCGGACCTCGACCGCGAGGAAGCCTTCCTGAGCGATTTCGGCATGGTCCGGGCCGCGCGCACCAAAACGGCGCTTTACATGCGCGGCACCGGGCCGGCACACCACATCCACGTTACAGAGCTGGGCGAGACCGGCACCATCGGCCTCGCCTTCGCCGTCAACGACGCGGCCGACCTCGAGCGGGCGAGCGCGACCGACGGCGCGTCGGGCATCGAGGCGATCGACGAGCCGGGCGGCGGCCGGCGCGCGCGCCTGACCGACCCGAACGGCTATCAGATCGAAATCGTGCACGGCATCGAGCGCCTCGACGAACTGCCGGTACGCGACAACCCGGTCAACACCGGGCTCGAGCCAGACCGCCGCCTGGGCAAGCTGACCCGCCTGCCCAAGGGTCCCTCGCAGGTCCGCCGCCTGGGCCATGCCGTCTTCGCCACGGCCAGATTCGAGGAGACGGTCGCCTGGTACCGGCGTCACCTGGGCCTGATCGGTTCCGACGACATCTACGCCGGTGCTGAGGACAACGTCATCTGCTCGTTCAACCGCTGCGACCAGGGCCCGGCGCACGTCGACCACCACGTCCTGATGTGCCTCAAGAAGCAGCACACCGGGCTCAACCACCTGGCCTACGAGGTCCAGGACATGGACGACCTGTTCATCGGCCATGAGCACCTGAAGGGCACCGGCAGCTACCAGCACATGTGGGGCATCGGCCGGCATATCCTCGGCAGCCAGGTCTTCGACTACTGGTGTGACCCGTTCGGCCGCGTGCACGAGCATTGGACCGACATCGATATGCTGAGCGCCGAAGTACCGACCAACCTGCTCTCGGCCGAGGAGGGCCTCGGCTCGCAATGGGGCGAGCCGGCGCCCGAGCGCTTCATCAACCATTACAGCCCCTGAGGCAGGCCTTCGATTTCTCAAGATTCGGTTCAGACAACGTTTTCAGGATATTGTTTCCAATAGAAATTTTGACCGAAACGGAATTGAGCGTTTCAGCAGTGATTCTTTGCCGTTGACAACGGAACAAAATAGGAACATAGTGATTCACGAAAAGCCCGGCGGAGGCCGGCGTTGCGGCGAATGGGCCAAGGCCCCGCCCCGGCAGCCGGTGGCTCGAGACCGGGCTTTCGGCCTTTTCAGGAATGGGCTGGCAAGCCAGGATGTCGAAAGCGAGGCTCTTGCCTCGGCCCTTGGCCGGGCGCATTTATCAGCTCGGTACCCGCCGGAGACTGCCATGCCGCCTCGCCTCTCGCTTCTCGCCGTCGCCTTGGTGCTGCTCGCCGCCTGTCAGGCCACCGTCGGCCGCGGCGGCGACCACGCCTACCGCTGCGAGCGCGTCAGGGGTTATGAGCCAGGCACTCCGGCCTTCCAGGATTGCCTTTACGACGAGAGCTTGGCGCAGCGTTACCGGCATCCCTGAGGCGATGGCCGCCTCAGCGTGGCACCGCCCGCGGCTTGCCGTCGTCATCGATGGCGACGTAAACGAAGGTGCCTTCGGTGACTTTCAGCGGCTCGGCGCGGTCGCGCCGGGTGACCCAGGTCTCGACCCGGACGGTGATCGAGGTGCGGCCGATCCTGACGACGTCGGCGAAGGCGCTGACCACATCGCCGATGCGCACCGGCTGATGGAAGCTCATCGCCTCGACTGCCACGGTGACGGTGCGCCCCAGCGCCACCCGCCCGGCGGCGACGCCGCCGGCAATGTCCATCTGGCTCAAGACCCAACCGCCGAAGATGTCGCCGTTGGCGTTGGTGTCGGCCGGCATGGCGACGGTGCGAACCATCGGCTCGCGGCCTTCGATGTGCGCGTTCTCGGCCATGTCGGATCCTCCGGGGGACTAGATGTTGTGGTATGACACAGTTATATAGCTATACACCTCATGTTTGGCGCTCCGGCAAGAAATTCCGCCCGAGCTAATTTCGGTCCGTGCCACGATGAACGATATGCCTGACCTGTTCGACGACGGCCCGGTCGCCGGCCGCAGCTACTCGGCCAAGGACATCGAGGTCCTGGAGGGGCTGGAGCCGGTGCGCCGGCGCCCCGGCATGTATATCGGCGGCACCGACGAACGGGCTCTGCACCACCTGGCGGCCGAGGTCCTGGACAATGCCATGGACGAGGCGGTGGCCGGCCAGGCCAGCCGCATCGAGATCGACTTTGCCGCCGACGGCACCTTGGCCGTCACCGACAACGGCCGCGGCATCCCGGTCGACCCGCACCCCAAGTTCAAGACCAAGTCGGCGCTCGAGGTGATCCTGACCACGCTGCATTCGGGCGGCAAGTTCTCCAACAAGGTCTACCACACCTCCGGCGGCCTGCATGGCGTCGGCCTCTCGGTGGTCAACGCGCTGTCGGAATGGCTCGAGGTCGAGGTCGCCCGCGAGCGCCAGCTCTGGCGCCAGAGCTACGAGCGCGGCAAGCCCAAGGGCAAGCTGAAGCAGGCGGGCCAGGCGCCGAACCGCCGCGGCACCCGCGTCGCCTTTCGGCCCGATCCCAAGATCTTCGGCGACAAGGTGGCGTTCCGCCCGGCCCGGCTCTACCGCATGGCCCGCTCCAAGGCCTATCTCTTCCGCGGCGTCGAGATCCGCTGGCGGTGCGCCGCCGACCGGCTCGAGAACGACCCCGAGACCCCGCGGGAAGCGGTGCTGCGCTTCCCCGGCGGCCTCACCGACTTCCTCGCCGAGAGCCTGGCCGAGCGCGCCACCGCGACCTCGCGCCCCTTCGCCGGCCGCGCCAGCCCGCCCGGCAACCAGGCGCAGGTCGAATGGGCGGTACATTGGCCGCTTGAGGGCGAGGGCTTCGTCAACTCCTACTGCAACACCATCCCGACCACCGAAGGCGGCACGCACGAAGCCGGGCTGCGCCAAGCCCTGAGCCGGGGCCTGCGCGCCTACGGCGAACTGGTCGGCAACCGCAAGGCGACCCAGATCACGCCCGAGGACGCGCTCGGTGCCGCCGCGGCGATGCTCTCGGTCTTCATCCCCGAGCCGCAGTTCGCCGGCCAGACCAAGGAAAAGCTCTCCAATCCCGAGGCGACGCGCCTGGTCGAGAATCTGGTGCGCGACCACTTCGACCACTGGCTCTCGGGCGACCCGGAGAGCGCCGACAAGCTGTTGGACTTCGTGCTCGAGCGGGCCGAGGAGCGGCTGCGCCGGCGGGCCGAGCGCGAGGCCGGGCGCAAGAGCTCGGCGCGCAAGGCCCGGCTGCCCGGCAAGCTCGCCGACTGCACGCTCGACGCCGCCGCCGGCGCCGAGGTCTTCCTGGTCGAGGGCGATTCCGCCGGCGGCTCGGCCAAGCAGGCGCGCGACCGGGCGCTACAGGCGGTGCTGCCGCTCAGGGGCAAGGTCCTGAACGTGGCCTCCGCCGGCAGCGTCAAGATCGCCCAGAACCAGGAGCTCTCGGACCTGATCCAGGCACTCGGCTGCGGCACCCGGGGGCGCTACCGCGAGGCCGATCTGCGCTACCAGAAGGTCATCATCATGACCGACGCCGACGTCGACGGCGCCCACATCGCGGCGCTGCTGATGACCTTCTTCCAGCGCGAGATGCCCGAGTTGATCCGCAACGGCCACCTCTACCTCGCGCTGCCGCCGCTCTACCGCCTCTCGCGTGGCGGCGAGACCGCCTATGCCCGCGACGACGCGCACAAGGACGAGCTGCTGGCGAGCCGCTTCAAGGGCCCCGGCAAGGTCGAGATCAGCCGCTTCAAGGGCCTGGGCGAGATGCCGCCGGCGCAGCTGAAAGAGACCACCATGCACCCGGACAAGCGGACGTTGCTGAAGGTGGTGATTCCGCCCGACGGCGAGCAGGCGACCGATGATGTTGTCGAGCGCCTGATGGGCCGCAAGCCGGAACTGCGCTTCCAGTTCATCCAGGAGAACGCCAAGTTCGCCACCGGGCTCGATGTCTGATCGCGGCCCGCCGAGCTACATCTCGACGAGCCAGCGGCGCAAGGCCAGATTGACCTCGGCCGGCCGCTCCATGGCCGAGAGGTGGCCGCAGTCCTCGATCACCACCAGTTCGGCCCCCGGGATCGCCGCCGCCATCTCTTCGTGCACCTCGAGCGGCAGGCGGGCGTCCTGGCGCCCGGTCAGCACCAGTGTCGGGCAGGCGATCGCGCCCGGCAGCGGCCGGCTGTCGGGCCGGCCCAAGATAGCGCGCTGCTGGCGGACGAAGCCGTCGCGGCCGACGGCCTGGGCCATCGCCTTGACGTCGGCGACCAGGGCCTTGTCCTTGAGCCGCTCGGGATGCAGGAAGCCGGCGACCAGGCGGTCGCTGAGGCCGAGGAAACGGCCCTGACCGGCGAGACGAATCTGGTCCTGACGCAGCGCCCGCTGCTCCGGCCCGTCAGGACGTGGCGAGGTGTTGAGCGGCGCCCGGCGCAGAATCTCGAAGGCGACATAGCCGCCGAAGGAGAGCCCAGCCAATGCGAATCGTGGCGGCGCCTGCTCCAGGATCGCCGCAGCGATGGCGCCGAGGTCGTCGTGCTCGGCCTGCGCCGTGGTCACGGCGATCTCGGCAAGATCGGCCAGCGCCGACACCTGGTCGCGCCAGAGCCGCGTCGTGCATAGCAGCCCCGGGATCAGCAGCAGCGATCCGCCTTCCGCCACGGCTTGCCCCCTCGCCTCCACACCCTGCAATCCTCGGCACAGTCTTCAAGGCACGTTGACATTCCGCCGGCCTGAGACTATTTCGCATGCAGAGTAATCTGGAATTCGCCAGTCTCAGAGCGGCGCCGACGCTGCCGCGCTCAATTTACAAACGACAGATTGCTGTCCCAGAACAAGAGCCTTAATGCTTTTCACACAACTTGGTTTAAGCGAAACCGTCCTGAAGGCGGTCGAAGACGCCGGCTACAGCCAACCGACGCCGATCCAGGAACAAGCCATACCGCACGTGCTGCAGGGCGCCGACGTTCTCGGCTGCGCCCAAACCGGCACCGGCAAGACCGCCAGCTTCACCCTGCCGATGATCGACCGGCTGGCCATGGGGCGCGCCAAGGCGCGGATGCCGCGCTCGCTGATCCTGGAGCCGACGCGCGAGCTCGCCACCCAGGTGGCCGAGAACTTCGAGACCTACGGCAAGTACCACAAGCTGACGATGGCGCTCCTGATCGGCGGCGTCTCCTTCGAGGACCAGCTGCGCCTGACCGACCGCGGCGTCGACGTTCTGATCGCCACGCCGGGCCGTCTGCTGGACCATTTCGAGCGTGGCCGCCTGCTGATGCGCGGCGTCGAGATCCTGGTCATCGACGAGGCCGACCGGATGCTCGACATGGGCTTCATTCCCGATGTCGAGCGCATCGTCCAGCTGCTCAATCCGAACCGGCAGACGCTGTTCTTCTCCGCCACCATGCCGCCGGAGATCAGAAGGCTCGCCGACCGGTTCCTGAAGTCCCCGGTCGAGATCGCGGTCTCGCCTCCCGCCTCGCCGGCCGAGCTGGTCGAGCAGCGGCTCTCGGTGGTCGCCGCCGAGGACAAGCGGGAGGCCCTCAGGTCCCTGCTGCGCACGCAGCAGGTCAAGAACGCGCTGATCTTCTGCAACCGCAAACGCGACGTCGACATCGTGCAGAAGTCGCTGTCGAAGCACGGTTTCGATGCCGCCGCCCTGCACGGCGACATGAACCAGAGCTTTCGCACCAAGACGCTGGAGCGTTTCCGGGATGGCGAGATCACGCTGCTGGTCTGCTCGGACGTGGCCGCCCGCGGCCTCGACATCGCCGGCCTGAGCCACGTCTTCCTGTTCGACGTGCCCTATCACGCCGAGGACTACGTGCACCGGATCGGCCGCACCGGGCGCGCCGGCATGCGCGGGCGCGCCTACACCCTGGCCAGTCCGAGCGATGCCAAGTACGTCGCCGCCATCGAGAAGCTGATCGGCAAGGAGATCGCCCGCTACGAGATCGCCGGTATGGCGACGGCCTCGCTGGATGAAGCCGCCGCCCGCCCGCGCCGGCGCAGCTCCGCTTCAAAAGCGAATGGCGCCGCGCGCCGCGGCCGCAGCCGGGCCAAGCCTGCAGGCAAGCGCCAGAGCGAGGCCGAAGCCGCTGCCAGCCCGAAACCGGCGCGGCGGCAACGCCAGCGGGCCGAGCCCAAGCAGCCGGCGCACAAGGCCGACAGCGAGCCACGCCCGGTATCCAAGGCTGACGGCGAGCCGCGCCCGGCTGGCAAGCCCGAGGGTGACAGGCGTCCGGCCCCCCGGCGCCAGCGCGGAGCCGGCGAACTCGCCAGCTTCGGCGATCACGTCCCCGATTTCCTGCTGCGCCCGACCAGGCGCGACTGACCGCGGCCGCACCGCAGCTTCCCGCCCTTGGCCGGCCCCGGCCGGCTGCCCTATCATGGCGGCACGGTCGGGCACGGGACGGGTTGTGATGCAAACGATCTTCGTCATGGTGAAATGCGAGCTGGGCGAGACCTACAAGGTCGCCGAGCAGGCGGTCGACGCGGTCGAAAGGGTCTCGGAAGTGCACTCGATTTCCGGCCAGTACGACCTGATGCTGAAGTGCCATCTCGAGGACGGCGCCGACATCGGCCACTTCGTCACCGAGCAGATCCAGCGCCTGGAGGGCGTCAAGGACACCTTCACCCTGATCGCTTTCAAGTCCTTTGGGTGAGACCGTGGCCGCATCCCCACGACGCAACGCCGACATCGCCTCGGCGGTGGCTGAAGCGGAGAGCCGTTATGTCGAGCGCAACCCGAAAAGCCGGGCCGCCTTCGAGGCCGCCTGCCGGGTCATGCCGGGCGGCAACACGCGAACCTCGCTGTTCTATTCGCCGTTCCCCTTGGCGCTCGCCGCAGGCGACGGGGCGCGGCTGACCGATCTCGATGGCCATCGTTACGTCGACTTCCTGGGCGAGTACACCGCCGGCCTCTACGGCCATTCGCACCCGTTGATCCGCGCCGCCATCGACCAGGCGCTAGACCGTGGCATCGTGCTGGGCGGGCAGAACGAGACCGAGGCCGAGCTGGCCGCGGCGGTGGTGGATCGCTTCCCCAGCATCGAGCGGGTCCGCTTCACCAACTCCGGCACCGAGGCCAACCTGATGGCGATCTCTACTGCCCGTGCCGTTACCGGCCGCAGCCACGTCATGGCGATGAAGGGCGGCTATCACGGCGGCCTGCTCTACTTTGCGGCGCCGGAGATGCCGATCAACGCCCCCTTCCCTTACGTCATCGGCCGCTACAACGATCTCGAGGGCTGCCGCGAATTGATCCGCGCCCATGCCGACCGCCTCGCCTGCGTCATCCTGGAACCGATGATGGGCAGCGCCGGCTGCGTCCCGGCGAGCCGGGAATTCCTGGCCATGCTGCGCGAGGAGACCACACGCGCTGGCGCGCTGCTGATCTTCGACGAGGTCATGACCTCGCGCCTGGGCCCCGGCGGGCTGCAGGGCCGGCACGCCATCACCCCCGACCTGACCTCGCTCGGCAAGTATGTCGGCGGCGGCCTCAGCTTCGGCGCCTTCGGCGGCCGCGCCGAATACCTCGACCGCTACGACCCGCGCCGCGCCGACGCGATCCCGCACGCCGGCACCTTCAACAACAACGTCCTGACCATGAGCGCCGGCCTGGTCGGCCTGACCCGGATCTACACGAAGCAGCTGGCCGAGAGCTTCAACGCCCGCGGCGACGCCTTGCGCCAACGCCTCAACGGCCTGGCCGAAGCCCGCGGCCTGCCGCTGCAGTTCACCGGCATCGGCTCGATGATGTCGCTGCACTTCCGGGCCGGCCCGATCCGCGACTTCGGGGACGTCCAGGCCGGTAACATGGCGCTTCGCCCGTTGCTGCAATTCGATCTCTTCGAGCGCGGCATTTACCTGGCGCGGCGCGCCATGTTCAATCTCATGCTGCCGATGAGCGACGACGATCTCGACACGCTCGTCGCCGCCATCGACGAGTTCTTCGACGCCCGCGCCAGCCTGCTCGCCGGATAGACGGCCGCCGCGGCCACGGCGCAAGCGCGTAGAGATTCCAGAGCTTTGACTGTCGAGCGCCGGATCCTGATCTGGATGTGCGTGCTGATCGCCGTCAACCAGCTCGGCTTCGGCGGCATCGTGCCCTCGCTGCCGCTCTATGCGCTGTCGTTCGGCGTCTCCGCTTCGGCGATCGGCCTCGCGGTCGCCGTCTATGGGCTCGCCCGCTTCGTCATCGCCGTGCCCTCGGGCCAGCTCGCCGACCGGCTGGGCCGCCGGCCGACCCTGACGCTGGGCGGTCTGGCCTCGGCGCTCGGCAACGTCTGGTGCGCGGAGGCAACGGCATATCCTGAGTTCATCATCGCCCGTTTCCTCGCCGGCGCCGGCGCCGGCCTGATCCTGACCACCGGCCAGGTGGTGTTGGCCGACATCACGACGCCGGCGCGGCGCGGCCGCACCCTGGCGATCTACCAGGGCGTCTTCATCTTCGCCGTCGGCATCGGCCCGCTGCCGGGCGGGCTGCTGGCCGAGCACTGGGGCCTGGCGGCGCCGTTCTGGGCCTACGGCATCGCCAGCCTGACGGCCAGCGCCGTGGCCTGGTTCGCGGTCCGCGAGACCCGCGACCTGGGCGGAACCGGGACCGCGCGCGCGGCGGGCCGGGGTCCCAGCTTCGCCACGCAGATGCGCCTGCTGAGCGAGCAGGCCGGCTTCGTCCTGGTCAGCATCATCGCCTTGATGAACGCCGTCGCCCGCACCGGCGGGCTGTTCACCATCATCCCCGTGCTCGGCCGGGTCCGGCTCGACCTCACCGTGGCCGAGATTGGCGCCGGCTTGGCGCTCGGCACCGTGGCCGGGCTGCTGGTCGCCTACCCGGCCGGGATGCTGGTCGATCATTTCGGCCGCAAGGCGGTGATCGTGCCGGCCACGGTGATCTCGGGCGGCTCGCTGCTGCTGTTCTGCCTCGCCCCCACCTACCTCTGGTTCGTCGCTGCCTGCGTCGCCTGGGGCATCGCCTCCTCGATCGGCGGTGCCGCGCCGGCCGCCTATGCCGCCGATTCCGCACCGGCGGGCATGAATGCGGCGGCGATGAGCACGTTCCGCATGGTCGGCGACTTCGGCTATGTCGCCGGCCCGATCGCCCTCGGCCTCGTCGCCGACGCCTTCGGCGCGGTTCCGGCGCTGGTCCTGGCGGCAGTCCTGCTGATGCTGGTCGGATTGTCGTTCGCGAGACTGGCCCCGGAGAGCCATCGCAACCGGCCCTGAGCCGCCCTCAAAGCCGCTTCGGCAGGTAGCGCGCGTACCACGCGCTGACCAGCAGCACCCCGCCCAGGACGAAGAAGACGCTGGAGAGCGGCGCGAAGATCAGCACCGCGGCATAGGCGGCCGAGGGCAGCAATTGCGAGGCCTCGATGTAGGTGCGGAACACCGAGGTCATCTCCGAACGCTCGTAGGCGTGCACGGCGCGCAGGAAGGGAATGTTGCCCAGCGCATCGAGCGCCGTCGAGCCGACCGAGGCGCCGACGAACATTGCCGCCGCGACAACCGGCCCCGGTTGGATCAGCCCGACCATGATCGCGATCAGGCCACTCAAGGTCGCCGCCCCGATGATGATGCGGCGGATGCCCAGGCGCGTCCCCAGCCCGCCGAAGGCGGGGGCGAACAAGAGCAGCCCCTGGCCCGCCGCCAGCATGATCGCGACCAGGGTCTCATCGCCGCCCTGCTGGATGATGTAGATGGGCGGATAGACGAAGAACGTGGTCCAGTAGGTGCTGCGCCCGAAGGGAATGATCCAGGCCAGCCGCAGGCGCGGCTGCGTCACGTAGCGGCGGATGTAGTGCCACGGCATCGGCTGGCGGCGCGTCGCCGGAGCCACGGCGGGGTTCTCCCTGAGCCTGAGATACCAGAAGAAGAACAGCGTAATCACGGCGAAGCCGGCACTGGGCAGCGCCACCGCCAGAATGCCGAAGTGCTTGTAGAGGTAGATGCCGAGCGCCGGCCCGATGAACCAGGCGATGCCCAGGAAGGCCAGACGCAGCGGCTCGGCGGTGACGAATTCCTTGCGGCGGATGTAGTCGAGAATATAGAGGTTGAGCGCGATGTTGACGCAGACCACGGCCAAGCCACGGATCTGCAGGGCCAGGACGAAGGGCACCACGCTCGACAGCGCCATCAACAGCGGTGCCGCGACCATGAAAACGACGCCCGCCGAAAACACCCACTTGCGCCGCACCACGCGGATCACCAGCGGCACCAGGAAGCTGGTGGCGAAGGCGATCAGGCCGACCACGGTATAGACGATGCTGATCATCTGCGCCTCGCGCAGCAGGGCATAGGCCTCGAGCGGAATGATGCCCGCGATCAGCGCCCGCGAGGCGGCCTCGATCGCCGACAGCGCGGCGAACACCCGGGCGCCCGGCTGCTCGACCACGCGCAGCCACATCGGAAAGCGGATTTCCACGTCCTAGACCTCGTCCGCCGGCCGCGCCGGGATTCTGGGCCGCCCGGAAACCACCGCTTCGCGGTGCGCGATGTAGAGCCCGGACGCGGCGATGATGGCGGCGCCGAGCCAGGTCAGCGCAACGGGCGATTCATGCCAGATCAGCCAGCCCAGCGCCGCGGCCCAGACCAGCGCCGTGTAGTTGAAGGGCGCAAGCACCACCGCCGGCGCGTGCCGGTGGGCGGCGATCATGACGTAGGCCGCAGTGCCGCCGATGATGCCGAAAAGGACGAAGACCGTCAGGTCGACCGGGCCTGGCGTCTTCCAGACCGCCGGCAGGAAAGGCAAGGTCGCAAGCCCGCCGCCGAGCGCGGTGTAGACGGCCATGGCGGCGCTGGTCTCGCTGCGGGCCAGCCGGCGCGTCAGCATCATCGCCAGCGCAAAGGCAAGCGCCGAGAGCAGGACCAGAAGAGCGTGCGGGCTGAACGCATCGGTGCCCGGTCGCAGCATCAGCAGCATGGCCAGAAAGCCGACCAGCACCGCGCCCCAGCGCCGGGACCCGACCGGTTCGCCCAGCAGCGGCTGCGAGAGCGCGGTGATGAAGAGCGGCGCGGTGAAGCTGATCGCCACCGCCTCGGCCAGCGGCAGCCCCTGCAGGCCGGCGACGAAGGAGACGAAGGCGACCAACATCAGGCCGGCTCGCAGTGCGTGCGCCAGCGGCCGGCGTGTCGCCAGACAGGCGAAGCCGCCGTCGCGCCAGACGAAGACCGCCGCCGGCAGCATGCCGAAGACGTGGCGCAGGAAGACGATCTGGAACGGCGAGTAGCCCTCGCCCAGCCACTTCGCGGTGGCGTCGCTGAGCGAGAAGCCGAACACCGCCAGGGTCATCAGGACGATGCCGGTCTGTGCCCGCTGCGGCGCGGCCGCGGGCTTCGGCGGCGGTGCGGTGGACAGGCTCATCGCCCGGCCCGAGCGGACGCGACGGCGGCCACTGCCGAGACGCTGGAGGACTGGAGCACCGGCGGCTCCGCCATCAATGGAGGTGAACGGGCGGCGCGGAGCGCAGCCGCGGCGCCTCCGCCGTCAATTTGCCGCCGAAAGAGGTTGGCCCGTAAATCTGCGCACCTGCCGCGGACATGGGGCAAAAACTTCCCGAAAGGTCAGCAACGCTGTCTTGAACCTCATTCGATCGGCCAAATCTAGAGTTTTATGAGGGAATGAGGCGATCCGATGACCACGCGCAGCTGGAAGATCACCGCGTACACGTGGGTCGTAGGCTTGTTTGTCTGGAGCGGCTCCTGCTACGGCATGCTGCTCGCGGGTTGAAGTTACGCAAAGCGTAGAGCGGCCTAGCGCGCCTCCGTCCAGCTTTCCGAGAAAGCCAGGGCGCAGGTGCTGAACGGCCGGTTTTCGCGCTCGCGCGGCCAGGGCCGGCCCGCCGCCTCGCCGCCATCCACGGTCAGGCGGGCGCCCAGCGCCGGGATCAGCACCGTGCAAACGCCGTAAGGCCGGTTCGGCAACTGGTTGGGCTGGGTGTGGATCAGCAGCGGCTCGCCGAAGTCGTGCCAGGTCAACGCGATCTCCTCGTCGCCGGCGAACACGTGCTCGGTCCAGAAGTAGCGCGGGTCACCCGATTTCGTGAACTCGGCGTCGCGCACCGGGATCGAGGTGTCGGCGGTCTCAGCATTGAGCATGCCCTGCACCGTCGTCTGCAGCCAGCGCGCCATGGCGATGTTGTCGGAGTAGATGCGCCAGCGGTTCTCGGTCAACTCGCTCTTCAGATAGAGGACGTGGCCCGGCCCCGCCGGACAGAACAGGATGCGCCAGAAGCTGGCGTCGGTCGAGTTGGCGTCGCCGTCCTTCTCGCTCAGGCGGATGAACGGGTTCTCGCCCGTCAGGATCACGTGATTGGGGTCTGCGGTGCTCATGGCCTTGTCCTCCCATACGCTGCCAATTCTTAACCGGCTCAAGCCCAGGTCTTGCGCGGCGGCGACTTGATCTCCAGCTGGATGCTGTCCTCCAGGGTCTCGTGATAGTGCGGCACGCCGGGCGGATGAATCCAGATGTCGCCGGCCTCGGCGATGAACTCCTCCTTGTCGATGACGACGCGGACCCGGCCCTTGACCAGATAGCAGATCGACTCGTGGTCCGGATGCACGTGCACCGGGTCGGTGACCCCGGCCTGTCGGTGCACCTCAAGGAAGACCATGTCCTGGCCCACCATCATCGGCTTGACGCCGAGATAGCCGGCGAGCTTGACGCCCTCCAGCGCCTCGATGGTCTGCGGCTCGATCCTGCTGCCCTTGACGAAGCGCGTCGCCGTCGGCGGCAGGCTGCGTGCGTTCTGGCTCATCTCCTGTCTCCCTGCTCAGGCCCGGGCCCTGGCGTTGTCTGGTGCCAGGACGCATCATGCGCGAGAGATGGCCCGAGGTGAAGAGAGAAGCCGCAGCGAGCCCGCCGGCTGGCGTGCCGCCGCGCGCCTGCATCACCAGTACTTCACCGGGCTCTTGCTCTACGTCCAGCAGAAGCACGGCGAGGCCGGCGGCAGCGAGCTGATCTATCGCATCTTCCGCCGGCAGCGCGGCGAGAAGTTCGTCGCCGGCCTGAAGACCCTTGGATTGGATGCGCTGCCGCCGGCGGTGGCCGCGGCGCAGTTCATCTACCTCGCCAACCTGGTCGGCGGGGTCAAGGTCGAGTACATGCCGGAGAACGAGCGCAAGGCCTGGGTGCGCTATCCGCCGCCGCGCTGGGCCTACGAGGGGCCGGCGATCTGCGCGGTGCCGCGCGAGACTTCCATCGCTTTCCTGCGCGCCTTCCATTCGCAGGTCGGCGCCAGCCTCGGCAATCCGCGCCTGGGCTTCGTCTGCACCGGCATCACCACCGACGGCGATCCCGGGCTCGAGGGCTACTTCATCGAGGAGCCCCACGAGCTGGCCGAAACCGAACGCCTGCGCTTCCGGCCCGAAGAGAGCGGCCCCGACTTCGACCCGGCGCTGGCGCCGCGGCTCGACTGGGACGAGACGCGGCTGTTGAAGGCCAGGCGCAACTATGCGGTGCAGTACATTCGCGTCGCCCTGCCCGTCCTAGAAGAGATTTTCGGGGCCGGCGAAGGTGCTGCCCTCGGCCGGGCGGCGGCCCGGCTCGTCGCCATGCAGGCCTACGACGAGACCGCCGGTATGCTGGATGTGCGTGACCGCGACGCGCCGGCCTTCGCCCGCTATCTCGAGGCCATGCTCAGGGGTGGCGGCGATGAGGCGCGCATCGTCCAGGCCGGTAGCGAGATCATGGTCGAGGCGCTGCGCCTGCGCGTTCTCGAGGGCGAAGGCGCCGGCAGCACCGCCTCGCGCTTCCCGGCCTGGAACGGCCTCTGGGAAGGCGCGCTCGCCGTGCACAACCGCCATCTGACGCTCGCGGTCGAAAACCACGAACCCTGGCGCTGGCGGATCGGGAAAGAGGTATAAGCGATGATCGACCAGCTGCCGTTCTTAGCGACGATGGGCGTCGGCTCCTATGCGACGCCAGGCTGGCTGTTCCACTTCCGCGACGGCATGCGCCAGGGCCTAGCCGGTCCGGCCGATGTCGACGAGGCCTTCGAGGACGCGACGCGCATCGCCATTGCCGACCAGCTCGAGGCCGGCGTCGACGTGATCTCGGACGGCGAGCTGCGCCGCATGCGTTTCGTTTACGAGATGTACGACCGCCTGACCGGCCTCGAACGCTCGCCATCCGAACGGCGATTCGGCGTGCCGGGCTACGACCGGGCGCCGCACTTCCGCGCCGCCGAGGCGCTGCGCGCGCCCGAGGGCCTGGGCATCGTCGCCGAGTACCGGCAGCTCCGCCGGCTCTGCCCGGACAGGCCCTTGAAAATCGCCTTTCCCGGGCCGATGACCTTCGCCCGCAACATCGAGCCCGGGCCGCATCACGCCAACCGCGAGGCGCTGCTGGCCGATCTGGTGGCGATCGTCCGCGGCGAGGTCGCGGCGCTGGCCGCTGCCGGTGCCGGCTTGATCCAGCTCGACGAGCCCGGCTTCGCCAATCCGCCCGAGGGCCTCGACATGGCCGCCGGGGTCGAGGCCATCAACGCCTGCCTCGCGGGCCACGAGGGAGCGAGCGCCGTGCATGTCTGCTTCGGCAACAACGCCAGCCGGCCTTACGTCCGCCGCGACTTCGCGCGCCTCTTTCCCGGCCTCGGCCGGTTCAGTTGCGGCCTGCTGCTGCTGGAGTTCGCCAACCGCGAGATGACCGATCTCGACCGGCTGCCGGAATTGGCCGAGCGCTACCACATCGCCGCCGGCGTCATCGACGTGAAGTCGTTCCACCAGGAGAGCGCCGAGGACGTGGCCGAGCGCCTGCACCGCGTCCTCGAGCACATTCCGGCCGAGCGGCTCGCCGTCACCGCCGACTGCGGCTTCTCGGCAATTCCGCGCTGGCTGGCGCGGGCCAAGCTGCAGGCCATGGTCGCCGGCACCCGCCTCGTCCGCCGTGAGCTCGGCCGCTGAGGCGGTCTTACGCCTCGCCATTCACCCAAAAGTTGGAGGGGGAAAAAGCTGGTAGGATCACGCGGGCGATTCGGAGCATGGCGTGTTCAAGGATCGGCGCAAGGACGGCGAGCGCAGGGGCGATGAGGACCGCCGGGTCGAGGACGCCCAGGCGGGCGCCGAGCGGCGCGAGGGCGTCGAGCGACGCAGCGCGAGCGACCGCCGCCGGCGCACCCTGCTATCGGCTAAGATCATCTACAACGACCGCAAGAGCATCATGAGCTGCACGGTCCGCAATCTGTCGCAGAACGGCGCCCGGCTGATCTTCGGCGTGACGCCGATCTGCCCGAGCTTCTTCACTCTCGACCTCGGCGACGGTCAGATCCACCGCTGCGAGGTCGCCTACCGCGTCGGCCCGATCATCGGCGTGCATTTTCTCGACACGCCCCGGGGAGAAAAAACGTAACCCCTTAGACGGCGTCAGCTCGCCACCAGGCCGCCGTCGACATTGTAGGCCTGACCGGTGATGTTGCGTGCGCCCGCAGAGGCCAGGAACACGGCCATGGCGGCGATGTCCACCGGCTCGTTGGCGCGGCCGATCGGGATCGGGCGGACCGCCTTCGCCTTGGCCTCGTCGATGCCGATGTTCTGCTGGCGCGCGCGGTCGGCAAGGATCCGCTCGACCAGGGTCGTGAGGGTGACGCCGGGGCGGATCGCGTTGACGTTGATATTGTGCCGGCCGAGCTGTTGCGCCGCGGTGTAGGTCAGGGAGATCACCGCACCCTTGCTGGCGGCGTAGGCGGCGTTCGAGGTGCCGATGTAACCGCGCCCGGCGATCGAGGCGATGTTGATGATGCGCCCGCCGCCCTGCTCGATCATCTGCCGGGCCGCGCGCTGCAGGCAGAAGAAGACGCCGCGGGCATTGACCCGGTGCATCGAGTCCCAGTCCGCCTCGGTCAAATCCATGATCCCGGCTGCCCGGGTGACGCCGGCGTTGTTGACGATCACATCGAGGCGTCCGAAGGCCTCGACCACGCCCGCCACCATGGCGTCGATGCTGGCGACCTCGCCGACGTCGACCTTGAGCGCCAGGGTGCGCGCGCCATGGCTTGCCGCCATCCCGGCACTTTCCTTAGCCGCCGCCTCGTCTAGGTCGGCCGCGGCCACGTCCGCCCCGGCCTCCGCCAGCGCCAGCAGGATGGCCCGGCCGATGCCGCTGCCCGCCCCGGTGACCAACGCCGCCTGACCTTGCAAGCTCATGACCTCTCTCCTTCAGCGTGCCAGTCGAGTTGCCAGCCTAGCACCAAGGTCAGCGCGGCAGCGAGCCGCCTTGCAGGCGCTTCAGCTTGGCCTCGCGGAAAGCGATGTAGGTGGCGGCGCCGAAGATGATGCCCCCGCCGATCCAGGTGGCGAGCTCGGGCAGCTCGGCAAAGACGAAGTAGCCGATCAGGCTGGCCCAGATCAGCCGGGTGAAGTCGAGCGGCAACACCACCGTGACCTCGGCTTCCTTGAAGGCCTGTGCCATCGCCATATGCGCGAGGCTGCCGCAGCCGCCCATCAGCAGGAACCAGAGGTAGTCGGCCGGCTCAGGCCAGCGCCAGAACCAGACCGCGGCCAGCAGCGACAGCGGCGTCATGAACAGACCCATGTAGGCGGTCTGCGTGATGCTCGATTCCGTCTTCGCCAGGTACTTGATCACCAGCATCGCCACCGCCCAGCTGGCCGACGAGACCAGCACCAGCACCGCGCCGAGGTCGAGCGCGTCGGCGCCGGGACGCACGATCACCAGGGCCCCGACGAAGCCGACCACCAGGGCGGTGATACGGCGGGCGCGGATGCGCTCGCCGAGGAAGATGATGGCGCCAATGGTCGCGAACAGCGGCGCCGTGAAACTCAGCGCCGAGACCTTGGCCAGGGGCGTCAGCGCCAGCGCGGTGAAGAACATCAGCATGCCCGCCACCTGCAGGGCGCCGCGCAGCGCGTGCAGGCCGAGCCGGCCGGTGCGGAGGACCTGGGGCCCGTGGCGGAGGAAAAACGGCGCCATGGCGATGAGCCCGAAGAGGTTGCGGAAGAAGGCGACCTCGAAGGCGTGCAGGTCCGCCTGCAGGTGGCGCACCACCGCGTGCATCGAGGAGAAGGCGAGCGTCGCCATCAGGATCAGCGCCATGCCGCGCAGCTCCGGCGGCAGGCGGTCGTAGAAGCGCTTGGTGCGGGCGAAGACGCTGGGCATGGGCGCGGCCACGCTAGCCCCTGCGCATCGCAGCGGCAACGCCGCGCATCGACCCGGCGGGCGGCGGTTGCTAACATGGCCGCGGCCCGACCGGCCGAATTGCGGAGTCAAAACCGATGCCCGACTTCAACGTCCTGGGGACGAACCACACCTCCTTCACCGTCTCCGACCTCGACCGCAGCCTTGCCTTCTTCCGCGACGGCCTCGGCTTCGAGGTCACCTCCAAGGCGCCGCGCGATCGCCATGCGATCGAGCAGATCGTCGGCGTCGCGGGCGCCGACATCGTCGTCGCCTACGTGCGCGGCCCCGACCACAGCCTGGAGCTGATCCAGTACGTCGGCCCCGCCGAGCGCGGCCATGTGCGGCCGAGGCCCTGTGACGTCGGCTTCGCCCATGTCGCCTTCGACGTCGACGACATCGATGCCGCGATCGCCGCCGCGGCGCGCTTTGACGTGCTGCCGGTCGGCAAGACCTATGTAGTCGACAAGGGGCCGAACGCCGGCAACCGGGTCGCCTATCTGCGTGATCCCGACGGCATCACCATCGAGTTCATCGAGAAGAACGCCGGCTGAGCCTTGCCGCGGCAACCGCGCTGTCCATGAGCAACACCTTCGTACTGCTGAGCGGGACCTGCCATCCCGAGTTCATGCGGGTTGCCGACTATTTGGAAACCGACTGGCGGCTGGTCTTCGTCGAGGAACAGCCCGACAACCCGGCCCTGGGGCTGGAGCTGGGCCAGGCCGACGCGGTGCTGTCGATGGCCTGGAGCCGGACCATGCCGCCGACGCCGCGGCTGAAGCTGCTGCAGCTGCCGGGCGCCGGCACCGACTTGGTCGACCTCGCGGCGGCGCCGCCGACGGCCGCCGTCTGCAATGTCTACGAGCACGAGATCGGCATCGCCGAGTATCTGGTCTGCACCATGCTGATGTGGGTGACCGGGATCAAGGCGATGGAGCAACGCTTCCGCAAGGACGACTGGTCCGACAGCCTCTATGCCGGCGGCCCGGTGCACGGCGAGCTGATGGGCAGCACCGTCGGCATCGTTGGCTACGGCCGCATCGGCCGCGCGCTGGCCGAGCGCCTGCGGCCGTTCGGCACCCGGATCATCGCCCGCACGCGCTCGCCCGAGAACGGCGACGACAATCTCGACGAGATCGGGCCGATGGCCGACCTGACGACGCTGCTGGCGCAGTCCGACTTCGTCGTCCTGAGCCTGCCGCTCAACGCCGAAACCGAGGGCCTGTTCGATGCCGCGGTGCTGCGGCAGATGAAGCCGACCGGGGTGCTGATCAACGTCGCCCGCGGCGGGCTGGTCGACCAGGACGACCTTTATCAGGCCTGCCGCGAGGGCTGGATCGGCGGCGCGGTGATCGACACCTGGTACGACTATCCCGAGAAGGGCAGCACCATCCGCCGGCCGTCGCGGCAACCCTTCCACGAGCTCGACAACGTCATCATGACCCCGCACAGCTCCGGCTGGAGCGCCGGCATCCTGCCGCGGCGCTGCCGGGCGATCGCCCAGAACCTGGACCGGCTGGCCCTGGGCCGGCCGCTCCGGAACGTCGTCCGCCCGCCCTGGGCCTGAGCTTCAGCGCGCCTTGATCGGCGCGAAGCCGAGGTGCCGGCCGCTGTCGGACATGATGATCTCGCCGGTGACGTTGGCACAGCTGGTCAGGAACATGATCGCGACCTCGGCCATGTCCTCCGGGCTGCCGGCGCGGCCCAAGGTCGTCGTCGCCTCCTCCTGTTTGATCCGCTCGTCATACTGATCGCCCAGCCACTGCTGCTGCCAGCGGCCCTGGACGAAACCGGGGCAGACGGTGTTGACGCGGATCTCCGGCCCCAAGGTGCGGGCCAGCGACAGGGTCATGGTGTTGAGCGCCCCTTTCGAGGCGGCGTAGGCGATCGAGGAGCCGATGCCGACGACGCCGGCAATCGAAGAGATGTTGACGATGGCGCCGCGAGCCTGCGCCTTCATGGTCGGCGCCACCGCCCGGCACATCTGGAACGGGCCGACGACGTTGACCGCGTAGATGCGCTGGAAGTCCTCGGCGCTGAGGCCGTCGAGGTCCTGATGCGGGACGATCTTCGTGGTCCCGGCATTGTTGACGAGGCCATCGATGCGGCCCCAGGCGTCGAGCGCCGCCTGCGTCAGCTTGCGGCAGTCCTGGTCGTTGGCGACGTCGGCCTGGCAAAGTATCGCTTCGCCGCCCGCCGCCTTGCAGGCCGCCGCCGTCTCCTCGGCCTCCTGCTGGCTCTTGGAATAGTTGACCACCACCTTGGCGCCACGCGCCGCCAGCATCCGCGCCGTGGCGGCGCCGATGCCGGCGGCCGAGCCGGTGACGATGCCGACCCAGTTGCTCAAATCACTCATCTCGCTCCCTCGCTCTACAATGTTGAGGCTACCGCAAGGACCAGCCCTTGAGGCGCATGCCACCGTCCGAGACCACGGTCTGGCCGGTCAGGTTGGGATCGCCGGCGATCAGCCAGTAGATGGTCTCGGCGATGTCGTCGACGGTGCCGACGCGGCGCAACGGCGCCTCCGCGCGCACGCCCGCGATGATGTCATCGATCGCTTGGTCGGGCAGCCGGCCGCGCAAAAAGCCCGTATCCAGCACCCCCGGGCAGACCGCGTTGACCCGGATCTCCGGCGCCAGCGCCCGGGCCAGCGACAAGGTCATGGTGTTGAGCGCCCCTTTCGAGGCGGCATAAGCGACCGAGGAGCCGCTGCCGTCGACGCCTGCGGCAGAGGAGACGTTGACGATGGCGCCGCGCCCCTGGGCCTTCATGGCCGGGGCCACGGCGCGGATCATCTGGTAGCTTCCGACCACATTGACGTCGTAGACGGCGTGGAAGTCGGCGCCCGACAGCGCCTCCAGATCGTCGTGGCGCGCCGGCACGGTGACGCCGGCGCTGTTGACCAAGGCGTCGATCCGACCCCACGCCGCCAACGCCGCCCCGGCAAGGGCCCGCGCCTCGGTATCGTCGCAGACGTCGCCCTGATGCGCGAGCGCCTGGCCGCCGGCGGCGATGCAGGCCTCAACCGTGGCATCGGCCCCGACGCGGTTCTGTCGGTAGTTGACTACGACGCGCGCGCCCTCGCGGGCGAAGCGCCGCGCCGCCGCCTGGCCGATGCCCGAGCCCGCGCCGGTGACGACGACCACCTGGTCCCGCATCGCCATGCCTCGTGCCGCGCCCATGCCATTCGCCTCGCTGTGCGCATCCAAGCCCATCGCGACGGCGGAGGCAAACCCCGGGGTCGGAATCAACAGCCCTTTTGGCACCATCGCGCTTTCGCTAATATCGCCGCAACATCGAACCGCGGTCCGCCGCGCATGGTCGAACAGGGAGGACGTCAGAATGAAAAAGGCATTGATCGGATTGGCCGCGGCCGCTGGGCTGGCCGCAGCTCCGGCCTTCGGGGCGGAGACGGTGCGGGTCGGCTTCATGACCACGCTGTCGGGTCCCGCCGGCATCATCGGCACGCCGATGAAGAACGCGTTCGAGCTCGGCCTGGAGCATATCGGCGGAAAAATCGGTGGCCTCGAAACCGAGATTTTCTACGGCGACGACCAGCAGAAGCCGGATGTCGGCAAGCAGGTCGTTGACGGCATGATCAAGAAGGACAAGGTGCACTTCGTGACCGGCATCATCTGGTCCAACGTGCTGGCCGCAATCTACAAGTCGACGATCCGCCAGGATGTTTTCCTGATCAGCTCGAACGCCGGCTGGTCGGTGCCGGCGGGCGAGGACTGCTCACCGGACTTCTTCAACGTCGCCTTCCAGAACGACACCAACCCCGAGGGCGCCGGCAAATACCTACAGGACAAGGGCATCAACAACGTTTACACGATCGCCCCCAACTATCAGGCCGGCAAGGACATGATGACCGGCTTCGCCCGGTACTATAAGGGCAACTACGTCGCCCAGGTCTTCACCCAGCTCGGCCAGCAGGACTATCAGGCGGAGATCTCGGCACTGAGGGCGGCGAAGCCGAGTGCCCTGTTTATCTTCCTGCCGGGACCCATGGGCATCAACTTCCTGAAACAGTACGCCCAGGCCGGATTGCTGAACGAAATCCCGCTCTACTCGGTCTATACGGTCGATGCGATCTCGCTGCCGGCGCTGAAGGACGCCGCCGTCGGCACCTTCGGCATCCAGCACTGGAGCCCGGATCTCAACAACCCGGTCAACCAGCGCTTCGTCAAGGACTACCGGGCCAAGCATGGCGCCTATCCGGTGTTCTACGCGGCGCAGGCCTACGATACGGTGATGTTCCTCGATCACGCCATCCGCAAGGCCGGCGGCATCGGCGACCGGGACAAACTGAGAAAGGCGATGGAGGCCGGCGACTTCCCCTCGGTGCGCGGCACTTTCGCGTTCAACAACAACCACTTCCCGATCCAGAACATCTACCTGCGGGAAGCGGTCAAGCTCGGCGAGGACGATTACACGACGCAGATCCGCAGCATCATCCTGCCGGCGCACAAGGACGCCTATCACCACGAGTGCAAGATGGCGAAGTAGACGGCATGTCAGGAGCTGTTTTCGCGGGGGCGCCCTTAGGTGCCCCCGCACGTCTGAGCGGTCGCCGGGTGCGGGCCGCCATCAGATAGGGGCTGGGCGATCGTCATGGATCTGGTCCTGCTGCTGGAGCAGACGCTGAACGGGCTGCAGTTCGGCGTCATGCTGTTCCTGATCGCCGCCGGCCTGACCCTGGTCTTCGGCATCATGGACCTGGTCAACCTGGCGCACGGCTCGCTGGTGATGATCGGCGCCTATCTGGCCGCGACCTTCACAGGCTGGACCGATTCATTCCTGATCGGCCTGCTGCTGGCCCTGCCCGCCACCTTCGCCGTCGGCATCATCACCGAGATCGTGGTGCTGCGGACGCTCTATCAGCGCGACCACCTCGACCAGGTGCTGGCGACCTTCGGCCTGATCCTGTTCTTCAACGAGGGCGTGCGTCTGATCTGGGGACCGGTCTCGCTCTACTCCGATCTGCCGTCCTATCTCTCGGGCCATGTCGAGTTCATTCCCGGCGCCCCCTACCCGGTGTTCCGGCTGGTGATCATCGGCATCGGCCTGGCGGTCGCCCTGCTGCTCTACCTCATCGTCGCGCACACCCGTCTCGGCATGCTGATCCGCGCCGGTGCCAGCAACCGCGAGATGGTTGGCGCGCTAGGTGTCGACGTCCGCCGGCTGTTCATGCTGGTCTTCGGGCTCGGCGCCACCTTCGCCGGCCTGGCCGGGATGATGCTGGGCCCGCTGACCAGCGTCCAGCCCGGCATGGGCGAGCCGCTGCTGATCCTCGCCTTCGTCGTCATCATCATCGGCGGCATCGGCTCGATCCGCGGCGCCTTTGTCGCCTCGCTGCTGGCGGGGCTGCTGGATACCATTGGCCGGGTCTTCCTGCCCGACCTGCTGCGCACCTTCCTGAACGACGCCGCCGCCGATACCGCCGGGCCGGCGCTGGCGCAGGTGTTGATCTATCTGCTGATGGCCGGGGTGCTGATCGTCCGCCCGCGCGGGCTGTTCCCCGCGCAAAGCGGCTAACCTTGCGGTCGCCGCCGTGACACGCCTGCAGTTCCGCATTGCGCTCGTGCTGCTGCTGATGTTCGCCCTGGTCCCGCCCTTGGGCGCGCTCTTCGAGCAGCCGTTCCTGAGCTACTTCTTCGCCCGCATCATGATCCTCGGCATCGCCGCGGTCAGCCTTGATTTGATCCTCGGCTTCGGCGGCATGGTCAGCTTCGGCCACGCCGTCTACCTGGGCGTCGGCGCCTATGCGGTCGGCGTCCTCAGCCATCACGGCATCGACAACGGCTTCATTCAGTTTCCCGTCGCCGTGCTGGCCTCCGGCCTGGCGGCGCTGGCGATCGGCGCCATGAGCATCCGCACGAGCGGCGTCTACTTCATCATGATCACGCTCGCCTTCGCGCAGATGCTCTACTTCCTGGGCATCAGCCTGGAGGAGTACGGCGGCGATGACGGCATGGCGATCAACCGCAGCGAGTTCGGCGGCCTGATCGATCTCTGGGATCCGATGCAGTTCTACTACCTGGTCTTTGGCCTGCTGGCGCTGTTCACCTACCTGGCCCACCGCATCGTGCATTCGCGCTTCGGCATGGTGCTGCAGGGCACCCGCTCGAACGAGCAGCGGATGCGCGCAATCGGCTTCCCGACCTACCGCTACCGGGTCGCCGCCTTCACCATCGCCGGCGTCATGTGCGGCGTCGCCGGCGCCCTGCTGGCCAACTGGAACGAGTTCGTCTCGCCCGACTACATGCACTGGACGCGCTCGGGCGAGATTTTGATCATGGTCATCCTGGGTGGCATCGGCACGCTGGTCGGTGCGCTGCTGGGCGCCACCGGCTTCCTGCTGCTGGAAGAGTATCTGCCGGACCTGATGGACCTGGGGGCGCAGGGTTGGGGCGAGCACTGGATGCTGCTGTTCGGCCCGTTGCTGATCCTGGTGGTGCTGTTCGGCCGCGGTGGCCTTTACGCCCTGCTGACCCGCTGGGCGATCCGCCATGGCTGAACTCGCGCTCAGCGTCTCGGGCCTGCGCAAGAGTTTCGGCGGGCTCAGGGCCACCGACAATCTCGACCTGGACGTCGAGCAGGGTGAACTGCACGCCGTGATCGGCCCGAACGGGGCCGGCAAGACCACGCTGATCTCGCAGCTGGCCGGCGAGCTCAATCCCGATGGCGGGCGCATCATTTTCGAAGGCCGCGACGTAACGCGGCTGCCGGCGCACCGGCGCTCGGCCCTCGGGCTTGCCCGCTCATTCCAGATCACCAGCGTCTTTCGCAGCCTGAGCGCGCTCGACAACGTCGCCATGGCGGTGCAGGCGCATGACGGCCACTCGTTCCGCTTCTGGGCGCAGGCCCGCCGCCAGCCCGGCTTGCGCGGGCCGGCCCTGGCGGCGCTCGATCAGGTCGGGCTGGCGGGCCGCGCCGAAGCCGTCGCCGCCGAGCTCAGTCACGGCGAGCAGCGCCAGCTCGAGATCGCCATGGCGCTCGCCACCCGGCCGCGGCTGTTGCTGCTCGACGAGCCGACCGCGGGCATGGGACCTGACGAGTCGGGCCGGATGGTGGAGTTGCTGCAGAGCCTGAAGCAGAGCCACACAATCGTGCTGATCGAGCACGACATGGACGTGATTTTCCAGCTCGCCGACCGTATCACCGTCCTGGTCTACGGCCGCGCCATCGCCACCGGGGCCCCGGACCAGATCCGCCGCAACGACGTGGTGCGCCAAGCCTACCTCGGCGAGGAGCACTCGGAGGTTCCGGCCGATGCTTAGGCTCGAAGGCATCGACAGCTTCTACGGTCCGAGCCAGGTGCTGTTCGGCATGGCGCTCGAGGTCGGCGCCGGCGAGGTGGTCAGCCTGATGGGCCGCAACGGCATGGGCAAGACCACCACGGTCCGCTCGGTCATGGGTCTGCTCCGGATCGCCAGCGGCGCCATCCGCTTCGACGGGCAGCCGATCGAGCACCTCCCCGCCCATCGCATCGCCAAGCTGGGCCTCGGGCTGGTGCCCGAGGGCCGGCAGATCTTTCCCAACCTGACGGTGCGCGAGAACCTGCTGGCGACGGCGTTCGCCCCGGCCGGGCCCGAGCGCGCCTGGACGCTGCCGCGCGTGCTCGAGCTGTTCCCGGCGCTGGTCGAGCGCCAGAACAGCATGGGCAACCAGCTTTCCGGCGGCGAGCAGCAGATGCTGGCGATCGGCCGGGCGCTGATGCTGAACCCGCGGCTATTGATTCTCGACGAGGCGACCGAGGGCCTGGCGCCCCTGGTCCGGCGCGAGATCTGGCGCTGCCTCGCCGACCTGAAGGCCGCGGGCCAGTCGATCCTGGTGATCGACAAGAACGTCGAGGCGCTGTCGCGCATCGGCGACCGCCACTACATCATCGAGAAGGGCCAGGTGGCCTGGAGCGGCAGCTCGGACGAGCTGCGCCGCAACGCCGAACTGAAGGCCCGCTACCTGGGCGTCTGACGCCCCCGCCTCATCCCGCCAAGGGCAGGGCCCAGGCGCGGTCCTCGTGGCCGGGCGCGAAGGCCTGGTTGGTCTGTGCCGGGTTGCGGTTGACCAACGGCCGGGCGTAGAGCGGGTGCGTCATCGAGCGCACCTCGTGCTCCAGCGTGAACAGGCGCTTGCCGCTCTTCGGATCGACGATGTCCTGGAAGCGGTACTGGAACTGGTCGCTCTCCTCGGTGACGAGGCCGCGCTTGCGGAGCGCCGCGTGCGGCTGCGAGAAGTCGCAGACGTAGACCTGCAGGTGGTGTCCGTCGTACTCCGGGATCCGCGTCTTGGTCTCGCGGAAGATCAGCTCCTGGCGGTAGCCGACGGCGACGCGCGCGGCCGGCGCCCGCTCGACCGTCTCCACCCGCGCCGGTGCGGCCATGATTTCCTGATAAAAGCGGGCGACGCCCCGGGCGGTGCCCGGCGGCACGTCCAGCTGCACATACGGCATGCCCAGCCTGATCCGCCCGAACTGCCCGTTCGCGGCGTGGCAGCGGATGCGGTTGCCCCAGGGGCAGGTGACGTCGACGTGGCGGCGGCTCGCCTTGAAGCGGAAGCGCGTGTCCTTGAGGTGCGGCGCGACGCCTTTCAGCCGTTCGGCCAGCGAGTCGAGATCGGGCAAGACCAGGCCGATGCGCCCGCGCACGGCCTGCGGCTTTCCCGTCGGCAGGTGGAACTGGCTGCGACCGACATTGATCCACATGTTGACGACGCCGGTGACGAGATAGGGATCCCGGGTCAGGCCGAGCCCGGTGACGTAGAACAGGGTCGCCAGGCGCTGATCGTCAACGCGCACGTTGACATGCTCGAGCCCGACGATATTGCCGAGGTCCTCGGCGGCGCGGTCGTAGCGGTGCTTCCTCATGCCAGTCTCCCGAAGTGCGGCGCCGGCATCGCGCCGGGCGCCATGCCCAGAGGTTAGCAGCGGGCGCGCGGACTGCAAGCGGACGATCGCCGGGGCTCGGTTAGCCCGGCAGCCGGAAGCGGGCCGCCTCGCCGCGCCGGCCTCTTGCCCGGACAGGCGCGCTTGCCCATGCTGCGCCGTCATTGCCGCATCGAAAGCGAGGACCGATTGCCATGAGCACGACCGACGGCGCCCTGCCCGCCGATCTTCTGGAGGCGCTCAGCGCCTACGACACGCCGACCATCTGCAACGCTCTGGAGATCGTCGCCCCCGAGCGCCGCGCCGTCGGCTTCACCGTCGAGCCGCTGGTCGCGGCCCGGCCGACCCTGCCGCCGATGGTCGGCTACGCCCGCACCGCCAGCATCCGCGCCCGCCAGCCCAGCACGCTTGACCGCGAGGCGGCGAAGGCGCTCAGGCTCAGCTACTACGAATACGTCGCCACCGGACCGATGCCGACGATCGTCGTCATCCAGGACCTGGATGCACCGAGCAGCGGCTACGGCGCCTTCTGGGGCGAGGTGCAGAGCAACGTGCACAAGGGCCTCGGCTGCCTCGGCGGCATCACCGACGGCAGCATCCGCGACCTCGACATGCTGGCGCCCGGCTTCCAGCTGCTGGCGGGCCGAGTCGGCCCCTCGCACGCACATGTCCATCTCGTCGGTCACGGCGCGCCGGTCAACGTCGCCGGCATGCTGGTCGCCTCCGGCGACCTCGTTCACGCCGACCGGCACGGCGCCGTCGTCGTGCCGGCCGCGGTCGCCGCCAAGCTACCGGAGGCCTGCGAGCTTCTGGGCCGCAGGGAAGCGGTGATATTGGAGGCGGCGAGACGGTCGGACTTCGGTTTCGAGGTATTGAAGAAGGCCCTGGCCGACGCCGAGGAAATCCATTGATGGCCGAACCGGCCCAGGCGCCGTAAACTGCGCAGCCGCAGCGCAGAAGCAGGGAGAGCCCCATGTCGCTAGCCGCCGTCGAGCAAAGCCCGGCCGCCGTCACCCGCACGCTGGCCGAGAGGGCGAGCGCGCTGTGCTTCGAGGACCTGAACGCCGACGCGGTCGCCGCCGCCAAGCACTGCGTCCTCGACTGGTTCGCCGTGACCCTGGCCGGAGCGGCCGAGCCGCTGACCGAGATCCTGGCCACCGAGGCCGCCGAGGACGGCGGTGATGAGCAGGCGAGCCTGGTCGGCCGGGGCGGGCGTGTCAGCGTGCCGCAGGCGGCGCTGATCAATGGTGCTGCCGGCCACGCGCTCGACTACGACGACGTCAATGCGGCGATGGGCGGGCATCCAACGGCGCCGGTGCTGCCGGCGGTGCTGGCGCTGGCCGAGCATCGCCGCCTCTCCGGCCGCGAGCTGCTGTGTGCCTTCGTCGCCGGCTACGAGACCGAATGCCGGATCGGCGACCTGGTCGGCCGCAGTCATTACGAGGCCGGCTTCCACGCCACCGCCACCGTCGGTGCGCTGGGCGCGGCGGCGGGCGTCGGCCGGCTGATCGGCCTCGATGGCGGACAGATGGCGACGGCGTTCGGCCTGGCGGCGACCCAGGCGGCCGGCCTGAAATCGATGTTCGGCACCATGGCGAAGCCGCTGCACGCCGGCAAGGCGGCGCAGAACGGGCTGTTCGCGGCGCGGCTGGCCGCGCGCGGCTTCACCGCCTGTACCGAGGTGCTGGAGGTCGACCAGGGCTTTGCCGCAGCTCTTGCCGGCGCGCTCGACGCCGACAAGGCCCTGGCCGAGCCGGCGGGCGGCTTCCACGTCCGCAACAACCTCTTCAAGTTCCACGCCGCCTGCTACCTGACGCATTCGCCGATCGAGGCGATCCGGTCGCTTAGGGACGCGCACGGCATCGAGCCGGCGGCGGTCGAGCAGGTGACGCTCGTCGTCGCCCCGGGGCATCTCCGGGTCTGCAATATCCCGGCGCCGACGACCGGCCTCGAGTGCAAGTTCAGCCTGCGCCAGACCGCCGCCTTCGCGCTCGCCGGCGTCGATACCGCCCGGCTCGACAGCTACAGCGACGAGAACGCGCGGCGGCCCGACCTGGTCGAGCTCAGGCAGCGGGTCACGGTCGACCCCTCCGGCCAGGCTGAGCGCCACGGCGCCACCGTGCGCATCGCGCTCGGCGACGGCCGTCGCCTGGAAGCGACGTCCGACGTCGGTGTCCCCGCCGCCGACCTGGCGGCTCAGGGGGCGCGGCTCGAGGCCAAGTTCCTGAGCCTGGCGGAGCCGGTGCTCGGCGCCGAAAGGGCGGCGGCGCTGGCCGCGGCGATCGATCGCCTGGACCAAGCAGACGACGTCGCCGCGTTGGCGGCCCTGGCGCGCTAGCGTCTGCGCCGCCGGGTCGTCTTGGCCCGCTCGGCGGCGAGCGCCACCTCGGCGGCGCGCCGCCCCCAGCCGAGAAACGTCTCGCCGTCGTCAATGACCTCGTCGGGTACCCGCCAGTACGAGCCGAGGGCGCGCTCGACCCCGGCCCGCAGGTAGGTGAACGGGCCGCTCCCGGCAGCCTCGAAGTCGCCGCGGCTGGCCTCGTCGACCTTGAGGTAGAGCTCGTCGCCGACGATCAGCGCGAACATCAGGCCGCGGTAGAAGATGCCGACGCCGCCGAACATGCGCTTGCCCTCGACATGGTCGAGCGGCGCCAGCAGGTCGAGCACATGGTCGCGGAATTCCGGCGAAAAGCTCATGGTCGCAATGGACGGCGTTGGCAAGCGAGCCTAGGGCGGCGCCCCACCCGTAGCAAGCCGCGCCGGCAATCTGGCGCCGGCCCCTGGCGCCTGTTATCACTGCGGCATGCTGATCGCGCAAATCACCGACACCCACATCACCGTGCCCGGCCGCAAGGCTGACACGCTCTATCGCACCGCCTGGCATCTCGAGCGCTGGGTGGCGCGCCTCAATGCGCTCGAGCCCCGGCCCGACGTGGTGCTGGCGACCGGCGACCTCGTGAACGACGGCGAGGCCGAGGAATGTCTTCGCCTGGCCCAGCTGCTGCGGCCGCTGGCGATGCCGGTCTTCCTGATCCCCGGCAACCACGACGACCGCGCCAGCCTGCTCGCCGCCTTCCCCGGGCATGACTACCTGCCGCGCGACGGCGGCTTTCTGCACTACGTCGTGGACGCCTATCCCCTCCGCCTGATCGGGCTCGACACGCTGGTGCCGGGCAAGGTCGGCGGCGAGATCTGCGAAGCGCGCGCGACCTGGCTGCGCGATCGCCTGGCCGAGGCGCCCTCGCGCCCGACCCTGATCTTCATGCACCATCCGCCGTTCCGCACCGGCATCGCCGCCATGGACGCTTTGGGCCTCGACGGCGCCGGGCGGTTCGGCGCAGCGGTGCGTCCCTACACGAACATCGAGGCCATCGTCTGCGGCCACCTGCACCGGCCGATCCAGCGCCGCTTCGCCGGCACCATCGTCTCCACGGCGCCGGCGACGGCGCACCAGATCGGCCTGGTGCTGGGCGACGGGGCACGGCCGGTGATCACGCTCGAGCCGCCGGCCTGCCAGCTGCACCTCTGGCTCGGCGAGAACGAGGGCCTGGTCAGTCATACCATCTACTTGGAAGAGCACGCTGTCACCAGCGCCGGCGCGACGGGCACGCCGGCATGACCGCGCCGCCCTTCCCGCGCCTGTTCTCGCCGCTTACGCTCGGCCGCGTCACGATCAAGAACCGCATCTTCTCGACCGGCCACGACACCAGCCTGGCCGAGGCGGGCCTGGTCGGCGACCGCCTGATCGCCTACCAACGCGCCCGGGCCGAAGGCGGCGCCGGCCTGATCATCGTCCAGGTCTCCGGCGTGCACGAAACCGCGCGCTATACCTCGCACCTGCTGATGGCGACCGATGATGACTGCATCCCGGGCTACCGGCGGCTGGTCGAGACCTGCCACGCCAGCGACTGCCGCATCTTCTTCCAGCTGTTCCATCCGGGCCGTGAGATCATGGAAGGCGCGGACGGCACGGCACCGGTCGCTTACGCACCCTCGGCGGCCCCGGCGGATCGCTTCAAGGTGACGCCGCGGGCGCTGACCTGGGAGCTGATCGAGGAGATCATCGAGGGCTATGCCGCCGCCGCCCGGCGCGTCGCCGAGGCCGGCGGAGACGGCGTCGAGATCGTCGCCAGCCACGGCTACTTGCCGGCCCAGTTCCTCAATCCGCGGGTCAACCAGCGCCAGGACGCCTACGGCGGCAGCGCGGCCAACCGGTTGCGCTTTCTCGACGAGGTCATCGCCGCCACGCGCCGCGGCGCCGGCCCGGACCTGGTCGTCGGCATGCGGATCTCCGGCGACGAGAAGGACCCTGAGGGATTGACCGCGGACGAGGCCGCCGCCGCCTGCCAGGCGGTCGCCGGCCGCCTCGATTACCTGAACGTCATCGCCGGCACTTCGGCGACCTTCGGCGGCGCCATCCACATCGTCCCGCCGATGGCGATCGAGCCGGGCTATACGGCGCCGCTCTCGGCCCGGCTGAAGGCGGAGCTCGGCCTGCCGGTGTTCGTCGCCGGACGCATCAACCAGCCGCAGCTGGCCGAGCGCATTCTCGCCGCCGGTCAGGCCGACATGTGCGGCATGACGCGGGCGATGATCGCCGACCCCGAGCTCGCCAACAAGGCGCGGACCGGCCGGCTCGACGACATCCGCGCCTGCATCGCCTGCAACCAGGCCTGCATCGGCCATATGCAGCTTGGTTACGGCATCTCCTGCATCCAGCACCCCGAGACCGGACGCGAGCTCGCCTACGGCCGGCGCGTGCCAACGCAAAGGCCGCGCCGTGTCATGGTCGCCGGCGGCGGCCCGGGCGGGCTCAAGGCGGCGGCGGTGGCGGCCGAGCGCGGCCACCGCGTCAGCCTGCATGAAGCCGCGGGCCAGCTCGGCGGCCAGGCGTTGCTGGCCCAGCTGTTGCCGGGGCGGGCCGAGTTCGGCGGCATCGTCACCAATCTCGCCCGCGAGGCTGAACGCGCCGGGGTCGCGGTGCACCTGAACCAGCCAGTGACCCCCGAACTGATCGCCGAGGGCGGGCCTGAGGTCGTGATCATTGCCACCGGGGCGCGACCGCGCCGACCGGCCCTCGCGGGCGTGGAGGCAGCCCACGTGGTCGATGCCTGGCAGGTACTCAAGGGCGAGGTCAACGTCGGCGCCTCGGTGGTAGTGGCGGACTGGCGTGCCGACTGGGTCGGCCTCGGCCTCGCCGAGAAGCTGGCACGCGACGGCTGCCGCGTCCGCCTCGCCGTCGATGCGCGCATGGCCGGCCAGTCGATCCAGAACTACGTCCGCGACCACTGGATCGGCAACCTGCACCGCCTTGGCGTCGAGATCCTGACCGACCTGCACCTGTTCGGCGCCGACGCCGACACGGCCTACTTCCGTCACGCCACCAGCGGCGAGCCCGTGCTGTTGGAGGACACCGAGACACTGGTGCTCGCGCAAGGCCACGAGGCGGAGACGGCGCTGGCCGACGCCCTGGCCGGGTGGGCGGGCGAAGTGCACCTGGTCGGCGACTGCCTGGCCCCGCGCACCGCCGAAGAGGCGGTCTTCGACGGCTTGAAAGTCGGCGCCAGAATTTAGGCGCCGGCGACCAGGCCCCAGGCGAGGCCGAGGCCGCCGCACAGCGCCAGCGTGGTCGCCACGCCGCGATGGAAATACAGCAGCGCCACCGCCGCGATCGCCGACAGCAGGGCTGCCACCGGGTCCAGGCTGGCCGGCGCCGGCACGTAGAGCTGCAGGCCCCAGCCCGAGAACACCGTGACCTCGGCGAAGACGACGTGGAGGCCGAACCAGAGCGCCAGGTTGAGGATGACGCCGACGATCGCGGCGGTGATCGCCGAGAGCGCCGCGGCAAGGTGCAGGTTCTGGCGCAGCCGCTCGACGTAGGGGGCGCCGAGGAAGATCCAGATGAAGCAGGGCACGAAGGTGACCCACAGCGTCAAGCCCGCGCCCAGCAGGCCGGCGGTCAGCGGCTGGAACGGCCCGGGCTGGCGCCAGGCGCCGAGGAAGCCGACGAATTCGGTGACCAGGATCAGCGGCCCCGGCGTGGTCTCGGCCAGGCCCAGCCCGTCCAGCATCTCGCCGGCGGCAAGCCAGCCATGAACCTCGACCGCCTGCTGTGCCATGTAGGCGAGCACGGCGTAAGCGCCGCCGAAGGTGACCACGGCCAGCTTGGAGAAGAACAGGCCCTCGGCGACGAAGACGCTGTCCGGGCCCAGCCACTGCCAGGCGGCGATGATCGGCGCCGACCAGAGCACAACGCCGACGATCACGACGATGAGAGAGCGGCGCCACAGCGAACCGCCGCGCGCGGTGGCCCCATCCCCGTCGTCGACCTCGTGGCCTCTGATCACGGCGAAGCGGCCCGGCGCCAGGCGTGCGCCGAGAAGACCGAGGCAGGCAGCCGAAAATACGATCAGCGGGAACGGCACGCCGAAAAAGAAGATGGCGACGAAGGCGCCGGCGGCGATGGCCACCATGGGCCGGTTCCTCAGCACCCGCTTGCCGATCCGGCCCACGGCCTCGATCACCACGGCGAGCACCGCCGCCTTGATGCCGAGAAACAGCGCCGCGATCAGGGCGATGTCGTGGAACAGCGTGTACAGCAGGCTCAGCGCCAGGATCACGCAGGCGCCAGGCAGCACGAACAGCGTGCCGGCGACGAGGCCGCCGAGGGTGCCGTGCAGCAGCCAGCCGACATAGGTCGCCAGCTGCTGCGCCTCCGGCCCCGGCAGCAGCATGCAGTAATTGAGCGCGTGCAGAAATCGGCCTTCACCGACCCAGCGCCGCTCCTCGACCAGGGTCCGGTGCATCAGCGCGATCTGCCCGGCCGGGCCGCCGAAGCTCAAGAAGCCGATCTTGAGCCAGACCCGGAAAGCTTCGACAAAGCCCGGTCCCGCAGCGGCGGGTGCCGCGTCGATTTCGGTTTCGGTAATCGTCACGCCGTCGCCCCCTCCGCCGGCGCTACCGTCGGCCAATTATGGGTCTCGGCACGAGCAAACCTGATCCAGCCGTAAAGCGCATCATAAATCGTCATCCCCGCCCGCAGCGCCTCGTGATCGTCGGCGTGCAGGCTGGAGATACCGAGCGCCAGGGCCAGCAGCCCGGCGCACTCGGGCTCGAGGCCTGGGCGCGCCGTGTCGGCGCCGCGGACGATCCGCGCCATGTGGCCGAGCGCCGCGTCCTCGATGCCGAAGCGGGTGATGAAGGCATCGAAGCTGCAAAGCTCGCCCTCATGCGAAAAGTCGACGCCGTCGACGTCGAAGGGGATGGCGCCGAGCTCGCGCGCCACGTCGCGGAGGCGGTCGGGCGCGACATAGTGGATGACGGCGTCAGGGTCGACGAAGCGCCGGATCAGCCACGGACAGGCGATACGGTCGACCTTGGGACGCTCGCGCGTGACCCACTGCGAGGGCACCGCCTGGCACGTCGCCTCGGCGTCACGCAGGCGGGTCGGGCCGCCGGCGGCGATGTAGGCTTCGAAGCCGCCTTCCAGATATCGGGCCTTGCGACCCGCGGCGCGCAGTTGGGCACATGCCGCCTGGCTGACTTCGTGGCCGTGCACACAGTAGACGACGATCTCGACATCAACCGGCAACGCGCGGCCCCACTCGCCGGCTTGATGATGCGGGCGATGGCGCGCGCCCGCGACCATCCGGTCCGCCGCCTCAAAGGTGGCCTGGCGTCTGACATCGAAGATCAGGGGCGCCGCGGCGCTGCCGATCCGGCCGATCAGCTGGGCCGCGCTAATGACAGATTTGGAGGGGATCATGTTGGCTTCCTTCGTCTTGCATTCGATCAATAGTTTCGATTGTGCGCGACCATCAGCTCCTCCAAAATGGAGAAATATTGCATAATTGATCAATTTTCTTCATGATTCCGCCGACATGAAGGACCTGCCCTCCACCGGCGCGTTGCGGACCTTCGAAGCGGCCGCGCGGCACCTCAACTTCACCCGCGCCGCCGCCGAGCTGAACCTGACGCAGAGCGCCGTCAGCCATCAGATCCGCGAGCTGGAGACGCGCCTCGGGTCGCGTCTGTTCGACCGGGTTGGCCGGGGCCTGGCGCTGTCCGAGGCGGGCCGCCTCTACCTGCCGTTCGCCCGCGCCGCGCTCGACCAGCTGCAGGCCGGCAGCGAGGCGCTCAGGCCGGCGCAGCGCGGCGTCGTCCTGACCGTCAGCGTCTCGCCAAACTTCGCCAACAAGTGGCTGGTGCCGAGGCTCGGCGCCTTCACCCAGGCGCACCCCGACATCGATCTCAGGATCAGCGCCGTCGTCCAGCACGTCGACTTTGTCGGCGGCGGTATCGACCTGGCGATCCGGCATGGCGACGGCAATTGGCCGGAGCTCGACGTCACCCGACTCTGCGTCGAGCAGATTTTCCCGGTCGCCAGTCCGGCGCTTCTGGCCAGCGGCCCGCCGCTGAAGCGGGTCGAGGACCTGGCCGGGCACGTGCTGCTGCACGACCAGAGCCGCGATGCCTGGACGGAATGGCTGAACCGGCTGGGGGCCGATCCGGAGAGCCTCGATACCGCCCGCGGGCCGATCTTCAGCCAGGCGAGCCTAGCCATCGATGCCGCGGTGGCGGCGCAGGGCGTTGCCCTCGCGCGGAGCGCCCTGGTCGCCCTCGACCTTGCCGCCGGCCGGCTGGTGCGTCCCTTGCGCGAGAGCCTGCCCGCGGCCTTCGCCTATTGGATCGTCTGCCCGAAGGCCGTGGCCAAGCGGGCCAAGATCGTCCGCTTCCGCAACTGGCTGCTGGCCGAGGCGGCCGCCGCACCCGGATCCGCGGCCTAGGTTTCGAGCCCCAGGCCCATCTGCCAGAAGGCGGCCTCGAGCCTGGTGGCCTGGGCGAAGGTCCGGGCCAGTTCTGGAAAGCGGAGTTCGGTCAAGCGGGCCTCGCCCAGCCGGTCGAGCTGGGCCACTGCCGCGGTGGCGAGCTCGCGGTACTCGTCGCCGGCATACATCCCGATCCAGGCGCGATAGGGATTGTCCGCCGCGACGCCCGCCGCCGCCAGGCCGGTGGCGATGACGCCGTAGCCGACGACGCAAGGGGCCAGCGCGGCATAGAGATCCAGGATGTCGCCGGCGAGGCCCTTTTCCAGCACGTAGCGGGTATAGGCCATGGTCGCCGTCGCCTCCGGCAGCGCCTCCATCTCGGCCTCCGTCAGTCCCCAGCCGGCGCAGAACTCGACGTGAAGCCGCATCTCGACGTCGAGCAGGCCGGTGACGATGGCCGCGGCCTGACGCATCTCGGCCAGGCTGTCGGACTTGAAGACGGCCAGCGCATAGGCACGCGCGAAGTGGATCAGAAACAAATAGTCCTGGCCCAGGTAGTGGCGAAAGCAGGCTTCCGGCAGATGGCCCTGGCCCAGCTGGCGAACGAACTCGTGCTCGACGTAGGCGCGCCAGTCCTCGGCCGCGGCGTCGACCAGCCGGGCCATCAGGCTGCCGGCCGGCACCAGCTCGGTGGATGCCATCGCCGCCTCAGGCCAGCAGCATGTTGCGGGTCGCCGCCGGCAGCCGCACCACCAGGCCGTCCAGCGCTGCCGACATGATGATCTGACAGCCCAGGCGCGAGGTATTGCTCAGGCCGAAGGCGAGATCGAGCATGTCCTCCTCGTCTTCGCTGGCCGCCTCCAGGCGCTGGTGCCAATCGGGATCGACGATGACATGGCAGGTCGAGCAGGCCATGCAGCCCTCGCAGGCGCCCTCGATATCGATGCCGTGACGGTGCGCGATCTCCATGACCGAGAGGCCGATCGGCGCTTCCACCTCTTGACGCTCCTTGCCGTCGGTACTGATGAAGACCATCTTCGCCATCGCTTAGTCGTCCCTCTTCGCTACTCGAACCTCGGCGCCCGGCGCCGCCAAGTTGCGCGCCGGTTGCCGCAGAGCGGCCTCACGCCGCGTCGGCGTGGCGGCCCGACCGCTGATAGATATCACTCCAGACCTCGATGAACCGGTCGATCTCCGCCGGTTGCGTGGCCCAGCCCATGCTGACCCGGATCGCCGTCATGGCTTCGTCACGCTCGACCCCCATGGCTTCGAGGACATGGCTCGCCGAGACCTTGCCGGAGGAGCAGGCCGAACCGGCGCTGATGGCGATGCCGGCCAGATCGAAGGCCATGACCTGGGTGTCGGAGCGGACCCTCGGCATGCTGACGCAGGAGGTGTTGGGCAGGCGCGGCACGTTGCCGCCGAAAATCCGGCGCTTGGGCGCGACCTCGCCCAGCCGCCTTTCCATCTCGTCACGCGATGCGGCCAGCTTCTGACAATCGCCGAGGCGCGCCAGGGCGATCTCCGCCGCCTTGCCGAAGCCGGCGATGCCGGCGACGTTCTCAGTGCCCGAGCGCCGGCCAAGCTCCTGACCGCCGCCGACAATCTCGGCTTCGATCTCGACATCGCCCGACAGCACCAGGGCGCCGACGCCCTGGGGACCGCCGATCTTGTGGGCCGAGAGACTCATCAGATCGACGCCCAGCGCGACGATATCGACGGGAATCTTGCCCGCCGACTGTACCGCATCACAGTGCACGAGGGCGCCATGGGCGTGGCCGATCTCGGCGATCTTCGCCACCGGCTGGATGACGCCGGTCTCGTTGTTGGCCAGCATCACCGACACCAGCGCCGGCTTTCCGGCCGTTTGCAGCGCCTGGCGCAGCGCCACCAGGTCGAGAAGGCCGTCGCCGTCGACCGGCAGAATGACGGCGCCGGGATCGTGCAGCAGCGCCGGCGCCAGGACGGCGCCGTGCTCGGACGCCGAGACCATCAGGCGGCGGTCGCCAGCGCCCTTCAGCGCCAGGTTGTCGGCCTCGGTGCCGCCCGAGGTGAAGATGACGTTCCTGGACTCGGCTCCGACCAGCCTCGCCACGGCATCGCGCGCCGCCTCGACGTCCTGGCGCGCGTTGCGCCCGGGGCCGTGCACCGATGAGGCGTTGCCGACCCGGGCCATAATTCGGGCCACGGTTTCGATGACCTCGGGATGCACGGGTGCGGTCGCGTTGTAGTCGAGATAGATGTGCTGCTGGGCCACGCCTCGTCTCTCTCTTTAAAATCTCCAGATCCACCTCAAGCCGTGAGCTTCGGTTCGGTGTGCCGGCCCCGCGCCGCCCGGGCCAAGCCGCGCTCCGGCAGTTCCGCCCGCAAGGCGCAGGGACGCGCCGGTGCCAGGCGTCCCTCGACAACGTCGGCCAGACTGACCGTGTCCAGGAACAGGTTGATCTGGTCGCCCAGCGCCTGCCAGAGATCGTGGGTCAGGCAGCGCCGATTGTCCTTCAGGCAGGCGCTGCCGGGACCGCCGTCGCAACGGGTGGCGCGGATCGGCGGGTTGACCGCGCGTACGATGTCGTTGATCGAGATCGTCGCCGGCGCCCGGGCCAAGCGATAGCCGCCGCCAGGCCCGCGCACGCTGTTGACGAGGCCGGCCCGCCTGAGTCGGGCGAACAATTGCTCCAGATAGCACAGCGAGATGTCTTGACGATCGGCGATCGCCGCCAGTGGAATCGGCACGCCGTCGCTACAGGCGGCGAGATCGACCATGGCCATGACGGCGTAGCGTGCTTTGCTCGTCAGTTTCAACGTCGCACCCCTGGGACCGCGCGCGCGCCTCAACGTCTCCCCTTGCTCCCGACCGGCGTCTCGTCGTCCAGCGTCTCCTCCTCCGGGTCGAAGTCGTTGTCCTCGTCCCACTCGGCCGCGACTTCCTCGCTCAACTGGCGCTCCAGCTCCTCGATCCGCATCGACAGGCCCTGCACCCGGTCCAACAGCGCATCGAGGATCCGCTGCTGCGGATCGGGCATGTCGGCGTTCGTGCCATAGGCGCGGAACTTCGGCGCCTCGGCCTCCTCGCGCCCGGCGCGGCCGCGGATCTGGCGGGCCGGAATGCCGACCATGGTGGCGCACGCCGGCACGTCGCGCAGCACCACCGAGTTGGCGCCGACCCGTGCGCCGCGGCCGACGGTGATCGGCCCCAGGATCTGCGCCCCGGAACTGATGATGACGTCGTCCTCAAGCGTCGGGTGGCGCTTGACGTTGCGCTGCTGGTCGGAATCGACCGAGGGGGCGATGCCGCCCAGCGTCACATCGTGATAGAGCGTCACGTTCTCGCCGATCTCGCTGGTCTCGCCGATGACGACGCCGACGCCGTGGTCGATGAAGAAGCCGCGGCCGATCCTGGCTCCGGGGTGGATCTCGATCCCGGTCAAGATCCGGCCCCCATAGGAGATGAGCCTGGCCACCAGGCGCAGGCGCCGTTGCCACAGGGCGTGCGCCAGACGGTAGAACAGCATGGCGTGGAAGCCGGGATACGTGAGCACCACCTCGAAGGTGTTGCGCGCGGCGGGATCCCGTTCCAGGCAGGCACGGATGTCTCGCTTCAGGGCGTCGAACATGGTTTCACCTGACTCATCACTTAATCACTGTGCCCCTCACCGCCACGCGGCGGGGCGGCACAGAATGGGGACCCTAGAGGGCTAAATAGTTTACCCGACTCAGGCGGTCAAGTATTCGAATGGCGCCCGGCCGGCAACGCCGCCTTGCCCTGACTGCGGCTTTCGGGCAATGCTTTGCCCAAGCGACCGCAAAGTGTCGCCGGGGAGACGCGGCGCGAGCCCTTTGTCGAGGCGAGGCCGAGCAGAGACGAGTGCATGCCAGATGTGATCTTCGCCGGCCCGGCGGGGCGTCTAGAGGGCCGGTACCATCAGAACGCGGAAGGTGCGGCACCCCTGGCGCTGGTGCTGCATCCACACCCGCGCTATGGCGGCACAATGAATAACAAAGTCGTCTATAGCGTGTACCAATCCTTCGTCCGCCTGGGCTTCTCGACCTTGCGGATCAACTTCCGCGGCGTCGGCCGCAGCCAGGGCAGCTATGACGGCGGCGTCGGCGAGCTGGCCGACGCGGCGGCGGCGCTGGACTGGATGCAGGCGACCAATCCCGGCGCCAAGGCCTGTTGGATCGCCGGTTTCTCGTTCGGGGCCTGGATCTCCATGCAGCTGCTGATGCGGCGGCCGGAAATCGACGGCTTCATCTCGATTTCACCGCCGGCCAACATCTTCGACTTTTCCTTCCTCGCCCCCTGCCCCTCATCCGGCCTGATCGTCCACGGCAGCGACGACGAACTGGTGCCCGAGGCGGACGCCGCCAAGCTGGCGGCGCGGCTGGCGCAACAGCGCGGCATCACGGTCGAGTACCGGAAGATCGCGGGCGCCTCGCACTTTTACGAGGACAAGCTCGAGGCGCTCGACCAGGTCTTGAGTGAACACGTCGAAGCGGCGCTGCAGCGGCTCGCCGCCTAGGCCGGGTGATAGACGCCTCCGGTCAGCGGCCGGGCGACGCCGGTGGTTGACGGCAGGCTCAGGGCCAGGCCTTTGCGCGAACGCACGGCAAGAAAGGCGAAGGCCTCCGCTTCCAGCGCGTCGCCGCGCCAGCCGACGGCTTCAACCGGGGCAACGGGCACACCGAGATGCGCGTGCAACATTGCCATCAGGGTCGGGTTGTGGCGCCCGCCGCCGGTGACGAGCCAGCGCCGCGGCGGCGCCGGCAACAGCCGCAGGCCCCGGGCGACGGCGGCGGCGGTGAAAGCCGTCAAGGTCGCCGCCCCGTCCTGCAGCGACAAACCTTCGAGATCGAGACCGGCGAAATCGTCGCGATCGAGGGATTTCGGCGGCCGTCGCTCGAAGTAAGAATGCGCCAGCATGGCGGCCAGGCGATCGCCGTCAACCCTGCCGGCGGCGGCGATGGCACCGTCGCGGTCCATTTCGCCCGCACCCCAACGGCGCAGCCAGTCGTCGATCAGGGCATTGCCGGGACCGGTATCGAAGGCGATCGGAGCGCCCTCGGCGCCGATCCAGGTCAGGTTGCCGACGCCGCCGAGGTTGAGCACCGCCAGCGGTCGCGCCAGCTCGTGCGCCAGCGCCTGGTGGTAGAGCGGCGCCAACGGCGCGCCCTCGCCGCCGGCGGCCACGTCAGCGGAGCGGAAGTCATTGACCACATCGACGCCGAGCGCGCGCGCGAGCAGGGCGCCGTCTCCGAGCTGCCAGGTCCGCCGCTTGGCCGGCAGGTGCAGGACGGTATGACCGTGAAATCCAATAATATCGATATCGCGGATACTTATGTCGTTTTCCTCAATGAAAAAACGAATCGCTTCCACGTGCGCCTCGGTGACCGCCCGCTCCACTGCCGCAACCTCACCCTGTCCGCCGAGCACGGCACGCAGGCGTGTCCGCAGGTGCGCGTCGTAGGACCGCGTCAGCCAGGGCCCGAAACCGCTGACCCGCTCGCCGTCGGTGCGCAACAGGGCGACATCGATGCCGTCCATCGAGGTCCCGCTCATCAGTCCGATCGCGGTCAGCACAGCCGTCATCGAGTCTGCGTCCAGCGTTGAGCCGACTCGGCAATCGTGATAGATGACGCCGCCCACAGAGCAAACGATCTCGCCTCAGGCGTAGGTGCGATGGCAGCGCCCAAATCCGAATTCCTCAAGACCATGGTGTCAAGGCGGTACCTGCACCAGGTCACCGACATCGAGGCCCTGGACACGCTCGCCCGCAGGGAGATCGTGACCGCCTACGTCGGCTACGACTGCACCGCGCCAAGTTTGCACGTCGGCAGCCTGGTGTCGATCATGATGCTGCGCCATTTGCAGCGCTGCGGCCACCGCCCCATCGTACTGATGGGCGGCGGCACGACAAAGGTCGGCGATCCGTCCGGCAAGGACGAGCAGCGCCAGCTTCTGAGCGCGGCCGAGATCGACGCCAACATGGCCGGCATCAAGACGGTCTTTGAACGCTTCATCCGTTTTGGCGACGGTCCGAGCGACGCCATCATGGTCGACAATGCCGACTGGCTCGACCGGCTCGCCTACATCGAATTCCTACGCGATTACGGCCGCCATTTCTCGGTCAACCGGATGTTGAGCTTCGACAGCGTCCAGCTGCGCCTTGAGCGCGAGCAGCCGCTCAGCTTCCTCGAGTTCAACTATATGATCCTGCAGGCTTACGACTTCCTGGAGCTGAACCGCCGTTACGGCTGCCGCCTGCAGATGGGCGGCACCGACCAGTGGGGCAACATCGTCAACGGGGTCGAACTGGGCCGCCGTGTCGACTCCGTCCAGCTCTTCGGCCTGACCACGCCGCTGATCACCACCGCCTCCGGCCAGAAGATGGGCAAGACCGCGGCCGGTGCCGTGTGGCTGAGCCCGGAGATGCTGTCGAGCTACGACTACTGGCAGTTCTGGCGCAACACCGAGGACGCGGACGTCGGCCGCTTCCTGCGCCTCTTCACCGAGCTGCCGCAGAACGAGATCGCGCGGCTGGAGGGGCTCGAAGGAGCGGAGATCAACGACGCCAAGAAGATCCTGGCCAACGAGGCGACGCGCCTGGCGCACGGCGAGGTGGCGGCCACGGCCGCGGCCGAAACGGCGCGGCAGACCTTCGAGGAAGGCCGGCTCGGCGAGGAGCTGCCGTCGATCGCCGTGGCCCGCGCCGAGCTTGAGCAGGGCGTCAGCGTGTTCCAGCTGCTGGCGCGCGCCGGCCTCTGCAAGTCGAACGGCGATGCCCGGCGGCTGATCAAGGGCGGCGGCGCCCGGCTCAACGATGTCGTGGTCGGCGACGAGTTGCAGACCGCTTCGCTTGCCGACCTCAACGCCGACGGGGTCCTCAAGCTATCTGCCGGCCGCAAGCGGCACGCCCTGGTGCGCGCTGCCTGAGCCGACGCCTCAAGGATGCGTGTTGCGCGGCACTAGATAGTCCTGTCCGGCGTCGGCCGGCTCCACGGTAATCGGCCCGCCGATGATCTCGACCAGGCGCCGGAGCACCCCCGGGGCGAGGACGCTCAAAGGGTTGACCGTGACCACTGGGTCGTCGATCGGCCCGGTTATGCGATAGTCGATGGCGAAAACTCCCTCGCCCTCGCGGCCCACCAGTAGCGGCCCCACCAGCGGCACGCCGCCGAGCGCCGAGTTGATCGTGTACGCGGGCACGACGGCGCCGTTGAGCTCGACCCGCTCACGGCCGCGGTCGATCGTCCCCGACATGGTGAAACCGATGGCCGGGCCGGCGGCCTGGGCCCCGTCGAGCTGGATGACGTCGCCCTGCTTCACGAAATCCGCGCGCAGGCGCTTGAACTGGATCCCGGCGCCATCCAGAAGGTCGCGAATGCCGGTGAGCGAGCCCACGGTCAGCACCTTGGTGATGACGGGAGCGTTGACCAGACGGAAGTCGTCGGCGACGAGCGAGCCGGTGACCGCTTCGCCGGCCTCCGCCGCATCGGAGATGCGGGCCCGCAGCTGCATGGTGCCGCCGGAGATGCCGGTGACGTATCCGGTAGCGGCGAATACGCCGCCAGCATCCTGGCCGCTCACCGTCAGGTTCTGATAGCCGGCGTCGTCCGGCGCCATGGCGATCTCGACCGGCGCGCTGCCGTTCAGGTTGCCGCGCGCCTGCAATTGCAGCCAGCTGCCGCCCTGGCGGCGAGCCGTTGCCTCAACGCCCTGCAACCAGAACGTGTCGGAGACGATGACCCGATCGAGCGCCGCGGAAAGTTCGAGCGGGGCGGCCTCGACCTCCCTTCCGGCCGGAGCGGACCCGCTCTTGGCCTCGTCCTCCGCCAGCAGCTCGCGCAAATCCAGCGATGCACCGCTGAGGGCGACTGCCGTCGCCCCGGCGCCTGTGATTCTAACGTCAGCGCCGAAGTCGTGATTGGCAAAGCGCAGGCGATCGAAGACGACGTGGCTGCCGGCGTCGCCAACGCTGGCACGCCCCGTGGCGGCGAAGCCGGCGCTCTCGACGCGGAAGCCCGTCACCTCGATTGGCGCCTCGCGTCTGGCAGCAAAGCGAAACTGGGCGCCTGCCTCCTGCCCGCGCGGCTTTGACCATTTGAGCCGCGGCAACGCCAGCTGCGCCTGGCTGAGATCTGCCCAACCCTGGACCTCATACTGCCCGCCGCGGTCCTTGGCGATCTGCAGTTCGACCCGGCTTTCCCCTTGCAGATAGGGCGCGAGCCGAATACCGAGGGCTTGGCGGTGCCGCTCATCCAGGATGGCGGCCATTCCGTACCGGTTGGGATGGCTTACCTCAGCCCCGAAATCGTGCTGCCAGCTGATCGACATCGGCACCTGGTTTAGCGCCACCGTGCCCTTGGCCTGGATGCCCGAACGGGTGACCTCGAGAGCGAGCTCGCCGGCGCCGAGATCGAAGGCGCCGAAAGCGCGGGCCAGCTGGAAATCGCTCAGCGTGCCGGACGCCGAATAGCCGATGTCGCGCAGCGGCACCTCCTTCAACAGCGGCACCTTGATGCGCACCCGCATGGCGCCCTCGCCGCCAGCCGATGTAGTGTCGATACCGAGGTTGCTGGTCAACGCCAGCGGCTTGCGATCGAGAATGTCGAGCATGGCGCGCGCCGAGCCGGCGCCGAGAAACTCGATGTCGGCATACGCGGGATCCGGCACGTCATGGGCGATCTGGATTCGGCCCTCGCTGACCGCGACCTCACCAAGCCGGCCGCCGACGACGCCGATATCGAGCGTCTTGGCATCGATCCTGCCGCGCCCGTGGGCCCTGGCGAGCCGCGGCAAAGGTCGCCAGTAGCGGCAGACCACGTCGCTGAAGCTGAATTCCAGCACGGCCATCTCCGCGCGCGGCGCGGCCTCGTCCAACTCGCCCGGACGCACGTCCAGCCGCACCCGCACCTCGCCGAGGCGGCCGGCTTCGATGTGCTCCATCACCCAGTTGCGTGAATTGGGCTTCAGGTTGACCGGCCAGTAGGTGCGCAGATCCTCGACGTCCGCATTCTCGAACGAGCCATTTCCGCTGATGCCGATGCCGGCTTCGGTCTTCATCACCTGGCCCTCGAAGCGCAGCAGTCGTTCGTGCTCCAGCTCGACCACCAGCGACTTCATGTCCAAGGTCTCGGGCGTCCCGGTGAAGCGCCCATTCGCCGTCACGCCCATGACCGTCAACGGCGTGCCGTAATACTCGGGCAGGACCAGGATGCCCCTGCCGGCGGTGAGCTCGAATTTGGCCTCCTGGAGGCGCATCTCGGCATCCAGCTCGAGGCCGAGCTGGCCGGACACGCCCATGCGCAGCGCGCTCAGCGGCTCCAGCACCGCGATGCCCATCTCCACCGCCAGGATCGCGGGCTCGACGTTGCGGAAGTCGACATCGATCGTGAGCGGCTGTCCGGCACCGAGATAGCGGGCCGTCAGGGCCACCCGGGCCGGGCGGTCGGCGATCATCATTTTGGCGGCGGCGGCAAACAGCAGGCCGCCGGCGCCCCTGTGCAGCGAGAGGTCGGCGCTCGGCGCGCGCCAGAGTTTTCCGGTCATGCGGTCGTCGATCACCAACTCGGCCTCGTGCACCCGGATCCGCTGTAAGGTGCGCGTGAAGCCCGGCCATTCGCCTCGGACCCAGCTGGCCAGCACATCCTGCTGTGCCCCACTGCTCTCGCCCTCGCCGCCGAAGCCGAGCTCTAGCCGCCCCTGCTCATTGCGGGCCAGCCGCACCTTCGGCTTGATCAGGACCAGCTGCTCCGGCTCGACCCGCAGCTCCAGCAAGGCCGCGGCCCGCAGCCTGACGCTGACCTGTGGCGCCGTGGCCAGGCGCTCTCCGTCGGCACCGCTGACCCTGACGCCGACGACACGGACGTCGAGCCGGCCGTTGCGGCCGTCCCATGTCAACACGGTGTCGTCGAATGCGATGCGGATCGGGGCCTCCGCATCATTGAGGGCTTCGGCCAGGTAGGGGCTGAGGAAATGGAGCGAGATCGGGCCGCGCGCCAGCAGCACGATCATGGTCGCGAACAACGCCACCACCAGCGTCAGGACCGTGGTGACGAAATGCACTAGAAATCTTACGGATGGCTGTAGCACGATGCCTCGATTTACTGGCGCCAGACGCGGTCGGACATCAGCGCGTCAGCCAGCATAGCACCAACCGGCCGGGCCGGCAGACCATTGGCGCGGCACCGCAATTGCGGCATCGTTCGCCTTCCGGACCGAAGGGAGAGCCGTACCGTTATGACACAACCGCCACCTGCCGAAGTTGGCATGCCGATAGATCAGGTCGAGACACCCGCGCTAGTCATTGATCTAGATGCCTTCGAGCAAAATCTCCAGCGGATGGCCGAAGCCGTCCGGGCCAGCGGCGTCCGGCTTCGGCCCCACGCCAAGACCCATAAATGTCCAGCCATCGCGCGCCGCCAGGTGGCCCTCGGCGCGGTCGGCGTCTGCTGCCAGAAAGTCAGCGAGGCCGAGGCCATGGTCGAGGGCGGGATTCGCGACGTCCTGGTCAGCAACGAGATAGTCGGTCCGCGCAAGATCGCCAGACTGGCGGCGTTGGCGCAAGAAGCGAAGGTCAGCGTCTGCGTCGACGATGCGGCCAATGTGCGCGAGCTTTCCGCCGCCGCCGCCGCCCGCGGCGTCGAGCTCGGCGTTCTGGTCGAGATCGACGTCGGCGCCAGCCGCTGTGGCGTGGCGCCCGGCGCGCCGGCCCTGGACCTGGCTCGAGCGGTGATCGAGGCGCCGGCGCTCGAATTCGCCGGCCTGCAGGCGTACCAGGGCCGGGCCCAGCATATCCGCGCCTACGAGGACCGGCGCCAAGCGATCGCCAGGGCCGTCGAGGCGACGGCGGCGACGGTGGCGCTGCTGCGCGAGCACGGCATCGCATGCGAGACAGTGGCCGGCGCCGGTACCGGGACTTATGCGATCGAGGCGGCGAGTGGCGTCTACAACGAGCTGCAGGCCGGCTCGTACATTTTCATGGATGCCGACTACGCCCGGAACCTGAAGCAGGATGGCGGCCTCAACGACGAGTTCCAGCACAGCCTTTTCATCTATGCAACGGTGATGAGCCGGCCCGTCGCCGAGCGCGCGGTGCTCGATGCCGGCCTCAAGGCCATGAGCACCGATTCCGGTTTCCCCCTGGTCGCCGATTTTGCCGACGCGCTGGTGGCGCGCGCTTCGGACGAGCACGCCGTCGTGGAAACCGGTCCCGGCGCGGCCAACCTCGGCATCGGCACCAAGCTCAGGCTGATTCCCGGACATTGCGACCCGACGGTCAACATGTACGAATGGTACATCGGCGTGCGCCGCGGAGTGGTGGAAGCGCTGTGGCCGATCAGCGCGCGTGGCGTCGGCTACTGAGTCGCGCGGGACCATCAGGCCGGGCCGGCGCGCACCGGGGGCAAGATCCCAAATGAGACTGCCGCGCGATCGCCGATACCGCCCCGTTTTGGGGGCCGGCAAGCGGGCTTTGCCCGGACCCTCAACTAAGCATTTGACCGATCTTCCGGCTGTGCTAGGAGTCGTGCTCCAGTCGGCCCTCGGGGAGGCAGGATGAAGGCCGACGCCCAAGTCGGAAAGAGGGCGCCTGATTTCGTCTTGAAGGCGGACGGCGGCGGAGAAGTCAGGCTGTCGGCCCTGAAGGGCCGGCCGCTCGTTCTCTATTTCTATCCCAAGGATGACACATCGGGATGCACTCGCCAGGCGATCGAGTTTACGGAGCGACTTCCGGCCTTCAGGAAGCTCGGCGTGATGGTCATCGGGGTCTCGCCAGACAACGTCGCCAAGCACGACACGTTCAAGGCCAAGCACGGGTTAGGCATCACTCTTGCCTCGGACGAGGACAAGAAGGTGTGCGAGGCTTATGGTGTCTGGGTCGAGAAGAGCATGTACGGGCGTAAGCATATGGGGGTCGAGCGTTCGACGTTCCTGCTCGATGCCCGGGGCAGAATTTCGGAGGTGTGGCGCAAGGTCAAGGTAAACGGACACGCCGACCAGGTACTTGCGGCCGCGCAAGCCTTGCAAGTCGCTTAGCGTCAGCGCGGCGCGTGGTATTGGTCGGTAACGGCGAGACGTCGGCGGATGGAGCCGCTCGCCGATCTCCAACTCGGGGGCAACAACATAAACAAACGGGTGATGGGGGGATGTCAATAAAGTACCAGTTAGGTTCGCTTCTGGAACGGCAACGACGGCTCTTCCCGGAGCGGCAGTTCTTCATGCGCAGCAACGGAGCCGTCCGCTTCATCAAGCTCTCGGGACGGCAACAGATGGCCTTGCTGGTGATCCCCAGCGTGATCATCGCCATGGTCATCGGCAGCTTTGTCGCCCTGCTCGCCCAGGGCCGCACGGTCGAGTACAGCGGCCAGGAGATCCGGCGTCTCGAGTCCGCCCGGCAGCAGCTTGAGAGCGAGCGCACCTCGTTGAAGGCCGCACTGGCGCAATGGGCCCAGCGTTACGAGACGATCACCAGCGAGCTGGAGCGCAAGCACAGAATTCTGGCCGGCCTGGCCAACAACCAGAACGAGCTCGAAGGTCGGGTTCACGACCTGCGGCGCGAGCTGATCGCCCTGGCGCTGGAGCGCGAAGGCGCAACCAGCGACCGCGCGGCCATCAATTCGCGGTTCATCCACTTGCGCGAGCAGCTGACCCACGCCAGCTATCTCAAGACCGAGCCCGAGGGCAGCTTGACCCGGCGCGGGCTAAGATTGCAGCTGTCGTTCGGCGGCGCGCTGACGGCGCAGCCGGCGGCGCCGATGACCGGCGTGCAGAGCTTCAAGCTGAAGTTCACGGCTACCGATCGCCTGCTCGCCCTCACCGCCGGCGAACGCGATGCGGCGCGCGAACAGAAGCGGGCGTTGCAGGTCAGGGTCGCGCGTCTGGAGAACCGGGTCTCCATGTTGAAGGAGATGCAGAACAATCTGATCGGGCGAATCGCGGCCGGAACCGAACGCCACATCGGCAGTCTCGAGGAGGCGCTGGCGATGACGGGGCTGGATCTCGACGAGCTGTTGGATCGGGTCGGCGGTTCAAGCGAAGGGATGGGCGGCCCGTTCATCAGCGTCCCCGCCATCGAACCGCAGCCGGAGACCGCGCTCAGCCCGTTGACTCACCCGGAGGCGACCGGCGCCCTGATCGACCAGTTCGAGCGGGTGATGAACCGGGTCGGCTCTCGACTGGCGCGGCTGACCGCCCTCAGCACGCTGGCGGAACGGCTGCCGCTGACCGCACCGTCGGCCAGCTACGAAATGCGTAGCGCGTTCGGCAAGCGGCGCGATCCGATCAGCCACCGCTGGGCCCACCACGAGGGCATCGATATCACGTCAGAGCGCAAAGCGCCGATCCTGGCGACGGCGCCGGGCGTGGTCAGCTTTGCCGGCTGGAAGGGCCCTTACGGCCGCCTGGTGGAGATCGACCACGGATATGGCTTGAAAACACGCTATGCACATCTTTACCGTATCAACGTGAAACGCGGCGAACGCGTCGTTAAGCAACAGCAGATCGGCATCATGGGCAGCAGCGGTCGCAGTACCGGGCGTCACCTGCACTACGAGGTTCACTTCGACGACCGTCCGCTCGACCCGATGACATTTCTGAAGGCTGGAGATCATGTTTTCAAAAACGGACCGAACTGAGAAATCTGACAAGGCCGAGCGCGCCGAGCGCGCGGACCTCGCTGCTCGGCCGGCGGCAAAGAGCGCGACGCCCTCGCTGGTCAGCGCCAATCTCCACGTCACCGGCAACTTGCAGACGGACGGCGAGATCCAGATTGACGGCAACGTCGAGGGCGACGTCACCTGCAAAAAGCTGACGGTCGGCGACACGGCGGTGATCTCAGGCGAGATCATGGCCGACGAGGTCGAGGTACGCGGCAGGGTGCAAGGTCGCATCCGCTCGCGCGCCGTGCTGTTGACCAAGAGCGCGCAGGTCGTCGGCGACGTCTGGCACGACAGCCTGTCGATCGAGGCCGGCGCCTTCCTCGAGGGTCACTGCAAGCGCAACGATTCGGCGGCGCCGCGGGAGGCCCAGCGCGGCCAGCCGCCAGCCAAGCCGGCGGAGGCGGGTAAAGCCCCGGCCGGCACCCCGGCGACCGGCTGAGGGACGGCGGCCCGCCGGCGTCACTGCCGGCCAGGGTGCGGATGCCGGTCGATCGTCGCGGCCGAATTGAGCGCGGCTGACTAAGCAGAGATTCGTCGTTTGCCCAACGGAACGACCTTTCGCTCCTTGTTGAGGGCCTGCACGGCGTCGTGGATGGCGTGATCGAGGGCGTCGGGGTCGGCGAAGGTCTGGTGGGCCAGATGGTGA